>OBVF01000018.1_pt1 | contig 199723 bp, 202 predicted proteins | sample 1476041 | NCBI WGS metagenome assembly OBVF01 (sample SAMEA2579983, study PRJEB22360) | human gut metagenome
GCTAGTCCGTGCCGTCGCCTTTCGCTTCGCACGTCGCCGTCCCGTCCTGCCTTGCATATGTAAGAGAACCTATGTTCTGCAAAAAATCATATCCTTTCGGGACTAAAGGCGTGTAAAATTCACTTATGACGCTTGTTCCCACATCGCAATAGCCACGCCCTTTGATACGCTTCTGGAAAAACTGTTTTTTCACATCAGAACCAAACAGCATACCGTAACCTAATTCGCTGATACGTCCCAACCCTACACGGAAATTGAAATTATCTCTGATACCGTCCGAGAAATATTTTGCGTCTGGACGCTGGCAGGCAACAATCAGAAAATAGCCTGCTTGTCGTCCTAACATAACGATTTTCTTTAACTGGCTAAGTAAACTTACGCTTTCCTTTGTCCCCAGCATTTCAAAAAACGCCACATATTCATCAAAGATAAGAAAACAGGGGGGCAGTCCCAGATAGGCGTAGTTTTCGCCCGTCTTATAGTTCGGGTGTTGCTTCATTTCTTCGCTTCTTTGTACCATGCCCTCATAAAAGGCATTGACGCAATCAATCATTTCTTCTTTGGTGTGATATACATTTCCCATAACTGTACCTAAGTCTGCAAGGTCAGCGTTCTTCGGGTCTAAGATGTAAAGAATAGCGTTCGTATGTAGCAGAGCTTCAATAAGCGTCAGCAGAAAATACGTTTTACCGCCACCAGTTCCACCAGCAATCAGAGCGTGAGGAAGTGCGTCATATTCCCATACAAGATTTTTCATCAGTCTAAGACAGCCGTTTTCTGCTTTCACTTCGTCAATGGTAATGCGGTTCGCTATCATATCATAAAGCAGTGTATATTCGATATAGCCGTCATGTAAGGTCTTGTCGGTCAGTTCACAATACAAGCCACTTTCCAATTTATCCTCTAATCGTAAGAGCTGGTCTTGATATTTCCCCAGCGTAATTTCACAGCGGATATGAAGCAATCCTTTTTCCATTTGATAGTAAATCTTTGGAAACCAGACGATTTTTTCCCTTGATCTGCTTTGCAGGTCAGTAAAAAAACCGCCGTCTTGTACAGTATCGGCTTCATACCACTTGTTTTCCAGTATCATTCTTGCCAGCTTTTGACGGTGCAGTAGCTTCTTGAAACTGTCATGGCAGAAGCGGTAATACCAAAAAGCGACCAATGCACAAACACCAGTCGCTATCAGTATGGTTATGAAGTTGTAAGGGGAAAGCGTCAAGCCGTTCTCTAACAAGCTGATATGCTCCCAATCAGTACGCATGAGCTGTTTCATATTCAGTAGCAGAAGAACTACCACGAATACAAACAGAAGCGTCCCTATGGAAAAATGGTAGACAAGGTGCTTGTCGCTGGCTCTGATACGGTGTCCTTTATTCAAAATCATTCGCATAAATCAATCACTCCAATCTTAAATTTAAGTATGAAAAAAGCAGTCAATCTTAAAAGACTAACCGCTTTGTGTGTATGAATATGAAGTTGTTACATTGTAGGGTATGTTCATTATACGTGCTTTGTTGTTTTAACTCTTGATTGTGCAATTTCTTCAAATAGCTGTTTTTCGTTTAGGTCTTTAAAAACTCTTTTGGGAATTAACGTATATAATCGTGGTGCTTGAATTAAGTAATAAAAATCATGGCTTTCCCATAGTGCAGAGTAGATGTCCCACTTCACTTCTGAGTCAATGCTTTGTGTTTTAAATTTAATGTTTTCCTTAGAAAATACCAGCGTATATTCCTCATGATATTTTGCAGTTTGTTTGAATTTCAGTATAGGCATTAGGATATATAAATAGCTTCCCAATGCAGTTACAACAATTATCAATCCAAATATTAAAATACTAAATACGCTAAAAGAGGAGAACAGCATATAAATGACTGACAGCAACAAAAATACAGCGACTAAAGCAATATCATATTTATGTATAGTTTTACTAGAAATTAAATATTGCCTTTCTGCTTTTATATATTCACTTTGAGTATATTGAAATCTTAACTCTACTGTTTCCAAAGTTATACCTCCGTTCGTTATATAAATAATCTTTGTTACAATTTCAAATTTGAAAATCACTTTTTTTTGATAAGTTTCAGTTTTATATTTCTCCTTTCAGCAATCTTCCGAAACACCTCTACCACATACAAGCATTGTGCCTTAAATGGTAGTAAGGACAATTCGTCATTGGATTGTATTTGTTTCATTGCTTCTTGCAATTCTGAAAGATCTAATAAATTAACTGCCACACAAAAGAAAGTCTTTCTACGCCCGTCATTATAGTTAGAAAGTAAGTAAGAAAGAATTTGTGTTTTTTCCTGCTGTTCAAGATTATATTGCTCAATGCCTATGTTTTTTGCTCTTTCTAAATCTGCTTTTCGCCGTTTATGCGTGATGAAAGAATCATAATCATCAATGTGTTGATATTTTTCGCATGGATATTGTCTGCATTCATAGCAATATTCAATCTTTCCATGTTCAAGACTACATTTCGCAATTCTGCATGATTGATTACCATTGCCACAACCGCCACAGTAATTTCCCAAAAGCATAGGGCATAATCCGCAATTCAATCCGCAAAGAGAAAATAATTGGTTTTTACGTTCAAATCCTTTCATAGTACCAGTCTCCTAACTTCAAATTTATCTTTGGATTTATTGACTTTTACAAACTGGAAGTTATCGCTCTGACATATATTTCTGTATTTCGTTAGAAGTCAATTTTCGTATTTGTGTATTTGCATATTCTTTATATTCTTCAACAGCAAAAATAGGCTTTGTATCTTTACAGGTTTTACCTTTATTCTTTTTTAGGTATAACTGTAAGTCCTCATTATTTGCAAAAATTTTGTAGGAACGTCTCCCATTTTCACTTACTATTTCATAAATACCACATGATTTTTTCATACTGTAATCAGCAGTACGCAAATACATTTTTGCAATTTCTAGTGACTTGAAAGGAAAATTCCATCTTTGCAGACCACGCTTAGGGTCATGTTCAATACAGATGCACCGTCCACAAGTCCCACAGATATACTGTGTATGATTTTGTAAACATTCTATCGGATTTAACAACGGTGTAATTCTATTTTCATCAATATAGCATTCAATGCACATTATGGTCTCATCTCCTTACAAATTATATTTTTTATCTTCTATAGTCATATAAACTGGGATTTGCTTACTTCTTTTTCTTCGGTTTTGGTGCTGGTAGTTCTTCATACATAGCATGAAACAAGCCTGTCAAAAATTCCTTATTATCAACTTCTTCTACCAACAACATTTCTTTTGCTCCCTCATAGGGTAACTCATGCAGAGCTGTTGACATATAACTAATTGCTGATTTTACTGGTTTGACAAGCAATCTATCATCATAGATACCGCCGACAATCTTACCACGATAATAGATAATAAATTCTCCCATCATAGCACGATATGTAATTTCTTCTAATTCGGATAACTGCCCTAAAATAAACTCCAAATATTCTTTGCTTGATGCCATACTTCCACCTCAAATTCCTATTTATATACTAAATTGAAGTATAAAATCATCATTTCCTGTTGGGCTTTCTTTTTATTCCCAATAATTTAACAAAATCATTAAATAAGATTGTATCTGTTGGCTCAAACATCAACCATTTTCCGTCATGATAGGTTTTTGTTTCATCATAAATTTTTTGCACTTCTTTTGAATAACTATTTCTATCTGTATCAAATTTTAATCGTTCATCTTTCCCTAAGATAATCATAAATCCTACACAGTTTTCCCTTGCGTACAATGCACAAAGCGTTTTTCCGCCACGACGATATTTATACTCATAAGTCCACGCTTTACCACCTTTGTTCCATAAACATTCCATGTCATACTTTTCATCAATTAAGGCACACAGTTTATTCCATATATCATATAATGATTGCCCGACTAAAGCAGTCATTTCTTCTGCATTAGGTATTTTATCCAGCATACTCATTTCTCCTTTATAACTTCTAATTTATCTTTGTATTTATTGACTTCTACAAACAAGAATTTATCTCACGCAGGCATTTATAAATTTCATAGGCACGTCCATGCGTTCTGCAACTTGTTCTGGTGTCATTCCGCTATTTAAGAAACGCTTGCATACTATTTTCATGTTTTCTCCAACTTCGATAATATGTTTATCTGGGTCATAAAAGCGGACTACACGTTGTCCCCATGAATGTTCTATAATAGGGTGGACATATTCAATATCATATTCTTTCAGCCTATCAGCAAATCTATCAAAATCATCTTCTTCAAAATAGACTTCAAAATTGTTACCACCAAAAGAAATATTACTTGTACCGATAAACTCTTTGTATGTTTCACTTGTCTGTAAGGCTAAGCCACCTGTTAAAGTTTTATTTGCTCCAAAATCCATAATTACACGAAGTCCAAAAACTTTTTTATAAAACTCAACTGATTTATCTATATCAGTCACTACCAACATAGGATTTTTAAATTTCATTTTCGTTACCTCCGCAAATTCATATTATCCTGTTTTCCATATCAATATTATAACAGTCACTTATATCTGCTACAATGAAAATCTAGTTTGCTAGTTTATTTTTTTGATTGTCCCTGTAGTGTATGGTTCTGTGGATTTCCTACTGGCTGGTTGCCTTTGTTCTTCAAAATAATATCGTCAGCCTTGATATACCAGTCCACGTCAGCCCCTCTAAAGTTGGCATTTGCTACTGTATCGGCTACGGGATTGATAAGTTCCACTTCGGCATTATACGGATAGTCCTTGACTGCCACATCAGCAGGAATAGACACTTGTATCATGCGTTCCTGCACACTGCATTTTAAATCATAAGTTCTGCGTTTGATTTCTTCACTTGTCGTTCCGTCCTCATTTTCCATACGCACCTCATGTCTAAGGGCAGAGAACTTCAATACACCAAATGTCTTTTCTTTGTCTAATACAATTCCATTTGCTAATCTCATAATGAATACCCCCTTATTTACTTTCCACTGGCAACATATCATCAGCCAGTAAGATATAGTTTGTAAAGCCACGCCCACGGATATTGTAGCCCTCTGCGGTAATGCGTGGGTTAATCAGTTTGATTTTCTGCTCTGGCTTGAAATGTTTCTCGCCAGCTTTGGCAGGAATGGTTACGATAATATCATCAGCTCGTTGTACGTCGGAATACAAGTTGTAGCTTCTGGTTACGGGAACATAGCGACCATTCACACGCTGTTGTTCAATCTTGCTTTCGCCTGCAAATTCCAAATTGCCGAATGTCTTTTCCATGTTCGGCACAACATATTTTAATTCCATAATGTTTTACCTCATTTCTTTCTTTGAATTTTTGTTTAGTAATAGAGATTTTGGGGAGCTACACTCCCCAAGCCCCTAGTGGACTGTTTTTTCTCATCATTCCATAAATGGATTGATGAAAAAAGAACAGTTTCAATGTTAGGTTTCCAGTCTGCCATAGGTAATGGCGGAGAGCGTGATTTTTCTTTTCTCATACAGTTACCGTCCTATGATTTTTTCATGCGACGGCGTTTGTAGAAGTATGTACCTGCAAGACCGCCAGCAGAAGCAAGCAACATCACGATAAATGCCATAAGGTTTGTACTGTCGCCCGTTTTGGGACTGTCCGTTTTAGTTGGTGTATCGGGTGTTGTTGGTGTTTCTGGTTTCTCTGGTTCTTCGGGAACTTCTGGTACTTCCTTGATTGTTACCGTCTGCCCCTCGTCCTCAATATCCTTATGCTCCGTAACCTTTTTCGGTTCGTCTGGATTGCTGAAATCATACAATTCTTCAAAGGTTACAAGCTGTTTTCCGCCAAGCTCGGAAGCGTCGAATGTAAAGGTAATCTGTACTTGCATGTTTTCACTGTCAGCGGTAAAGGTATAGTCATTCTCTACACGCTTGCCGTCAATGATAAGTTCGGCGTTTTCGTCCTTAATCATCTGCCAGCCTACAAGCTGATACGTTGTGCCGACTTCCAAACCCTCTAAAGTAACCGTATCAACAATCGTTACGTCTTTGCCTGCTTCGATTTCTTTCTTGCCGTCCTCAAAAGTAGCTGTGGTATGTATCTTGATGATACGCTCGGTAATCAATACCGTTTGCCCGTCGTCCTCAATATCCTTGTGTTCTGCCACCTTGATAGGCTCGTCCTTATCGGAAAGGTCGTACAATTCTTCAAAGGTTACAAGGTTCTTGCCACCTAGAGCAGAAGCGTTGAATGTATAGGCAATTTCGACTTTCATTGTTTCATCATCAGCAATAAAGGTATAGTCGTTCTCTACACGTTTGCCGTCAATGATAAGTTCGGCGTTTTCGTCCTTAATCATCTGCCAGCCTTTCAACTGATACTTTGTTCCTTTCACAAGCCCGTCTAATTTGACGGTATCAATGATTGTTACCTCTTTGCCAGCAATGATTGACTTTTTGCCGTCCTTGCTGGTCGCTGTGGTATGGATTGAGATTTCTTTTTCGTATTCATCAGTCAATGTGCCTAAATCAACGGTTACTTTGTTTCTGGAAATCACAATCTCAAAAGGTGGGATAAGTTCAAAGCCCTTGTTGCTGTCAGAACGTAATTCTTCAATAATGTAAGTGTCATATAATAACGCTCCTTTGCTGTCGTCTGGTTCAGAAGTTCCAAACCATACGCCGTCCTCACTGGTCTTGCCCTCGTTGGTGTTGTTCTTGTGGGAAGCCCAGTCAGAAGAAGTAGAGAACTGCCCGTTATCGTCCGTTACGACAATATGGCTTTCTCCCGTCGTCTTGCTTGTGATCCTAAAAAGAACATCAGCAAGACGCTTGTGCGTACCTGCTCCAATCTTCACGCCCTCTAAATCGCCACGCTTAATTTGATTGTAGACAGAATGGGCTTCGTTGGTTAAATCCACAATTTTTCCATTCTCTGTAATGGTAAACTCAATCGCTTTTGCACCGTCCGTCAAGTAGCCCTCTGGTGCTTCGCTTTCTTCGATACGATATTTCCCATGTGGTAATAAATCAGCAGAAGTAGAAGCCACGCCCTCAATGTCCGTATGAATGGTCTTTACGACTTCATTTTTCTTGTATAATTTTCCCTCAACCAATACGGCACTGTCATTTAGGGAAATAATTTCAAAGGCAGTATCTTTCAAGGTAGCTCCGCCTTGTGCTTTGGTGTCTTTCGTTTCTAAATCACGTTTCTGGATTTTGACACCGCCACGGATAACCTTGTCTGATACAGAAAATTGATTGCTTCCAGTCAGTATGGCAAGGTCGCCGTCCTCGCTAATCTGTGTTAAATACATTCCTTTGATTTGTTCTTCACTGCCGTTTGCCTGCATATATGCACCATCTAACAAATAGCCGTCTGGTGCTTTGACTTCCTCTACGGTTAATGTACCTAATGGAAGTACGGCGTTGCCGTCCTGCATATAGAAGCTGTCGCCAGCGACTTTGTAAGCGTCGGCTAAACGGGTAACGTAATGGATTGTACCGTCGCTGTCTTTTTCAGCGATTGTCTTTGTCGTCCATGTACGAGTTGGTTCAGCAGGAAGATTATCTTTGTTGTAGTAGCCAGCGTAATACTTCCATGTGAACTCCGCACCCTCTAAGGTAGCGTCGCCCTGCGGATTGCTTTTCTGTGTTTCCATATCAATTTTGAAAAGCTCAATCAAGGTATCGGTTACTTTTGGCGTGTCAGCTACTTTCAAAGTCGCTGTTTTTCCTGCTTCAACCTTTAGAGAATACACAGTATTATCAATCTTGTAGCCAGTCGGTGCGGATAATTCCTTGATATAGACTATGCCAGCCTTGACTTCTACGGTTTCGGTATTGCCGTTGTTATCTGTCGTAAGGGTGGCAAGCTGGTTTGTGCAGTCCTTATCAGAAAAGACACCATACGTCGCACCAGCGATACTGTAATTTCCGTTACCGTCTGTAATGCTGGTGTTGGTGGAACTCTTTTGTAGTGTAGCGTTACCTACATTAAGGTTCGCCCAGAACTGTCCCAATTCCTGCCCCTCGCCAGAGTAGATATAACCGCCACATTCATAGCGTCCTTTATTTGCTTTGACAAAGGTTTTCGCTCCTACGAATACTTCGTCCTGCGTTGCCTTTGGAATTTCATTATAGGAAGCTCGCACGTTATCACACTGCCAGCCAAGATGTACGCTCAATCTCTGCCAGACAACCAACTGTCTTAAAAGGTAGGCGTGATTACTGCTCAAACCGCCGTGGCTGTCCGTGTATTGCTTGACGTATTCAATGGATAAGGCAACGTCGGCTATCTGGTCAGCACTCATGCGTGTGCTTGCGTCAGCTCTGGTCTTATATCCATTTCTAAAGTCCGTGTTAATGTCAATACAATAAGCGTCCTCACCCTCAACGGTCAAATGTCCCTCGTTAAAGGTTGAACCGATAGAACCGTCATTCATTACTTTTTCAACGATACCGACACGCTCATCAGATTGTGTCCAGTATTGCTTGCTTTCGGCATGAACAATGGTACTCGGCAAGGCGGTAACGATAGTCGCAAAGGCTAAGAAGCCCGTACATAATCGCTTGAATATCTTTTTCATAATTCTTAATGCTCCTTTCATTTTGGGTAAAAAAATAGACGCTCTTTTCTGAACGCCCTACATTGAAAAGGGATACTCTTTTACAAGTACCCCTCAAATTTAATATTTAATTTGTTGTGTTCCCACACTCTATATCAACTACTACTGAAACATTGATATAGTTTTTAATCTCTTTATTTCGGATTTTATCACCCTCACTTGTAAACACGATATGCTTGAAAAAGTGCCTAAAATTAAGGATTTCTACATAGTTTTTCGTTGTAGCAACACACAAGTCTCTATATGATGCGTATTCGGGAACAAATCAACTGGTTGTACTTTTATGAGTTTGTAGCCGAGTTCTTGATAGAGCTTGATGTCACGCGCCATAGTTGCTGGGTTACATGAGATATAAGTGATTTTTTCTGGCTGCATGGCAACGCTGGCTTTGATAAAGTTTTCTGTCAAGCCTTTGCGTGGTGGATCAACCAAAATCACACTTGGTTTGATACCGTCTTTGCTCCAAGTTGCCATAGCATGTTCTGCCGAATCAGCAACATAATGCGCATTGGTAATACTGTTTAGCGCAGCATTTCTTTTAGCATCCTCCACAGCTTCTTCAATCACTTCGACGCCGTAAACGGCTTTAACATTTTTGGCAAATGAAAGCCCAATTGTTCCAATACCAGAGTAAGCATCAATGACAATATCTTTAGGTGTCAAGTCTGAAAAATCAATGGCAGTTTGGTAAAGCTTTTCAGCCATTTCAGTATTGACTTGATAGAATGAACGAGCAGAAATTTCATATTGATTGCCAAGCATGCTGTCAACAATCGTATCTTTGCCATACAATGTCTTAAACTCTTTACCGAAAATCGCATTGGTATTTTTATCGTTAATATTTTGAACGATTGACTTAACCGCTGGAAATTCTGCCACAATTTTCTCAATGATTTGCTCAATACGGAAGATTTTTGGGCGTGTTGTCACAAAGACCAGCATCATTTCACCAGAATAATGCCCACGACGAACAACCAAATTACGAATCAATCCAGTTTGCTCTTTTTCATCATAAGGTTTAAGGTCAAAACGGCGAAGCAAATCACGTGTAAAATTAATCAAACGGTCAATTTCTTTATTTTGAATATAATAATCAGAAATCGGCATCAAATCATGAGAATGTTTACGGAAAAATCCTGTCTCCAACTGACCATTAACACGACGAACAGGCACTTGTGCTTTATTGCGATAAGCGTATGGGTGCGCCATACCAAGTGTTTCTGACACCTCGACATCTGAAATACCAGCTGTTTTATAGAGATTATCCATTACTTGTTTGCGTTTAAATTTTAACTGTTCAGCATACGCAAGATGCCCAAAATCCGCAATTCCTGTACGCAAATAATCCACATTCAAATCTTGATTGCGGTGTTCAGAGATTGTCACATACTCCTCAACTTTACCAAATCCGATGTTCTTTTTCACTTTCAAGACGCGCATTTTGATTTTCTCACCTGGAAGTGCATTTTCAACAAAAAAGACGAAACCGTCAACCTTGGCAACACCTGCTCCTTCGTGTGATAAATCCGTGATTTCAGCATCTACAATAGCATTTTTACTTAACATAATTTCCTTTCAGCCAATTCTAAATTGGCAATGTTCTATTTCTCGGTCGCTTTTCTCCATAATAAAAATAGAGAAGCTTAACTGCCTCTCTATTATATCATATCTCTTCCTACCGCAAACCAAGTTCTTTTAACTCTTCTTGATATTTATCAAAATCAATGGTAATTCCTAAGCCGCCATACATATCATAGTCATCTGTCCAGTCACCTTCGGCTGGAATGGTTGTTTGCTCGATGCCTTCTTGACCACTCGTGATAACAGATAAACCTTCTTTCAAAAGGAATGAATAAGAAACGTTCGTTGAGGTCAAAGCATAGATTTTACCAATTGCAGCTGAACCTGTAAAAAGTTTTGTTGGATCTTTAATCTGGTTGATAATGGCAGAAATAACTTGTTGCTGGCGTTGAGTACGTCCATAATCACCGTCATCATCTTTACGGAAACGAGCATAATTGAGCAAAGTCCGACCATCCATTTTTTGTGTTCTAACTTCAATCGTTTGATTTGGAACAGTACCGTCAGCCTGCATATTGAGATCATCAGGAACTTCAACAGACGAAACTGCTTGACCATCAACCGTACCAAATTTGGCGTCTATTTCAACGCCATTTGGAAATAAGGTATCAATGGCTTCTGCAAAGGTTGCAAAGTCAACCATGACATAATATTTGATGTTAATATCAAAATTATCTTTCAACGTCTGTCGCATGAGTTCTGCACCTTGGTTATTATCCTGCTCTCCTATATTAAAAGCAACATTTAATTTTTGGTCATTTGAATAGTCATTGTAGCTAACACCATCAATATTAACTAAGGTATCGCGCATAAAGCTGACTAACTTAATTTTTCCGTCGCTGTTGCCAATATTCATCACCATAATCGTATCGGTTCTGGCATCCGAAGATCCTTGTGTAACCCGCTGGTCACTTCCTAATATGAGAATATTAGTACCGTCATCGCTATCTTCACCATTGAATGTTTCTGTCACAGCCGCCGTGTAATTTGTCTCACCACTTGAAACATCATTAACACCTTTGAAAAACATGTAAATCATCCCTGCCATGACAAGAATCACCAAGAAACTAAGAAGTTTCAACAGACGCTTAATACGAATTTTGCGACGCTTCTTTTTGGCTTTCTTTGCTTTTTTAGGCGTTACAGGTTCGGGTTCTTGATAAAATGCCTCATTATAATTCTCATAATTGTTTTGATAAGTTGGAAGAATCTCTGCCTGCTGCTCGCTCGTTCTTCTAAAGGAACGTTTCGACTGCTTTTTTTCTTCTGGGTATTTGGGAAGCCCTTGAGATGTCCAGTTATCGTCATCATAATAATCCACTTGATTATCATAAGCATCGTCATAATAATCATCGTAGTAATTGTCATTATAGGCAGACGACGGCTGAGAGCGTGGTGGCTCGTTGACCTCACCAGCTTGTTTTTTATTGTAAAGATAGTTAAATTCTTGCTTTTCACGCAAACTTAAATACTCAAGATTCTTTAAAAGATACTCATATCTTAACTCTTCATGCCGACTTAAATTATTTCTTGCCATATCTCATACCATATCTTTCCCATTTTCATCAGACTAGAGCCAGCACAAGCGCTTAACAATTCCTAAATATCAAAAATCAGAGGATTTTACAGTTTGTAAACATCATAACGTCCGAGGATTTTATAGTCAATGCCAAGAACGTTCAATTCTTCTAGCGCAAATGACACTAGTGTATCATTTTTATTTTCAACATCAACGATGAAAAAATATTCTCCCAAAGCTGTTTTTAGAGGGCGACTTTCAATTTTAGTCAAATCAATGCCACGCCAAGCAAAAACAGATAATGCTTTATAAAGCGCACCAGGCAAGTTATCTGGCAAGGTCAATGCCAATGAAACTTTTTGATTGAGTTTTGCCCAATCAAACGACCGTTTTTGATGCCCTAGTACCCAAAAGCGCGTGTAGTTTTCATCCATTTCTTGAATATCTTGGGCAATAATTTCCAAACCATATTCTTTTGCGGCAGCTACTGGCGCAATGGCAGCAAAGTTTTCCTCTGGATGTTCAGCAATGAAACGTGCGGCATAAGCCGTACTAGCCGTCATCTCAATTTTTGCTGCTGGATAATGTGCTTTAATGTATTTTTTCCCTTGAGCAATAGCTTGCGGGTGTGAAAAAATCTTTTCAATTTTCTTTGTTTGTGTTGTTGCTAAAAGCTGTTGTTTAATCGGTTGAATGATTTCTGCAATCGCCTCAATTTCAGCTTGATGAAAAAGGTAATCCAACGTTTCATGCACTGAACCCTCGATTGAATTTTCAACAGGGATAATGGCATAATCCACAAAACCTTCTTCATAAGATTTGATAACTTCGGTGATATTTGCAAAAGGCATGCGATTAGCTTCTGGAAATGCCTTAACAGCAACATTATGTGTAAAAGAACCACTTGGTCCTAAATAGCCAACTGTCATCCGATTTCCTCAACAATTTCTTCAGGTGTTTTATCAGCCACTTCAATAATACGATTAGCTGCTGCTTCATACATTTCTTGGCGACCGTCAAAGATTTCTTTGAAAGCTTCCTTGCTATTGTTGACAAACAAAGGACGAACATTTTCCGTATCATGCTCAATGCGGTCATAAAGCGTTTCAAAGTCTGATTTTAGGTAAATCGTTTCTGGATTTCTTGCTAAAATCTCTCTGTTAATCGGATTGATGACAACGCCGCCACCAGTTGAAATGACTTGGTCAGAATCAGCCAATTCCGCAAGCACTTGTGACTCAATTTCACGGAATTTAGCTTCACCCTCTTTAGCGAAAAAGTCTGCGATTGACATGCCGATATGCTCTGTAATCAAAGCATCCATATCAATGTAATTTTCATCTAACAATGATGAAATCGTTGATTTCCCAGACCCCATAAAACCAATAATAATTCTAGCCACGTGAGAGTACCTCCAAATCATTAAAGAAGCTTGGGTAGCTTGTATTAATCGCTTCTGCTCGTTCTAGTTCAACGTCTCCGTCGGACACCAAAAGCGCAGCAACAGCAGTCATCATACCGATACGGTGGTCACCGAAAGTACTGACTTTAGAGCCATGGAGAGGTGTTTTTCCTTTGACAATCATACCGTCATCTGTTGGCGTAATGTCAGCACCCATTGCATTAAGCGCATCCGCAACCACCTGAATACGGTCTGTTTCCTTCACTTTCAACTCTTCTCCATCACGAATAATCGTTGTACCATTAGCTTGTGTGGCAAGAAGAGCGATAATTGGTAATTCATCAATCAAACGCGGAATGATTTCGCCACCAATTTCAACGCCGTGAAGTTCAGATGTTTCAACGGTAATCGTTGCTGATTTAGCAATCTCATCAACGTTTAAAATGGTCATTTTGCCCCCCATTTCCTTGATAACATCAATGATACCAGTACGTGTTTCATTGATACCGACATTTTCAAGGGTTACTTTAGCATTTGGAACAATGAGCCCTGCGACTAACCAGAAAGCCGCTGATGAAATATCACCTGGGACAACCACATCTTGACCAGTAAATTCTTGACCACCTTTGATGCGAATTTCTTTGCCATTAACGTCAATTGCGCCACCAAACTGAACAATCATATCCTCTGTGTGATTGCGTGTTTTTTCTTTTTCAATGATGACAGACTCACCGTCAGCTTGCAAAGCTGCAAAAATAAGTGCTGACTTCACTTGAGCAGACGCCACAGGAAGTTGATAATGAATCGGTTTAAGCGCTTTGCTACCACGCATCGTAAGCGGTGGCAAATCACGGTCTGTTTGCCCTGACACTTCAACTCCCATTTGACGAAGCGGAATGGTCACGCGGTCCATTGGGCGTTTTGACAAACTGTCATCACCAAACATTTCAACCGTAAAATCTTGCCCTGCTAACACGCCAGAAATCAAGCGGATTGATGTTCCTGAATTTCCCATATCTAGTTTGTTTTTTGGAGCTTTAAGCCCGTCAAAGCCAACACCTGTAATGGTTACGATGTTACCGTCGTCTTGGATATCAACCCCTAAATCACGAAATACTTGCATTGTTGACAGCACATCTTCACCACGCAAAATATCATGAACAGTTGTTGTTCCCTTGGCAAGACTGCCGAACATAATTGAACGGTGACTGATTGACTTATCTCCAGGAACTCGCAAAGTTCCTTTTAATTGTGACACATTTGTCAGTAATTTCATACAACTCTCCCATGGTATAGTTTTAATTCTATTGTACCATAAAATAACTGAAAATTTGAACAGTTCTCTAAAATTACTCTTAACAAAAGCTTGCAAATTCATTATGAAACTATCTCAAAACAAAGACATTTCGCCCCCAAACCTATTTCTCACTTTAGCTCGAAGCATTAAAATTTCTCAAAAAAACAACTGAAAGAAAAGGTTTCAGCTGTTTAATCATTTTATTTTTTACTGTTATCGTCATCCATTGAAAGTACTGACAAGAAGGCTTCTTGTGGCACTTCAACAGAACCGATAGCTTTCATACGTTTTTTACCTGCTTTTTGTTTTTCAAGCAATTTACGTTTACGAGAAACGTCACCACCGTAACACTTGGCAAGCACATTTTTACGAAGAGCTTTAATATCTGAGCGTGCAACGATTTTTTGACCGATAGCTGCTTGAATTGGCACTTCGAATTGTTGACGTGGAATGATTTTCTTGAGTTTTTCAACGATTAATTTACCACGTTCATAAGCAAATTCGTTGTGAACAATGAAGCTGAGCGCATCAACTTTATCACCGTTAAGGAGAATATCCATTTTAACCAATTTTGATTTACGGTATTCTGAAATTTCGTAATCAAAACTTGCATAACCACGTGTTGATGATTTCAATTTATCAAAGAAATCAAAGACAATTTCAGCAAGCGGAATCTGGTAAATGACATTGACACGATTTTCATCAATGTAATCCATTGTCACGAAGTCGCCACGTTTGCGTTGGGCAAGTTCCATGACTGCTCCGACAAATTCTTGCGGAACCATGATTTGTGCTTTCACATATGGTTCTTCGATACTTGCAACCTTAGTTGGGTCTGGGAATTCAGACGGATTTGACACCTCAAGCATTTCGCCATCAGTCGTGTTAACATGGTAAACAACGGATGGTGCTGTCATAATCAAATCAATGTTGAATTCACGTTCCAAACGTTCTTGGATAACGTCCATGTGAAGCAAACCAAGGAAACCACAACGGAAACCAAAGCCAAGAGCTTGTGATGTTTCAGGCTCGAATTGGAGACTAGCATCGTTCAATTGTAATTTTTCAAGTGCTTCACGGAGGTCATTGTATTTATTTGATTCAATTGGGTAAAGACCAGCAAATACCATTGGGTTCATTTGTTTGTAACCATGAAGCGGTGCTTCTGCTGGATTTTCAGCAAGAGTTACTGTATCACCCACACGGGTATCAGCAACTGTCTTGATTGATGCTGCGATATAACCAACATCACCAGTTGCTAAGAAATCACGTCCAACAGCTTTCGGCGTGAAGATACCAACTTCTGTAACATCAAACGTTTTACCATTTGACATCAATTGAATCTTATCACCAGGTTTTACAATACCATTAACGATACGAACTTGCAGAATAACCCCGCGGTAAGCATCATAAACAGAGTCAAAGATAAGCGCTTGAAGCGGTGCTTCAACATCTCCTGCTGGCGCTGGCACGTACTCAACAATTTGTTCAAGGATTTCTTCAATCCCGATACCTGCTTTTGCTGAAGCAAGCACAGCCTCTGAAGCATCAAGACCAATCACATCTTCGATTTCTTGACGCACACGCTCTGGGTCTGCTGCTGGCAAATCAATTTTATTGATAACTGGCAGAATTTCCAAATCATTATCAAGGGCTAGGTAAACATTGGCAAGGGTTTGAGCTTCGATACCTTGTGCCGCATCAACAACCAAAATTGCCCCCTCACAAGCCGCCAAAGAACGTGACACTTCATATGAAAAGTCAACGTGTCCTGGGGTGTCAATCAAGTGGAAAATGTAGTTTTCACCGTCTTTAGCCGTGTAGTTCAACTCAATCGCATTAAGCTTAATCGTGATACCACGCTCACGCTCCAAATCCATGCTATCCAAGAGTTGAGCTTGCATTTCACGACTAGAAACCGTCTCAGTTTTTTCCAAAATACGGTCAGCCAAAGTTGACTTCCCGTGGTCAATGTGTGCAATGATAGAGAAATTACGAATCTTCTCTTGTCGTTTTTTTAATTCTTGAATATCCATCTTACAATCCTATACAATTAATCATTATTTCTATTATAACAGATAAACAGAAACGTTGCTATAAAAGTTTTAGAAGTCATTTCAAGAAAAAAAGCATCATAAGATGGTAAAAAGGTTAAATATTATAAAATAATTTCGTCTAAAAGCATCCTGAGCGCCCTCAGTGCTTAATATCTTTTTTGGCATACGCATCAAGAATCAATTGTTTAATGTTATACCCGTTTAACTCATAATTGTCAGCAAATTTACTATTCAAAAATGGGGCGAAATTGATAAGTATAAACCTGCTCCATTACCTTATTGAACAGTGAAAATAATTAATTTGATGCTATCAGGAGTACTTTCATATTCACAATAACACCAGAGATTCCTGTAAAATCGATAAAAGCGCTATCAATTTTTTCATCCTCATCCACTCACCAAAGAAAATTTTTGAAGTCATAAAATCCCTTTCAACCGATTTTAAATAATAAATACAAAAGTTACTTAAATCTTGAGAGTACAAAAACAATGTCAATAGTTTTCTACAAATATTTTTGGTTTTACGGTTACTTAAATCTTGAGAGTACAAAAACTAGTTTCATTATTCTACCTCCTTTCTATTAGTTTTACGGTTACTTAAATCTTGAGAGTACAAAAACCGTTTATTTGTTCGCTTTACAAATTATATTGTTTTACGGTTACTTAAATCTTGAGAGTACAAAAACTGGCTATCAGTAACCTCATTCGTCGCATTTGTTTTACGGTTACTTAAATCTTGAGAGTACAAAAACTCAGCACCGAGAAAGTTATACTCACAGTCCGTTTTACGGTTACTTAAATCTTGAGAGTACAAAAACATAAAGTTAAACTCTGAACCGTCCAAAATAGTTTTACGGTTACTTAAATCTTGAGAGTACAAAAACCAGTCAATCAATCTAAAGTGTATACAGCTAGTTTTACGGTTACTTAAATCTTGAGAGTACAAAAACGGAAACCGTCAATAACATAGCCTGTTGGTGGTTTTACGGTTACTTAAATCTTGAGAGTACAAAAACGACCTAACCAAGGCAATGAATATTACTCGAGTTTTACGGTTACTTAAATCTTGAGAGTACAAAAACTCATTAAAGGTGCACTTGCAGACTTAGTTTGTTTTACGGTTACTTAAATCTTGAGAGTACAAAAACAACCTCGGAAGAATTCAGAAATAGCGTATCGTTTTACGGTTACTTAAATCTTGAGAGTACAAAAACGCGTTCAAGAAGGTTTTCTTGTGTACCATCGTTTTACGGTTACTTAAATCTTGAGAGTACAAAAACTTGGCGTAGTTGCTCTGGTAACTGCATTCAGTTTTACGGTTACTTAAATCTTGAGAGTACAAAAACGCGTAAGAACTGGCAGAACCAGTGATTTGTGTTTTACGGTTACTTAAATCTTGAGAGTACAAAAACCTGACCCCGTAGCTGCTTCCACAGCTTTAGGTTTTACGGTTACTTAAATCTTGAGAGTACAAAAACTAACAGAAATAGGGAAAATGCTTGGATGCGTTTTACGGTTACTTAAATCTTGAGAGTACAAAAACCTCAAATCGTCATTTTTAGTTTTTGTATCCTACAAATCGATTATAGTTTGATTAGGCAAAAAAGTCAATCTCTGTCCTTTAAAAAGCTTATTTCTATCGGTTCTATCTTAGGTATTGGATATACAACAGACTTATCATAATGGTATAAACTATTTAAAATCTTGATGGCTACCATATCTGGAATTCCTAAACTAATATATGAAATCTGATCACTAAACAGATAACTTGCATTTTTCTGAAGTAATATCAAAAACTCACTTTTACTTGGAATATTATTTGATGGGTATCTACCAATAAATCTTTCATACATAAAATCCAAGTCAAACAATGATTCAATAAAGTCTGAAACAATGGTAACATGTTCAATTGTTTCTTTAGTAACGTATAAATAACTTTCATTTGACGGGAAAATTGTGCAATAAAAATTAGGAAATTTCTCAGTCATTTGCGTAATAGTCTTACAAATAGTTATGAAAGAAGAATAATCAAGATAGTCATCCATATTTTTGAAAATTAAAAGGATATTGTTAGTATCGTTTGATAATCTCTCCTGCAACATCTTAAGCAAAAACATTACTTTAGTCTCGTTATCGACAAACTCAAAAGAGATATTTCTTCCCTGATAATTAAAATAGGGCTGAAAATATTTGCTCAATAATTGTTCAGAAGTGACAACACAACTCTCGGTATGATAAGTCACATCTTTAATCGATAAATCAAGGTTATGATTAACTGTTAAGGAAATTTTATCTAATTTATCATTAATCTCATCAACTTCAGTCATAACATCAACAGTATTTAAGTGTAGCTTCATAAAATCACAAGCAACTGTTCCTCTTTTATAAGACATTTGTTCTAGTAAATCTTGAATATCTGAAATTGAAATGACACTAAAACTATTTCTCTTTAAACTCTTACCCTCACATAAGATTTCAGGTTCTTCTTGATTAAAAAGCGATAAATCTTCTTCAGAGTATTTTTTACCGTCAAAATACCACATAAAAATTTGCCACATGTAGTATTTCAATTGTTGATTTTGACCAATAATCTGCGTAAACTGTCCAAAATTAATATCTAAATTATCTTTATAAGGATGTGTAAAATGTAATCTCATATGACCACCAATTTATTATCACTAATCACTTCTTCTTGTTTAGTTTTACCACCAACTATTAAAGTCATTTCTGAAAACTGTTTTTCCGTTACTGCTAAAAGTCTGACATTACCAGCCGGTAAGTTACTTTGTTGCAATCTCTTATAAAACTTATTAGCAAAACTACGATTCGGACACGTTCTATAATAAACAGAAAATTGCAACATTTCAAAGCCATTAGCAATCAATTCTTTTCTAAAATTTCGATAAACTCTTTTTTCTTGTGCAGTTTCCATTGGTAAATCAAAAAAACATAATAATCTCATTGCTGCATACCTCATATTAAGACTCCAATTCTAAACTAGAAACGACTGGACAAAAGAATTTACTTGTATCCTTTTTATCAATGCATTTTATAAATCCTTGAACGTATTTATCCATAGCACCAGTCACCGTACAATTTTCATTGCCATACTTAATTTTGGCATTTAAAAGATTAGTTAAATTAAGACGATACTCATATTTCAAATACTCTTTATCGCGCAAATTTTGGTAAACCCAAACATCTACTATTTGCCTAAATGGTTCCATTAAGTCATCAACTAAATTGAATTGATTATATTCATTTCTATGAAAAATACCAACTAAAGGGTTCAGACCATACCCTTCAATAATCCTTGCCATTTGTGCCCTAAAAATAGCATAGCCATAATTTAAACCAGCATTAATAACATCAGCTTCCTGTTGAGTCACGCGCGTAAATTGTTTGCCAAAAAGTTCATTAAAATAAACTTTAGCGGCGTGTCCCTCACGATTGGTCTTATCACCTAATTCAATATTATCCTTGTAATCAGCAAGCAATTGAATAGCATCAATATCTCTTTCAAATATTGATAATACATCTTGTTGATTATTGATTTTAAAATAAGTAACAATTTGCCATAGCTTATCCTTTTGTTCTTGACTCCATTCCAATTGTTTTTGTAATCTTTTATAAGCTCTCGAATGCCCATTAGGCGCATGGTAAATTCCCGTAGGCAGGTGTTGATTATCACAAACAATAAGGGCAATATTGTATTTACTTAAAGCACTTAATAATCTAAGAGTAACAACCGTATCTCCACCCTCTGCTACAATAATGGAAATATCACTTAATGGAATAGTATATTCTTCTCCTAATTTTTTGATAACAATATTATCCAGTTTTAAGCGCATTTTCTCACTTTGATTAACATGCACAACTCTCCAAATCATCATATTCTCCTTTGACACAACGAAAAGCACCTCATGTCAAAACATGGGGTGCTTGAATTCGGCATAAAGCCTTATCTTTGTAGGCTCAGCAAGATTTAAGTAACCGTGCAAGGCGTCCCTTGCAAGAACTATTATATAGCGTTTACATAAAAATTGCAACCCCATATAGTAATTATTTTTTATTATTTTTGAAATCCAATTTAGGTTTGTCACCTTTTTTTTTAACAAAATACTTATTACCAAGAACATCTGTGCGAACCTTATAGATTGAGATGTTGGGTTTATTTAAACCTTTTATACAACGTCCAACTTTATCTGCTTCTCCCAAAGCTTCAACTAATTCTTGAACATTATCAAATTTCTCTTTATCATATGGTTTCAATTCCACATAATGATTTACATTTGGCATTGTTCGAGATAAAAAGCGATAAATTTCTTGTTCGCCACTAGCTATATCTTTTATCAAAATCAAATGATTAATCGATGAGCCTCACCATTTTCATCATAAACAGTAAAATTGCCTCGTAACTGACCATATTTTTCCAAACGTTCCAATTGAATTTGACCAGGAGTTTTGTTTTTTAGCAAGCGACGGTTTTCATCAATAGATTTTGCATAGTCAGTACTACCAGTTGAATCGTCTTCTGCGTCATCTAAGTATGAAATCCCTCGTCTTTTTGAGATTGTTCGTAAAGCAGCAAATAGCTCTTCATTTTTAAGTTGTTCTGTTAATCCTTTTACACGAAGTTCATAAGGATTTAAGTTCAAATTTCTAAAATCAGTAACAATCCCATATTTCTCAAATAAATCACGAACTCGTTTAACACGGTGTTTTTTACGACGATTTAAGCGTCTTGAGCCACGGAATCCTCTTCGCTCTGCATTATTTTCTGCATTTGCAGCAGAAAAAAGACGTGAATTAGCATGAACTACTTTACCAGTCTTCGCTTCAATAATACCAACACCAACAGATGCAATACCAATATCCAAGCCTAAAATTTTTCCATTTGTCATAATAAATCCTTTACTCTTTGACTTTTATTTATCCCTTTCATTTTACTCCTTTGCAAAATAAAAAACAAGCGCTTTCAAGCACTTGCCTTTACTTTTACTGTACAAATTATTGCCTTTTATTCCCCAAACCAGAGGGCGATTTCACGTTCTACTGATTCTGGTGAGTCTGAACCGTGAACGATGTTAAATGTTGCGCCACCTTCGTCTGGTGCTTGAGCATAGTCTCCGCGGATTGTCCCTGGAAGAGCTTCTTTAGGATTTGTCGCTCCCATCATTGTACGCCATGAAGTGATGACTTCATTTCCAGACATAACGCCAGTAATTACTGGACCACTTGTCATAAAATCAACGATTAGTGGGAAAAATGGGCGGTCAACCAAATCAGCATAATGTTTTTCTAATAATTCTGAGGTTGCCATGCGCATCTCCAATTTTTCAATTGTAAAACCACGTCGTTCAATACGGTGAAGAACCTCACCAACAAGTCCGCGTCTCACACCATCTGGTTTAATCATAAAGAAAGTTTTTTCCATGTAAACAATCCAACCTATCTAAATAAATTCAGTTTTTATTTTACCATAAAAGAAAACTTTTGAAAAATATTGAAAGGCGTTTTCACTAAAATTTAGTCCGTTTCTGAGAATACTATTTCTGCTCAATCCTAAATACCAGACGTTTTGGAACCATTCGAAACAACACAGCAAGTTAAAATAAGGCTTTGTCCGTACACATTTTGGCACCCGATTTGATATGATACCTCCTAAGTAGACATGGTAAATAACCCAAATCTACTTAGGAGGTGTTTTATGTCTAGAATAGAAAGATTGACCCCATACGAGAAAGAACAAGCTTGTCTTGATTATATTAATGGCAATTAATGGCAATCGTTCCAGAGCTGAAATATGTAACAATCTCCATATTTCTACAAGGACGATTCAAGATTGGGCTGCCATCTATCAAAAATATGGGATTTTAGGATTTAAAAAGAAAACCAAAAACCGTTCCTACTCAAAAGAATTTAAAATGGAACTTGTTAAAAAATGTATTAGTGGTGAGGCTTCATCTGTTGATTTAGGTCATCAGTATTGTATCTTTTCTGGGCTTTTCTAATATAGAACTTAAGGATTATAATCCAAAACGGGAGGTCTATATGGCAAAAGCAAGACGTAAAACCACTATTGATGAACGCAAAGAGATTGCCAGCTATTGTATTGAACACAATCACAATTATAAGGAAACGGCGGCACTTTATGATGTTTCTTATAGCCAAGTATACTTGTGGGTGAAGAAATATGATAAGCATGGTGAAGAAGGATTAATTGATAAAAGAGGACATCACAAAGCCGATGATGAAGTTGATGAATTAGAACGTTTACGAAGAGAAAATGTGCGCTTAAAATGTCAGTTAGAAGAAAAGGATATGGCTGTTGAACTCTTAAAAAAAGTGAAAGAATTCGGAAGGATGTGAGGCTAAGCAAACAGCGCCATGAATCAAAATACTTAGCGATTGAATACTTCAACACAAACAAAGGGTGGAGTATTAGCTGGATGTGCCATCAGCTCGGAATTACGAGGTCTGCATTTTATAAATGGAAACATAGAATAGTTCCAGAACAAGAACAATTCAACAGTGAAATTGCGGAATTAATTAAAGAGTATGACGACCGCTTCTCACATATCTTGGGATATCGAAGAATGACCGATTGGATTAATTATTTCAATCATACGAATTACTCAAGGAAGAGAATTCGTCGAATTATGAAAAAACTCGGTATTCACGCCATTATCCATAAGAAAAAGAAAAAATACAAAACTTCTAAACCTGAGGAAACTGCTAAAAATAAGCTAGCAAGAAACTTCTACGCAACTAAACCAAACGAAAAATGGGTGACAGATGTCACAGAGTTTAAAATTCCTAAATCCAATAAGAAACTTTATCTTAGTGCTATACTTGATTTATATGACCGCTATCCTGTTGCTTTTGTTATAAGTGGTCGAAATGATAATCGGCTAGTCTTTAAGACATTTGACAAGGCCGTTAAAGAAAATCCCACAGCAAAGCCTATGTTTCATAGCGATAGAGGATTTCAATATACCAATAAACACTTTCAAAAAAAGCTTAACGATAATGATATGGTTCAATCCATGTCAAGAGCAGGTCATTGTATTGATAATGGAGCAGTAGAAGGTTTTTGGGGAATTATAAAATCAGAAATGTATCAGATGTATGAGATTTCAGATGAGACCTCTCTCCGATATGCCATCAAAGACTATATCCGATTTTACTGTCATGAGCGTCCACAGAGCAGATATGATTGTAAAACGCCTTCGGAAGTGAGAAATGCTTCCTTAACATCAGAACATCCTTTGTCATACCTAATCGCTAAGAATAAACGAATTGAAAAGTACAAGTCTAAGTGGTATGCATAAAAAAAGTCAATCGCACATTTATTTGTACGACTGACCTTATAAAACAAACACTATTTTTAGATATTTAACCTGTCTACTTGACAGGGGGCATATCAAAATTGGGTGCGTTTTTTTGTGCCCTTACAGATAATGGCAACAAAACTAAGTAATTTTATTTTACTCTTTAAAATATAAAAAAACAAGCGTTTTCAAGGCGCTTGTTTTTCTGTTTTTATATTTCATTTAGCTCACCAACCAACCCCAGAAAAATGGGAGGGCAAAGGCAATTAAGCCACAAATCACAAAGAGGGCTTCCAGCCATTTTTGAGGGATAGTCGTTGATTTAATCCAAAGAAGAATGGCAAACAGCCACGAAACTGCAAATAATAGCCAATAATACCATGCAAGGGACATCTTAATCGTTCCTTTCTACCTTAATGGTTTTCGGATGTTTCTGTTGGTCGTGCAGACGTTTAGCCAATTGACGGCGAGCAATGACAAGCAAGCCAATCATACTAACTTCGTAAGTGACAAAGAAAATGATAAAACAATGCAAGAAAAATTCCTCTGGTAAAACCCAGATAATTGGGTCTGTGGCTGGGTTGAACAGCCATGTTGAATCACCAGGGAAAAGCACTTCATGAAATAGCGTAAAAAATTGGTCAAAGCCAATCAGCAATCCTGCTACTGCAATTAGCACAGGCAAAATAGCTGCCAAAGTAAACGCTCTTCGATGTAGAAAAAGTGATTTTTCAGCTCTGCTAATTTTCCAAAAACGCCAAGATGGATACAGCAGCACCACAAAAACAGCTTGCGCTAAGTGAAATAAATGCTTAACATCACGAAAATGCTTGAGCCCGTCTATTGATGACGGGAAATCTGGCATAGAAAGGGTGTGCGAAAGTGGATTGGTCAGATAGGTCATCAGAATATTAAAGTTTTTCAAGAGGTCGTCTTTGGTAATCGTGACCTGAAGGGTTAGTTTGAGCCAATCAACTTCCAAAGGGTAAATCAGCCAAGCACCATAAATAGCTACCAAGACAGCTAGAGCAAGGAGCCAGAGCCAAGTACTAAACGTCCAAAGTTTATTTTTCATCAAAATTCCATTCATCTAAGCTAGCAAGGACATGGTCAGGTTTCACTGGAAGGGTAGGCACTTCTTCTGGTTTGGTGAAACCAGTCGTCACAAGCAAAGTAGCAATATCATTTTGAATTCCTGCCATAATATCTGTTAAATAATTATCACCAACCATGATAGCTTCTTCACGTTTAACTCCCAGAACATCCAAAGCTTTATTCATGATAATCGCATTTGGTTTGCCAATAAAGACTGGCTGCACACGTGTTGCAGTCTCCAAGAGTTTATTAATCGAACCAGCCCCTGGCATTAACCCACGCTCCGTTGGGATATTCAAATCAGGATTCGTTCCAATAAAGACTGCTCCTTTTTGAATGGCAAGCGTTGCAATGGCAAGCATTTCATAAGTTAGTTGCGTATCTAGTCCGACAACCACATATGCTGGATTTTCAGTATCTTCAACATAGCCAGCCTCAGCAATAGCTGTTTTCAAACCCGTTTCACCAATCACATAAACTGTTTTTCCACGATTCATGTCATTCATGTAATCAATCGTTGCCATTGTTGCTGTATAAATCGTTTCAAGCGGTGTATGCACATTGAATTGTGTCGCAAGCATTTCTTGAACTTTTTCTGGTGTGCGTGTCGTATTATTCGTCACCAAAACATAAGGAATATTGCGTTCTTGCAGACGTTGAATAAAACGTTCCCCAGCAGGAATACGATTTTTCCCTTTGTAAATTGTTCCATCTAAATCAATCAAATAGCCTTTATAAGTCATTCTTTCCTCCATTTTTACAACACCAAAAAGACTTTCTAGCTAAAAATTCTCTGACTATCCTTAGTCAATTAGTGTTTTCCAATTCTCATCGTGATAAGCAGTAAAGCACATCGCAATCTGCTCTTTCGTTGTCTTAGATTCAGCAAGATCAGGCAGGTTGTCACACGCAAAATACCCACTTGCTATCGTTTCTAAATTTTTTGTAAACTGCCCACCTTTGGCATGGCATAATGAAAAAATCTTACAAATCTTGTGAGCAGAAACTGGTTGATTGTGTTTTTCACGGTCTTGAATAGCAATCACGCGCTCCAATTGCACATCAAGTCCAGCTTCTTCTTTCACCTCTTTAAGCGTGTTTTCCGCCACAGACTGGTCAACATCACACCAACCACCTGGCAGCGCCCACTTTCCATTAGCTTCTTGCACTAGTAAAATCTTGTCATCTTGAAAAATAGCTGCGCGTGTATCAATTTTTGGTGTTTGATAGCCCGTTTCGTTAGCAAACAAATCAGCTACTTTCTGAGCTGGTAACTGCGATAATTCAGCCATCATTGCAACTGAAATCTCTCGAATTTCCTCAAAACGTTCAATATCATACTTATCGCGACCATAAGCTAGCCCTGCTTGTGCTAAGGATTGCAAGCGAACAAGCCAATCAACCCATTTCTTATCATCAACAGTCATTATTTTTCCTTCCACTCGATGCGAGCTTGTGCATGAACAACACCTTGGGTAACAATTTCATGTTTTGTTATCAAACCATCTGTTTCAACACGTGATTTAATATCATGCCCATAATGGACTTCTTTCACGTATTTGAGATTAATGCAGTGCGGAATGTGTTCCTCTAAAAACGCCACGTCCAACACATCATACATCCATTCAAGGTATTTGCTATTGTTAACATGACCATTTAAATCAAGATCAAAAAAGCGAACGTGATAGGTTGTTTCTTCTGGAATTTCCAAGCTTTCGTAACGAGGACCACGATCGATTTTTTTAATCTTTTCAACGTCATAAACGTCAACAATTTCATCAATAACAGGGTGAACCTTTCTGCTATCATAATCCATGAGGACAAAAGTCGAATGAATCGTCATGATTTTATCACCAGATTCACCATAAACATTGAAATCACGGTAACAAAAGAGCTTATTATAAGCCGTAGGTACCGTTTCAATCACGATATTTTCAGTATATTTTGGCAAACGCTCGATTTCAATCGCATACTCTGTGATAATCCAAACAAGATTGTACGTTTGATAAATATAATCATCACTCATCCCCAGACTAAGTGACTGTTTCCCTGAAACTTGCAACACTAACGATAAAAGTTGCGGCAATTTCATGTTGTGATTAATGTCACTTTCGTAAAAAGGTACTTGATAATTTTCTTGATAACTTAATCCCATGTCATTACTCCAATATAAATCTCTCTGCTACCGTGTCTCCTAAAAAGAGACCTTTTTTAGTCATTCGAACCACCTCATCATCTGGCACCAAAAGCCCATGCTGACAAAGTTCTGTCACGATCTGACCATAACGTTCTTCAAAAGACACGCCAAACTTTTCTTCAAATTTTGCAATGGAAACGCCAGATTTCTTACGCAAGCCCAAGAAAAGTTCTTCTTCCATCATTTCGTCCTTAGTCAAGACCTCCTCTGACAACCTAGCATTTCCTTCAGAAACAGCCTTTAAATAATGTTGAATCGGCCCACGGTTACGATAACGAACACCGTTTAAATACCCAGACGCCCCAGCACCGACACCATAATATTCTGCATTATCCCAGTACATCAAATTATGACGACTTTCAAAACCTGGCTTGGTAAAATTAGAAATTTCATAATGCTCAAAGCCATTAGCTTCCAATTCAGCAATAATGTACTCAAACATTTCCGCCTCAAGGTCTTCTTGGGGCAAATTCAATTTTCCACGACGCATTTTATTCATGAAAACCGTGTGATGTTCTAAAATCAAACTATACAAACTCAAATGAGGAATATCCAGCGCTATCGCCTTAGCAACATTTTCCTTAACATCTTCCATTGTCTGACCAGGAAGCGCATAAATTAAATCAATCGAAATATTGTCAAAGCCTGCTGTTTTCAAATGGTCAATCGTCGAATAAATTTGTGATTCATTGTGGCTACGCCCAATTCTCTTTAATTGCTTATCATTAAAAGTCTGAACACCAAGCGACACACGATTAACAGCAGATTTTTTCAACACTTCAATCTTGTCATCCGTCAAATCCCCAGGATTTGCTTCAATGGTAAATTCTTCTAATACGCTCAAATCTAAATGCTTTGTCAAATCCGTCAGCAAATAATCCAATTGCTGCGCGGTAATTGAGGTTGGCGTTCCACCTCCGATATATAAGGTCCGCAATTGTTCAATATCATAACTCTCAAATTCACGAATAAGAGCCTGCAAATAATCGTCAACAGGCTGATTTTTGATAAATACTTTTGAAAAATCACAATAATAACAAATCTGCGTACAAAATGGTATATGAACATAAGCTGATGTTGGTTTTGTTAACATGACGCTATTATAACATTTTTACGAAGGATAACCAATGACTTTATTACGAAAGAAAAGGAGCAGGCAAAACGCATTTCCCATACTCCTCTTTTTATGAAAATGATTTTAGTCAATACCGATTTCTTTACGAACAACGTCAGCAATGGTATCCACGTAATAGCTTACTTCTTCATCCGTTGGTGCTTCTGCCATGACACGAAGAAGCGGTTCAGTACCACTTGGACGCACTAAAATACGACCATTGCCATTCATTTCAGCTTCCATTTTGCTGATAATATCAGCGATAGCTGGTACTTCCATGGCTTTGCTCTTCATGCTATTTTCAACACGAATATTCACTAATTTTTGTGGGTAAATAGTAACTTCGGAAGCTAATTCAGAAAGTGATTTGCCAGTTTCTTTCATCACTTTTGCCAATTGAATAGCCGTTAACTGACCATCACCTGTTGTGTTATAGTCCATGATGATAACATGACCTGATTGTTCACCACCAAGGTTGTAACCAGATTTACGCATTTCTTCAACAACGTAACGGTCACCAACTGCTGTAATCGCTTTGTTAATCCCTTCACGGTCAAGCGCCTTGTGGAAACCAAGGTTTGACATAACCGTTGTAACGATAGTGTTGTGAGCTAATTGTCCACGTTCTGATAAATATTTGCCGATAATGTACATGACTTTATCACCGTCAACAATGTCGCCATTTTCATCAACAGCAATCAAACGGTCGCTATCACCGTCGAATGCCAAACCAACTGCTGCGCCAGATTCTTTAACCAATTCTTGCAATTGTTCTGGATGAGTTGACCCAACGCCATCATTGATGTTAAGACCGTCTGGCTTTTCACCGATAACAGTAATATCAGCATCCAAATCCAAGAAAACATCACGCGCTGATACAGAAGCAGCTCCGTTAGCGGTATCAAGGGCAACTTTCATCCCTTCCAAGCTAACACCTGTTGAAACAAGAAATTTTTCGTATTTACGAAGTCCTTCTGGATAGTCAACTAATGTTCCTAAACCTTCAGCTGAAGGACGTGGAAGCGTATCTTCTGGAGCGTCAAGTAATGCTTCGATTTCGTCTTCTTGGTCATCAGCCAATTTAAAACCATCGCCACCGAAGAATTTAATCCCATTATCCAATGCAGGATTGTGACTAGCTGAAATCATGACACCGGCGCTCGCTTTTTCTGTACGAACTAGGTAAGATACCCCTGGAGTTGCTAAAACACCAAGTTTGTAAACTTCAATCCCAACAGAAAGAAGCCCAGCAACCAAGGCAGATTCTAACAATTCTCCTGAAATACGTGTGTCACGTGCCACAAATACTTTTGGACGTCCTGTTTCATGCTGACTAAGAACATAGCCACCAAAACGTCCCAATTTAAACGCCAATTCAGGTGTCAATTCGACATTTGCTTCTCCACGAACACCATCTGTACCAAAATATTTTCCCATTATTCTACTAGCGAAAAATCGCTTCCTCCATTACTAAATTCATTTCCTAAGATAATCTAAAATAATAGTTGCATTATAAAAACCACATTTTCATCTTAAATTATCATTAATTCATTAATATATAGTCTTTGCTATTATCTATTATTTTTTCGTTACTGTCAACTGAACAGTCACAACAGAAGGGTCAACAGTCACATTATTTGCTGATAAATTCACGCTGACACTTGTGTCTTTTGTAACATTAGCAATATCAACATTAGCAACAACTTCATCCACCGCATCCAAAGCATCCTGACTACTAGAAATCGTTACTTGGCTTTGGCTTAATTTGTATGAAATGTCAGAGATTTTATCACTCATCTCTCCTGTTGTTTTCACAGTTACTGGAACTGTTTTTGTCAATTTTTTCACGGTCACTTCTAATTTGGCTTTCGAAGGGTTAATAGCACTAGCTAAGATTGTGCCGTCTGCTGCCACAGCCTGCAAGGCTACGCGTCCACTGTAATTACTGTCCAACACTTCTGTTTCTGGCAATTTAGCAACCACATGGTCAATTTGGTCAATAATTGATTCCGAACTCGTGACTTCAACTTCAGAAATATTTGTTGAAACTTTTTTCAACTCATAGCCAGTAGCCAATTGACTGGAATCTACTTCACCTTGAACTTCAAATGTCTTTGTTTTCTTTTTACCGATTGTTACTGAAATACTACTTGGTGAGGTTGTCGCCGTAACTCCTGATGGCAAATCCGTCACTTGCAAAGGAACCGTCTGTGTCCCCTCACCCAAGTTTGTCAAATCAGCTACTACCTTAAAACTTCTTGTATCATTATTAATCTCAGAATCCAGTTTGACACGATTAATCGATGTCAGATAAACCTCTGTTTCATAAGAATAACCACTAATAAAATACTTATCAGTATCATATTTAATATCAATGGGAACATTCTCCAAAGTATGGGTATAAGTTTCTGTTGCCCCCGATACTTGCGAGCCTGTCCGTGTGTAATTACTTGATGTGGCTGTTAAAAATAAGAGAATGGAAAAGACAATAGATACAATAACCAACCAAAATTGACTATTGAAAAATTTCTTCATTGTTTCTTCCTCCAAATCTTATGATACCAGTGTTCTTCTTCCTCTACTTCTGTGATTAATTGTGTTCGAAGAATAGCTTCAAAGTTTTCTTTGGTCAAATCGTGTAAGAATTCACCTTTTGACGTAATTGAAATACCACCTGTTTCTTCTGAAACAACAATCGTTAAGGCATCAGAATTCTCTGACAGACCAATCGCTGCGCGGTGACGTGTCCCAAATTCTTTTGAAATCGCCATTGATTCTGACAAAGGAAGATAAGAACAAGCCGTCGCAATTTTATTGCCTCTGATAATGACAGCACCGTCATGCAAAGGCGTATTTGGAATGAAAATATTAATCAATAACTGACTTGAAATATCCGCGTCCAAAGGAATCCCTGTTGAAATATATTCCTGCAAAGTTTGCGTGCGTTCAATTGAGATTAAAGCCCCAATCTTACGCGGACTCATGTAAGCCACCGATTTCACCAGTGCTTCAACCAACTTTTCCTCGTCACTCACTTGCTGTGTTTGTAGGAAAACTTGTGTTGAACGGCCAAATTTCTCAAGACCAGAACGAATTTCAGGAGCAAAGATAACCACACCCGCAATAACACCATAAGTGATGACTTGATTCATCAAGTAAGTAATCGTCGTAAAGCCAATCCATTCAGCTACAAACTTTAGTAAAATGAAGAACACGACCCCTTGAATCAAGGACATGATTTTCGTACCCGCAAGGGCTTTGATTAAACGATAAATAAAATACGCAACAATTAAAATATCCAAAATGTGAACGACAATTGTCCATGGTTTTTCAACTAAAGTTGCCCAAAATTTAGCATCAATAGCCGTAAAATTACTCATACATGCATCTCTTTTCTCTAACTAATTAAAACTACCTTTCTATTATACCACGTTTAAAACAGATTTTCTTTATTAGAATATATCTTTTTGTGGTACAATATTTCTATGAAAGTAAACACACTTATGGGAATCACGGCTGGGAAGTCAGCTCACTTTGTCCTTTCAAAAATGGGACGTGGCTCAACCTTGCCTGGAAAAATCGCCCTCAAATTCGACAAAGATATTTTAGACACTATCGCTAAAGATTATGAAATCGTTGTGGTAACAGGAACAAACGGTAAAACTTTGACCACTGCTCTTACAGTTGGAATTTTACGTGAAGCTTTTGGTGAAATCGTCACAAATCCAAGCGGTGCCAATATGATTACTGGGATTACTTCAACTTTCTTGACAGCCAAAAAAGCCAAATCTGGTAAAAAAATTGCCGTGCTTGAAATCGACGAAGCTAGTCTGCCAAAAATCACAGAATACATCACACCAAGTCTCTTTGTATTCACCAATATTTTCCGTGACCAAATGGACCGTTACGGTGAAATTTACACCACTTACCAAATGATTTTAGACGGTGCTGCCAAAGCTCCAACAGCAACAATCTTAGCCAACGGAGACAGCCCACTTTTCAATTCTACAAACGTGGTAAATCCTGTTAAATATTATGGCTTTGATACTGAAAAACACACTCCAGAACTCGCACACTATAATACCGAAGGAATTTTGTGTCCACAATGTCAGCAAATTCTAAAATACAAATTGAACACCTATGCAAACCTTGGTGATTATGTCTGTGACAATTGTGGTTTCCACCGTCCAAAACTCGATTATGCCTTGACAGAATTGACGAAAATCACCAATACAACTTCTGAATTTGTCATTGACGGTCAAGATTACAAAATCAACGTCGGTGGTCTCTATAACATTTATAACGCTCTTGCTGCGGTGTCTGTTGCTGAATTTTTCGGAGTTGCTCCTGAAAAAATTAAAGCTGGTTTTGATAAGAGTCGCGCCGTCTTTGGACGCCAAGAAACCTTTAAAATCGGTGATAAATCTTGTACTTTGGTTCTCATTAAAAACCCAGTTGGCGCTAGTCAAGCACTTGATATGATTAAATTAGCCCCTTATCCATTTACACTTTCTGTCCTACTCAATGCCAATTACGCTGACGGAATTGATACCAGTTGGATTTGGGATGCTAACTTCGAGGCTGTTTTAGATATGGATATTCCTCAAGCATTTGCAGGCGGTGTTCGTCATTCTGAAATTGCTCGTCGTTTGCGTGTGACAGGCTACGATGAAAACAACATCACCGAAGCCGAAAGTCTCGAGGATATTATGGCATTAATTGAATCACAAACAACTGAGCACGCCTATATCCTTGCAACTTATACCGCCATGTTACAATTCCGAGAAATTCTAGCTAGTCGCCATGCCGTTGGAAAGGAGATGAATTAAAATGACTTACACTTCGCTACAATCTCCTAACACAAAAGATTACAACTATGAGTTAAACGTTGCCCACCTTTACGGCAATCTGATGAATACCTACGGTGACAATGGTAATATCCTCATGATGAAATATGTCGGTGAAAAGCTTGGAGCTAAAATGACCTTTGACATTGTTTCATTAGGAGATACCTTTGATGCTGACTACTACGATATGGTTTTCTTTGGTGGTGGTCAAGACTATGAACAAACTATTGTCGCCAAAGACCTTCCACGTAAGAAAGAAGCCATTGCTGACTTCATCAACAAAGACAAAGTCATTCTAGCTATCTGTGGTGGTTTCCAACTCCTTGGTCAATACTATGTTCAAGCCAATGGTGAAAAAATCAATGGTATTGGTGTTATGGGACATTACACCCTCAACCAAGAAAATAATCGTTTCATCGGAGATATAAAAATCCATAACGATGAATTTAACGAAACTTACTATGGTTTTGAAAATCACCAAGGTCGAACATTCTTGTCTGATGACGAAAAACCACTTGGTATCTGCGTTTACGGAAATGGTAACAACAAAGAGGACGGCACTGAAGGTGTTCATTATAAAAATGTCTATGGCAGCTACTTCCACGGACCTATCCTCTCACGTAATGCCAACCTTGCTTACCGCCTAGTGACAACAGCTCTAAAAAATAAATACGGTTCTAGTATTACACTACCAAGTTACGATGACATTCTTTCAAAAGAAGTCGCCGAAGAGTATGCCGATACTAAAAGTAAAGCTGAATTTGAAAAATAACCTTAAAAGGATTGCAGTTTATCGCAGTCCTTTTTCTTTGTAGCCAAGCTTCCTAATTACCATAACAAAGTCACTTTAATCAAAAATTAAGCACTTTAAAATAGAGATTATTAAGCATTTCTAGCCATATTAAAAATTAGCACAAGACTTAACTGCCCCTTTTTTGCCCCTTAAACACAAAAAAAGAGCCTATTTGAAATAGATAGGCTCTCAAAACGTTGATATATCAACGATTATTTTTTCAAGTTGTAGAATGATTTCAATCCACGGTATTCAGCTACTTCACCAAGTTGGTCTTCGATACGAAGCAATTGGTTGTATTTAGCGATACGGTCAGTACGTGAAAGTGAACCAGTTTTAATTTGACCAGCGTTAGTTGCAACTGCGATGTCAGCGATTGTTGAATCTTCAGTTTCACCTGAACGGTGTGATACAACGGCAGTGTAACCAGCTTCTTTAGCCATTTCAATAGCTTCGAATGTTTCAGTCAAAGTACCGATTTGGTTAACTTTGATAAGGATTGAGTTAGCAGCTTCTTCTTTGATACCACGTTCAAGGTATGAAGTGTTAGTTACGAAGAAGTCATCACCGACCAATTGAACACGTTTACCAAGACGTTTAGTAAGTTCTTTCCATCCGTCCCAGTCGTTTTCGTCCATTGCATCTTCGATTGTGATGATTGGGTATTTGTTAACCAATTCTTCAATGTAATCGATTTGTTCTGAAGCAGTACGTTTAGCTGCGCCTTCACCTTCGAATTTAGTGTAGTCATAGATTCCGTTATCGTAGAATTCTGATGAAGCACAGTCAAATCCAAGGAATACATCTTCACCTGGTTTGTAACCAGCAGTTTCGATAGCTTTGATGATTGTTTCTACGGCATCTTCAGTTCCGTCAAATTTAGGAGCAAATCCACCTTCGTCACCAACAGCTGTTTCAAGACCACGTTCTTTAAGGATTTTCTTAAGAGTGTGGAAGATTTCAGCACCCCAACGAAGAGCTTCTTTGAATGTAGGTGCACCAGCAGGTAAGATCATGAATTCTTGGAAAGCGATTGGAGCGTCTGAGTGAGAACCACCATTGATGATGTTCATCATTGGAGTTGGAAGAACTTTAGTGTTGAAACCACCAAGGTAGTTGTAAAGTGGAACTTCAAGGTAGTCTGCTGCTGCACGAGCTACGGCAATAGAAACACCAAGGATAGCATTTGCACCGAGTTTACCTTTGTTTGGAGTACCATCAAGAGCAATCATTGCACGGTCAATAGCTTGTTGGTCACGAACATCGAAACCGATGATTGCTTCAGCGATGATGTTGTTAACGTTGTCAACAGCTTTTTGAGTACCAAGACCGTTGTAACGAGATTTGTCTCCGTCACGAAGTTCAACTGCTTCGTGTTCACCAGTAGAAGCTCCAGAAGGAACCATACCACGTCCGAATGCACCTGATTCAGTGTAAACTTCTACTTCAAGTGTTGGGTTACCGCGTGAGTCAAGGACTTCGCGAGCGTAAACATCAGTAATAATTGACATTATGTTACTCTCCTTATGAGTTTTTAATATTTTTACACTAAAATAATACCATAATATCGCCACTTAGGCAAATAAAAACGAGAAATTTTGAAAAACCAATTTAACTTTCATGCCCTTTTTTCAAAATACTTTATGCGCTTACGGCTGAGAAATGACAGTTTAGTAAATTTAACTTATAATGAAGTTAAGAAATAATCGAGGTTAAATAGTATGAGTGATTTAGAAAGTAAAGTTTTACATGCTGCTGCAGGGGAAAATCGACTTAATCCTGATGAACAACGACGCTATTTTGGAACATTTGCTGAACGTGTGGTCTTGTCAATACTGCTTGATGACAGTCGTTTGGAAGATACTAAAGCACGTTTCGAGGACATTTTAAAACATTTAGCGAGTGATTATGACATGTTATTTGTCAAAATTTCACCAAAATTGGCGGTCGCCGACCAATGTTACTATATGAAAATAGCGCAAAATCTTGAAATTCAAGCAACAATCGTTGATGAAAAAAATGCGCATTCACCTTATGGGATTATCGTTCATTCGAATCAAGCTGAAAATGTTGACAATCCACTGTTAGCAGTGCGTTTTCCACAAACACATGACAAACCAAAAGAAGCCCCTAAAAAGGGCTTCTGGTCAAAATTATTCAATAAAGATTAACATTTGGTAAAGGCTAGTAGATTGCCAATATTTTGGGCGGTGCGTTCTAGATTTTGAGGAGCCTGCGCTAGCGTATTTTCCAAAGAATCGACGCCTGATATAATCGGAAAAGCTGCTTGAATATTAGCAGCTGGAAAGTCTGGCAAATCATCTTTTAAGCTACCGCAAATGGCAATGACTAATTTGCCTGTTGGTGTACGACTAGCAACGCCAACAGGGGCTTTCCCAGACAAACTTTGTTTATCCATGCGTCCCTCACCAACAATGACGACATCCGCAACTTGGACTCGACGGTCAAAGTTGAGCATATCAAGAACTGCGTCGATACCAGAGATAATTCGTCCGCCAGTAAACGCAGCTAGCCCTGCTGCCATTCCGCCACCTGCTCCTGCTCCCGCTAAATCAAGGATTACTGGGAAGAAGCTTTGGTAAAATTGCTCCATATCCTTATCAACACTTGCGAATTTTTCGTTTGCAAGTCCTTTTTGTCCACCAAAAACGTAGGTTGCGCCATTAGGACCGCATAGTGGATTGGTAACGTCAGTAATAATTGTTAGCTCAACTTGTGATAAATCCCAATGGTAATCTTCATAGGAAATCGTTGTGATGTTTCCAAGATTATCACCAACTGCAGCAACTTCTTGACCAGACTCGTCAAAGAAACGATAGCCTAATCCTGCTGCCATTCCAATACCACCATCATTAGTGGAACTGCCGCCAACACCAATCATGATTTCTTTGGTACCAAGGTCAACAAGATGTCCAATCATTTCACCGACACCTTTTGTCGTTAATGTTAGCGGATTGCGCTTATCAAGTGGAACTTTTTCCAAGCCACATATGTCAGCCATTTCAAAAACAGCTAATTGACCATTGGTCGCATAGTGAGCTTCCACAGGCTGACCTAATGCTCCCGTAACAATATGGCTATCACGCCTTAGGTGCAAACCATCAGTTAAGGTCTCCAAGGTTCCTTCGCCACCATCGCCAATCGGCATTAAGTCAAAAGTCGCATTTGGCAGTGCTTTTTTTAATCCCCTTTGAATGGCTTTTGCCGCATCGAGGGCAGATAAACTTTCCTTAAATGAATCGGGTGCTATCAATATGTGCATGGTACCAACTCCCCTTCATATGTTACTATATATACTATTATATAATTTTTTGAACGAAAGAGGTTAGAAAAACATGGAAAAATGGGATGCTTATTTAGCAAATGGGCAAAAAACAGGTCGTATCTTAACGCGTGGTCAGTCAATTCCTGATGATTTGTACCACTTGGCAGTAGATTGTTTGGTGCAACATGTTGACAATGATATTTTGTTTGTGCAAAGACATTTAGAAAAAGAGGCTTTTCCAGGATTTTTTGAAGCTAGTGCAGGTGGCTCTGCTCTTTATGGTGAGGATTCTAAACAAGCTGTTCGACGTGAGTTGCTGGAAGAAACTGGGCTTCTACCAGTTGAATTAACATTTTCAAAAAGGACTGTTTACAAAGATGACAATTGTATCATGGATAGCTACCTTGCTCTGGTAAATTCTCCCAAAGATACCATAACTCTCCAAAATAGCGAAACCATTTCGTACCAATGGGTGGCAAAAGAAAAGTTAAAAGCATTTTTAGAAACACACCCAGTCGTTCCACGACACCGCTTACTGATAGAAACATTATTTTTAGATGATTAAGAGGCTAGGATTTTATCCCTAGCCTCTCTTTTTGTGCCTACTGTAAGTTATTCTGATTTTTTGCGGCGTTTGAGTTCGAGCAAAGCTATGCTTGCTAGGCTTAAAACACCTGCAAAGGTAAGAAGTGTGCCATCTTTTTCACCTGTCGCTGGTAAAATTTCAGCAGTATCAGTAGCTGTTAGTGTTTCAAGATTGGCATCTACTGTGATAGGTGTAGTTGTCGTTTCCACGACAGAAGCTTGTGCTTGATCATCAGGTGTCACGCCAGTTTCAGCTGAGGTTTGTGTTGCCATATCTGATGATTGAGCAGCTTCTTGAGCATAAATAATGCCGTATTGACTAAAATGTTCCGTATCAAAGATGACAAATTTCAATGTTTGCCCTGCCACAGTACGGCTGATTTCTTCAAATACTAGTGACTGTGGTTGTCCATTTTCTGGGAGATAAAAGACTTGAGCAACAGTCTTGCCAGCATCAATTGGTAAAATAACTCGCACTGTTTTTGTAATGGCTAAGACATTTCCAAAATCGTCAGTTGGCTGAATATCAAACAAATCGTAATCTGTTCCTTTTAGAACTTCTGGTGTTTTGACATCATTTGTTTCTTGGTGACTTACCTTGATTTTCTTAATGTCATCACGTTCACCTGCTCCTAAAATAACGCTAACACCACTTGCTTCATCATAAAGCGTGCGTTCCGTTTCAGCGCTAGCTTTTTTCAAACGTAAAATGGTAGCTGTTAGTGGCTCGAGGGTTAATCCTGTTTCAGTCATTGTGACACCGCTTGGATTTTCTATCGCTTCTACTCCTGCTTGCTTACCATCTGCAATGATTTCAGCTGATAGGAGATTTCGGTAATCATCTGTCAATACAAAATCACGCGCCACGGTATCTGCATTGATAAAAACAGCGTAAATATCGCCATTGCTAGCAATTGTTTGATAAGCAATAATCAAATCTTCTTGCCCAACACCATTTTCATTTGGAATGGTTATCAAGCTCACATTGCGGTCAACTTCTTCTTTGGTTTTAAGCGTAAAAGCATCTGTTGAGCGGCGAATGGCAATCAAACCTTTTGTATAAGTCTGGCTTTGCGTATTTTCTGGGTAAGCTTCGCTATCTGTGGCTTTAGCCCAATCAAAATGATTAATCGCATCTGTCGAATCATAAGAATCACTGATGAAATATGGGTATTCAAACGGTGTGCCGTCAGCATTGGTCAACAAATCAGATTTTGCTGGCACTTTATCTGCTGAAACTGGTGTCTTGTAATCCTCGTCAAGGAATTGTTTCGTACGACCGTACTCTTGACCAGAATGAATAAAGGCAGTTCCTTGGGATGTCAAGACAATAAGGTTTCCTAAACGCAAACGACGTTGGATTTCTGCTTCATTTTCAGCAACAGCTGGGTCTTTTTGAATGGATTTTGCAATCACATCATGAAGCGTTAAATTGTCATGAGCAGCAATGTATTGAATCACATCACCTGGGTCATCTGCGGTGAAATTACTTGGCTGAGCTTTAATATTATTAAAGAGTGTTTGCAAATCTTTTGCGCCACCTGTAATAAATGCTGCCGCTCCTTCACTTGGATAACCTGATTTGAGGAGGTTACGAATGTCATCAGAGAAAGAAGCGACGCTATCAGTTTGTGACATCCAAGTCTGGTCTGCTGGTTGTCGGCTATCATTAGCATCTCCAGCATAAGAAATCCATCCCTCGCCAAGCATGATAATATTCGGATTCAGTGCTTTAGCCGTATCATATGCCATGTGCACCGTTTCGGCATCCAAATCTCCCATCATATCAAAACGGAAACCGTCAACTTTGAACTCATCAACCCAATAAGCAATTGAATCAAGCACCAAACGTCTTGTCATATAATGCGTTGTTCCTGGGCGACCGCCACCAAAGCTTGTTTTAACTGTTCCATCAGCTTCCATAAAATGATAATAATTTGGCTCCAAATCTTCAAGAATAGCAAGGTCAGCTGTGTGATTGTAAACCACATCAAGAATAACACCCATCCCACGTTTATGGATTTCAGCAATCAAATTCTTGAATTCCTCAATGCGTTTTGCTGGGTTAGTTGGGTCTTCTGAATACATTCCTGTCAAAGCAAAGTAGCTCTGTGGGTCATATCCCCAGTTATAATTCGTATTGCTAGAAGCATAGTCCGTCAAACGCTCAGCATTCGCCAATTCATTGACATAATAATAGCTCATCACTGGCAAAAGTTGAATATGCGTCACGTCAAGCTCTTGAAGGTAATCTATTTTTTCAACAAAGGCTGCAAAAGTCCCAAATTGATGTTGAAGTTCATCTGAAATAGCGATATCTGATGTGAAATCACGAACGTGTGCTTCGTAAATAATAGCATCTTCACGATCTGTGTATCCGCTAATATCAGCGTAGGTCAATTCTTGATTGCCAATTGTACTAGTATCCACAATCGCAGCTTTTGCTACCTTGTATGACGGGTCAGTTCCAATCAAATCACTATTCCATTCCGCTAATGATTTAGCATAAGGGTCAAGTGCGAGAACCGTTTCATCTCCACGTGTGATTTCATAATGATAATAATAACCACGATAATCAGAAACACCAAGACCCGATTCTTGCGTCAAAGCTGCTGACCATTGGCCCTTATCACCTTTAACCATAGCAATCTTTCCAACAACCTTAGTTTGGTCATCTTTATCATAAAGAACCACCGAAACACTATCTGCACTTGGTGACCAAACAGTCAAATCAACACGCACTCCTTCTTCTGACACACGCGCGCCTAACTCACCATCATAGGCATAAAGAGAATCTGTATATTGCCAATTGGTCTTAGCTTGATAGTCATCACCAGCATAACTAACCGTGTATGGTGCTAAAAGTTGTGAAAAATCACCAATAATCGTTGACTGATTAGTTTCAGGATTCAATACAAGGTCAGAAATAGTCATCAGATTACCATCTTTATCAGTTACCTTAACATTTTCAAATAACTCATCCTTATCAGCGTCAGCTAAATTGCTAACGATAGCAACAATCTCTGTCGGACTTGTTTGCTGAACTGATATCAAACGAATAGTGCTTACAAAATATGGATTCGTGTAAATTGTCTTATCCTCGTCTTTCAAAAAAATTTGTGTGTGATTAGCTAAATCTTTAAAGCTATAATTGTCTGGCTGAATTTTGGCATCATCGCCCTCCTTAGACTCATCTAGTAAGAGAAATCCAAGTTCATTGAAATCTGATAGAGTAATATCCATATCAGTTTCAGTCACAACAGTTTGGGTATCATCTTCACTAATGGTTAATTCAGTATTTTCAACCTCAGCTTGCATGTCAGCTAAGATATCAGTCTTACTTTGTGCAACTTCATTGGCTTGCTCTGCTATTTCCCATTGATTTGTTACCAATTCCGTTGCCGTTTCAGCGCTGACTTGGTCAGCGGAGACGATATTTGCTAAACTAGCACTCCAAAAAAGAGCCGACTTCCCCTTTCCATACAGAACCTCCGTATCTTTCAACATAATGATTTTTTACGATTTCAGTATACAAAATATTTTTAATTTGCGCAATCGTTTTCGTAAATATTTTTTAGCATTATTCATGACTTCAAAATAAATATTATATAAGTTGTTTTAATTTAAATGCAATCGATTTCTTCGAAAAATACAAAAAAACCGAGCATGGCTCAGCTTCTTTGGTTGTATCGTTAAACATGCAAATGCAGTGCTTAATAATTAGTAATTTCTGGTCGGTCGTGGACATTACTTTTCTTACCTTGGCGTGCTTTTAAAACAGCATCAACATCTTCAACACTAACGCCAGTTTCGACCAACATTACTGCCAAATGGTACAGAACATCTGCTGTTTCATTGGCGATTTCATCTTTGTCTGCATTTTTGGCTGCAATAACAACTTCTGTCGCTTCTTCCCCAACCTTTTTAAGAATTTTATCCAATCCTTTATCAAAAAGGTAATTGGTATAAGAGCCTTCCTTTGGATTTTCTTTACGGTCTATTGCTTCTTTATATAATGTTTCTAGCATGTCTTTATCCTTTCTATCATCACAAAATGTCATTGAAAAAACAGCTGTAAGCGCCCGTATGACAAGCAGCGCCCTCTTGCTTAACAGCGACCAATAAGGTATCACAGTCGCAATCCGTTTTGATTGATTTGACGTATTGATAATGACCGCTAGTTGCCCCTTTATGCCAGATTTCTTGACGTGAGCGGCTCCAGTAGTGCATTTGCTTGGTTTCCAATGTTAAGTGATACGCTTCTTCGTTCATGTAGGCTAACATCAGTACTTGTCCTGTTTGGTAATCCGTCACAATCACGGGAACAAGACCATCTTGTTTCGCAAAATCAAGTTTTATTTCACTCATTGTCTCACCTCAATTCCTGCAGCAGCCATGGCAGCTTTGGTATCAGCAATTGAAACTTCGCCAAAGTGGAAAATGGAAGCGGCAAGCGCACCTGTTGCAGTTGTTTTTTCAAAAACGTCAACCATATGGTCAATATTTCCTGCACCACCAGACGCAATGATTGGAACATTAACCACATCAGCGACAGCATTTAGCATATCCAAATCAAATCCTGACTTCGTGCCGTCTTTATCCATGCTAGTTAGTAAAATCTCACCTGCACCAAGGCTGACAACAGCCTTTGCCCATTCAATCAAATCAATGCCAGTATCCTTGCGCCCACCTGCCACATAAACATGCCAAGTGCCGTCAGCTTCTTTACGAGCATCAATAGCCGATACCACACATTGATTGCCAAATTTTTCAGCACAATCTTTGATGAGTTGAGGATTGGCTACCGCAGAAGAATTAACCGCGACCTTGTCCGCACCAGCTTTGAGCATTTTATTCATGTCCTCAACCGAGCGAATACCACCGCCAACTGTAAAAGGAATGAATACTTGGTCAGCCACACGTTTCACCATTTCCACAGTTGTATCACGTTTTTCATGTGTTGCGGTAATGTCCAAGAACACCAATTCATCACACCCAGCTTCATAATAAGCACGCGCCGCATCAACAGGGTCACCAACATCTGTTAAATTAACAAAATTAACCCCCTTAACCACGCGCCCATCTTTAACATCAAGACAAGGAATAATGCGTTTTTTCAGCATAAGCTATCCTCCAAAAGCTTTCAATTCGTCAAGGCTAATATTGCCGTTATAATAAGCTTTACCAACGATTGTCCCAGCAACACCAATTTCTTGCAATTTCACCAAATCATTCTTCTCAGCAATGCCGCCAGAAGCAATAACTTTAGCCGTCGTTAACTCAGCCACTAAACGTTCATAATGTTCAAAATTTGGTCCTGTTAGCGTACCATCACGGTCAACATCTGTATAGACAAATAGGGTCACCCCCATTTTCTCCATGGCTTTAGCTAAGCTGATGTAGTCAACATTACTCGTTTCTAGCCAACCTTCAGTTGCCACAAAACCATTTTTAGCATCAATACCAACCACAATTTTATCACTACCAAATTTATCTAAAGCTGCCTTGACAAAATCTGGATTTTTCACTGCCATAGATCCGATAATCACACGGTCAATACCAACTGCTAGGTAATCTTCAATTTGCTCAAGGGTACGAATACCGCCACCAACTTCGACACCAAGCCCTGATTCTTGCTTCAACTTGGCAATTAAATCGCGATTCGTTGCTCGCCCATCAAGCGCTCCGTCCAAATCAACAACGTGAATAAATTCAATGCCAGCTTGCGCAAAGATTTTTGCTTGTCCAAGCACATCTGGATTAACAACCGTTTTTTGGTTGAAATCACCTTTAAAAAGACGAACTGCCTGTCCTTCTTTAATATCAATCGCTGGAAGAATCTGCATATAAACTCCTTTTCTTTATAAAACGCTACTCTAAGCAACTTAAAATCATTCTTAGTCACCACAAAGGGCAATAAATTTTTCAAGAATTCCTAAACCGACGTCACCTGATTTTTCAGGGTGGAATTGCGCTCCGTAAACATTATCCTTGTGAATCATGGCTGGTACTTCAATACCATAATCAGCAGTCACATCAATGTATTCTTTCGGAACATCTGTAAAATAGCTATGCACAAAATAAACGGATTTGCCAGCAAGCCCTGCTGTTAACGGACTATCTTGTTTCACTGTCAAATCATTCCATCCCATATGCGGAACAGGCATAGTCTTAGTTGCTTGAATTTCACGACAAACACCTGGGATAAAGCCAAGTCCTTGTGTTTCTTGGTGTTCCAAGCCAATCTCTGTCAAGACCTGCATTCCTAAACAAATGCCCAGTAACGGCGTTCCCTTAGCTACTGCTTCCTTGATAGCAGAAACCAGGCCACGCTGTTGTAACTCAGCCATGGCAGCAGGATAAGCACCAACCCCTGGCAAAATCAGACCGTCCGCAGCTAAAATCTTGTCTCGATTACTAGACAATTCAGCCTGAACACCGATTTTCTGTAAAGCTCTTAACACATTAGCAGTATTACCTGCATCATAATCAATCACAATTATCATATCTCAGCTCTCAAGCCTTCCACACACTACTAAATGAGACGTGTCATGGCTGATTTCCTTTCTCTGTATTTTAAAGCAATCCTTTTGTTGAATTAACACCATGGATTTCAGGGTTAATGGTAATTGCTTCGCGAAGAGCACGACCAGTTGCCTTAAAAAGACTTTCTGATTTATGGTGATTATTTTTTCCGTGTAAAATCTTCAAATGCAAATTCATCTGAACATTAAATGCCAAGGCTTGAAAAAATTCTTCAACCAATTCTGTATCAAAATTGCCAAGTTTTGGATTATCAAACTCACAATCAAAAATAAGGTAGCTACGCCCTGATAAATCAAGACTTGCCATACCAAGCGTTTCATCCATAGGAACGAAAGCTGTACCATAACGATTGATGCCAGCCTTATCGCCAAGGGCTTCTTTCAAAGCTTGTCCTAAAACAATTCCCACATCTTCAACCGTATGGTGACTATCAACATGCAAATCACCATCTGCTTTTACTACAAGGGAAATACGGCTATGTCTTGCAAAAAGGGTCAACATATGGTCAAAAAAACCAACACCAGTATCAATCTCTACTGGTTCTTGAGCATCTAAATTAAGGCTCAACTTAATCTTTGTTTCAAAGGTATTACGTTCAATCTCTGCTTGTCTCATAAAATATCCTTTTCTTTCTGTGCAAGTAACGTCACTAGTTTTTACCATCTAAAATATCAATGACTTTGTACAAATCTGCTTCGTTGATTTGGTAAGGCGCTTCTTTTCGTACAACTGGCTTAGCACAAAAAGCGATACCAATACCAGCTGTTTTAATCATTGGTAAATCATTAGCACCATCTCCCATAGCAATGGTTTGACTTAATTCTAAGCCATTTTCAGCTGCCCACTCAATCAAGCTAGCTTTCTTGACGTCTTTAGTGACGACCTCGCCAAGAACCTTGCCTGTCAAAACACCGTCTTTAACTTCTAAGCGGTTAGCCTTGACATAATCAAGTCCGATACGTTTTGCCAACACATCAACCGTTTCATGGAAACCGCCTGACACGACAGCCACTTTATAACCACGACGATGCAATTCTGCCACTAATTTTTCAGCACCATTTGTAAAATGCATGCGCGCAAGCACCTTATCAAAAATGCTTTCTGGCAAGCCCTTCAATAAACCGACACGTTCATCTAACGCTTGTTTAAAATCAAGTTCACCATTCATGGCACGCGCAGTAATGTCAGCAATCTTCTCACCAACACCCGCTTCTTCACCCAATAAATCAATTCCTTCTTCTTGAATGAGGGTAGAGTCCACATCCATTACCAATAATCCATTTACCTTAGTCATGACGCACCTCAATAGCTCTAGCATGAGCTTGTAATCCTTCAGCATAAGCAAGTGTTGTAATATCGTGACTAGCTGCATTCACAGCAATTTTTGAATATTGCATATACTGGATACGTTTGACAAAATCATGCACACCTAGCGCTGATGAGAAACGGCTTGTGCTAGTTGTTGGCAAAATATGATTTGCCCCTGCGTAATAATCACCGATTGGTTCACTCGTGAAATGCCCAAGGAAAACAGAACCCGCATTTTCAATCGCATCAAGATAATCATAAGCATTATCCATAGCAATTTCCAAATGTTCTGGCGCCACTTGGTTCATCAATTCAAACATTGCCTCAACAGAATCTGCAATGATGATACGACCATTATTTTCAACAGAAGCACGTGCAATTTCTTCACGTGGCAAGGTTTTAAGTTGTTCTTCGATTTCCTTTTCAACCGCATCCGCTAACGCTGCTGAATTTGTCACCAAAATCGCACGCGCACGCACATCATGCTCAGCTTGTGAGAGCAAATCTGCTGCAACGTATTTTGGATTGGCTGTGTCATCTGCGATCACACCAATTTCAGACGGACCTGCAATCATGTCAATACCAACAATACCGTAAACGAGTTTTTTAGCTGTCGCAACAAAAATATTTCCTGGTCCAGTAATCTTATCAACACGAGGAATTGTTTCTGTACCATATGCCAAAGCAGCAACACCCTGAGCCCCACCAATTTGATAAATCTTATCAACACCAGCTAACGAAGCAGCCACCAAAATCGCAGGTTCGAAATGCGCTTGTGGCGGTGTAATCATGATAATTTCTTTAACACCAGCAATCTTAGCTGGAATGACATTCATCAAAACAGATGACGGATAAGCAGCAGTTCCACCTGGGACATAAACCCCAACACGCTCAATCGGACGAATCAATTGCCCACGAACAACGCCTTCAGTTGGTTGGTCCTCAAATCCTTTTTCCAACTGTTGCTTGTGATAACTTTCAATATTCGCTTTGGCATTTTTGAGAGCTTCCAAAACCTCGGCATCAATTTCCTCAAACGCTTGGTCAACCAACTCCTTACCAACTTCAAAATTATCAAGCGTAATCTTGTCAAATTTTTCGGAATAGGCTTTAAGTGCTTTATCACCATTTTCTTTGACATCTTCTAAAATTTGACGAACCGCATCATCAACATCAAGATTTTCTTTGCTTAATTCTAATTGTTCTTGGTAGAGAATTTTTGAAATTTCTTCTGTCGTTCCTGTTAAACGTTTCATTTAAAAGCTACCTCCTCATTTCCAACGATATTTTCCAATTTTTGAATAAATGGCATGATTTCAGGATTATTTTTCAAAGCCGCTTTGTTCACAATCAATCGTGCCGAAATGCGGCAAATATCTTCATAAACTTTAAGACCGTTAGCAACTAGCGTATTTCCAGTCTCAACAATATCAACAATAGCGTCCGCTAAACCAATAACAGGAGCAATCTCAACACTTCCTTGAATTGAAATGATTTCGACATCTTCTCCTTTTTTATTGAAATAATCGGTCGCAATGGTTGGGTATTTTGTAGCAATTCGTTTTCGTTTATGGTCATGTGGGTCATAAGAATCCGTTGAAGCTACTGAGAATTTACATAAACCAAAATTCAAATCAAGCATTTCAAGATAACCTGTTGGGTGCTCAATCAACAAGTCCTTTCCGACCACACCAAGGTCAGCCACACCATGGCGCACATACGTTGTCACATCAGGTGCCTTGACAAGCAAAAAACGGAATTTTTTATCTGGGCTTTCAAAAATAAGATTACGTCCCTTATTTTCCATAAACGTCATGTCAAAACCCGCTTTTTCCAGAAGTTTTACCGTATCTTTTTCAATACGTCCCTTGGTTAAAGCAATCGTAATTTGATTTTCCATTAGGCACCTCCTTCTAAATTATCATGTACAGCTTGGTAAACGGCATCAATATCTACTGCCCAACCGACCGCAGTCAATTTTTTAGCCCCAAAACGTTCAAAAAGTTTATCGTAACGCCCACCTGAGGCAAAAGCGTCTGGCACCTTATCTCCAAAGACTTTGAACATCACGCCAGTATAATACGGCATTGTCGGAATTTGTGCCAAATCAATGTTGCTCTTTGGTAAAATTTCAGATACTTGATTGAGCAAGTTTTCCAAATCTGTTAAAGCAGCCAAAATCGCTTGATTCTTGACAAGTACACGCGCACTTTCTAAAACTTGATGACTTTCTCCAAAAAGATAAGGCAAATTTTTCAAAAACTCATCAAATTCACTTGGATATTTTTGGGTAAATTCATTTAACTGAGTGATATTTTTATCTTTAATCGCTTGTGCCAAAGTTTCTTCAACTGCTTGTGGCAAAGCCAAAGTTTCAAAAATGGTTTGTAAAATCGCAGCATGTGAAAATTCAAATTGATAAGACGGAATATCCGCTCTATCAAGAGCTTCCTTGGCTGATTGGATTGCCTCAAAAACAGCTTCCTTAGCTGGAAAACCAACAATCTCAACACCAGCTTGCGTGTGCTCATTCATCAAACCACGCATTTCTTCGTTGTATTTGAAAACCTTGCCCGAATAGGAGAATTTAATCGGCGTTTCAACTTGCGTCGAAGCAATGACACGTCCAATCTGACTGGTAATATCAGGACGAAGCGTCAGCAATTCACCACTTTTATCAAAGAAATTGTAATTATTTTTCGTAATCGTATCACTAAAGACTTCAAAATGTTCCAAGGTCGGTGTTTCAATTCGATTGAATCCCTGACTCATCAAGAAATCACTGATATCACGTTCTATTTTGTAGGTAACACGCGCACGTTTAAATAACTTATCATGCATTCCCACAGGTAATGTTGTTTTTTTCATTTTGTCAACTCCTAACATCATTAAAATTAGGCTTTCTGATAGTCTTTAATCGCTTCAATCACTCGTTCCATTTCAGCCTGCGTTCCGATTGAAATTCGCAAATGATTTTTGATACGTTCAACTTTCGGAAAATAACGAACATAGATATTCTTAGCTTGCAAATAATCAAATAAATTCGCTGCATCATTTTGAGGACATTCCGCTAAGACAAAGTTGGTCTTTGATTCTAAAACTGGGAAGTCAAGGTCTCGTAATTCCTTAGTAAACCAATCTCTTGTCGCTATAATTTTTTGACACGTATCTTCGTAATAATCCCATGATTCAACAGCCGCCACAGCTAATTTCTCAGCAATTAAATCAACATTGTAAGGATTGACCGAATTTTTAACGGCATTAATAACCGACATTAATTTTGGACTTCCCATACCATAGCCAACTCGCAAACCAGCAAGCGAAGCATCTTTTGAAAATGTTCGTGTAATAAAGACATTATCATATTTTTTGAGCAATGGCAGAGCTGTTTCACCACCAAAGTTAATATAAGCTTCGTCAATAATAACCACCACATCTTGATTAGTCTTTATAATCGCCTCAATAGCCTCTAAAGATTTGTAAATGCCAGTCGGTGCATTTGGATTCGTCAGAACAACACCACCATTATCAGCAATATAATCATTACCATCAATCTCAAAATCGCTAGTTAACGGCACTTCATGGTAATTAATGCGGTACAAATCAGCCCAAACTTTGTAAAAACCATAAGTCAAATCAGGAAATAGAACAGGCTCATCACTATTAAAAAATGCAAGAAATGCCATAGATAAAACATCATCTGACCCATTACCAACAATGATTTGACTTGGATCAAGACCATGTTGCTTAGCAAGCACAACACGTAGTGATTCTTGATCCAAAGTTGAATATTTCCGCAATTGATGAACGTCAAAATGTGAAAACACTTCTGCTACTTTTGGACTTGGTCCATAAGCATTTTCATTTGTATTCAATTTTATTAAATTTTCACCGCTTGGCTGGCTACCAGCTACATAAGGTTCAATATCTCTCAATCCTTTAATAGTTGTCATAATAACGCCCTTTCTATTTCTGATATTCAAAAAACGCCCTCGCAAAAAAATGCAAGGACGTTAAAAACGTGGTTCCACCTCTGATTCAACAGCCAGTCGCCTAGACTGTTCTCATGAAGTACATGACTTCTGCTCCGTAACGTGGAACCACTCGTCGTGCACTACTGTCAGCTCTATCAGCTGAGTTCGCACACGCGCTCAAGAATGTGTCGCCCAAGGATTGCACGCTTTTCTCACCACCAAGCACTCTCTGTCTGTTGTCTCAGGCTTTTTCTATCAACACTTTTATATTTAAAAATATTCTACAAGAAAATTCTGAAAATAGCAAGCTTAAAATCAAGATTTTTATATTTATACAAAAAAATCTGCCAACTTTAGCTGATTTAGGTTGAAAAAGTCTTTTTTAATGCTTCTTTTAAGTTCCTCAATTTGCATTTTTAAGTTCAAACTTGCTTTATGCCGTCGGCTAATTTCAAAGAATCTCTGATTAATTATAGTTCTTTCAAAATATCATCTAAAATTTCTAGACAAATATCTGCAGCTTTTTCAATAGATGAACGAAATTCTGCCGCACCACCCGTTATACTGTCCGAAACCGTTTTAAGGATAAGATTTGGAATGTTATTCTGGTCACAAATCAAGACAATTGCTACACTTTCCATATCACAAATATCAGCCTTAAAGTCATGATTTAAGGTACGTTTCTTTGTCTCATCAGCAATAAATTTATCACCAGAAGCGCAGATAACTGGACGAATAAAAGGGTAATGATTTTTTACCAACTGCACATACTTCTTCGTTGTTGGCAAATAGATATCTTGATATTCCAAATAACGCCCAACTTCGCAATGGTCAGCGGCTGAGGTATCCATATCATAATGGATCACCTTTTCAACTAAACAAATATTGGTTACCTTTAATTCTTCCGTAAGAGCACCGACCACACCATAATTAACAATTAAATCGACATCAAAAAGGCTAATTAATAATTGCGTACAGGCAGCAGCTCTGATTTCTCCTGCACCTGACTGTGTAATATATAAAATTTTATCATCAAATGTAACCGAATAAACTTTAGCCCCTCTGATATCTTCTCTTTTGAGCTTATCAGCCTATTTTCTCACGACTGACTGTATTTCAACAGCCACCACCATACCAATCTTTTTCATTGTCACGCCTCATTTTAGTTATCAAAAAAGGTTTGGCAATTTTTCCAAACCTTTATATTGTATCAGTCAACACAGTCGCCTTAAAAACGAATTTGTTCACGTGTTTTTTCGTACGATGATACGAAACGATCTGTGACACCTGGTTCAACCGTTTCAAGTGCGTATGAAATTTCATCAAATGATGCTTGATAGTCATTATCAACTTCAAATAATTTCAAAGCGTGTTCAAAACTACTTTGCACACTTGGTTCAAAACTACGGTAACGATTTGAGTATTGCAATAATTGTTCTGTCAATGTCGCATTTTGAACCACTTGATAAGTAGCATTTTCAAGATTTGCAATAGCTGATGTCGCAACATCTGTTAAACGAGATACAGCTTCAATATCGATACGACCGCGACTAAGTTCATCAACTAACACTTCCAATTGTGAACTTGTTGTGAAGAAGGCGCTCAAAAAATCTTGTGGAATACCTGGTAAATTACGTTTTTCCATATAACGTTTAATCATATGTAAACGATTAATATATTGTTCCAAACTTTGACGAGCAATCGTCTCGATTTCTTCAATATTCTTAACTTGTTCAAAGACTTCCATTTGCCCTTCTTCGACAGCAGCCAATGTTTTTAAAGTTCTGTCAAAAGTCGCTTGCAATTCAGAGAATGGCTTATCTTGTTTCTCAAAAGCAACAACGATTGGCAACACTTCCGTTTCAATCTCTTCCAAATTTTTAGTAAATGAACGAAGGCTAAGACTTTCACTGTCATTTAAAATGTACTTGTGAGATAGACGTTTAATTTCATGAGCAAGTTGTTCATTATTTGCCTTAGCATGAACCAAATAGTCAGGAATAATCTTGCTATCTTTAAGCGCAGCCTTATGAGCAGCAATTTCGCGTTCAAACAATTCATACAATGAATCGATTTTCTCTTGAATGTGCTCATTTTCATCACGGGCACGGTCTAAATCCAACGTAACAAGTTCAGAAGAATTGGCACGAATAGAGTCGCGAACTTCTTGGAAACGTGTTTCAATATTCTTTTCAGCAAAATGATAATTCTGCTCAAGCAGACGACGATAACCTTGCTCTAAATCATCAAGTTGGTCTGGGAAATCATCCTCTAATTTTGCAACAATCGCTGGAATTTGTTCTGAAATCTGACCAAGTGCGATAGTGTGTTCTTCTGCACGATCAAGCACTTCAGACGCTTCAACAGGGTCACCAGTTGAATTAAGCGTTACAAATTGAGAAAACTCAGCTTCAATGTTTTTTAATTGTTTTTCAATCTCAGACATTGTAGAGCCAAAATTATCCTCTTTTTCTGAAATAGAAGCTTGCAATGTTTCGTACAAATCTAAAGCGTGTTTAACACGAGCACTATTTTTTTCTTCTTGTTCTTTCAAGACAGCAAGTGCTTCACGAATCGAATTAATGTCCTCTTCAACTAAATTTAATTGGCTTTCGACATTATCAATTTCGTGTTTTGCTCTAATGAATTTAAAACTATCATTTAGATTTTCAGCTTCAAAAATATGATTTTCAATATCCGAAAAAGAATTTAAAGAAAGGTCAACCCATTTTTGATTCCATTCACGAAATGTTGTCTGACTTTGTCCAATAAGATGAAGATTTTTAACAGCCTCAACTTCTTCATTCACAGGTAAGCCAAATAATGATTGTTTTCTTTCTTCTAAACTTGCAATCAATGAATCGTTTCGCTTGCGTACAATAACGCCAACTAGGTAAGCAACAATTACTAATAAAACTATTGCTACAAGCAGTAATATAATTCCGCTCGACATTTAAAACTCCTTATAAATTGTCTTTTTATCGTAAAAAATAGCTATAACATTACGATTATAACATACTTAGAGATTGTATGCAGTAATTTTTCGTCAATATTCTCATTAAATATCAAGCGTACTGTAAACCGCATTTTCTTCGATGAACTCACGACGCGGCTCTACCCTATCTCCCATAAGCATATCAAAAATCTTATCTGCTTCAGCGGCATCATCAACAGAAACTCTCGCCATTAAGCGATTCTCTGGATCCATTGTTGTTTCCCAAAGTTGGTGATCGTCCATTTCTCCAAGACCTTTGTAACGTTGAACCGTTGGTTTTGAACGTCCAACACTATGACGTGCCATAGCTTCTTGCAATTCAATTTCTTGATTGGCACCTGGTTGAATGTACTCTTTAATTTCACTACCAACTTTGATACCGTAAATCGGTGGTTGAGCAATGTAAACATACCCTGCTTCCAAAACAGGACGCATGAAACGGTAAATCAGCGTTAACAACAAGGTACGAATATGGGCTCCGTCAACATCGGCATCAGTCATGATAACAAGCTTATGATAACGCGCTTTTGAGACATCAAATTCAGCACCAAAACCTGTTCCCATAGCTGTAAATAAACTACGAATTTCTTCGTTAGCAAGAATTTTATCCATGCTAGCTTTTTCAACGTTCAAGATTTTACCACGAATTGGTAAGATTGCTTGGTGCTCACGATCACGTCCTGATTTAGCAGAACCACCCGCAGAGTCCCCTTCGACGATGAACAATTCATTCATAGTTGCATCATTTGAAGAACAGTCAGCTAATTTACCAGGAAGATTTGAAATTTCAAGTCCTGATTTTTTACGTGTTACCTCGCGTGCACGTTTAGCAGCGATACGAGCTTTAGATGCCAGAATACCTTTTTCAACGATTTTCTTAGCAATCTGTGGATTTTCTAATAAGAAACGGCTGAAAGCTTCGCTAAATAAACGATTTGTAATTTTAACAACTTCGGAATTTCCAAGTTTCGTCTTCGTTTGTCCTTCAAATTGAGGATTTGGATGTTTAACAGAAATAACTGCCGTCAACCCTTCACGAACATCCTCACCAGTTAAATTGTCATCTTTTTCTTTTAGCAATTTATTCTGACGAGCATAGTCATTAATCACACGTGTTAGAGCTGTACGGAAACCTTGTTCGTGCGTACCACCTTCATGCGTGTGAATGTTATTGGCGAAACTCATCACTGTTTCATGATAACTAGTTGTATATTGCATGGCTACTTCAACAGAAACACCGTCTAATTCACCATCAGTATAGATTGGATTTTCAAAAATAGCTTCTTTATTTTCGTTGATAAATTCAACGTAGCTTGAAATACCACCTTCGTAATGGTAATGTTTTTCTTGCTCAATTCCTTCACGTTTATCAGTAATTGAAATACGTAAGCCACGGTTCAAAAAGGCTAATTCTTGAATACGTTTGGCTAATTTATCAAAATCAAAAACCGTTGTTTCAGTGAAAATTTCTGGGTCTGGAGTAAAGTGAACAGTCGTTCCATGACGGTCGGTATCACCAATTACAGCTAAATCACTAACAACGTGTCCACGACGGTATTCTTGATAATGAATTTTACCGTTACGATGAACAGAGACATCTAATTGTGTTGAAAGTGCGTTAACAACAGACGACCCTACACCATGTAAACCACCTGAAACCTTGTAGCCGCCACCGCCGAATTTACCTCCAGCGTGCAAAATCGTAAAGACTGTTTCAACGGCGGGACGACCTGTTTTTTCTTGAATATCAACAGGAATACCACGCCCATCATCAACAACTGTAATCGAATCATCTTTTTCAATAAAAACTTCAATATGAGTTGCAAAACCAGCTAATGCTTCGTCAATAGAGTTATCGACAATTTCCCATACCAAATGGTGTAAGCCTTCTTTTGACGTTGAACCAATGTACATACCTGGACGCATTCGAACAGCTTCAAGCCCTTCTAAGACTTGAATTTGACTGGCGTCATACTCTTTCGCTAATTCTGCTAAATTTTTATTTTCTTCCGTCATTTACTTCACTATCTCCATTAAGGATTTTTTTCCATCAACTAATAACGTATCAAAGCCAGCAGCTTGACCTGCCTTCCTATCAATCTCACGATCTCCAATTACCAGTGCTTCTTTAATGTCATATTTTTCTTTCAAATACAACATCGATTCTGGACTCGGTTTACGAGAAAAGCCATTTTCTGAAGTGACTACTTCCGTAAAATAAGACAACAAATTAGTTTTTTCTAAAATATCAAGGACTTGTTTGTTACGATGCGATACTAAAAAATTTCGTCCACCACTTGCAACAATTGCCTGCAAAACGTCATGTGCTCCTGCAAATAAAACTGGCGTTTTTAAATATTCGGCTTCCAATTTTTTGTACGCCTTTAAAAATTGAGGTTCGTTTGGGATAAATTGTGCAATAGCAGCATCCGTGGACTCTTTTAGCTTGTTATAAACCTCATCATGCGAGGCAGATTGTCCAAATTCCGCTAAAGTTTTCACGAAAGCTTGAGCAGACATTTCATAATTATCAAGCAACGTTCCACCCAAATCCCACATATAATCATGGTAATTCATACGCTCTATTATATCATATTTTTAAGTTTTTTTATAGTCTATACTGCATCAATTTACAGGTTAGTATATAAGAAAAAAGTCGAGCTAACGCTCAACTTTTATTAATAACGGTCACTTCTTTTAAAATGTTCTGTAATTTCTTGTTCACGGTGTAGGTTGTTTTGATAACTCATTGATAAAATCAGACCGACACAAATCAAATTGGTAATCAATGATGAGCCACCTTGTGAGATAAATGGTAAAGGAATACCTGTTAACGGCAAAATACCAATTGCTGCTCCGATATTTTCAAAAATATGGAACAAAATCATCATGATGAAACCAGTTGAAATGTAAGTATAGAAACGGTTATTTGATTCAAAAGTTACACGAATCATACGATAAATCAGCAAAAGATACAATCCCATGACAACAGCACTACCAATAAAACCAAAATCTTCAGCAATAACGGTGAAAATCATATCACTCTCACGAACTGGCACTGATAAATCAACAACATTGAACCCTTTACCAGTAAGACCACCACTACCAATAGAAACCATTCCTTGTGTTTGTTGGTAGGCAATCGTTTTAGCATATGAAAACGGGTCTAGCCAAGCTGAAATACGATTAATTTGGTAAGTATCCATTCCCAAACCATAAAGGAATTCTTTCCCATTTGGCAAAAGAAAAATTAACATGAACCCCCCAAATGCAAGAGCAACGATAATAACAACTGGAAGGATAATCCACCACGAAATCCCTGATAATAAAATCAAACCAGCTAAAATCGCTGAGAAAACCATTGCTGTTCCTAAGTCTTTTTGAAGCCCTAGTAGCACCATCACAGGTAAGGTAATAAGTGCAAAAATTCCAAGGAGTTTCCAGTCATTTTTCAAAGAATCTTCCTTGAACTTTTGGCGAAACCAAATGGAACATCTGGCAAGCATCAAAATATAGGACACTTTCATAAATTCAGAGGGCTGAAATAACGTTACAGAACCGATTGTAACCCAGTTTTTCGCCCCTGTTGATTCAACCAACTCTGGACTATAAAAGATGAGCGGCAGCACCATTAATATCAATCCAAGACCGTATAAGAACGGCGTTATTTTCCATAAAAATTCAGTGCTAAACAGCATGACAACGAACGCCACACCGCACCCTAAAAGTATCCAAATCACTTGTTGTGTCATCACTTTTGCAATCGTGCTTGGGTAATCATTTATGGTTGCAATATAGATTGCCACCAAGCCAATTAACAAAAGGAAAAAGACAGGTAAAATTACAGAATAATCAATCCGACTATCAATAGAATATTTTTTTCTCGCCATTGTACTTCCTTCGTTTCTGATCAAAAATAATTATATCATTTTTTAATCAAAATTGAGGAAAAAAGCTTGTGAAAATAAAATAAATTTTCAGCAAAAACTAAAAAGCTATACTTCCTATTTTCAATAAATTAGCAACTGATTTTTGTAAGAAAGATTTGAAAAAAAGACGAAATAATTCAGGGGTTATCTGATCTGTAAACCAAAAAATTCCCTGAAATCAAGAGCTTTTTAGCTAGTTTCTATCTCCCCTGCCGGAATCGAACCAGCAACTACTCCTTAGGAGGGAGTTGTTATATCCATTGAACTAAGGGGAGCTATGAAAAAATCTGTCACAAGGACAGATTTTTATCGACGAATAGTTATCGTCAAAATTAACGACGGATTTCTTTAATACGAGCAGCTTTACCTTGTAATGCACGCAAGTAGTAAAGTTTAGCACGACGTACTTTACCATGACGAACAACTTCGATTTTTTCTACACGTGGAGTGTGAAGTGGGAATGTACGTTCAACACCGATACCACTTGAAATTTTACGAACTGTGTACATTTCTGAGATCCCTTGACCTTTACGTGAAATAACCACACCTTCGAAAATTTGGACACGTTCGCGGCTTCCTTCAACAACTTTCGCGTGAACACGAACAGTATCACCAGGGTGGAATGTAGGGATGTCAGTACGTAATTGACTTTCAGTCAAACTTTGGATTAATGGATTCATTATTTTTTCTCCTATCTTACTAATCATTAGGTGCTTGTCCCAGCGGATTAGCCGTATTTTTGTGTGTCCATTACACACTTTTTATATTTTAACAAAAAACATTGGTGGTGTAAAGCCATATCTCGCAACTTTTTTGATGAATTTTTAATAAAAAACACTTAATTTTAAAAGCATAGTTTAGTCATTACCCAAACGCTGTTGATAAATCATTTAAAATGTCAGAACTTCTTGTCCGCCGTAGATAGAATGTTTTCGATTAACGCTGTAAGCAAAAATCATAACCACAACAAAATATGGTAAATTAGCAAAGCCAAATACTTCACCACCAATAAAAATAGGGGCTATAAGTGTATTGGTTGCACTACCAAATACGCTGATATAACCAGCTGCGGCGACAAATTCAATAGGTAAGCCAAAAAGATTTGCCAAAACAACTCCAAGAGATGCACCAATCGCAAAGAGTGGTGTCACTTCGCCACCTTGAAAACCGATAGCCAAAGTCGCTACCGTTAAAAGCAATTTGAGCAACCAATCGTAGAAATAAATTTCTTTACCTGCAAAGCTTGCTTCAATCAAATTTGTTCCCAAACCTGAATAACGTCCATGATAGCATATCAAAAAAATCAGACTTAATAAGATACCCCCAAATAGGATACGGTAATAAGGATTATCCATGACATCTTTAGCCTTTTCTTTAGCAATAGCCAACAATTTTGCGAAAAGATTTCCAACCAAGCCAAAGATAATGCCTAGTACAGCTAATTTGCAAAAAGTCATCATATCAAGTGTCAAATCTGCACTCACTAGATGAGAAAATTTTTCCAATCCTAATGAGTGTGAAGTCGCACTTGCTACAAAAGAAGCGACAGTCATTGGAAGTAAAGCTTGTAATTGCAACTTGCCAAGCACCAAAATCTCTAATGCAAAGAAAACGGCTGCTATGGGCGTTTGGAAAAGCCCTGCAAAACCAGCTGCCATACCTGTAAGCAGAAAAAGGCGCGAGTTATTTTCAAAATCAAAGAAACGGCTAAAACCATGAGCAATCGCCGCCCCTAGTTGAACCGCTACGCCTTCTCGTCCAGCACTACCTCCAAAAAGGTGTGTCAACCATGTTGCCAAAGTGACTAGAGGAACCAAAATAAGCGGAATTTCCTTTTCTTGGCTTTGACCAATCGCAAAAACTAAGCCCATTCCTTTACTTACTCGCTCATCTGCCTTTTGATAAAGAAAAACAATTAAAAGCCCAATAATTCCTAAAAATGGGATAAGATAGTTGAAATGTTCTGTTCGAAAATCGCTAAGAAAAAGTAACACGCGACCAAATACGGTATCAACAAAACCAATCAAAAGCCCGATAACAATGCTAACTAGCATTAATTTTAGCAAGAGCAGATAAGAATAATCTTCATTGTCTTTCAGTTTCTTTATCATCTTCTCACACCTCTCAAGCTCAATCATTGTCAAGTTGTTTTGCTTGGTAGTCACGTGAATTTTTCATGATATCTGCAAATGTGTTAACAATCGTTTGTTCAAACGCTTTATCTTCGACACAACTTGCTGCTTTTTGAAGCACTGCGTCTTCACGGCTAGTATCTAAAATAGGTCTTCCTGTAGACTTCTTGTAAGCAACAACTTGATTAACCAACTGCATGCGTTTTTCCAATAAAGCGACCAACTCCTGATCAACGTGATCAATTTCCTGACGGATAGTATCTAAATTCATCAATAAGATGCCCTTTCTAAACTAATAGCTCATTTTTATATTATGCTTTCTTTTTACCTCTTCGCTTCAAATAAGTAACGACTAAATAAACAACAGCAACAATAACCAAAAGCACTACGATACGTTTAAGATTACCTGCAACAACCGCATCACCACCAAGCGCGTAAACGAAACTGCTCGGAGCCACTCCAATGGTTATATAGAGAAGCCATTTACGCCAAGAAAGCTTGGTTTCAGCGACATGATAATTGACAAGAATCGTTGGCATAATCGGTATCATATAGCCTAAAATAATTCCAAAATCTGTATTTTCAAGTACATCAATGCCAGCAAATCGATTTTTCAATTTTTTCTCACTATCTGTGATGTCAATCATTTTAAGAATCTTGATAAAAACAAAATTTCCCAAAATATTGCTAAAAACGTTCATCAAAAATCCGATACCAGGACCATAAACAACGCCGTTAAATATCGCAAAGATAGCATTAGACATAAATGGAATAGCAGCCGTAACCGCCGTTAACAAAATTAAAATAACAAAATTGAGGATTGTTTTTGAGCGCAATTGCGACAGAATAGCTTTCATTTCAGCTTGAGAACGTGATTGCAAAAAAGTGACAATAATGTCCCAATGCCCAATCACGTAAATCACAAAATAGCTAACTACCGCAATAACACCAATCGTTATTAAAATCTTGCGTAGGTCATCGTACCCGTACTTAAATTTTTTCATACCGCTACCATTATAAAGAAAACTTTTTCACTTGACAAGATGATGTGTAGAAGGCTTTTTGAACATGTTAGCTAAAATAATTAAGGCATCTTATTTGATTAACCAACTGAACCTTCCATGCTCATGGTAATCAGACTGTTTAATTCAACAGCGTATTCCATTGGTAATTCTTTCGTAATTGGCTCCATAAAACCGTTGACAATCATTGCTGTTGCTTCTTCTTCTGAAATACCTCGGCTCATCATGTAGTACAACTGGTCCTCAGATACTTTGGAAACTTTAGCTTCATGTTCCAAAGCCACGTTTGAATTGTGAATTTCATTGAATGGAATTGTATCTGAACTTGATAAATCATCCATGAGAATCGTATCACATTCAATGTGGGATTTTGAGCCACCGCTATTTTTGCCAAAATAAACAGAACCACGATAGTCTGTCTTACCACCGTCTTTGGCAACTGATTTAGAAATCAAGGTTGAAGAAGTGTGTGGAGCATTGTGATATACCTTACAACCCGCATCCAGATGTTGTCCATAATTTGCAAATGCCATAGATAGAACTGATGTTCGGGCGTGTGGTCCGTTTAAGATGGAACATGGGTATTTCATGTTAACCTTACTTCCAAGGTTACCGTCAATCCATTCTAACATACCGTTTTCCTCAACTGTTCCACGTTCGGTAACAAGATTATAGACATTATCAGACCAGTTTTGGATGGTTGTGTAGCGGAAACTTGCATCACGTTTAACGATAATTTCAACCGTTGCCGCATGCAGACTATTGGTTGTGTAATTTGGCGCAGTACAGCCTTCGATGTATTGAATGGAAGCACCTTCATCTACGATAATCAAACTACGTTCGAATTGCCCAGCGTTTTCACCATTAATGCGGAAATAGGTTTGAACAGGAATGTCACATTGCACGCCCTTAGGAACGTAAATAAAGGTTCCACCTGACCAAACAGCACCGTTTAAAGCAGCGAATTTATGCTCGCTATTAGAAACGATTTTTCCAAAATATTTTTTGAAAAGGTCAGGGTATTCTTGCAAGGCTGTGTCTGTATCTGTAAAGATAATGCCTTGCTTCTTGAATTCATCTTTCATATTGTGGTAAACCACTTCAGATTCATACTGTGCCACTGCACCTGACAAAAATTGGCGTTCCGCTTCTGGAATCCCAAGACGTTCAAAGGTTTGCTTGATTTTGTCAGGAACATCATCCCAGTTATTGGCACGACGGTCGGATAACTTTTGAAAATAAATAACATCGTCAAAATCAATTCCAGAAAGGTCCGGCCCCCAATCAGGCATTGGGAGTTTATGGAACAACTCCAAACTTTTTAGGCGACACTCAAGCATCCAATCAGGCTCATTTTTCACCTTTGATATATTGCGTACAATTTCCTCTGTCATCCCCTTACCTGTGGAATAGGTCGGATTGACATCATCGTGAAAACCATAATCGTATTCTCTATTTTTTGCCATATAAAACCTCATTTCTAAACAAGACTTCATCCTTATATGACCAGCTAAAACTTTCTTTATCAGTCAGGCTCCGCAAAGAGAGAAAATTACTTAAATAGCTTCAAAATTCAGTAATATCAAAGCCCTGCTAATTTAATTATTATACCTTCTTTGACAAAGATTTTCACATAAAAAGTATTAAAATACAGCTTTTTAACATAAAAATAACTTTTATCAGCATTTAGGCAACAAAAAAAGAGGTTGAACCTCTTTTTTTGATTAATTTACTTTTTCAGAAATTGTTTCTGAAAAAGCTTCCAATTTTTGAATATCTTCATCATCAGCTGACAAATCAACCTTGATAGAATCAGCACCTTTTGTAGCACCAGTTAATGCAAATTGAGCTTCAAATTCATCAACTGCTTTACAGAAATAATCGTAGAAAGTATCACCAGAACCAACAACACCAAAGATTTTATCTGACAAATCAACGTCGGCAAGATCTTCGTAGAAATCAACGATTTCGTCTGGCAATTCACCATCGCCATAAGTGTATGATGCTACGATAGCAACATCAGCATCTTCAAAATCAGCTGCATCAACAGTTGTGCATTCGTCAACTTCGACAATGTGTCCAAGTTCTTCAAATTTATTTCCTACAATGTCAGCAATTTCTTCAGTGTTTCCTGTCATGCTGGCATAGACAATCTTAACTAAAGCCATAGTTTCCTCCAAACATAAACTACCACTATTGTAGCATATTTTTACAGAAATGTTTCATATAATTATCAATTTTTGATAATAATTCAGCTTTTTGTGCTTCATTTGTGAAAGAAGCTTGGATAGCATTTTTATTAAAGGCTAGAAAATCAGCTACACTTACCCCAAAGTGTTTGATAAAAAGAGTATATTCTTTGGTTAAATTGGTATCAGAAACTGTTCGGGTATCCGTATTAATCGTAATTTTAGCACCAGCATTTTTTAAAGCTAGAAATGGAAATTCATCCAATGATTTAGCGGCTTTTGTCTGTAAATTACTTGTTAAACATAGCTCTAGCTCTGCTGTAACACCCTTTTCGATGAACTCTTGAATTAATTCAGGCTGATTGTAAATAGCTGTACTATGCCCGATGCGCTTAATATCATGGGCGATAGAGTCTGCAATATAATGCGCACAGCCACATTCTCCAGCATGAAAAGTCATTGGAAGTCCTAGCGCTTGTGTTTCTTTAATCAAATTGGCCAATTGAGCAGGTGGAAAGTCCAATTCATTTCCCGCGAAATCAAAACCAACCAAACCTTTTTCAGCTAACTCAACAACATGTTCAAAAATATCTCGCGTCACTTCTTTTGGCGACTGCTTCATACCACAGACGAGCACTTTAGCGACAATGCCAAAGTCTTCTTCAGCTTGCTTTAGCCCAGCAAGCACTGCTTCTACCGTCTCAGAAGCACTCAAGCCCTCATCCATTGACACTTCAGGCGCAAAACGAATTTCAGTATAAATCACGTTTTCTTGTGCTGCTTGTCTTGCAACGTCATAAGCTGCCAAATGTAGCGCTTCTTTGGTCTGTAAAAGTGGACGAACAAAATCAAAAGTTTTGAAATAATCCATTAAAGATTCTGCATTTTCTGGCGCAACCACCAATTGTTTCAGCTCTTTATCTGACACTGTTATATTTGCCATTTCTGCCAATTGATGAATGACCCCCAGCGAGATAGAACCCTCCAAATGACAATGTGATTCTGCTTTTGCTAAATCCTTTAATGTTGTTTTATCCAAGTTAGCCTCCTTAATAAATTTTTTAGCTACTATCTAAATACATTATTGCATTTTTGCAAAGGTGTTTTGAGGATTTTTTTGATTACTATGCACAAAAAATACCAGCTGAAATCAGCTGGCTTTTGTAATCTAACCCCTTATTAAAGTTTCTTACAAGTGATTGAAACAATTGCTTCGTGTTGCCCAAGTTTTGAGAAATTATTTTGTAGAATCCACATAAAAAATGCCCTATAAAATCGTTCTAAGTCAGAAAAAAAGTTATCGCTTTGGGAAAATTTTTCTTCCCAAGATTTCAAGTCGTATTCGACTTGATTGAGTTGTCGTTTTATTTCCAGTAAAAGTTTTTCTGGTACTCGTTGAAGTTTTAGAGCAACACGAAAAATTGAATCAAAAAAGGTAATCTCCGTGATATAAGTTATCATGTTTATCACCTCCACTAAAAACATAACAAAGAAAACTTAAAAGAAACCAAATTTTAAAAGCGCTTCAAATAGTCGTACTCGTTATCCTGCATACAAAAAAGACGCCTATTAGCGTCTTTTTTGTATATACTAAGGTTTAATACGATGTAGCATACGTGGGAATGGAATGGCTTCACGGATGTGTTTTGTTCCAGCCACGAATGTTACCATACGTTCGATACCGATACCAAATCCAGCGTGTGGTACTGAACCGTATTTACGAAGGTCAAGGTAGAATTCGTATTCCGATTTATCCATTTCAAGGGCATCCATTTTAGCCACAAGAGCATCGTAATCATCTTCACGGACTGAACCACCGATGATTTCTCCGTAACCTTCTGGTGCAAGAAGGTCAGCACACAAAACGCGTTCTGGATTATCAGGAACTGGCTTCATATAGAAAGCTTTGAAGCTTGCAGGATAATTGATAACGAATGTTGGAACACCAAAATAGTTTGAAATCCAAGTTTCATGTGGTGAACCGAAGTCATCACCGTGTTCTAGATGTTCGTAATCAGCATCTTCGTCATTTTCATGTTCTTGAAGAAGCGAGATAGCATCATCGTAAGAAACACGTTTGAATGGTTCTGCAATGTATTTTTTAAGCAAATCAACGTCACGTTCCAAGATTTCAAGGGCTTGTGGAGCACGGTCAAGAACACCTTGGATAAGAGCTTTAACATAAGCTTCTTGAAGATCAAGAGATTCTTCGTGTGAAAGGAATGAATATTCAGCATCCATCATCCAGAACTCAGTCAAGTGACGGCGAGTTTTTGATTTTTCAGCACGGAAAACAGGACCGAAGTCAAAGACACGACCAAGCGCCATAGCACCAGCTTCAAGGTACAATTGACCTGATTGGCTCAAGTAAGCAGGTGTACCAAAATAGTCTGTTTCAAACAATTCTGTTGAATCTTCAGCCGCATTTCCTGATAAGATTGGGCTATCAAATTTGATGAAGCCATTTTTATCAAAGAATTCATAAGTTGCATAGATAATTGCATTACGAACTTGCATGATAGCCATTTGTTTGCGTGAACGCAACCACAAGTGACGGTGATCCATTAGGAAATCTGTACCATGTTCTTTTGGAGTGATTGGGTAATCTTCTGAGTGACCAACAATTTCAAGGTCTGTCACATCAAGCTCATAACCAAATTTTGAACGAGAATCTTCTTTGACAATACCTGTGATAAGGATAGAAGTTTCTTGGTTAAGGTGTTTGATAGTATTGAATTTTTCAGTTCCTTCTTCTTCACCAAATTTTTCGATAAAGTTTGGTTTGAAAGCAACAGCTTGGAAGAATGCTGTTCCGTCACGAAGTTGTAGGAAGGCAATTTTTCCTTTTCCTGATTTGTTGGCAACCCAAGCACCGATTGTGACTTCTTCACCAACATGGTCTTTAACATCAATAATAGATACGTAATCTTTAGACATATTTCCTCTTTTCAACTATTACTCTGACACTTCTGTCAGTTTAATCTTACTTATTTTATTTTTTGTGCTATTGATTGTGACTTGGTAGGTCATTTCTTTTTCGCCGCCGTCCCAGTCTTGACAATAGGTTAACTTGAAAGATTGCTTTCCAGATTTTGTCACCTTTCCTGTCAATTGACTATAACCGCCAGAACCTACGGTATCTGATTTACTTGGATAAGTGTGATAAGTTACACCCTTTAAAGTAATAGCTTCGCTATTAACATCACTAGCTACCCAAGAATATCCCGTGCTGCTGTTACTAGCCAAATCAATTTCAAAGGTCTTTTCATCTGTACTAACACGATAATCTCCAAGTTCTGTTAGCTCGGGAGAGCTTGGTTTGAAATGAATTCCCAATCCGACTAATACCATTCCTAAAAAGGCGACTAATACAATAATGATTTTTCGTCTTTTAGACATAGCTTATTTTTCCATAAAGGCTTTCAAACGATTAACAGCGTCTTTCAAAGTGTCTAAGTCAGTGGCATAGCTCAAACGAACATTTTCAGGAGCACCAAAACCTGCACCAGTGACAAGAGCAACACCTACTTCTTCAAGAATAGCTGTTGTAAATGCTGTGACGTCTGCATAGCCTTTCATTTCCATCGCTTTTTTCACGTTAGGGAAAAGGTAGAATGCCCCTTGTGGTTTAATCACTTCAAATCCAGGAACTTCATTAAGCAATGGATAGATAGTATTAAGGCGTTCTTCGAAAGCTTGACGCATTGTCTCAATAGAATCTTGTGGACCAGTAAGAGCTTCAATGGCTGCATATTGAGAAACGGCTGTCAAATTTGAGGTTGTTTGGCTAATAACTTTTGCCATTCCTGAAATAATTTCTTCTTCAGTAACCGCAAAACCGACACGCCAACCTGTCATGGCATAAGTTTTTGAAACACCATTAACCACAACAGTTTGTTTTCTGATAGCTTCTGAAATACTTGAGATTGGTGTAAACTCATTACCATTATAAACCAACCGTCCATAAATATCATCAGCAAGAATTAGAATGTTGTGTTCTACTGCCCAATTTCCGATAGCTTCCAATTCATCACGTGTGTAAATCATACCTGTTGGGTTAGACGGCGAATTTAACAAGAGAACTTTTGTTTTTTCTGTACGAGCTGCTTCAAGTTGTTCAACGGTCGCTTTGAAATGATTGCTTTCAGTTGTCGCAACAGTTACTGGCACACCATCAACCATTTTGACTTGGTCAACATAAGACACCCAGCATGGTGTTGGGATAATGACTTCATCGCCTGGATTAAGAACAGTTGTAAAGAAAGTATAAAGGATAAATTTTGCACCTGTTGCCACAACCACTTGATTACGATTGATTGAATAGCCATAGAATTTTTCCATGTAGCTATTAATAGCATCTTTTAATTCAGGTAGTCCTGAAGCAACTGTGTAAAAGCTTGCTTTACCATTTTGAATTGCCTCAATAGCTGCATCTTGGATATTTTTAGGAGTTACAAAATCAGGTTCTCCCAAAGTAAGTGATGAAATATCACGACCTTCTGCTTTTAAGGCTTTAGCACGCGCACTTGCTGCTAATGTCACACTTTCTTCCATGTTCAACACGCGATTTGATAAGTTTGTCATATGCCCTCCTTCTTCACGAGCTCACTTGTTTCAAAATTCACAAGATAATAACCATTAGTAGCTGTTACTTCCCAAATAGGCGTTTCGTCATAAATACCATAAACAACCTTAGAAATACCAGTCGCTCCATTTGCTGTCGCAACTTGCTTAGCTTCTTTACGACTAATACCATCATTTACAGAGTAGACATAAACTTCACCATTGTCCTCGCCAACAGACACAATCTTTTGCTCTCCAGATGATGTTGTCCCATAAACGCTATAATAAGTCTCTGAACCATTATAAAGGTCAACTGAAGATGTTTCTGTCAAATCAGCTTTTTCAACGGCAACTTGGGTAGCCAATTTTTCTGCGTCCAGTCTCGGTTTCACTGATAGATACAAAACTGTCACCACAGAAATCAAGAGAACTAAGAAAATCAAGCTAAAACCAAGTAAATACTGTTTTACTGGTGTTAATTTTTTCATTTACTTCTCCCTTTTAGTTTATCCCCTTTATTATAGCAAAAAATTCTTTATTTCTGTTAGACTCTTTGAAAATTTTTGAGAAGAAAGGTAAAATTCTTCTGCCAAAGCATCATTTATCATTTTTCCGTATGATTTTGTCAATATCCGATTGTCTAAAATGAGCACAGCTGAGCGTTGATTGTCACGTCTCATCGTACGTCCAATCGCTTGTTTTAATTTCAAGATTGCTAATGGTAATGAATAATCATAAAACGGTGATTTGGCTTGCGCTAGCAAATAATTGCTGATTTTTTGCACAAATAAATCCTTAGGATTTTCAAACGGCAATCGTGTGATGACCTCAATTATTTTATCTGCTTGAACAAAATCCACACCTTCCCAGAAAGCGCCTGTTCCAAGAAGAATACGACTTTCACCACGTTCAAAACGACGTTTGACATTATAAGCCGTACCATTTTTCTCCTGCGTCAAATGATGAAGTGCCATATCATCTAGCAAATCAGAAACATCAAGCATTGTTTTCTTGGCATTAAATAACACCAAAATCGGCTCATCCAATTGTTTTAACTGATAAATACGCTCTGCAATGGCTGAAGCATATTCTTCCTCAGAAATATCAGCGACATTTGGCATTTCCTCATCAATCCAAATATGTTGGGCATTCTGCTTATCATGCGCAATGCTCATGAAATGATAGTGTTCAAAACCTAGCAAATCAGCTAAACTAACCTGCGGACTGATATGCAAGGTTGCCGAAATCATATAAGTCTTGCGTGTTTCGGGTAGAAATTCTTGAAAATTCAACAATTCTTCACTACTAGCATTTAGGTAAGTTTGACGTTTTTCATTTTCAACAATTGTCTCAAACCAAAAATCAGTAAAAGGCTGCGCAAATAAGGCTAACAAATCCTCCAAACAAATATATCGCCAATCAGGATTGAAAGCCAGCAATTCATTGGTTGCTTGTTCTAAACGACGAGCGTCCTCTGTTGTCACATAGACCTCTTGATTTTGGTAAAAACGTGTTGCCAAATGGCTCAATTGGAAAGAAAGACTTTCTATCAATCGTTTTTCCAATGTCGGTAAAGCTGCATCTAAGTGCTTTTCAAGTTTTTGCACCAATTGCGTTACGTTAACACGACGACGTGAAAATTGCTCCAAATTTAAAATCAATTTTTGGGCTTCATCAAAAACAAGCACTTTCTTAGCCGCAAACGCCTTATCATCTTGCACACGTTCTAAAAAATAAGCATGATTAATAATCAATAGTTTGCTATGTTTCGCATTTTCATAAGTACGATTCCAAAAATCAACATCCTTATAAAGGGATTTTTCGCTTAAATTTCCATCATGTTTAATCTGGTCAAAATAAGCTTCAAATCGCTGTTTTTGTTTGATTTCATCTAAATCGCCAGTTTCCGTTTCAGTCAGCCAAACCAAAAGCTGCATTTTATAACGATTTACCAAACGATTATCCCCTTCACGTCGCAAACTATCCGCGAAGGCATCTAATTTAATATAGTTACCAGGACCTTTAATTGATTGACACGGTATGTGAAAAACGTCTTGAATCTTTCTGACTTCATTTGCCATGATTTGGTCTTGAAGAACCTTAGTTGGTACGGAAACAATGACCTGCTCATCTTGAGCCAACTGGAGCAAAGGTAAAAGATAACCATAGGTTTTTCCAAGTCCTGCTTGCGCTTCTAAAAATGAGACCTGTGACGATTGAAAATCATCTTTAACCAACTGTGCAAACTGACTTTGCTTTTCACGCGCATCCAAGCCCAGAAGCGCCAAATTGACATCAAATGCTTCTGATAATTGACGCGTTTCACCAATCGTTTTTGGTTGTCGTAGCACTAAGCCACCAACTTCTTGAAAATCTTTTGGCGATAAAACCTTAGCCTGTTTGAAGCTTTCCTCAATTAACATCCCTGTTTCAAACAAAAGGTTATCAGCTAAAGGCAAAAGGCTTTCCAAGACTTCCTTGGGCAGGCTTTTCATTTTTGCTTTCAATTTTAAAAATAGCTGCGCAGTCGCATAGGCATCTGAAATTGCCGTGTGAGCATCTGCCAAATCTAAAGCTAAAGCATCAGCTAAATTTCCCAAACTGTATTTCTCAAAAGTTGGATAAAAAACCTGCGCCAATTCAACCGTATCAACGCGAGGTGTTCGTAATTCATAGCCTTCCATGAATAATTGTTCTGCTAACAGATTGGCATCAAATTTGACATTGTGAGCCACAAAAACACAATCCTCAATTAGGCTAAAAATCTCCTGCGCAACTTGTGAAAAATCTGGCGCTTTTGCCAATTGCTCATCTGTAATACCAGTCAAATTAATAATATGTTCAGATAAAGCCTCGTGGGGATTGACATCCGTTTGATAGGTCTTGACGATTTCATCATTTTCAATAATCACAATCCCAACTTGAATAATTTCTGCCATTGCATGAGCACCCGTTGCCTCCAAATCCACAATAGCATATTTTTGAGAATTCACTTGCATCATAACACATAGATTATACCATTTTTACTAGGTACATTCATCTAATCTCAACATTATTTTTAATCTCACATATCTCCAAATCTCACAAATATGACTTTTAGCCAAATTTTTGATACACTTTTTTTATGAAGATTTTTAGATTATTAAATCACGTTGCACGTGAAAATACTTATTTATTGGTCAATGACCAAGGCATTATTGTTGTTGACCCAGGTAGTGATGTTGACCATATTCAAGAAAAGATTGCCTCATTTGATAAACCAGTTGTGGCAATTTTAATCACACATGCTCATTATGACCATATTATGGGACTTGATGTCATTCGTGACGCTTTTGACACCCACCTGTTTACATTTCTGATAAAGAAGCGTCTTGGCTTTATTCGCCGAAAGATAATTTTTCAGGTTTGGAGCGCCATGCGGATTTGCCAGATGTTGTCTTAGCGCCTGCCGAACATCATTATCAGTATGATGATGATTATCAAATCGCTGGTTTTCGTTTTCATGTTCGTCAAACGCCTGGACATTCTTGCGGTAGTGTTTCCTTAGTATTTCCAGATGATGAATTGGTTTTAACTGGCGATGCTCTTTTTCGTGAAACAATCGGACGCACAGATTTACCAACGGGAAATTCTGAACAATTACTAAATAGTATAAAAGCTGAACTTTTCAGCTTGCCAAATCATTTCATGGTTTACCCTGGTCACGCTCGTGAAACAACTATTGCCCACGAGAAGAATTTTAACCCATATTTCAATTAGCCATGAAAAAAATCAAAAAATTTACTTTAAGTTTCCTTCTGATTATTGCTATTCTAATTACCATTAGTGGAGTGGTACTTCATCAAAAAACTTACCAAGCAAGTTCAGAAGCACAGACAGCTGCTAAAACTGCCGAAAGCACAAAAGATTATCTGTTTTTTCAAAGTTCTGGCACCGCTAAAGCTAGTATTGTTTTTTACCAAGGTGCTCTCGTCGAGGAAACAGCCTACGCAAGTTTGGCAAAAAACTTAGCGCAAGAAGGTTTTGACGTTTATCTCTTAAAAACACCTTTGAATCTGCCAGTTTTATCAAGCAACAAAGCCTTAAAAGTGATTGCGAAAAACAATCTCTCCAATGTTTACCTAGCTGGACATTCACTAGGTGGCGTTGTTGCCTGCTTAAATGCCGCTGATTCTGAGTCTCAAGCCATTTCTGGGCTTATTCTACTTGCGAGCTACCCATCTGAAAAAACTAACTTATCTGATAGTAATTTAAAAGTTCTATCAATCACTGCTAGCAATGATAAGGTACTGCAATGGGACAATTACGAAAAAGCTAAAAAGCGCCTCCCTGACGATACCGAATACTTGACTATCGTCGGTGGTAATCATAGTGGTTTTGGCGATTACGGCAAACAAACCAAAGACGGTAAAGCAACCATTTCCCAAACAGAACAAGAAAGCCAAATTACTTTAGGCATTACTGATTTTATTGATTAAAAAAATGACTTTCTGAAATATCAGAAGGTCATTTTTTAGATTAAATTTTAAGATAACGTCTCATTGAGATAACTGAACCAAGTGCTCCGATAATAATTCCGACTAAGAACATACCTCCAATGACAAGTGGCAGAAATGTGTCGACTGGATATAATGACAAGCCTTGGACTTCAAATTGTGGGTTAACCGATGAGTAAACAGTCTTGTACGCAAAGTAAATGATAATTGATGGAACAATCGCTCCAAGAAGCCCTACCCAAGCACCTTCAAAGAAGAATGGTCCACGGATATAAGAATTTTTAGCACCTACCAAACGCATGATTTCAATGTCACGTTGACGAGACATGATTGTCATGCGAATCGTATTGGAAATTAAGAAAATCGCTACAAAAATCAAAAGCACTGTTCCTGCAAATCCCCATGTACGAATAAATTTAGCAATGCTGAAGAGTTGGTCTGAATTTGAGCCACCATAATCCACTGACTCAACACCTTCAATTTTAGTAATTTTATTAGCCACTTTCTTCACATCTGATGGTGAGTCTGCCTCAACAATGTAAACGTCTTGCAATGGATTTGAGTCACCATCAAAAAGTGTCCAATCATCTCCGTAGGCTTCTTGTAATTTTTCAAGTTGTTCATCTTTACTTGAATAAGTAACTGATTCAACACCTGAAACTTTTGAAATTTGGTCATAAACTTGGTGATACGAATCATTAGTGACTGTTTCACCAACTTCGTTAGTTGTTGTTTCAGAGCTATCTGTTGAGTCAACATCCAAATAAACATTAATTTGAATGTTATTTTCAATACCTGTTGCGATACGCTCAACGTTCAATAGAACAGCGGCAAACACACCAACAAGTGTCAATGTAATGGTAACAGAACTGACTGAAGCGACGGTCATCCAAACATTACGTTTCAAACTTTTAATGGATTCCCATAAATGGCGGAAAAAATTTCTAATCATTATATCCGTATTCTCCTTCCTCTTCGTCACGTACAATGCGACCGTCTTCAATAGCGATAACCCGATGACGAAGATTATCGACAATTTGTTTGTTGTGTGTTGCCATCAAAACAGTTGTTCCTTGAAGATTGATGCGTTCTAATAATTGCATGATTTCCCATGAAATTTCTGGGTCAAGGTTACCTGTTGGTTCGTCAGCAATCAAAACTTTAGGATTATTAACAATCGCACGTGCAATTGCAACACGTTGTTGTTCACCACCAGATAATTGCTCTGGGAATGAACGCATTTTATGCTTAAGCCCAACCAAATCAAGAACTTCTGGCACACGTTTTTTAATTTCACGTGGTTTTTCACCGATAACTTGCATTGCATAGGCAACATTTTCAAAAACAGTTTTTTTAGGAAGAAGTTTATAGTCTTGGAAAACAACTCCAATGCTACGACGCAAGATTGGAACATCACGTTTTTTCAATTTTGTTAGGTTAAATTCCCCAACTTTAAGAGTTCCAGCAGATACTTTTTCCTCACGGTACAATAGTTTAATAAAGCTAGATTTACCGGCACCAGAAGGACCAACAATATAAACAAATTCACCTGAATTGACAGATACGTTAATATCTCTCAAAGCAGTCGTTGAGCGGTGATACTTCTTGGTTACACCATTCATTTCAATTAATGCCATTTGTATTTTCCTTTACGATTTTGTTATCCTAAAATTTTACTTTCGAATTAATCAATACGCCATTTTAGATAAGCGTCGATGAAGCCATCAATGTCACCATCCATAACTTTATCAACTTGAGCAATTTCATAGCCTGTACGATGGTCTTTAACCATTGTATAGGGCGTAAAGACGTAAGATCGAATTTGACTTCCCCATGTGATTTCTTTTTTATCACCTTTAAGGGCATCCACTTCTTGCGCTTTTTTCTCTTGCTCTAATTGATAGAGTTTGGCTTGTAACATTTTCATCGCACGGTCACGGTTTCCGTACTGAGTACGATCAACCGTTGATGCTACAACAATTCCTGTTGGAATGTGGGTCAAACGAACACCAGTTGATACCTTATTGACGTTTTGTCCCCCAGCACCACCTGAACGGAAAGTATCCATTTTAATATCATCATCACGAATGTCAACTTCAATTGTATCATCTAATTCTGGCATAACTTCGACAGAAGAAAACGATGTATGACGACGTTTGGCTGAATCAAACGGTGAGATACGCACTAGACGATGAACTCCCATTTCAGATTTCAAAAGCCCATAAGCATTTGGACCTTCAAATGAAAGAGTAACAGATTTGATACCAGCTTCGTCCCCTGCTTGATAATCAAGGGTTTCAACTTTAAAACCTTTGGCGTTGCCGTAGCGTGTGTACATACGAAAAAGCATATCAGCCCAGTCTTGAGCTTCGGTACCACCTGACCCTGGATGAATTTCCAAAATAGCGTTGTTGCGGTCATAAGGCTCTGATAAAAGCAAGGTCATTTCATAACTTGTCATGATTTTATCAAGCTTTTCAAGACTTTCCTCTAATTCAGCTTGAACAGAATCATCTTCGTCCAACATTTCCAAATAAAGTTCAGTTTCGTCAGACAACTCTTGCATTTCATTAAAGGTTTCATAGGTTTGTTTCAAACCATTTAACTCTTGAGACGTTTTCTGAGCTGCAATGTTATCATTCCAAAAATCTGGCTCAGTCATTTTATTTTCAAGAAGCGCAATGTCCTCTTCTAAACGATCTAAGTCAAAGAGACCTCCTGAAGCTAGTCAACTTCTCTTGATTTTCTACTATTTTTTGACGAATTTCAGCTACTTCCATGAAATAACTCCTTTTACTAAGATACTAAGTCCGTTAAGAAAGCGAGATGAAAATAGGAATTTGACACTGTGTCCTAGGACACAGGAAAAATTATCTTTTTCGCGACGCTTTTAGGACGAGTTCAATTAATTAAGATACTAAGTCCGTTAAGAAAGCAAAGTAAACATTGAATTTTTACGCTACCTTTAGAACTTATCCTATATTACTACTGTTTTCTTATTCTACCATAAAGCCCGCAAAATTACCATTATACGCCATACTTCATTTGCATCAAAACCACATGATAAGTGGCTTTCTCACCACCAAAAATATTTCTATAGAAAATTAACACTCAGTAGTTTCTATTTTAAGCTAAAAATATAATTCAAATAAGGCAGGACAATTACAAAACGGTAACAAAAGATGAGGTTAGATAGAGCTGTTATGTTTTTCATTTTCGACAAACTGCAGCACTTCTGTCAAATTATCAATCAAAACATCTGCTTTTGATTGGTCAGCACCAAAGACTTTATCACGAATGGCTAGAACACGCACGCCAGCTGCCACACCTGCTTGAATCCCTTTTGGGCTATCTTCAATAATCACAATATCTTTTTTAGCAAAGCCTAATTTCTCACAAGCGGCATTATAAATAGCAGGATTAGGTTTACCTTCTGCAAATTCGCTTCCCGATAGAATATGACTAAAGTACTGCTTTAAACCTGATTTTTCCAAGGCATCTTCGATATCTTCACGCGCACTATTAGAAGCCAATGCTAGGATGATTCCCTTGGCTGTTAATGTTGCCAAAACCCTACGAGCATCAGCAAAAACTAGCTCATCGTAAGCTGGTCGATGAGTATTTTTATAAGCTGTGTATTCGGCTTCTAGTGCTTTAGTATCATAATTTGCAATCTTATCACCTAAGATATTTTCCCAAAATTGATCCATGCGCCCGCCAATGAAATATTTTGGCGGCAAGTGTTTGACCGAAATGCCTTTACTGCCTAAAAATGTCTCACGTCGTTTAAAATAAAAATTCTCAGTGTCAAATAAGACACCATCCATATCAAATATTATTGCCTTTATCATGAAAGCCTCCTGAAAGTATTCTATCATATTTTTAGAAGAGATAAAAATACACATCAAAGGCTTTTTAGAAGATTTTTTGTTACAATAATGCCATGACAAAACTAGCTATTATGAGTGATTTACATATTGATTTAAATCATTTTGATGATTTTGAAATCCAGACACTCATTGACACATTAAGCGCAGAAAAAATTTCTCATCTGCATTTCGCTGGAGATATTTCTAACCATTTTTATGACATCTCTTACTCATTTTTAGAAACAATGAGCAAGCATTTTGACGTTACTTATAATCTCGGCAATCACGATATGCTTGATTTAGATGACAAGGTGATTGATGATTTGGATTTTCAAATTATTCCGTTGGGGAAAAAGACACTCTTGGCTTTTCATGGTTGGTATGATTATTCCTTTTTCCCAGAAAAATCTGAAGCTGAAACAATCAAATTTAAAAATACTTTCTGGTTTGACCGACGTTTAAATCGCAACTTTTCTGACAAAGAACTCACGCGCCAAACAACACAAAAACTCGATAAAGCCTTATCAACAATTACCAATGACGTGATTGTCAGTCTGCATTTTGTGCCACATCACCAATTTACCTTGCAACACGAGCGTTTTAAACCATTTAATGCTTTTTTAGGTAGTCAAGTTTTTCATGATATTTTCAAAAAACATCAGGTTAACGACGTGATTTTTGGGCATACTCATCATAGTATCGCTTCGCAGCAAATTGACAATATTACTTACCATGCTAAACCGCTTGGTTATATCCGTGAGTGGGATTTGACTATTGATTATGTCAATCAACACCCTGAACTCAACCCAAATCAGACCTGGAATCTTAGCAAACGCTACAACATTATCAAAAAAATTGATGACTTTACTGATTACAAACGTCAAAATTTGGCACAAGAATTCCGAAAATCCATGACTATTTTTGAATTATAATAAAAAGCAAATCTCACACATGAGATTTGCTTTTTTGCTGAATCAATCTGATTCATTTTTTATATTTTTAAATTGCTTTTTCATCTTGTCCAAGGACACGTTGAATAGCTTTAACGATTTCAGTTAGAACAACCATAAGTGAGCTTCCGATAATAACAGCAAGCCATTGTGTAACGCTTAGATGCGAAACATGGAACAAATCATTAAATCCAGGTACTACAATCGTTATCATTAAGAGAAGAAAGGCGATTGGGATAGCCCAGTTAAAGGTTTTGTTTTTAAAAGCTCCAACAGTAAAGATAGATTGATAAACAGATTTAACATTGAAAGCATGAACCAATTGAATCAAACCAAGTGTCGCAAATGCCATTGTCAAAGCATCTTCGTGTACCATACGATTAGTAGCATGTTCTGGGAACATCAACGCCCAACCATAGACACCAAGAACAAGAACAGTTTGGAAAATTCCTTGGTAAATAATCGCTCCCATGACACCACCGTCAAAGAAATTAGACTTACGACCACGAGGTTTGTGGCTCATAACACCAGGTTCGGCAGGTTCAACACCAAGCGCAATAGCTGGTAGTGTATCGGTTACCAAGTTAATCCAAAGAAGATGAACAGGTTGAAGCACATCCCAACCAAATAATGTTGCAAAGAAAATCGTAAAGACTTCTGCCATGTTAGCTGAGAGAAGATATTGAATAGATTTTTGAATGTTTGAGAAAACTTTACGTCCTTCTTCAACTGCAACGATAATTGTAGCAAAGTTATCATCAGCAAGAACCATATCAGAAGCGCCTTTAGATACTTCTGTACCTGTAATCCCCATACCAATACCAATGTCAGCTGTCTTGAGTGAAGGCGCATCATTGACACCATCACCAGTCATGGCAACAACCTTACCTTCATTTTGCCAAGCTTTTACGATACGCACCTTATGTTCTGGAGACACACGTGCATAAACGGAGTATTGTTTGAAAACTTTTTGGAATTCTTCATCAGAAAGTTCATTAAGTTCAGCACCAGTAAAGACGTGGTCTTGACCATCATCTTCAATGATACCAAGGCGTTTGGCAATAGCTTCCGCTGTATCTTGGTGGTCTCCAGTAATCATGATTGGACGAATACCAGCTTCTTTAGCAACAGCAACAGCTTTTGCAGCTTCTGGACGTTCAGGGTCAATCATTCCGACCAATCCAGAGAAAATCAAATCAGACTCAATAATATCTGATTCAAGGGCTGGGACCTCAGAGACATATTTGTAAGCCATCATCAAGACACGTAGCGCTTTTCGGGCCAAATCTTTATTAACAGCAAGAATGCCTTCTTTTTCTTCAGCGGTAATATCACGTACTTGACCATTTTCTTCGATACGAGTAACACGCTTAAGCAATTGGTCTGGAGCACCTTTTACCGCAACAAAATATTTGCCATCTGCTTCCTTATGAATGGTTGACATCAGCTTACGTTCAGAATCAAATGGTAATTCTGCAACACGTGGCTCTTCAACAAGAGTTTCACGTATATCAAAACTGTGATCCAGTCCAAATTGAACAAGAGCTGTTTCTGTAGGATCGCCAATGAGTTTTCCATTTGGATCAATCTTCGTGTCATTAGCAAAATTCATAATACGAAGAGTATTATTATCAGAGGCAATGTCACTAGCAGCACTTTGTAGCTCACCGTTTGTATAGACTTTTTCAACAGTCATCTGGTTCATGGTCAACGTTCCAGTTTTATCAGAGGCAATAATTTCAGTTGAACCAAGTGTTTCAACGGCAGGAAGTTTACGTACGATTGAGTTGCGTTTTGCTAATGTTGTTGTTTCCATTGATAATACAATCGTAACAATAGCAGGTAAACCTTCAGGTATAGCAGCTACAGCTAATGCAACAGATGTCATTAAGCCTTCAATCGGAGATTCTCCACGAACAAAGACCCCTACAATAAAAGTAACAATGGCAATAGCTACAACCAAATAAGTCAAAACTTTAGATAATTGGTTAAGGTTTTGTTTAAGTGGAGTATCTGTTTCATCAGCATTAGCTAACATATCAGCAATTTTACCAACTTCTGTATACATTCCAGTATTAACAACAACACCAGAACCACGTCCATAAGTGACATTTGAGTTTTGGTAAGCCATGTTAACACGGTCCCCGATACCAGCATCAGCTGCTACTTCTACCGATAAATCTTTTTCAACAGGAACAGATTCACCAGTCAATGCTGCTTCTTCAATTTTTAATGACGCAGCTTCCAACAAGCGCATATCAGCAGGTACGACATCACCAGCTTCAAGCATAACAATGTCACCAGGAACCAATTCTCTTGAATCAATTTCAACAATATGACCATTACGACGCACACGTGCAATCTGACTCGACATATCTTTCAGCGCTTCAATTGCAGCCTCTGCCTGCCCCTCTTGGTAAACACCAAACGCTGCGTTAAGAATAACAACTGCCAAAATAATAAGCGCATCTGTTAGCCCTTCGCTTCCCTCTGTAACTACCGAAAGAGCTGCTGCAACTAGCAAAATAATAATCATTAAATCCTTGAATTGGTCAAGAAATTTTGCTAGTAAACTTCGTTTTTGACTTTCTTCAAGTTCATTATGACCATATTCATCCAAGCGCTTTTGTGCTTCCGCAGTAGATAAACCTTCACGTGATGATTGTAACTCATCTAACGTTTCATCTTTTCCTTGTGTGTAAAACAAGGCTTTACTTTGTTCTTTAAACAAAATAGCTTCCTCCTCTGGTCTCAAAAATAGAAAAAGAGACCTGTTTTTTTTAAAAAACAAGTCTCGCTGTTTAAGATTATGCCGGAAATCAACGATTTCGTAATGACGACATAAACGCGATTTTTCAGTCGCAAATTGCGTACTGAAGGTTTATCATTTAGTTTTGTGTTCATCCTAGGCACCATAGCTACAGATTAGAATTGAATCCAGCAAAGCAAGGTACCGACAGAGGATGCAAAAATAAAGACAAAAATCGCCTGCTACTCCCTTGAAATACTTAGTTATTATACCAAAATAATGAACAATTTACAAGATAGTTGTGTTACTTTTCAACTCCAGCACCTGATGTTGGATTATATAAGCCCTCAGTTTCACGTTTTTCACCAAAGAGATCTTTTATAGAAAATCTAACATATTTTACACAAAGTCTGTTTTTATAAGCATAGACCAAATGAAGGAGTCCATCCTTACTTTGGTAAAGAGTTGGGTATTCATACTGTAAATTATTTGTTTTATTTTCTACACCAATAAATCCCTCTGCTTGTTCAAAAATACGTCCAATAGGCCAAGTTTCCCCAAAATCTTCTGTAACAGAAACGGCAACAGGATTACGAAGTCCTGGCCATGCTACTTTACCGAATTCAGGATTTGATACAGAGTTGTTATTGTAGGCAAGCGCAATCTCACCTGAATGGAGTCTAATAGCTGATATACTTGCATTGTTATTTGGCAATACAGTTTTTTCAGGGACAGTCCATGTATCACCAAAGTCATGAGATTTAGAAATATAAATGTTATCTGCAAAGCGGCTGCGCATAAAAGCGACCAAATGACCAGGTTCTACTTCGATTATGTTGGCATGAACACGACCTGCTGATTCTGGCATACGAACAACTCTCCAGTTTTGTCCAGCATCATCAGATACTCGAAATTCTGTCGGATCATTTGTTAAACCTTCTGGAGAGTCTTCACAAATCCAAGTTGCAAAAATCCAGCGACCATTGCTTAAAATTTGAATAGCTTGACGTGAGAAAGTTCCTTCTTCTGGAAACAAAACCTCTGGTTCACTCCAATTATTCCCCTCATCAGTTGATTTTTGAACCATAATGATTGAAGTAAACTGCATGTTATCTTTCCCTTCTTGACGGCTTAATTGTGAAGTATAGATTAGCCATATAGCTCCATCTGGATGACGAAAGAAAGCTGGATTTTGCTCAGAGCGTTCAACTCCTTTTGAAACAATTTCTGCTTCTGACCAAATTTGGGTATCTGGATCCAATTTTGACACAACTATTGAAATATCACCCGATCCCTCAAATGAACCTGCAAACCAAGCACATAGCAAACCACCATCAACTGTTTCAATTAAGGCTGGTGCATGCGCTGTTGCTTTACCCCCAGTAGGAATTAAAGCAAAGTCAACACCAAGAAACTCATCACGATACACAATACCATCTGGATTTGATACTCTCACTTTTGGTAATTCTACAACCATATGCCACCTCCTATACTTCTAACTTAATAACTGCCTTAGTAAATTCTAATGGTTCATCCGTATGAAAAACTGCTTTGTGACCATCCCAAGGAAAGCAAACATAAACCATACCAGCTGTCATTTTCATAAAATGCTCTGTATCTGCTGTATACTTTTCAACATCACGTTCATCATTATATGGAATTATCACTTCAAGATTCGACAAATCTTCTAACGCAGCATATTCTGCTCCTTCTAGCACAACCTGCACATCAACAAATTTGCGATGCGCTTCAAATTGAGTATTCTCTGAAGCTTTTGTTTGACCAGATTGGAAGAAAACTACTCCACCGTCAAAAGGATAACGCTCTCCAGCTTTCCAATTTTCCTTGTGCTCTTCCATTGCTTCCAAAGCTGTTGAAATTTTAGGCAAAATAGACTGATACCTAGCCAAACGTTCTACACGGTCAATAATCATAGACTTTCACCTCACTATTTTGAATTCTCTGCCAAACGAATAGCATAATCAATAGCGTTTTCTAGACTGAATTCACTTGCTGTCCAATGTCCAGCTTGATCAAAAGCTGTACCGTGATCAACCGAGGCACGAATAATCGGTAAACCAAGAGTAATATTAACGCCTTGCACTGCCTTCCAACTACCCTTTTCTTGATCATAAACAAAGCCTAGTAATTTCAACGGAATATGACCTTGGTCATGATACATTGCAACAACGATATCGTACATACCACCGTTAGCTTTTGAGAATAGCGTATCTGCTGGCAAACTTCCTTCGACATTAATCCCCTCAGATTTTGCGGCTTCTACTGCTGGATTAATTTGTTCAATTTCTTCACGTCCAAAGAGACCGTTTTCACCACAATGTGGATTTAGACCAGCAACTGCTACACGAGGATTGGCAATTCCTAGATCTTTACAAGCCTTATCTGCAATTCTAATAACATCTAAAACACGTTCTTTTGTTGCACGATCACAAGCTTCTCTAAGCGAAACATGAGTTGAAACGTGAACAACACGAAGGTTTCCATCCGCCAACATCATCGTATACTTATCAGTACCTGTTAAATCAGCATAAATTTCTGTATGACCAGCATAATGATGACCAGCTAGATTCATCGCCTCCTTATTAAGAGGATTTGTTACAGTAGCGTCAATTTCCTTAGCTAAGGCAAGCTCAATTACTTTCTTTACATATTGAAAAGCTGCATCTCCTCCAATAGAAGAAACCTCACCGATAGGAAAATCGTCCATGCTTGGAACAACTCCTACACTAATAAGATCAATCGTCCCAAATTCAAATTTTGCTTCACTTGGCTTATCAATAACATTTAATTGTAGACCCAATTCTGGATGTTTATTTAAATAGTATGAAACAACTGATTCATCCCCAACTAACAGAGGTTTACTTCTATCGTATAGTTCTGGTTTATTAAAAGCTTTTATTGAAATTTCTGGTCCAATCCCGGCTGGATCTCCAAGAGTGACACCTATAATTTTTTTAGTCATTATTTTTTCCTCACTATTTCATTCCATTTGATTTATTTTCAGCAATAACTTCTTTAAGAGCTTTGAGTCCTTCTTCAGATAATTTGTTAAATGGAGCACGCGCTTTACCAACAGGATAGCCAAGCTCAGCAACACCATATTTCACAATTGTATTTGGATTTCCAAATTTGAAGCAATTACGGAATGATCGAATAGAATCTTGATATTGGCGTGACTTAGCTACGTCACCAGCCACAAATTGTTCATAAATTTGTGACATAGTGTAAGGATATACGTTTGCACATGCCGCAATAGCACCTGCTCCTCCAGCAAGAAGGGTCCACAAAATGAGTGAATCATTACCTGATAAAACTACAAAATTATCATTATCATGGGTTTGTTCAATATATTGTAAAATATTATCAAAATTACCACTAGAATCTTTTACACCAACGATGTTGGGAATTTTACTTAATTTACCAACTGTTGCTGGAGCAATCGAATTTCCTGTTCTTGCAGGAATATTATAGAGAATAATTGGTAAATCAACCGACTCAGCAACAACCTTGAAGTGATTATATAATTCATCTTGAGAAGCTGCAGCAAACCAAGGAGTAATTACTGATAGTGCATCTACACCTAGTTCTTTTGCTTTCAATGAGAAGCGAATTGTCTCTTTAGTACCAACCAGTCCTGTACCTGCATAAACAGGCACACGTCCTGCAACCTGTTCAACAGCTACTTTAATGACTTCTAACTTTTCATCCTCTGACAAAATGTAGCTTTCTCCATTTGTCCCAAATACAAATATTCCATGAATGCCATTACTAATTAAGCGGTCAATTTGATTACGAAATTCATCAAAATTAACACTTTCATCTTCATTCATTGGGGTAATAATAGGGGCAATAATTCCTTTAATTTCAACCATTTAAATTCTCCTCTTTGTATTTAAATTATAAAACTTGCTTGTAGATATTTCGTGCATCCTCAGCTGTTACTTCACGCATATTATTATTAAGTAAGCGAGTCACCTGCATTCCTGAGTCAACTAGTCCCTCTAAATCAGTTTCTGGTACACCAAATTCTTTCAAACTCTTAGGAATATTAAGCGTCTCCACAATTTCATCCATCTTATTTATGATATAATGTGATTTTTCTTTCACTGATAATGTCTTATCACCATCATGAACCACACGATCATAAGCTTCAGCTAAATAATCTTCAATAGCTGGCTCATTAAATTTCATGACTGGCATCAGGAGAATAGCGTTTGACACACCATGGGCGATATGATATTTACCACCAAGTGGGTATGACAAGGCATGGATAGCTGTTGTTCCTGAAGCTGTAATAGCTACACCTGCATAAAAAGCTGCAATCAACATTTTTTTCTTGGCTTCCATCGCTTCTGGATTTAAGGTTGCTTCAATGATGTTATTGAAAATTAAATCGAATGCTTCTAAGGCGAATGAGTTGCTAAATGGATTGCGTTTTTTAGAAGTAAAACATTCTACCGCATGACACATAGCATCCACACTCGGTGCAGCTGCAATCCGTGCAGGAAGATTTTTGATAAAGCGTGCATCCAAAACAACAAAATCTGGAATCATTTCTGGGTTGACAATACCAACTTTCAAATTCTTTTCCGGAACACTAACAATTGCATTTGGAGTAGCTTCTGAACCTGTTCCTGCAGTAGTTGGAATTAACAAACTAGGTACTTGTTTTCGTGCTAGTAAAGGATTATCCAATAAATCTTTCACACCATAGTCATCAGTTGAAAGTAGCGAAGCTAATTTAGCTGAGTCCATAGCTGAGCCACCACCAACGGCAATAATAAAGTCAGCACCCTCTTCTTTAAACCGATCAACAACCTCTTGGACTTGATGATAGGTGGGTTCAGGTGGAATATCTGAAACAGTCGTATATGGTATTTCTTCTTCTTTTAGAATGCATTCTACCGGTTTAATCAAACCTGCATTTATAATTCCCTTATCTGTAAAAATAACAACTTTTTTTGTTTCTTTTGGAATAACCGTTATTATTTCTTCCAAGGCATGCTCACCAGCTAAAACATTTCTAGGCATTTTTAAGCTATAATCAACTAACATGTTCATCCTCCTGATAATTTTTATATAATTTCACGATACTATCAAATAAATCTGGTGGTCCAAATCCTCCTGACTTCGTAATAACCTGAATACTTTTGCCTCTCCAGTCTAATTCTGCTAATACAACCCCCGATGTTACTTCACCAATTGGTCGCAGTTGATCAATATGCAAGACACTCATAGATTGAAACAAAGTATCTCCACCAGTAAATAAGAAAGTTCTATTAACTCCATAACGAAATAATTGTTTTGTCAACATCCCAAGTGACTGCCCAATTCTAAACCTAACATCTTGCTTAGAAAGATTATATTTTTTTGCATACTCTGTTAAACCTTGACTAGTTTTTTTGCTTAAGGTTTCAAAAAGCAATAAATCTGCTGTTTCTATTTCATCAAGATAACTAGATATTTTTTGTGTGCCATCCTCTGATAACCAAAAATCAGGTTCTAATAAATCACGAGCTGTCAAAGAAATACGCTTATAATTCTTTTTTTCAGCAAATTCAATTTGCCTACGCGTTATAGGATTAACAGAACCGCACATAACGACTAGTGGTTTTTTTACAAAAACTTCTTGTCGCCTTCTATTGGGAAATAGTTGTTTGACAAGATATTTGGCAAAGCCAGCACAACCCACACTCACCTTCAACAGATTTGATACTAAAAGAAAATTAGAAATATTTTCTAAATCACTATTAGTCTCACTATCAAACAGTAATAGCTGGCTTGAATAGTCAATTTTTCCACTTTCTATCAAACTTCCAGAAATTCCCTCCTCATATTGTAGACGCTTTAAAATATTGCTTTCCACAACAGGTTCATAAGGATCATCTGCAAAAACACTTTCTGAGACAGGTACTCCATCGATGATTAACCGCCCTTGCTTAACCACACGATTCACATCAGGAAAAGCTGGAATCATCGGTATTTTTATATTTGGGAAAGCATCAAGAAGTGCCTTAATTTCACTACTGATATTTCCCCGAAGAGCTGAATCAACTTTCTTATAGATATAACTAATATTATATCTACTAGCTCTCAACGCAATGTCATTAACTATCTGATAGGAGTCCTTGCTTGAAAGATAACGACTTTCGGTATCAATAACTAGCACATCGATTTTCTCTTTCAGGCTTTTATAGTCAACACTTTTATTCGTTGTAACAAGTGTATTAATTCCATAATTAGAAAATTGTACACCCGTGTCTAGCGCACCTGTGAAATCATCAGCAATAACCAGTAATTTCGGCATCATTCTCCCTCCTTACACTCTAAATTTTAACGCTTTCATTCTAAAATCAAAATCAGATTTATTAATTTTATCGTTCTATTTTGAAACAATTGTATTTTATTTAATTTTTTTAGCAATAAAAATGTTAAAATATGTTTATAAATGAAACTTTCAACTAGAAGAGGAAAAAATGTTATGAAGCAATTAAATTTTTTAGGAATAGCTCCATACGAAGAATTAGCTAATTCATTGACAATAGTCGGGGAACAATTTGAAAATATATCAATAGATGTCTTTACAGGTGACTTAGAAGAAGGGCAAGAAATTGCTCAGTCGCTTTTTCACCAAAATTATGATGCTATCATTTCTAGAGGAGGCACTGCTAATCTTATCCAACAATCAGTATCAATCCCTGTAATTGATGTTTCCATCTCAGTTTACGACATTCTCGGAGCAATTAAACTAGCTAACAATTATACTGAAGATTTTGTAATCATCGGTTATCCAAGTATTACAGAGACAGCACACCTTCTCTGTAATATCTTACAATACAATATCAGAATCATCACTATCTCAGAAACAAGCAATACAGAATCAATTTTGGAGACTCTAAAATCGGAAGGCTGTAAGATGATTTTATGCGATGCCGTGACTAATAAGTTAGCCATAAAAAAATCAATTGATACAATTTTAATAACATCAGGTATTAAAAGTATAAAACACGCTATCAACCAAGCAATATCAATTGTAAAGGATTATCGTTTCTTTAGAGAGCAAAATTCAATTTTAACAGAATATTTTTCAAAGCAGTCTACCCAAGCTATCATTTTTAATAATAATCTAGATATAGAAATATCTAATTTAGACAATGAATTAAGTCTTTCAATTAAACGTTATTTAGAAAGTCGAAAAGATTTATCAAACGATAAAATTTTTTACCACTCTTTTAAAAATACTATTTATAACATTAAAACTAAAGAAGTAAGGGTAAATGAGGACTATTATTATTTTTGTGAAATCAAAAAAGGAAATCCTTCTATTTTGACAAGTAACTTTGGAATTCAGTTTCTTAATTACGATGATATAAACAAAATGGTTTCAGAAAAAATGCTGTTCACTTCCTTTATACAAGAAAAATCGCAAGAGCTTATGGATAAATTAACAGCTCACTATAACGCAATAATGATTTTTGGTGAAACTGGTACAGCGAAGACGAGCCTAGCCTATAGTCTCTTTTTAAAACAAAAGAAAAATAATAACAATTTAATCACGATCAATTCCAAATTAGTTAATGATAAAACTTGGAAATATTTAGTAAATGCAACGAATGGTCCATTTGTTGAGAAAGGTAATACATTTTTATTTAGGGATATTAACCACATGTCCCTAGAAAATTTAGAAAAATTACTAACAATTATTAATAGCGCTAAACTTCTACAGCGCAATAATTTATTATTTACCTACACCAGCGGTGAAGAGGAGAATTCCGAAATTTTTGACCGTATCATGACTCAACTAGACTGCAGTAGTATTTATTCACCTTCTTTGAAAGAACGACAAAGTGAATTATCAGGAATAATCACCTTACTTCTCAATAAAATTAATATTGAATGTCATTGCGAAGTCATGGGGCTAGAACCCAACGCTATGGAAGAATTATATAAATATAATTGGCCAAGAAACTTCAATCAACTAGAAAAGGTGATAAAAAAACTTGTCATTAATTGTTCTGGATATTATATTTCAGAACACCAAGTCATTGAAATTTTAAATTACGAAGAAAACAGTGTCCTATCAAACTTCCCAAGTAGCGGAAATGTTATTGATAATAACAAAACACTTTTTGATTACGAACAAGATATCATAAAAGCTGTACTAAATAACAATAATAATAACCAATCTAAAACTGCGAAACAGTTGGGTATAAGTCGTACAACCCTTTGGAGATTTTTAAAGATGGACTGATTATACTTAAATTTTTGTATTTCTTAAATAAAAAATTTGTTTAATTAAAAAATAACGCCCTTAGATTCTTAAAACTAAGGACGTTATTTTATTTAATAATATAGATGCAAAGATAAATTTCTCAATTAGGGAAACATAACCATTGCACCGATACATAGGGCAACAATCCTAATTAAATACATCGGAACAGTAAATTTCCAAAATTCAGGAAGTTTATAGTTCCCCATCCCAAGAATCATTGCTGGCATACCATCAACAGGCATATAACCACCGTTCCATCCTGAGACAACTACTGCTGTTGCAGCTGCAGCCGGATTAAGTCCAAGACTAACGCTGGTAGCAATAGCGATTGGAGCAAAGATATAAACAGAGCCCATATTTGAACCCGTAAAAGTTGCCGAAGTACTTGTTAGCAAAGCAAAAATTAAAATGAAGAGAAACGGATTAACATCTTTACCTACCAAATTAGCAACCGAATCACCAATCATAGCAGTAAATCCTGTATTTCCAAGAGCATCCGCAACTCCAATAACACCAGCCGTCATCAAAACGATAGGACCAGCCATATTATCACGAACCTCTTTAAAATCAAGAACATCGATAAAAAGAAGAACGGCTCCAGCCAAACCAGGGATAATGTAGGCTGCTTCTCCTAAATAATTTAACAACATCATTCCAATAACACTAACGATAAATGCAAGAATTGTTGTCCATTCTTTCCAAGCAGGAAGTTCGCTTTTTTCAATTTCTTGCTCTTCAATATCCTCTTCAGTAGCATCAACTATAGGATGATCTGGTAACCAGCGATAACCAATTAAAGACCACAGAAGGAAGCCAATTGAAAGAAAGAGATTTGCAAATGCAAATTTACTCATTGATAATGTTTCAGTATAACCAGCACTCTGAAGCACACTGACTGTAACACCGTAAGTAAGAGCCACGTTGAAAGGAATTAGTGGATGGTTTGTTGCAAAACCTAAAGGCATCATTAATTTAGATGTAGGTAATTTTTTGCTATAAGGAATAGTTGATACTAACGACAAAATTAAAACATAGTAGCCTGTTGCACCAGTTCCCATTAAACTAGCCCCGAGCATTACAACTAAGACAAGTAAAACATAACTTTTGTAGCCACCTTTATTTACCAAACTTAAAATAGTCGTTTGTACACGCCCAATAAGGTTTGTTTTCATCAAGCCCGCCATAACAACCATGAAGCCTGCAATCATTACAACCGTTGAATTAATAAAACCTGCAAATGCCTCTTGAACAGTAGATAAACCAGTCAGAACTAGCAGTAAACTAGCAAATATAGGTGGAGCCCCGAAAGCAAATTTATCTGACATAATCATAACAATCATGAGTACCAAGATACCTAAGGCGAGGATCATTTGTATTGTCATTATATTACACCTCAATTTTTTATTTTAAACGTAAGCGCTTTACTCTTTTATAATAATGTCTTCATGGATTTTTGAAAACTAAGAAAAAAATAATTTTTGTATTTTTTTGAAACACACTTATTTTTATTTAGAAATATTACGACTGACATCTGTTCAAATTTACTACAAAAAAAGATTGGATAACAACCAATCTTTTCACTTTTTACACAAATTAATATTGAAACACTTAGTTAGCCCAAGCATTTTGACTGTCAACTTGTCCTACACCTTTAATTCCTTGTGAAACGATAGCGTCATAGACACCTTTAACATTAGATACTAAAACTTGGTACTGCCCATTGTTGCGAACTGCCATTGATACACCCGCTAAAGCTTTAAGCTCTTCGGCGTTTGCTTTCCTATCTTTTTTTAAACGAAAACGCAACCGTGTAGAACAATAACGGAGATCCTTAATATTTTCAGCGCCACCTACATTTTGAATAATTTCGCCCGCTAATTCAGAGAAATCTTTATTTGCCATAATCACTCCTTAATAAATAGAATTCATACCACTCTCCATGGTATGCCAATATTTTAACATTATTTTCCTTTTTTTCAATCAAAGAGAATTCCGAAGGGTGTTTCATTTTGAGATACTTATTACCTTCACTCCCAACTAATTTTCATCTGATACTCTGCAAAAAGAGCGCCTGTATCAGGTTGTTTCAATTTATAATCGATCAGAATACGCTGCTTTTCAAAATCAGGGGCGTAGGTTTCAGTTTCGGTCATTAGATGCTGATAACCAAGCGGCGTCGGAATAGCAACCAGAGCAGGATTGTCACGGTGAAAACGCATAATTGATTTCGGCGTTGAATAACGTGTCATGACCAACTCTTGCTCGTTGCATTTGAGCATCACGGTTTCTTCTTCCTCATTGGTATAAGCAAGGTAAATATGCCCATTTTTTTCCGTTAATTTGACAGGATAAGATTGTTCAACCAGCTCAACCTGTCCATCCAAATCAATTTTATTCTTAATGTGAAGTTTCATGTAATGTTAAAATGTCTTTCCTTTCCCTAAAATTATAACAATTCTGACGTGTTAAAGCCACTATAAGTCTAACATTTAATAGCAGATGAGCGAAGTAAACTTGTTCCTGTGAAAAGAGCAATAAAGATAATTAAAATTTTAACGGATTAATACCCAACATTGAGAAAAAGATTAACTCTGGCGCATAATTTCCTAGCCCGTTGTCCTCAAAATGCTAACCGTCAAATTAAACATCACTTCGACAAGAGTTCAAATCCCATGTAAACCATGAACACTTTCAGAAATACTCCCCCAAGGATTGGCAATCAGTCGGTAAACCATAATGAATATGGCAACAATTAACAAAATTCCCAAGACACATTGGACTTAGCGTGTGCTCCAACCTTTTAGTTCTTTGTGTTCCTACAACTGCTCCTAAAAGGGTGCCATTCCCATAGCAAAAGTGGTCAAGTCAACCTCAACAACGGTAATAAAGCAAAGCGCCTCAATCAAAATAGGAATAATATGCGCTGTCGATAACGTTGCAGAGATTTTTTATTATCTTCAACCAGTTTTGTCGTTTTAAAAAATGCTGTACTCGTTGCAAAGCATCCACTCCATGGCGTATCTAATAACTCTGTCACGTAACCAACCCATAGCCCAATCCATAATTCTTCCTCTAAATTAAAGCCATGCTTTTTAACATTTACCAAAATATTTCCCATTGTCCAGAAGATGAGAAAAATCAAAAAAGTTAAATCACACGAAGAATAAGTTCATTCGTCATAGTCAACATTATAAATCAAATCCAAGTATTCGTAAATATCCCAGACCTTCCAAAATCAGCTTTACACAGTTTTTTGTTATAATGAAAGTATGAATGAAAAAGTATTTCGTGACCCTGTTCACAACTATATAACTGTCAATCATCAGATTATTTACGACCTTATCAATAGTAAAGAGTTTCAGCGCCTACGACGGGTCAAACAAGTTTCAACAACTGTTTTTACCTTTCATGGTGCAGAACACAGCCGCTTCTCACACTGTTTAGGTGTTTACGAGATTGCAAGATGTGTGACTGAAATTTTTGATGACAAATTTCCTGATATTTGGAATTCTGATGACAATCTCTTAACGATGGTGGCTGGGCTTTTACATGATGTCGGGCATGGTGCGTATTCACACACTTTCGAAAAACTCTTTGATACCGACCACGAAGCCGTTACACAAAAGATTATCACCAGTCCAGATACTGAAGTCAATACTATCTTGCGTCGCGTCTCTCCTGATTTTCCAGAAAAAGTCGCTAGTGTTATCAACCACACTTATCATAATAAACAAGTTGTCCAACTCATTTCTAGCCAAATTGACTGTGACCGCATGGACTACCTTTTGCGCGATTCTTACTATAGCGGCGCTAATTATGGTCAATTTGACTTGAATCGCATTTTACGTGTGATTCGCCCAACTGAAGACGGTATTGTTTTTGAATACAATGGCATGCACGCCGTTGAGGACTATATTGTCAGTCGTTTCCAAATGTATATGCAAGTGTATTTTCACCCTGCTAGTCGCGGAATGGAAGTATTGTTACAAAATCTTTTAAAGCGTGCAAAATACCTTTACCAGACTGATACCGATTTCTTTGAAAGAACATCACCAAATCTGATTCCATTTTTAGAAAATCATGCTAACTTAGCTGATTATCTTGCTTTAGATGATGGGGTGATGAATACCTATTTTCAAACTTGGATGACTGCTGAAGATGAGATTTTGGCTGATTTGGCAAGCCGTTTTGTTAATCGTAAAGTCTTTAAATCGGTGACTTTCGAAGAATCGTCACGCAAAGAACTCAGTCACCTTGTTGACCTTGTCCAATCTGTTGGTTTTGATCCTGATTATTACACAGGTATCCATGTCAATTTTGACTTGCCTTATGACATTTACCGTCCTGAAAAAGAAGAACCCAGAACCGAGATTAACATGATTCAAAAAGACGGTTCTGTTGTAGAATTATCAACAATTTCACCAATCGTCAAAGCCTTAACTGGTACTATTTATGGCGACCAACGATTCTATTTTCCAAAAGAAATGCTAGTTGATAACGACCTATTTGCCATTGATAAGAAAGCCTTTATGAGCTATATTTCAAACGAACATTTTGTTTATCATAATTAAGTTTAAGAGCGTATCATGACTTATTTAGCATTGAAAACGTTCCACTTCAGATTTCCTTGTGTTCCCCATGACAAATAAGCCACTTTTTAGTAAGATAGATAGGTAGAGATTCTTTAGGAGGGGTAAAATAACCTTATGTCTATTAAATTAGTCGCTGTCGATATCGACGGCACACTTTTGACCAATGACCGCAAAGTCACACCTGAAGTTTTTGAAGCCGTTCAAGATGCTAAAAAACAAGGTGTTAAAGTCATCATTGCTACTGGACGTCCAATTCCAGGCGTTCAAACACTTCTCGATGAATTAAACCTGAAAGAATCAGGCGATTATGTCATCACTTTCAATGGTGGTTTAGTCCAAGATACCGCTACTGGTGAGAACATTATCACTGAAACCATGACTTACGATGATTATCTTGATATTGAATTCCTTAGCCGTAAGTTAGATGTTCATATGCACGCTATTACCAAAGAAGGTATCTTCACTGCAAACCGCAACATTGGTAAATACACTGTTCACGAATCAACCTTGGTTAACATGCCAATTTTTTACCGTACTCCAGAAGAAATGGGCGATAAAGAAATTATTAAAATGATGTTTATCGATGAACCTGAAATTCTTGATGCTGCAATCGCTAAAATTCCACAAGAATTTTATGACAAATACACCATTGTCAAATCAACCCCATTCTACCTAGAATTCATGAACAAAACTGCTAGCAAAGGCAATGCCATTACACACCTTGCCGAAAAAATGGGACTTAGCAAAGACCAAACCATGGCTATTGGCGATGCTGAAAACGACCGTGCCATGCTTGAAGCCGTTGGTAACCCTGTTGTCATGGAAAATAGTACACCAGAACTCAAAGAAATCGCTAAATATATTACAAAATCAAATGAAGAAAGTGGCGTTGCATACGCCCTTAGAGAGTGGGTCTTAAAATAATGTATAGCTATAAAATCGGTATTTCTGCGGAAGAACACGATAATTTTGCAAAATCAAGTAACCAAACAAACCTTTTACAATCATCAAATTGGGCAAAAATTAAAGATAATTGGGATAACGAACGCATTGGTTTCTACAAAGATGATGCCTTAGTTGCTTCTGCTTCTATCCTTATCAAAGCTTTGCCACTTGGCTTTACCATGCTTTATATCCCTCGTGGACCAATCATGGATTACAGTGACAAAAAGCTCGTTGCTTTTGTCATAAGCTCACTTAAAAAGTATGGTAAAACAAAACGCTCCCTCTTCATCAAAATGGACCCTGCTTTACTGCTTAAACAATACAAAATCGGTGAAGAAGTTGATGAAAACAAAGACACACTTACTGCTATTGACAACTTGAAAGCAGCGGGTTGCGAATGGACTGGACGCACAACAACAATTGCTGAAAGTATCCAACCTCGTTTCCAAGCAAATGTCTATACCCAAGAAGACATGACAGCAACTTTTCCTAAACACACAAAACGTTTAATGAAAGATGCTATTCACCGTGGTGTCATCACTAGCCGTGGTACAATCGATGATGTTAAAGCTTTCGCTGATGTCGTCGCTCTTACTGAAAATCGCAAAGGCGTTGCCCTTCGTAATGAAGATTATTTCCATAAAATGATGGAAACATATGGTGATGATGCTTATCTACACCTTGCCAAAGTTAACTTGCCAAAACGTCTAGCTGAATACAAAGAACAACTCGCTCAAATCGAAAAAGATTTGTCTGAAACTGCTGAACATCAGAAAAAACGTTTGACTAAGTTAACACAACAAAAAAATTCTGTTACAAAATACATTACTGAGTTTGAAGAATTTGTTGAAAAATATCCAGATGAACTCATCATTGCAGGTATTTTATCTGTATCATTTGGTAATGTCATGGAAATGCTTTATGCTGGTATGAATGATGAATTCAAGAAATTCTACCCACAATATTCCCTTTATCCAAAAGTATTTGAAGATGCTTACGCTGACGATATTATTTGGGCAAATATGGGTGGTGTTGAAGGAACACTTGATGACGGTTTAACTAAATTTAAATCAAACTTCAACCCAACTATTGAAGAATTTATTGGAGAATTTAACATCCCAGTCAATCCATTCCTTTACAAACTTTCAAACTTGGCTTACAATATTCGCAAACAAAGGAGAAATAGCCATTAATGACCTCTCTTGAGATTATCGAAAAAAAAGTTTTTGAGACTTTTTGTAACACCGTCTCTTACAAATCGTTTATGCAATCTGTAGAGATGGCGGATTTATTAAAAAAACGTGGGTACCAAGTAGACTATCTTGGACTAAAAGCTGAAGAGACACTACAAGTTGCTGCCGTTCTCTTTAGCTTGCCAATGACAGGTGGGCTCCACATGGAAATCAACTCTGGTCCTGTTTCACGCGATAAACACTATCTGAAACAATTCTACCAAGAACTTCAAAGCTATGCTAAAGAAAATGGAGCTCTTGAATTACTGGTCAAACCTTATGATACCTATCAGCATTTTGACACTACTGGTCAGCCAACCGACCAAGAAAACACGGCACTATTAGACGATTTTCTATCACTCGGTTATCAACACGATGGGCTTTTGACTGGTTACCCAGGTGGTGAGCCTGACTGGCATTATGTCAAAGATTTGACTGACTTAGATGAAAAAACGTTACTAAAATCATTTAGCAAAAAAGGGCGTCCATTGGTCAAAAAAGCTAAGACCTTCGGCATCACCTTACGAAAACTTAACCGTGATGAATTGCCGCTTTTCAAGGAAATCACTTCTGCTACATCAGATCGCAGAGATTACGATGATAAATCTCTTGATTATTACCAAGATTTCTATGATAGCTTTGGAGATTCTTGTGAATTCATGGTTGCAAGTTTGAATTTTCAAGATTATTTAGCACACCTTGAAACTGATAAAGCCAAACTTGACCAACGAATCGAAAAACTCCGAACTGCCATTGAAAATAACAATGTTTCTGAAAAGAAACAAAATCAGCTTCGCGAATTATCCAGTCAATCTGCGACATTTGACACACGCATGGCAGAAGCTAAAGAATTCATTGGCAAGTACGGTTCACAAAACATTGTCCTTGCAGGAAGCCTATTTGTTTATACCAAACAGGAAGCTGTCTATCTCTTCTCAGGTTCTTACCCTGAGTTCAGTAAATTCTACGCACCTGCCCTGCTTCAAGAATACGTCATGTTAGAAGCCATAAAACGTGGCATTACAACTTATAATCTTCTTGGCATTACAGGAGAATTTGACGGTTCAGACGGCGTTCTACGCTTTAAACAAAACTACAATGGCTACATTACCCGAAAAATGGGAACTTTCCGTTACTATCCTCATCCACTCAAATACAAATTAATTCATAATCTCAAAAAAATATTGAGACGTCATTAAAAATGACACCTTGGAACCCAAACGTTTCAAGGTTTTTTATTTGGAACTAAACTTCCAAATTTGTTGTTCTTTACTTTACAAACTATATTTTTTATCACTCAAACCTATAACCAAGAAAGAAAGCACAAAAAACCTACCTGTCCTAAGGCAAGTAGGTTTAAATGACTTCAATGTTTCTTGATTATTTTACAAAGTCAAGAAGAGCAAGGAAGCTTTCTGGTTGAAGTGATGCACCACCAACAAGGGCACCATCAACGTCTGGGCAAGCCATATAAGCTGCAACATTTTCAGGTTTAACTGAACCACCGTATTGAACGCGAACTTTATCAGCTACTACTTGACCGAAGTCTGCTGCAACTGTGTCACGAACAACTTTACACATTTTTTGTGCATCATCTTGACTAGCTGATTTACCAGTACCGATAGCCCAGATTGGTTCGTACGCGATAACAAGTGAAGAAACTTGTTCTTCTGACAATCCAGCAAGAGCAGCTGAAACTTGTCCACCTACGAATTCAGCAGCTTTACCAGCTTCGTAAGTTTCAAGAGTTTCACCACAACAGATGATTGGAAGCATACCGTTAGCAAAGATTGCTTTAGCTTTTTTGTTGATATCTTCGTCAGTTTCGTGGAAGTATTCACGACGTTCTGAGTGACCGATTACAACGTAGTCAGTTCCCATTTCAGACAATACTTGAGGACTGTTTTCACCAGTAAAAGCACCAGCGTTTTCAAAGTAACAGTTTTCAGCAGCAACTTTAAGGTTTGAACCTTTAGCTGCAGCAAGAACTGTTGAAAGGTCAAGTGCAGGAGCTGCAATACCAGCTTCAACAAGTTCTGATGAAGGCAATTTAGAAGCTACTGCTTCAACGAATGCTTTAGCTTCTTCTGGATTTTTGTTCATTTTCCAGTTACCAGCGATAAATGGTTTACGTGACATTTCACATACCTCTTCTTTTTTTATTTACTCCCCTATTTTATCATATTTTTAGCAGGTTTTAAAGGTTCGACGGGATTTTTAGCGACAAACCTCAAAGAAATCACAAAAAGAGCCCCTTACGGGACTCTTCCACAATTACTATCTGACTAATAATTGTTATCTGGGAACTTAATTAATTAACTAAAATTAAGCTTCGATTTCTGAAACGATACCTGAACCAACAGTACGTCCACCTTCACGGATTGAGAATGTAGTACCTTGTTCAACGGCGATTGGGTGAATCAATTCAACGTCGATAGTTACGTTATCACCAGGCATTACCATTTCAGTACCTGCTGGAAGTTCGATTGAACCTGTAACGTCAGTTGTACGGAAGTAGAATTGTGGACGGTAGTTGTTGAAGAATGGAGTATGACGTCCACCTTCATCTTTAGTAAGGATGTAAACTTCACCTTTGAATTTAGTGTGTGGGTGAATTGAACCTGGTTTAGCAAGAACTTGACCACGTTCGATTTCATCACGTTGGATACCACGAAGAAGAACACCAACGTTATCCCCTGCAAGACCTTCATCAAGTTGTTTACGGAACATTTCAACACCAGTAACAACAGCTTTTTGGATGTCTTCACGGATACCAACGATTTCAACTTCGTCGTTGACCTTAACAGTACCACGGTCAATACGTCCTGATGCTACAGTACCACGTCCAGTGATTGAGAATACATCTTCGACTGGAAGAAGCAATGGTTTATCAGTATCACGTTCTGGTTCTGGAATGTACTCATCTACAGTGTCCATCAATTCCATGATGATATCTTCGTACTGAGTGTCACCTTCAAGAGCTTTAAGAGCTGAACCTTGGATAACTGGAAGATCATCACCTGGGAAATCGTATTCTGAAAGAAGGTCACGGATTTCCATTTCAACCAATTCAAGCAATTCTTCGTCATCAACAAGGTCAATTTTGTTCATGAAGACGATAAGGTATTTAACACCAACTTGACGTGAAAGAAGGATGTGTTCACGAGTTTGTGGCATTGGACCATCTGTTGAAGCTACTACAAGGATAGCACCATCCATTTGGGCAGCACCAGTGATCATGTTTTTAACGTAGTCCGCGTGTCCTGGAGCGTCGATGTGAGCATAGTGACGTTTAGCAGTTTCGTATTCAACGTGTGCAGTGTTGATTGTGATACCGCGTTCGCGTTCTTCAGGAGCAGCATCGATAGAAGCGTAGTCTTTTGGTTGGTTAACTGCGCTTGGAAGACGACGAGCAAGAACTGTTGTAATTGCAGCTGTCAAAGTAGTTTTACCATGGTCAACGTGTCCAATTGTACCAATGTTAACGTGTGGTTTACTACGATCGTATTTTTCTTTTGCCATTTGGGTAAAAGCCTCCAATAAAATATATTTTATAGATAGACAGTAGGCAATACAGTCTAACTTTACCCTACTATTTTAACAAATTATGCGGGAATTGCAAGTATTTTACTATTTTATTTATGATTTCTTTATTTCGTAAGTGTGTGATATGGCTGAATTGTGATGCTCTATCCGATATTCGAAGGGTACATCTAATCCTTATCTTCAAGTTGGATAAAATGCACACCCAGTCAAAATAACTCCAGAAAAAGTTATCAAGTACCATTTCTGTAATTCTTTAATAAACGTACGGTTTATCAAATGTAATAGCTACTTCTACAGCTTGTCCAGTCATTTCTGTAATCTTACTAATCTCTTATGTTACTTTCATACTTACTGTCTTAGCTGAAGCAGTAAAAAGGTTGGGACTTTATAGAGATTCATGTGTATAATTGGAGCTATCAGAATATCTCTTTCTTCTAATCTTTCAATTTGACTAACTGACATGGGACGAATTATTGAATAATTTCCCTAATACTCTTCAAAAGGGAACTAATACCATCAATATTTTTAAAACGGTGTGAATAATTGGTTACAAAAAAACTCCCGCAAAGGGGAGGTTTTCTAATAAAAACTGTCTAAGTCGATAACGTTATCGTTGTATTCTTGTGTTATTTCTTTGTTTTTTAACTCTTCTTCTGCTTCGCGGATAATTTCTTCTCTTTTTTCATTAGCATCAATATTTAGCACAAAGCCGATAGCAACTGATAAAACCAGCAAGCTATTCCCCCCTTGGGATAAGAATGGGAAGGTAACACCAGTTGACGGAATAAGCCCTGAAATGCCTCCGATGTTCACAAAAGTTTGCATGAGCATCATTCCGCCGATGCCAAGAGCAATCATAGAGTTGAAAGGATTTTTAGCTTTAATCCCCACGTGCATAATACGTAAAATCAAAAAGAATAGCAATGCTAAAATAAGACCCGCACCAATTAAACCAAGTTCTTCAATGACAATTGAAAAGACAAAGTCTGTCGTTGCTTCGGGTAAGTAACCAGCTTTTTCAATCGAATTTCCCAAACCACGCCCAAACCAGCCACCATTACTCATAGCATAATATGAATGTGCTAACTGGTGTCCTGAGTCCGTCAAATCATCAAATGGATTGAAAAAGGCACTGAAACGTTTGGCAACATAACCAAATACTGGTACTTTTTCCATGGTTTTAACCCCGACAACCGCAATCAAACCTAAGAAAGCAGCTGACAAAGCTGTTACGATAGCTAAAATGGCTGAAAACCAACGATAACCAACCCCACTAACAGAATACATGATTAAAGCTGTCAAAACGATAATTGCCGCATTTCCAAGGTCAGGTTGGGCAGCAACTAGCAATATCATGACTAACGAATAAACACGCCAATCTTTCAAATCGTCCCATTTTCTAGGAAGCCATTTCCGCTTGGTAAGTGCTTGGTAATCATAGATTTCAATCAATTCTTGACGCCTTGCAAAGGTAAATGCCAAAAACCAAACAATGATAATTTTCAAATATTCGGCTGGTTGGAAACTAAGTGGTCCAATGACAATCCAACCATGAGCACCATTAACGGTTTTAGTGAAGAAACGCGCAATGAGCAACAAAATGATTTCGACCATCATTGTCATAGTCAGCGTTCGTGAATTTTTTAAGAAGTTTAATTTTAGTTTATAAATAAAAAGAATGGCAATTAAACTGACTATCCAAAAAAAACCTTGGTTTAATACTGACGCAAATGGATTAAGACCATATTGGACAAGTGTCGCACTCGTTGTTGAATAGACAACAATCAACCCAATAACAGACAGAATTAAATAAGGCACAAGGATAGAATAATTTAATAAATGCCTTTTATCGATTTTCATAGATTCCCCTACATACATTCGAGTTTATCATATGCCATTATATCATCTTTCGATTCTAAAAAAAAGTAAAAGTCTGAGAAGTTAATCTCAGACTTTCAGAATGTTTTGATATCAGCCAGAATTACGCAATCCTGTAGCAATACCGTTGATAGTTGTGTGAATAAGTTTTTCGTAATCCTCATCCAATTCTTCATGACGTAAACGTTTAATCAACTCAATTTGAATGTAGTTCAAAACGTTGAAGTATGGCAAGCGGTAATCTAAGCTTGCTTGAAGCGAAGGGTTTTCTTCCAACAAATCTTCGTGTTTTTCGATTGCTAAAATAACATTTTTAGTCAATTGCCATTCGTCAAGGATAGTGTTAAAGACATCGCGTACTTCTTCGCTTTCTGCCAACTGAGCATATTGGAAAGCAATGTTCATATTTGATTTAGACAAGACCATGTCAACGTTTGAAAGAAGTGAGTGGAAGAATGGCCATTTTTCATACATATGTTGAAGTTTTGCCAAGTTTCCTTCTTCAGCGTCAATAAAGTTTTTGAATGCTGAACCAACACCATACCAACCTGGGAACATGATACGGCTTTGTGACCATGAGAATACCCAAGGAATTGCACGGAGACCCGAAATTTCTGTGATTGTTTTACGAGCAGCTGGACGTGAACCAATGTTCAAACTTGACACTTCCTTGATTGGTGTTGCTTCGAAGAAGTAATCGTAGAAATGTGGATTACCAAATACTAAATCACGATAAACGCTATTTGAGTAAGTAACAATACCGTCCATTGTAGCACGGAAATCATCAATTTCATCTGGATTTGTAATCATACGTGTCACGATACGATCGATAGTTGCTGAAACCAACATTTCAAGGTTGTAATAAGCAACGTCTTTATTGCCGTATTTATTTTCAATGATTTCACCTTGCTCAGTGAGACGAATACGATCTTTGATTGAACCGAATGGCTGTGATGTGATAGCTTCATATGATGGACCACCACCACGACCAACAGTACCACCACGACCGTGAATGAATGTCACTTTAATACCGCGTTCTGAACCAATACGAGTCAATTCATTTTGAGCTTTATAAAGTGTCCAAACAGATGATAAGTAACCACCGTCTTTGTTACTGTCTGAATAACCAAGCATGATTTCTTGGTAACCTTTGTTTGCTGAAACCCAACGACGAACAATATCATAATCAAGATATTCTTCCATGATAGCACGTGAATTTTCAAGGTCCTCGATTGTTTCAAAGAGTGGTACAATTTGAACACGTGCTTTTTGATTATCAAGAAGTCCGACTTCTTTAAGCATGATAGCCAACTCAAACATATCAGAAACACTTTCAGTATGTGAAATGATGTGTTGTTTAATGACTTCATCACCTAATTTATCTTTGAGGTAACGAGCTGTTTGGAAGATTGCTAATTCTTTTTGAAGTTGTTCTGACTTTTCAGCATTTGTTGATGACAATGTACGTGGGTCTTCTTGCAATTCTTTGAGAAGAACTTTCACTTTTTCTTCTTCTGAAAGTGCGCTGTAATCCTCAACGATATTTGCTGATTTCAACAATTCTGCGACACAGGCTTCGTTAACACTTGAATCTTGACGCATATCAATCATTGCAAGATAGAAACCAAAGACTTCAACTGCTTGAAGCAATTCGCTGAAATCACCTATCAAGAGCGCATCATCACCATTGTCAAGCAATGACTGCTTGATGATAAGCAAATCATCTTTAAATTCTTTGGCTGTTTTATAGCTTGGAATTTCTTCTTGAAGTTCTGATGAAACTTTAGAGAATTTTGTTTGCAAGTATTTTGTAATGACACTAGCGTTGTTAGTGCTTGTGTAAACATCTGAACTAATGCTGTTGCTACTTTCCAAAACACGTTGAGAAATAGCTGGACTAGCTTTTAATTCGATTAAGGTTTGAATTAATTTTGATTGAATATAGTTAAATGCCTTACGATAAGGTTCATTTTCACGGTAGATAGATTTATCGCTTGATAACTCTGCTAATTTTTCAACTTCTGGGCTAATATTAGTCAAGGTTGTTGAAAGTGAGAATGTGCGATAAAGACCTGTTAATTTTTCAATGTAGTAATTAATGATGACTTCACTTTGAACCGTTGCTGATAAACGAAGTGTTTCAGCTGTTACGTATGGGTTGCCGTCACGGTCACCACCAATCCACATTCCCATCGTGATAGGTTTTGGATCTTCTAAGTCGATGCCTTTTTCAGCTGCTAAGCGTTTGTACTCTGAAGTCAACTTGGTAATCGCTTGAATTAAGGATGTATTGTAATACTCCATAACGTTGGTAATTTCATTCTTTACCTTCAGTTTTTTCTCACGAATAATGTCCGTTTGCATGATGATTTCAATATAACGGCGCAAATCAGTGTACCATTTGTCACGGTTCACAACACCCGCTCTGACATCGCGGTATTTACGTAAAAGGTCATGAATGTGGTTTGTCAATTCGAGGACTGTCTTACGTTGAACTTGTGTAGGGTGAGCTGTTAATACAGGCACAACATTGACATTCTCAAGGATTTCTTTAGAGTTTTCGCTTTCTGAAACCATATCTACGGTTAGAGAAAGTTTTCCAAGATAATCCTGATTAGTATTATTTTGGTAATTGATTTCATAAGCAAAATCAACGTCTTCTGAAATGTTGATTAAAAGTGGCAAAATTGAAAAATAGCGAGACACTACAACCATTTCATCATTGGTTAATTGAGCTACTAATTTTTCAAGTTTGACGTATTCATCACTTGCCGACAATTCAACAATGTTTTGAATTTTGGCAAACACCTCATCACCAACCATTTGATGAGTTGCCTCATCAAGCAAGTCTTTTAATACTTTGACTTCCTCGGTAATAATCGACTGGGTGCTATTGTTCTCCAGTTTTTTGATTGTCACACTCTTCACTCCTTTTTGTTCGGATTTTAATCCTTTATTACAATCGTACTACTCTATCATACCACTTTTTACATCAAAAGTAACCCAATTTATGTCAAATTGTCCATTATTTTATAAATTTTCTGATTTTTTAAATGACGTTTATCTTGAGACAAAATGTCTACAAAACTAACAAAACACATTAACAATTAGGATGTTAGCGTTTTTAATTTTGAAAGAAATGTTGAACGATTCATCAAGGATTTTCTGAGAAAATGGACACTTTCTTTTTGGTTTAGGTGTTATTTTCTGATATACTGGTCCATGACAAAAGTTTTGCAAAGGAGTAATACTAGATGGAATTAAAAAAACGTTCGGAATTTCCTGAAAATGAGTTATGGGATTTAAGTGCCCTTTATCAAGATCCTGAGGATTTTTTGCGAAGTATCGAAAAAACGCTAGAAGATATTAATCTTTTTAAACGAAATTACGAGGGGAAATTGGCTACTTTGGAAGATTTTACCAGAGCGCTTTATGAAATTGAACAAATTTATATCGAGATGAGCCATATCGATAATTATTCTTTCATGCCGCAAACCAGCGACTTTAGCAATGAAGAATTTGCTCAGATTGCACAAGCTGGTGCTGATTTTTTCACGAAAGCCAATGTTGCGTTAAGCTTCTTTGATACTGCGCTAGCGACTGCCGACTTAGAAATTCTTGATACTTTAGAAGAAAATCCGCATTTTAGCGCAGCTATTCGCCAAGCGAAAATTCAAAAAAGTCATTTTATCTCCCCAGAAGTTGAAAAAGCGTTGACGAACCTTGGTGAAGTTTTTAAAGCGCCAGAAGATATCTACACCAAAATGCGTGCAGGTGACTTTGAAATGGAAGATTTTGAAGTTGATGGCAAGGTCTATCAAAACTCTTTTGTCACCTATGAAAATTTTTATCAAAATCATGAAAATGCTCAAGTCCGTGAAAAAGCCTTTCGTTCTTTCTCTGCAGGACTGCGTAAACATCAAAATGCCGCAGCAAGTGCTTATCTAGCACAAGTTAAATCAGAAAAAATCATTGCTGACATGCGAGGTTACGACTCTGTTTTTGATTACCTCTTAGCCGAACAAGAAGTTAACCGTGACATGTTTGACCGTCAAATTGACCTTATCATGACAGAATTTGCTCCTGTTGCGCAAAAATACCTCAAACACGTTGCTCAAGTTAATGGTCTTAAAAAAATGACTTTTGCAGACTGGAAGCTTGACTTGGATAGCGAGCTTAATCCAGAGGTTACGATTGATGATGCTTATGATTTGGTGATGAAATCCGTTGCCCCACTTGGTAACGAATATGCTCAAGAAGTCTCACGTTATCAAGAAGAACGTTGGGTTGACTTTGCTGCTAATGCCAATAAAGATTCTGGTGGCTACGCTACTGACCCTTACAAAGTTCATCCCTACGTTTTAATGAGTTGGACTGGTCGTATGTCTGATGTTTACACACTTATTCATGAAATTGGTCACTCTGGACAATTTATCTTTTCAGACAACAATCAAAGTTACTTTAATACCCATATGTCAACTTATTACGTCGAAGCTCCTTCTACTTTCAACGAACTTCTGCTCAGCGATTACCTCGAAAAACAATTTGACACTCCACGTCAGAAACGCTTTGCCCTCGCTCATCGTTTGACAGATACTTATTTCCATAATTTTATCACTCACTTACTCGAAGCTGCTTTTCAACGCCAGGTTTACAATCTCATTGAAGACGGAAAAACCTTCGGTCCTACACAACTTAACAAGATAATGAAAGATGTTCTTAGCCAATTTTGGGGTGATGCCATTGATATTGACGACGATGCTGCTTTAACTTGGATGCGCCAAAGTCATTATTATGCTGGGTTGTATAGCTACACTTATTCTGCAGGTATGGTTATTTCAACTGCTGGGTATCTTAATCTAAAAAATAATCCAAATGGTGCTAACGACTGGTTGAATTTCTTAAAATCAGGTGGTTCACGTACGCCGCTTGACACTGCTAAATTAATTGGTGCCGATATTTCCACCGCGCTACCACTCCGTGATACCATTCAATTTTTAAGTGATACCGTTGACCAAATTATTGCTTATACAAAGGAGCTTAATCATGACTAATCTTTATGACTTTACTGTCAAAGCCCAAGACAGCTCCGATGTCCAATTGTCAAAATACCAAGGTAAAATCCTACTCATTGTCAATACGGCAACAGGTTGTGGCTTAACCCCACAATACGAAGGACTACAAAAGCTTTACGACACTTACCATGACAAAGGATTTGAAATTTTAGATTTTCCTTGTAATCAATTTTTAAATCAAGCGCCAGGAAACACCGACGAAATCAATACCTTTTGCACCTTGAATTACCAGACAACTTTTCCTCGCTTTGCGAAAATTAAAGTCAACGGTAAAGAAGCCGCCCCACTCTATGATTGGCTAAAAAGTGAACAAAAGGGACCGCTTGGCAAACGTATTGAATGGAACTTTGCAAAATTTCTTATCGACCAAAATGGCAATGTCATCAAACGTTTTTCATCAAAAACAGAACCTGAAACAATTGTTACAGAAATTGAAAGCCTTATCAATGACAAATAGCTGTCAGACTATTTGCAGCGCCTTTACTAGCATTACTTCTTTTGTAACAGTCCATAGATAAAATATTAAAAAATATGACAAAATGATTACAAAATGAGCATTGCTTTGATTTTTAAGCCTTTTTACGCTAAAATATGACTAATGAGAAGACGAATAAAACCCATCGTTGTTGTAGTTTTCTTTGCCCTCTGTGGGCTATTTCTCGTGATTGGTAAAGCTCACTCAGACAGTTTACAAAAGCAACAACTAGCCTCAGCTAAGGATTCTATTCCAACTGTGAGTAGCACGAGTACTACCACTACATCAACTTCTGAAACTGATGAAAATTTTGTTCTTAAGCCGATTATTGATATCTCAGGTTGGCAACTTCCAAGCGAAATTGACTATGATACTTTATCTCAAAATATTTCTGGTGCTATCGTTCGTGTTTATGGAGGGTCACAAATCAGTAAAGATAGCAATGCCGCTTATACAACTGGTATTGATAAATCATTTAAGACACATATCAAAGAATTACAGAAACGAAATGTTCCTGTAGCCGTTTATAGCTACGCTCTCGGTACAACCGTCAAGGAGATGAAGGAGGAAGCAAAAACTTTCTATGAGAATGCTTCACCTTACAGTCCAACTTTCTATTGGATTGACGTTGAAGAGGCGACTATGTCTGACATGAATAAAGGTGTACAGGCTTTCTTAAAAGAGCTCAAAAAACTCGGTGCGGAAAATGTCGGTATCTACATTGGAACTTATTTCATGGATGAACAAGAAATTTCCGTGGATGGTTTCGATGCAGTGTGGATTCCTGCTTATGGTTCTGACACTGGTTATTACGATGCTGCGCCACAAACTGATTTGGACTATGACCTTCATCAATACACCTCACAAGGTTACATCAATGGTTTTAGTTCACCGCTCGACTTAAACCAAATCGCCGTCACGAAAGATACGAAAACAACGTACGAAAAACTTTTCGGTACAACAAGTACCTCAAGCAGTACATCAAGTAGTAGCAAATAAAAGAGGCTGGGACAAAAGTACCCAGCTTCTTTGTTTCTATAGTTATTATTTGCAAGACGCAGTAGTTGAGTGGGTTGTAAAAGCTGATAAATCAGCTTTTACAACCCTTTTTGACATTAAGCTTCACTTGACTCTATTTCCACCTCGAAAGATTCCCCAAACCTTTCGAGCCATGCGGGGGTGGGAGTAAAACAGTTCAGTGAACTGTTTTAGGTCAGCAACAAGAAATTAAGACTTGTTGAGAAATCGAATTTCTCCGAAATTACCGATTCGCTTTTTAATTTCTAGGCTCTGAATAAAATCTCCAGTGGAGATTTTATTTGTCCCACTCCCTTTTTTGCTAACTCAATTTTTATAAAAAAGTTCTGAAAAATCCTGTGATTTTTAATGTCAAAATCAACAATTTTAACCCTCAAATTAATATTAATTTAAGGGTTAAAACTTATAGTAAAACTATGCCAACAAGAAATTATTCACGTAGAAAACGACAACAAAAATCTCAGATAATAGCACTAACTGGGCTTGTCACGGCAGCAGTCGCACTTGTCCTAATTCTCGCTAAACTGATTTTTTCAGGAGTCACAACTTTAGCTTCAGACGGAAGTTTGGATTTATCAGATGCCAATTCTTATGACGTTTCTGAAATAGCTACGGTATCTACTTCTGACGCTATTATATACACCGACGATGGTTCTAGCAGCAAAATTAGTGAAAATACTGCAATCACAATTAGTGCCTATTACTATGATGCTATGCTCAATGACGAAGATACCACATTAGCCCAATTTAGCATGAACGGCGATACTTACTATATCGACACGAATGATATTTCTCTTGAGCAGGATAATACTATTAATGCTTATATCGCTGAAACACTCGGTTATTCGCATGCTGATATTACTGATGACATTAAAAGTAGTTTTGAACAAGCCGCTTATAAGACAGATGATGGCAAGCCTCTTGGAGTAATTATTCATGATACTGGCGTTGACAATTCAACGATTGAAAGCGAAGTGAATTATATGGTGCAAAATTATGATAAAGAAGGTGTCTTTGTCCATTCTTTCATTGATAGTGATACCATTCTTCGTATTGCTGATGAAGGTTACAAAGCTCAAGGCGCAGGTGCCAATGCCAATCCTTATTACATTCAATTTGAATTAACACATGAGGATTCGCAAAAAGGCTTCGCCGAGCAACTAGCAAATGCAGCTTATTATACTGCCTACATGCTCAAAAAATATGACCTTCCTGTAACACTTGGTCAAGAAGATGGCGAAGGAACCATTTGGACACATGAAATGGTCAGCCTTTACCTTGGTGGTACTGACCACGTTGATCCAACTGATTACTGGACAGAAACCGCTAATGATTATTTCGGTACGGACTATGATATCGAAGATTTTGTCGAACTTGTCCAAGCTTATTATAATGCTCTCTAAAAGGTGCAAACTTGTACCTTTTTATTTTTTTAGTAAAATAGTAATTGACTAATGAATAGAAAGATTGAGAAAGAAAATGGCAAAAAAAGCAAAATTAAAAAAGACACTTGTTGATCAAATTCTGGACAAAGCAAAAGTCGAACACGACAGTTTAGCAATCAATGCACTTGAGGGAGACTTACCAGATGACATTGAAAAATCTGATATTTTCAAAACCCTTGCTTTAACAGGTGACAAAACAGGTCCTCTAATCGGAATTGTTCAAATCACCGAACATCTTTCTGAGAAAAAATTAGCCAAAGTTTCTGGCAACAAAAAAGTCAGCATGATTCCACAAAAAAATCTTCAAAAAACAACTGGCTACATTCACGGAGCAAATAATCCTGTCGGTATTCATCAGAAACACAATTTTCCGATTTTCATTGATAACCGTGCTTTAGAAATGGGAACGATGATTGTTTCTGCCGGTGAAATCGGACGTTCTATCCGCATTGACAGTCAAACCTTGGCAGATTTTGTTGGTGCCAGCTTTGCTGACTTGATTGACGATTCACATTAATTTTTAGATTGGAAAGTAACTGATGAAATTTTATTTTGTACGTCATGGTAAAACACAATGGAACTTAGAAGGACGTTTCCAAGGAGCAAATGGTGACTCACCTCTCTTGGAGGAATCCGTTCATGATTTGGAAAAATTAGGTGATTATCTCCAAGATGTTAAATTTGATGCCGTTTTTTCAAGCGATTTAAAACGTGCCAGCGATACTTGCAAGATTATCATGTCACGCAGCCACTATCCAAAGCCAATCAGCTTTCAACCCTCACTGCGTGAATGGCATCTTGGAAGATTGGAAGGCAGCAAAATTGCAACGATAACATCTATTTATCCTCAACAAATGCAAGCTTTTCGACATAATTTAGCTAAATTCGATAATGATGTATTTGACGCTGAATCTGTTTATCAAACCACTAAACGCGTTGGGTCATTCATTAAATCAATGAAAAATCAACCTTATCAAAATGTCTTGTTAGTTGGGCATGGTGCTAATTTTACCGCCTCTATCCGTACTTTATTAGGATATGAACCAGCCGTTCTCCGTGCCCAAGGCGGACTTGATAACGGTAGTGTGACGGTTTTAGAGACCAAGGATTTTAAAACTTTTACTTGTCTAAAATGGAATGATACATCTTATAAACAAAAGAAATCTTAAAGACGAAAAACCCTCCTAAATGGCGCTTAGGAGGGTTCATTTATTAGTTATTTCTTGCGTATTTTAGACGCAAAACTTTTTCTTGTTGTTTATCCAAACGAAGCAGGATAACAACTTTATCAATACTCATGTTACTTTCAAGCAGACGTTCTGCTGCCATCATCAATCCGTTGTTGATACCCATTTCAAGAATTGGATTGTTCTTGTCATTAACATCAAAGATAAATTTATTATCAGGAAGGTCAAAGAGAACTTTCACAGCTCCGAACAGCTGTTCAAAGTTATCAATAGCAACATCATAAACTGGTTTAATACCAGGCTTCAAGCTACGGCCACGGTGGTTAAACCACATTGAATGCCAGCCACCATTGAAAGCACCAACAACGTCATTGTCATATGAATCACCAACGTAAAGTGTTGTTGCAGGGTTCATATCAAATTGCTCCTCAGCAAGATTGAAAATCTCTTTTTCTGGTTTTTGGAAACCAGTCGCTTGGCTGACAAGGACACATTTTGGGTCAATATAATCATAAAGACCAAGTTTTTTAACTTTTTTCAGTTGGTGTTCCGTTGGTCCATTCGTTATAATCCCCATTGGAACGCCTTTTTCTTTAAGAAAATCAAGCGTCATGCGCATCTCATCAAGCATTGTGATATTTTCCAATTCCTCTTCATAAATTTCTTGGAAATGCACGCCAGTTGCTTCATCAATTTCACGGTAACCAAATTCTAATAAAGTTTCCTTGCAACGCCAAAAACGGAAATACTCAGTTGTCCACTCACCTGCCATTACACGCGGAAATCCGACATCTGAATAATGACGGAAACGAATATAAGCCTGATTGATTTTACTCATATCAAAATCAGGGAAACATTTCTCAACGGCAATACGATAAGGTGCTTGTTGGTCATAAATCGTATCATCAACATCAAAAACAATTGAAGTAATCATGAATCTCTTTTCTCTCTAATAAATTTTACCGTCACATATTATACTATTTTTTACCCTTCTTTTCAATCAAAGACAAGAAAACAAAGCTAATACAAAAGTGATTAATCTCCTTGTCCGTGTCGTTATATTTACAAGACATGGTGTTTTGAACTTTGACAATCTGAAAATAGCCCCGTTTCAAGTCAGCAACAAGAAAAAACTTGCTGAAAAATCGAATTTCTTTTGAAATTACCAATTTTTGTCTCACTCTCAAGCAAAGCACGCAAAAATAAGGTGTATTCTAACTTCTTTTATGATACAATAGGAAAGAATACTTATTGGAGGAAAACATGTCAAACGAACACATTGAAGAATTAAACGACCAACAAATCGTGCGTCGTGAAAAAATGGCAGCTTTGGCTGAACAAGGCATCGATCCTTTCGGAACTCGATTTGAACGCACAGCTACTTCTGGTCAATTAAAAGAAAAATACGCTGACAAAACTAAAGAAGAATTGCATGAAATTAACAAAACAGCTACTATCGCTGGTCGTCTAATGACTAAGCGTGGTAAAGGTAAAGTTGGTTTTGCACACATTCAAGACCGCGACGGTCAAATCCAAGTCTATGTCCGCAAAGATGCTGTCGGTAACGAAAACTATCAAATTTTCAAAAAAGCAGACCTCGGTGACTTCCTCGGTATCGAAGGTGAAATCATGCGTACAGATATGGGGGAATTGACAATCAAAGCCACTCACCTTACTCACTTGTCTAAAGCACTTCGTCCACTCCCAGAAAAATTCCATGGACTTACAGACGTTGAAACTAAATATCGTAAACGTTACCTTGACTTGGTTTCAAACCGTGAAAGCTTTGAACGCTTTGTGACTCGTTCAAAAATCATCTCAGAAATCCGTCGTTACCTTGACGGACTTGGTTTCTTAGAAGTTGAAACTCCAGTCCTTCACAACGAAGCTGGCGGTGCTGCTGCTCGCCCATTTATCACTCACCACAACGCACAAGATATGGACATGGTTCTTCGTATCGCAACTGAACTTCACTTGAAACGTCTTATCGTTGGTGGTATGGAACGAGTGTACGAAATCGGACGTATCTTCCGTAACGAAGGTATGGATGCCACACACAATCCTGAATTCACATCTATCGAAGTTTACCAAGCCTATGCTGACTTCAAAGATATCATGGATTTGACAGAAGGCATTATCCAACACGCTTCAAAAGCTGTTAAAGGTGACGGTCCTATTTCATACCAAGGAACTGAAATTGCCATTGACAAACCATTTAAACGTGTTCACATGGTTGATGCCATTAAAGAAGTCACTGGTGTTGATTTCTGGCAAGAAATGACTCTCGAAGAAGCGCAAGCTATTGCCAAAGAGAAAAATGTACCAGTTGAAAAACACTTCACTTCAGTTGGTCACATCATCAACGCTTTCTTTGAAGAATTTGTCGAAGAAACATTGATTCAACCAACATTCGTTTATGGACACCCAGTTGAAGTTTCTCCTCTTGCTAAGAAAAACGCAGAAAATCCTCGCTTCACTGACCGTTTCGAACTCTTCATCATGACTAAAGAATACGGTAATGCCTTTACCGAACTTAACGATCCAATCGATCAATTGTCACGTTTTGAAGCCCAAGCAAAAGCTAAAGAACTTGGTGATGACGAAGCAACTGGAATTGACTACGACTACGTCGAAGCCCTTGAATACGGTATGCCACCAACAGGTGGACTTGGTATCGGTATCGACCGCCTTGTCATGCTCCTCACAGACACAACAACAATCCGCGACGTCTTACTGTTCCCAACGATGAAGTAAATTAGATTATATAATCATTTAAAACCTTCCCTTGAATAATTCAAGGGATATTTTTTAGCTTAAAATAAAAGAAAACTGACAGCAGAAATTCTTCTGCTTGTGCTAAAATACCTATCAATTTACTGGGAATTGACACTATGCAAAATATACACATGAAAAAATTATCGATGCCTTCTTTGCATTGGCTTCAGAAAATCCAGAGAAATCAAATATTACAATTTCCAAGATTGCTTCCAAAGCAGGCAGTTCAAGATAGGCCTTTTATCAAAAATATTTTAAAAATTTCAATGAAATTATATGATCATAATCTCATCAATAAAGAGATTTTCCAAGTATTTAATTACAATCTCTTCAGTAATCAACCCTTTAGATTACATAGCTGAAAATGTTTTACCAGCAATTTGGAAGGAGAGACAGTGGATAAGGTGTCTCTATACTACAAATATCGATCCTAATTTTGAAGATTTTATTGTCTCTACTTACACTAAGCGGGGTGCTTCAAATATTGTCCCAAAAGAAGGACAATTCAATCTCTCAAATGAAGAAGTGGTTCAACTCGTTACATCACTTACTGTAGTTGTTATTAAAAATTGGATTACTCAAGATAATCCCTCTCCACCTAAGCATTTTAAGGGAGAATTTCTGAGGCTTATCAGAACACCTATTTATGAATATATCAATCATACAGCTGTTACCGTCTCTGATTAAATACCTAAAATCTCCCTAATATAAAGTTAGATATGATTTTTCACTCCACCACCAACTCACTGATATCCTCAATTACTTTGGCGTTCATAGTATTGAGGGTTTCGATTTCTGATTGGTTGTATAGGAATGTGTTAAGCAGGATACCGTCGATGCCTGCTGCTTGTGCGATTGCCATGTCGCTCGTAAAATCATTGCCAACCATAACGGTTTCTTCTGGATTGAGTTGATTGTCGTTCAAGACCAGATTCATGAGTTCAACTTGTGGTTTTTTCATTTTGTAATCAGACGAGATATAAATCTTATCAAGAAATTCTCTGCAGCCTGTCATTTCAATTTCAGCTTGGGTGAAAGCTCGCTGTGCATTTGACAATAAAATAACTGTTACTCCTACTTCTTTGAGTGTTTTCAAAGTCGCTAAGGTATTTTCGTAAGTTTGAAATTTCTTGCGCGACAACATTCTAAAAGTTTGGGCAATTAGATTTCCCCATGTTTCAAGGTCTAAAATAATGCTATCTGTGGCATGCTTGTGCGGTGCTTCTAACAGCAATTCAATAAAAACAACCACCAAATCAACCTCAACATGTTCTAACTGATAACGTTTGCGTAATTGATTTTCTTGACGTTTAATATGTTCATTATAATTTGCTTTAAGCTCCGCAGCAGAATAATCAGCACCATAAGCAGCATAAAGCGCAGCCATTTGTTCCCAAAGCTTCTCGTCTTCCTCGTCTGTCCAAATATCCACAAGTGTTCCATAAAAGTCAAAAATGTAATTCTTATATTGTAAATCTGCCATTTTTCTCGCCTTTTTTAGTGATTATGATTACGTTTCCAAATTTCATTATAAAGAAAAATACATGATTTGACTAGCCTTAGAATATCAAAGAAAGCTACTTTATGCTACAATGTAGATAAGTATTATATTGAAAAGGAATTGCTATGTCTAAAAATATTATCTATTTCATTTCTGCTATCATTTTTTTAACTTATGGTTTGTTAACGCATAAAACAATCTTTATCATTCTGGGAATTGTTTTTGGAGTGATTGGGGTAGCAGACTATCTCAAACATAAAGGAAAATGAAATCGCTAAAAAAGCGATTTTTTTCTTGACATTCTGATTAGTTTTGAATGAAATTTAGTCAACCAAAATAAAGTTTGAGATTAACTAAAATAACTAAGGAAATGTTATGTCTAGAAATAAGCTTTTAACACTCATCTTCCCAGCATTTGGTGCTGCTTTAATTACGATACTTTCACAGATTGTGATTCTTATTGGAACGGTTCCATTTACACTTCAAACGCTTGCTGTTGGGCTTATTGCTTCGATCTTCCGTTCACGTGAAGCCACGTTCAGTGTGGCGCTTTATCTGATACTTGGCGCTATTGGACTTCCTGTTTTCGCAGGCGGTAGCGGCGGCATTGCAGCATTATCAGGTCCAACATCTGGTTTTCTCTGGGGATTTCTTTTCTACGCTGCCTTAACTTCTTACCTAACCAATATCGAAAGCTCTTTGGCTAAGATTTTTTGTTAGCAATCTACTCGGTAATTGTTTAAGCATTGATTGGCTTACAATTTTTAGCAAATATGAGCTGGCAAGCTACTTTCTTGGCTGGCGTTGTCCCCTTCATCATTCCTGAAATTGGAAAACTTATAGCTACTACAGCTATCAGTAAACCTTTATTTCTCTCTCTGAAAAATACTGCTTATTTTGCATAAAAAAAGAGTTGACAGATGAAAAATCTGCCAACTTTTTATCTCTAACTTAGCCGCGGAAAGCGTCCAAGATGATTTTAAATTCATCATTTGTGAGTGTCACACCTTTACCCATTTTGCTGTGGTCTGGGCTCCATGAACGAATATCAAATTTTGGCTCTGCTCCGTTAAAACTAACACGGTTCAATTCTTTTGTCCAACCTTTATCGCTTTCAGATAGGGTAAGTAAGTGTTCGACAATTTCAAATTTAAATTCTGACATAATAAATCTTCCTCCTAATATATATATTCGTAAAAAAACTTTCTAAACTTTTGATTATTTATTTTTTTCTTCAAAAGGTGTATAATCATTTTATCAATTTTTTAGGTAAATGACTATGAAAAATCTTATCAAACGTTTAAAAAGGCAAGCACAGGCTTATATTGACTTTCGTGCTCAACCAGCCGCAGATATTAATCTGAAAACTCACAAAATCATCACAACCATCAAAGAAGCGCAAGAAAAGCAATTAGCGCTCCATACTATTTACAAAGACGGCAGTTTTACAGGTGATTTGGTCAAATACGACCCCAAAAATAACAAATTAATCCTCAAAAACTTCCAAAAGAATATCTCAACAATCATCGCTATCAGCGATATCAATCGTTTGACATTGGTACCACCAACTGTCCGTAAATCTCAAGAACTAGACAAAAAATGAACGACCCTACCTACGCCATTACGTTTAAGAGTCGTTCATTTTTTAATAATTATTACTGATTATGCTCTAACAGTTTTGCTAGAACCGTCGCTTTTATAAAGGTTCACAAGTCCTTCTTTACGAGCACGAATCATATCTCCTGCTTGAACGGCTTGAGGGACAGTGATTGTCAATAATTCCATTGGATTTGGAGCACGATCAATTTTATTGCCATCAGCATCATGCAAATCTTTGATGTAAGTTTCAAAATGACGGAATCCTGGTCCATAGAATTCGACAGCATCTCCTTCGAGAATAACGTTACGTTGACGGATTGTTGCTGTCATTGTTTCTTCATCAAAGGCAACAACTTCACCGACAAATTTATATTGTGGTATTTTACGACGAGCGCCAAAGAGTTGTTCGTTTTCTGTTGGTGTTTGATAGTAGAAACCAGTTGCTAATTCACGTTGGGCAACTTTCCAAAGCTCATCAAGTAATTCACCTTTGATAGCTTCGAATTTTGCTGGGCTTTCTAGGTAAGCATCGACGGCTGCACGGTAGCAGTTTGTGACCGTTGATACGTAGTGAATTGATTTCATACGACCTTCAATCTTAAAGCTATCGACACCATTTTCAATCAAATCAGGCAAGTGTTCAATCATACACATATCAACTGATGACATAGAAAAGGGCTCTGGAATTTCACCTTCAAGACTTTTACGTTCTTGACCAAACGGCATATCGTAAAGGTCATATTTCCAACGACAAGATTGTGAACAACCGCCACGGTTAGCATCACGGTGACTCATATGATTAGAAAGGACACAACGCCCTGAATAACTGATACACATTGCGCCGTGAACGAAAGCTTCAATTTCAAGTGAGGTGTGTTTACGAATTTCTTCAATTTCAGCAATTCCGACTTCACGCGCCAAAACAACACGAGACACACCGATTTCTTCCCAGAAAGCAAAGGCTTCATAGTTGGTTGTCGAAGCTTGTGTTGACACATGGACTTCTAAACCTGGTGCTTCTGTTAAACAAATTACCATAAGTGCTGGGTCAGATACGATAACGGCATCCAAGCCCAGATCACGAAGTTCACGGAACCACTCTCCTGCACCAGTTTCGTTTCCTTCGTGGGTAACCATATTTGCTGCGACGTGGACCTTAGCACCATGCGCATGGGCATAATTAATTCCTTCTTGCAATTCTTCCATCGTGAAGTTACCAGCACGGCTACGAAGACCGTAAGCTTGTCCACCGACAAAGACTGCATCAGCTCCATAATCAACAGCGACTTTTAATTTCTCAAGAGTACCAGCAGGTGCTAAAACCTCTGGACGTTTTAAAGTTTTTTCTGACATTATTATATTCCTATTTCCAAGATAGTAAAATTTAAAGATAAATATCTTTACAACAATTTCAGTTAATTAGCTAACTTGTCATGCCCTGAAATAGTAACTCAATCATGACAAGAGTTCATTTTGGGGTAGTTTTACTTCACTTCCTCTGGGTCAAATTCATAGAATCCAGTTCCAAGTGTGCGACCTTTTGGATGTAATTTACGAATTTCTTCATCCAATAAGAAAGCTTGGTCTTGTGTAAATTCAGCTGCTTCAATCAATTCTTTAGCTTTGACAAAGCATTTAACAATCTCAACAAAATCATGTCCTGGACAATAAATACCATCCAATTTCCAATGAGTGAAATTATGGTCAGTTAACTCTGTCAATTTTGGCATCATATCAAGATCATCAGTATCAAAAATATGTGTGCCATGTTTATCCTCAAAAATTGAGTAATGAGAGGCTTTATTGCTTGGTTCAGCAAGGAAGAGACCACGTTCACGTGTTTTTTCATCATCAATGTGCGTAAAATTGTAATAATTTTGCAATAATGGACGTTTTGAATGATGAATGACAGTAGCTCCGTAAACAAGCACTTCAGCTGGGTAGCGAAGATTTTCTGACATTTTGAACAATTCGACCGACGGGATTTCACGAGCAAGAACGACTTCACTAGCGCCATGGTCTCCCCAGAAATTCACTTGACGACTTGATGTGACAAAAACAGAAACATCATAAATCATCTTGAAATCGTAGCCTTCATTTTTATTGATGTGAAAAACACCTGCATCTCCTGCTACTAAATAATCGGCTTTAATGTCTTTCAAAAAATCAAGATACGGGCGAACTGCATTAATCATATCTTGGTGCAACAACGCATTACAAGCAATACTTAGTTCTTTTCCAGCATCATGAACTAGCTTAGCGATTTCAGAAAGTTCATCATAAGTAAAATTATGAGGCAAACGTAAACCATAGTTTTCCTCACCCACATAAATACGATCAACGCCGGCATCTAAAAGCTCTTTGACCTGCTCAATAGATTCAGCTGTCGCAGTAATAATTATTTTTTCCATAACGTTTTAATTATACCACTCCTATAACAATTAGTCACAGATATCCTCTAAAATCTTATTGTTATAGCTTTCTAAAAAGTTTTAGTGTCATCTCAAAATGAGAAAAACTTTATGAGAGGAGAGGCTCAAAAAGAAATCCTCATTTTGAAACAAAAAAGAGGAATAACTATTTTAAACATATTTTTTAACATCAGTCAAGGGATTTTTTAAAAAAGGTGACAAATTTGTTAATTTATGGTATGATATCTAAGTATCAGAGGAGAGAGGATTATGCCAACACCATTAAAGCAACACAAAGAGCTTGAAGAACGGCATTATCAAGAAGATAATGCACCAAAATTTCAAGAATTTCAAGAAATTGACCACAGAAATGCTAAATTAAAAGAGTTAATGTTTTTTGCTCGTATTGCATTATTTGGAATTTCGACTGTCGTCATTTCATTCTTTTTGCTGGTCTTGAATCTAGCTCCAATCTGGGCTTTCTTATTTGCCTCTCTTATTAGCCTAGCTATTACGTCAGCTGTTTCAAGTATTATTTGGTCTTTAAGACATTGAAATGAACCACTACAACTCCACTTTGGGGTTGTTTTTATATTTTTCTTATTTTAGCTTCACAAAAATTTCTTACAAATGATACTAACCTTGTCAGCTTTATCTGTAACCTCAATAGCTCACTGAACTATTTAAACTAATCAACTATGCGGGGATGGTACAACGAATACAGAACTTTTTGTGTTCAGTACCACTCCCTCAAAATTTCCGTGTGGCTGCTTTTATCGCTGTTTCAGCCACTTTTATCACAGCGGTAATTATCGCTTTTATGTTTGGTTCGCTCGCAAATAATTCTAAAATTGAATTGTAACTTATTTTTGGTTAAAAGTAGATTTAGCTACATTCTGAAAAGTCCGCTAAACACAAATTTGCTTTCCTATTTCAGGCTCGAACATAAAAAGGTCCACTGGACCTTCTCGCTTTCCTGTTTTAGGGCTCGAACATAAAAAGGTCCACTGGACCTTTTTATTATTCTTCATCAGCTTCTTCGGTAGTAGTCTCAGGCATTTTAATTGCTGGTGCTTCTTCGTCTTGTGTGTAGTCAATGATAATGTCATCAACTTCTGCTTTTGTCTCTTCTTTAATTTCTTCTGCTTCGTTAACCGCTTCAGATACTTTAGAAGTGAATCCTGAGACTTTTTCAGAAGCAAAGTCGGCTGCGGCTTTCCCTTTTTCTTTTACAGTATCCAAAAATTCATCGGTTGTTAATTCACCAGATTCAAATTTTTGGCGGTAATCGTTAAAAGTATCAACAGCTAAATCTGTATATTCTGTTGCTTTATCTTTTGCTTTTTGATGATACTCAGCAGGATTTTCTTTATAGGCCTCATAAGCTTTAGCAGCTTTCTTTTGGAATTCCTTACCTTTTTCAGTAGATAGGAAATAAGCTGCGGCTGCACCAGAGGCAACACCAATAATTACGTTTTTCAATAGTTTACTCATGCTTCTTCTCCTTTTTTACGAAATATTTTTGAGGCAACTTTGCCAACAGCAAATGCTGCACCAGCTTTGCTAACATTTGATGAGGCTTGAGTAGCTTTTTGAGTGATGTTACGAGCTTGTGTATTCAAGTCCGAAACAGTCTCAGACAACTCTGCAACTGCCACAAAAAGTGGATCAATTGTTGCCACCTTACCATTAACATCCTCAACTAAAACATTAGCTTTAGCCAGGATTTCATTGGTCTGATGAAGAGTGACGTTAACATCACTGGTCAACACTTTTATGGTCTGCTTTGTTTCATCAATTGTCTCATTTACAACATCAACTGTTTTATATAGTTTAACACCAAGTGGTATAAAAACGCCAACCAAAACAGCAAAAGCAATGGCAATAATTAATAGTGCTACTTCAAACATTTTTTCTCCCATCTATCTATTTTTTATTCCTGATAATACGGAACATCTTTCTGTTTTCTTCTCCAGATAACCAAGACCACACCGATCAAAACGAGTAGAGCAGAAAGCCATTGTGATACTCGAATTCCGAGTAACATTAGACTATCTGTCCGCATTCCTTCGATAACAAAGCGTCCACAGCCATACCAAATAAGGTAAAAGAAGGCAATTTCGCCTCGTTTGAAGAAACGTGCTCGGTGTCTCAGGCTCATGACAATCACAAATCCTAATAAATTCCACAATGATTCATATAAAAATGTCGGAACACGATACGAACCATCAATATACATCTGGTTCTTGATAAAATCTGGTAGGTAATTCAGATTATCTACTATTTTACCATAAGCTTCTTGATTTATGAAATTTCCCCATCGTCCAATAGCTTGCGCAATCATGACACCAGGTGCTGCAATGTCCAAAAAATCGAGTGGATTGATTGCTCGGTAATAAGAAAAAACAAACAATACGATTGCTCCTGTAATCAATCCACCGTAAATAGCAAGGCCACCGTTCCAAATGGCAACTATTTCGCTCAATGGCTGATTAGCATAATAAGACCAATCAAAAATGACATAATAAACACGAGCACCAATAATTGCAAGCGGAAATGCAATTAAAATAAAATCTAAAATATCATCAGGAATTATCTTCCGACGCGGAGCTTCTTTCATTGCTAAATAAACAGCAAGAAGTAATCCCGAAACAATGAAAATCGCATACCAACGAATGCTAATAGAACCTAACTGGATAGCAACTGGATCAATCATTAGTTCTCCTCGTTTTGACTAATAAGCTGAGTGAGGCGGTCCTCAAATGTCTTAGTTGCATCAAATCCCATTTGTTTAGCACGGTAGTTCATGGCTGCTGCTTCAATAACGACTGACACGTTACGTCCGGTTTTTACTGGGATACGCACACGTGGAATTTTTACACCAGATAACTCGATTTCTTCGTTGCTATTTCCTAGACGGTCAAAGATTTTATCGGATTCAAAATTCTCTAAGTATATTGCCAATTGAACTTGTGATGAGTCTTTAACAGCGCTAGCACCATACAAGCTCATCACGTCAATGATACCAACACCTCGAATTTCAAGCAAATGGCGGAGAATTTCTGCGGGTTCACCCCAAAGTGTTTCTTCGTCTTTGGCAAATACATCGACACGGTCGTCAGCTACCAAACGGTGACCACGTTTGACTAACTCAAGACCTGTTTCACTTTTACCAATTCCTGAATCACCTTGAATTAAAACTCCCATACCGTAAATGTCCATAAGAACACCATGAACACTAGTACGTTCGGCAAGGCAAGAATCCAGATACCATGACATCTCACCAGATAAACGACTTGTTGGCACATGACTTTGTAAAACAGCAATACCTTTTTCTTTAGCGGCTGCCAACATTTCATCTGGGATGGCTAGATTACGCGCCACAATAATAGCAGGTGTCTCTGGCTTAATCATTTCTGCCAAGACTTGATGACGATTATGCGATGACATCTTAGTAAGATAAGACCACTCTTTCATCCCTAACAATTGCAGACGTTCTGGCGAATAATAATCAAAATACCCTGTCATCTCAAGCCCAGGCCGTGAAATATCTGATGTTGTAATTTCTTTAGCTAATAAGTTATCATCACCATAGATAACATCTAGCTTGACCTTGTCCACCAACATTTTTACAGTAACCGACATTTGATGTACCATGAACCATTTACCAATCACCTCGTGACTATGTAAATAAATTGAAAATCTTAGAAAATAAGATTGTCTAAACCACAAACTATTTTCAGTTTCTCATCAATTTTTGTTCAATCCTTTTCCTCTTTTTTCATTATTATATCACATTAACCTATAAAAGTAAGCGCTCACGCAGACTTATTCAAAAATATTGTCAGTTTCATGTTGATAAAGAGCCACTAAATTAAAAACCCAGAACAACTATGTTGCTCTGAGTTCCTCCTGTTTTGAAAGACCTTTATAAGTTCCTGTTATCCTTACAAGTGTCAAGTTTTTGCTACATTGAAGTTGAACTGTCAATTCTTACCAAAACCAACCGTCGTTGTCGTCATCTTCATCAACGACTTCAGCATCCTTACGTCGGCGTGGCCCCGTTCCGTAATGGTCGCGAGTGATATCTTCTTTGTAAGGAAGAAAAATTGCTAAAAGAATATAAATGACAATGCCAAAGCCATAAAAATACATCAGCAATGCTGTCAGGACACGCGTCAAAGGCAAGTCCCAACCAAACTTATCAGCAATTCCGGCACAGACACCACAAACCAGTTTATTTTTTCGCTGTTTATAAAGAGCTGATTTCATTTTAGTCCCTTCCTTCTTTTTATCTCACTATAGTTATTATACCTCATCGCCTTTAAAATAAAATCAGTCCTACGACTGATTTTATACTGAAGAAAAAATCTTTTTTGAAGTTTACCTTACGTTTCTCGAGTTTTGATTTCTAAGAGCTTGCCATGGCAATGTCCACAACGATATTTTTGAGTATTGACATGGCATTTTCGGTGATAGTCTTGTCCACATTTTTGGCAACGGTATAGGTATTTTTCCGTCTTTTGGGGCATGGCTGGCGCATAACGCAAACCATCAACTGCTTGCAATAATGCTTTAAAGTCTGCATCAGCGTGCTTGTAGCCTTTTCCCTCAAAATACAAATGGTAATGGCAAAGCTCATGGCGAACAATTTTTCGAAAAACGTCAACACCAAATGTTTCATAAATCTTGGGATTAAAATCCAAATGCCCATCAGCTGGGAAAAAACGACCACCCGTTGTCCGCAAACGTGGATTCCAAAGTGCCGTATGGCGAAATTCTTTTCCGAAATCTTCTCGTGAAACTGTTTTGACAAAATTAGTTAAGTTCACGTAAATCTACCAAGGAAAGATTGATTTTTCCACGTTCTTTATCGATTTTTGAAACCCAAACCGTCACAACGTCTCCGACAGAAACCACTTGACTTGGGTGTTTGACAAAGGACTTGCTCATTTGTGAAATGTGAATCAAGCCGTCATCATGCAAACCAATATCAACAAAGGCACCAAAATCAACGACATTACGGACAGTTCCTTCTAATTTTTGCCCAATTTCAAGATCTGAAATATCCAAAACATCTTGGCGGAGCACAGGTGCTTCAAAATCATCACGCAAATCACGTCCCGGTTTTAAGAGGTCAGCAATAATATCTTTAAGTGTTTCTTGCCCTATATTAATGGTTTCAGCCATCGTTTCAATTGAAACAGATTGCAGTTTTATTTTTGCTGAATCATCTAAATCTGTGATATTTAATTCTTTCAATAAACGTTCAACGGCTTTATAAGACTCTGGGTGAACGCCTGTATTGTCAAGGATATTTTCTGCCCCTGGAATACGCAAGAAACCTGCTGCTTGTTCAAAAGCCTTAGCTCCCAGACGTGGAACTTTTTTGATGTCTTCACGCGAAGCAATTCGTCCATTTTCATCACGGTATTTGACAATATTTTCAGAAATTGTTTTATTTAATCCTGAAACGTGGGCTAATAGCGCAGGGCTTGCTGTATTAATATTAACGCCGACTTGGTTAACAACGGTATCTACAACAAAATCAAGGTTTTCGGCAAGTTTTTTCTGACTAACATCGTGCTGATATTGTCCGACACCAATTGATTTTGGATCGATTTTAACCAATTCTGCAAGTGGGTCTTGCAAACGACGCGCAATGGAAATAGCCGAGCGTTTTTCAACAGTCAAATCTGGAAACTCATGACGTGCCAATTCAGATGCTGAATAGACAGAAGCTCCGCTTTCATTGACAATCACATAAGAAACATCAGGAAAATCTTTCAAAGCTTGTGCCACAAAGGCTTCACTTTCACGGCTAGCAGTCCCATTTCCGATAGCAATAATCTCAACACCATATGTGCGAATGAGCTCTGCTAAATCTTTTTTCGATTGCTCGATTTTAGCCTGACTAGCTGGTGGAACAGGATAGATAACTTGGGTAGTCATCAATTTTCCTGTTTGGTCAACAACAGCTAACTTAGCTCCTGTACGAAAGGCTGGGTCAAATCCTAACACCATTTTTCCTTTCAAAGGAGACACCAAAAGGAGATTGCGAAGATTTTCGGAGAACAGTTCGATTGCACCATCCTCTGCACTTTCTGTTAACTCACTGTGAACACGGCGTTCCATAGCAGGAACGATTTTTTTCTTAATCGTTTTGGCGATGACATCATCAATATAAGCATTTTTATTTTTAAAACGAGCTCCCATGAAGCGCACCATTTTATCAATGTTATGCTCGAAACCAACTTTTAAAATGCCGAGTTTTTCACCACGATTAAGCGCCAAAATACGATAACCTTGAATTTTAGAAACTTTCTCTGAAAAATCGTAGTAAATTTGGAAGGTTTTATTATCATCGGCAGCTTCGTCTTTAACTGTTGATATGATTGAGCTGTAAGACCAGATTTCATTGTAAACCCATGAGCGGAGCTGGTTGTCCTCTGAAAAAGCTTCAATGAGAATTTCACAAGCGCCAGCAAGTGTCTTGTCAGCTGTTTCAAATCCTTCTGTTATAAAATTCGCTGCTTCTACTTCAAGCGAAGGTTTATTTTGCAAAATTAAACGAGCTAGTGGAAATAGCCCTGCTTCTCTGGCGATAGTGGCTTTGGTACGACGTTTTTCCTTGTAAGGAAGATAAAGTTCCTCAACATCGGCCAACTTTTCAGCGTTCTCAATAGCTTTTTTGAGTTCCGCAGTAAGCTTACCTTGTTCTTCAATTTTAGCAAGAACAGTCGCCTTACGGTCAGTTAAAGCTGTCATGCTTTTATCCAAGTCAATGATAGCCTTAATTTGTACTTCATCCAAATTACCTGTCATTTCCTTACGGTAACGAGCAATGAAAGGAATGGTATTTCCTTGTGAAGTCAAGTCTAGAACTTTGGCAATTTGGCTCTCTTTGAGGTTTAAATCTTGAGCAATTTTTGTTACATTTTCCATAGTGCTTCTATTATATCATAAATCAGCTGAATCTAAGGTTTTCTCTTAGATTTTTAAATGCAATAATGAGAAATTCACGCCAATTTCTTAGGCAGATAAATATCTAAATGACACACTATTTCGCATTAAAATAGCTAACTTGTCTGCTTAGTTTTTGTACTATTTGAGGATTGATAGTATAATAAGAGGTGATTACATATAGAAAAGAGGTGCCTTATGGCTATCACACATAAACGTCAAGATGATTTAGAGTCAATGTTTGCAAGCTTTGCAAGTATTCCTAAAATCTCTAGCGACCCTGAAAAAGAAAAGAAAGTTAAGGACAAAAAAGCTGAGAAAGCGACTGATTAATTTTTATGGAAATTTTTAATAATTTACCTGCTAGTGTCTTACAATGGTTTGCGATTTTTATTTCAATCATTATCGAGGCACTGCCTTTTGTTTTGCTAGGAACTATTCTTTCTGGCTTCATTGAGGTTTATGTTACGCCTGATTTGGTACAACGTTTTCTACCTCGAAATCGTTTTTTACGAATCCTTTTTGGAACTTTTATCGGTTTTGTCTTTCCGTCCTGCGAATGTGGTATTGTTCCCATTATCACGCGCTTTTTGGAGAAAAAAGTTCCTAGTTACACCGCTGTTCCTTTCTTGGCAACAGCTCCGATTATCAACCCAATCGTCCTTTTTGCCACCTATTCAGCTTTTGGAAATAGCTGGCGCTTCTTAGGCTTACGACTGCTTGGTGCCATCATTGTTGCTATTACGTTGGGTATCATGCTGGGATTTGTGGTTGATGAAAATATCCTCAAAGAAAATGCTAAACCAACACATTTTCATGATTATTCTGGTGAAACATGGTATCGCAAAATTTTCTTAGCTCTTGCGCACGCAATTGATGAATTTTTTGATACTGGACGTTATTTGGTTTTTGGTACCCTGGTAGCTTCAGGAATGCAGATTTACCTGCCAACACGCATTTTGACCAGAATTGGTGGTAATGCCCTTACAGCCATTTTAGTCATGATGTTACTGGCATTCATTCTTTCTCTTTGTAGTGAAGCAGATGCCTTTATCGGAGCTTCCTTGCTATCAAGTTTTGGTACAGCACCTGTTCTAGCCTTTCTTTTGATTGGACCAATGGTAGATATTAAAAACCTAATGATGATGGTAAATTCCTTTAAACCTCGCTTTATCGTTCAATTTATCACAGTATCTGTTGGGATGATTATTATTTACTGTTTACTTGTGGGGGTGATTTGATGATTCGATTTTTAATTTTAGCGGGTTACTTTGAATTAACCATGTATCTTCAAATCTCTGGGAAATTGGATCAATACATCAATACTCACTATGCTTATTTAGCCTACATTTCCATGGTTTTATCATTCCTTTTAGCAGTTATTCAACTGGTTATTTGGATGAAAAACCTGAAATTGCACAGCCATTTACATGGAAAAATAGCGAAGCTGACTAGTCCGATGATTTTGGTCATTCCAGTTTTGGTAGGACTCTTAGTTCCTACGGTAACGCTGGATTCAACGACAGTGGCTGCCAAAGGCTATAATTTCCCACTTGCTGCTGGTTCTGCTGGTACGGTTAGTGATGATGGAACAACAGTCCAATACCTGAAACCTGACACAAGTTTGTATTTTACATCTTCTGCTTACGAAAAAGAAATGCAGAAAGAACTCGAAAAATACAAAGGTTCAGGCGAACTTAAAATCACAACCGAAAATTATATGGAAGTCATGGAACTCATCTATCTCTATCCTGACGAATTTATGGGACGTGAGATTACTTATACTGGATTTGTTTATAACGAGCCTGGCCACGAAGGCTATCAATTCCTTTTCCGTTTTGGTATCATTCACTGTATTGCGGATTCTGGTGTTTATGGCTTATTGACAACTGGAAACAATACAAACTACGCTGATAACACTTGGATTACCGCAACAGGCACAATCAGCCTCGAATACAACCAAACCCTTGAACAAACACTCCCAGTTCTTCATATTACAGAAATGAAAGAGACTAGTGAACCTGATAATCCTTATGTTTATCGTGTCTTTTAAACACAAGCCCCCCTCCAAAACTGGAAGGGGGTTTTTGCTTGGTGATTAGAATCTTATGCTACTATGTCATGGTTCAATAATAATCGTTCCTAAAAAGTCATTCTTTTCAAGTTTACGATAAGCTTCCCAAATCTGACTTAAAGGGTAAGTTTTAGCAATAGTAGGATTAAAATCACCAAGTGCTAATTTTTCACAAATGTGAGTCACCGCTTGGCTTCTTGCCAAGTCATCCTCAACAAGTTCACTTACTGTCCATCCCTTAAGCATTAAACCTTTACCAAGCAAAAGTCCTGCCGAAAATTGGCACTCACTGCCACCAAGAATGCCATATTCATAAATTTTTGCCCCTACGCTAGCCACTTGAAGCAAATCAGGCAATGCATCACCACCAATAGGATCAAAAATGAATTGAACACCTTTTCCAACAGTAATTTCAGAAATTCTAGTAACCAAATCTTCTTCATTACTAATAATGACATGGTTCAATTGTTTTAGCTGCCGCAGTTGCGCTGCTTTACGGCGTGAGCGGGTTGTCACAATTGGAATTGCTCCTAATTCACGTGCCAAATCAATCGCCGCTTGACCAACAGCAGAAGTCCCTGCAATAATCAACACGTAATCACCAGATTTTAGATTACTCTGACTATAAACAGGGTAAGCTGTTAGGTATGGTACCCAAGTACTAGCAGCAGCTGCAAAATCTATATTATCTGGAATCTCAACCAGACGACTGGCTGGAACAATAATATCATCTCCCAAACTTGGATAACGTTCAAAATCATATGGTCCAACAGGCATAACTCGCTTACCAAGCCATTTTTCATCAACCGCTTTTCCAATAGCAGTCACAATTCCAGCAGCCTCATACCCAAGAGAGCTAATTTCATGAATAGCTTCTCCTGGCAAACGTAATCCCTTGATGTAGTTTAGCTGGTCGCCAGTAATTCGACTCGCTTTGACAGTCATTCTCACTTCATTTGAGGCTAATTCACGAAGTTCAACCTCATCCAACTGTAACTGGTCAATCCCTTGACCGTGAACACGAACTAATGTTGCCATAAAAGTTTCTCCTTTACTTTTGTAGTCTTTTTTTGATACCATGATTATAACCCCCTCGGGTAACCCGAAGTCAACTATTTACTATTATTTTTTAGAGGATTTCATTATGTCATATACAATTAAAGAAACTAGCAAACGAACTGGGCTAACCTTACACACTATTCGCCACTACTGTGACCTTGACTTAATCCCAAGTTTACAACGTGATGAGAATAACAACCGTATTTTTGATGAAGCTTCTATTCATTGGTTGTACGCCATAAAATTTCTTAGACAAAGTCAAATGTCTCTCAAAGAAATTCGCCAATTTTTTGAAAAATACCAATATGACCCAACCAAGTCTAGCGACCGTAAAAAGTTGTTACAAAAAGCCATTCAAGTTTCTGATAAAAAATTACAACAAGCCATTCAAGAACATGACCAATTAAAACATGAGTTGAAAACTTACCTTGACAATATTGATTGTGAAAAAAATAAAGAAATCTGAGGCAAAGCTCAGATTTCTATTCTTGACTATGAAATAGTTAGCTAGTATGTTTATAAGCATAGACTAGCCGTCCAATGTTTATGAGTGACACGAATGCCCAAATAAGCATGATAACCCAGTTTGCCTCAAAGGCATAAATGGCTGTTAAAACAAGAGTAGACGACGTTAAGAGAATTGTTGATAAATGCTCTTTGACAAATTCTAACATTAGCTTTTAAACAATCCCTTCTAGGAGACCACGCATAAAGTCTTCAGAATCAAATTCACCGATGTCATCAATTTTTTCACCAAACCCAATAAATTTGACAGGAATATCAAGTTCTTGGCGAATGGCAAGAACAACACCACCTTTAGCCGTTCCGTCAATTTTAGTTAGGATAAGCCCAGTTAACGGTGTAATTTTTGAGAATTCTTTAGCTTGGCTAAGCGCATTTTGACCTGTTGAAGCATCGAGCGCAAGGAGTGTTTCATGCGGTGCATCTGGTACGACACGCTTAATGATACGACCAATTTTTTCAAGCTCTGCCATCAAATTATCTTTATTTTGCAGACGTCCTGCTGTATCAATGAGAAGAATATCAACATTTTCAGCGACAGCTTTTTCCATACCGTCAAAAACAACAGAAGCTGGGTCAGCTTTTTCTGGTCCTGTTACAACTGGCACACCGACACGACGTCCCCATTCAACAAGCTGCGCAACCGCACCAGCGCGGAATGTATCAGCAGCAACAAGCATGACTTTCTTACCTTCGTTTTTATATTTGTAGGCTAATTTGCCGATTGACGTCGTTTTTCCGACACCATTAACCCCAACAAAAAGCATAACGGTTAAATCTTCTTGGAAATTAATTTTTTCGTTGAAAACACCGTCTTTTTCGTAAATGTCAACTAATTTTTCAATGATAACACGTTTTAAATCGTCAGCTCTCTTAGCATTTTCAAGTTTGGCTTCATAACGTAAATCTTCTGTTAATTGTGTTGCGACATTCACCCCAACGTCTGAAAGAATGAGCATTTCTTCTAGTTCTTCGAAGAATTCTTCATCAACACGACGGAAATTAGCCAAGAAGGCGTTCAAACGTGCACTGAAACCAGTACGGGTCTTTTTCAGACTGCGATTGTATTTTTCTTCTTCGGTTTCGGTTGCTTCTTGCACAACTACTTCTTCTGGTTCAGTTTTTTGACGTGTTTTGACAGCTTCAAAAGTAACTGCTTCACCACGTTCAATAGCCTCTTGAGCGGCTGCTTTTTTCGCATAATAATCCGCTATGATATCTGAAAAATGTTGGTCTGGCTCAACCTCATTAGCTACTGCGGTTGCTTCTGAAATTTCTTCAGCTTGATTAGCCGTATTTTTAACCACAGTTTCGCTGTTTTTAGACTGAACAAACGGTTCTGTTTCAACAGATTCAGCTTCGCTATCGACATTAACAACGTCTTGAACTTCTTCCACAGTATCGTTGACGATTTCTGCTTGTTCTGAAACCTCAACACTTTCTTTTACTGTATCAGAAGAGGCTTCAGTTTGTTCTGATGTTTCGACAACCTCTTGAAGTGTTTCTTCTTGGCTTTGGCTGTCAACCGTCTCCCCAACTTCTTTTTTCTTATTTCCAAATAAACGGTCAAATAATCCCATACTAAGTACCAAAATCGATAAGGTTACCTTATCCACTTTTCCTTTCTATTACGCATTTAAAATGTATTTTTCAACAGCTTCTGCAACACCTGATTCGTCATTGGTACGTGTTGTTACCGCATCAGCTGTTTCTTTCGCAATAGCAACACCATTTGCCATTGCAACACCTAAACCAGCCCATTTAAGCATTGAGAGGTCGTTTTCTTCATCTCCCATAGCCATAACATTTTCAGGGAGTAAGTTCAAATGCTGAATCAACTGGTTTAACCCTGCTGCTTTATGGACGCCTTTAGGCATCATTTCCAATATAATATCACGTGATTTGAAAATTTCAAACTCATTGTATAATTCTTTCGGAAATTGCAAAATCTGCTTGTCCAAAAATTCAGGATTTGTCACGCTAACGACTTTGTTATAAATAATATTTTCAGGAATATCATCAAAAGAAGTTAATTCTACAAATTTAAGTTTGGGGTTGGCTTGTGGGTAAAGGGACTGATTGCCTTGACTGGCAAGACTATAAACAATTCCATCACTAAGCACATCAAATGGAAGAGCAAGTGGATCAAGCGTGCTGTGTAAACGCTTGAGCTGCGCACGTGTTAGCTCACTTTTATCTAAAATATCGCCATTTGTCTTTTGAACCAAACCACCATTGAAAGTGATGATATAGTCCTCATCAGAAATCAAATCTAGCTCTTCAAGCAAACCGCTAATCGCCTTTAAAGGACGTCCAGTCGTGATAACAACTTTAATTCCCTTATCACGTGCTGCTCGCAAAGCTTTTTTATTTTCTGGTGAAACAACCTTTTGACTGTTAAAAAGTGTGCCATCTAAATCCAAAGCTAATAATTTAATATCTTCCATTATTCTACCAATCCTTCCATATAAGCCATGACAGACTCCTCATCACAATGCCCAATGATTTCATTTGAGATGTCTTTGATTTCTTGTCGAGCATTTTCTGTCGCAACTGCATTCCCAGCAAAATCAAGCATTTCAAAATCATTGAGATTATCGCCAAACGCTACAATTTCTGATTTATCCATATTAAAGGTTTGGCAAAGTGCTTCTAGTCCTGTTCGTTTATTGACGTCACGGATAACAATATCGACAGATTTAAAGCCTGTCGTCACCGCTTGTGCGTAGCTAATGCGTTCATTAAACCATGCTTCGCCTTGACGTACAGTATCTTCTGAAAAGTTTGCAGTGACTTTTAAAATATTATCTTCAACCTGCGCCAAATCAGCCACACGTTGAACATTTTCATAATAATTGCTAATAAAATTTAGGTAATCATCACTAGCTTTTGGATGTAAATAAGCCCCACTTTCACCTGATAACAGGAAATCATAACCTAACATATATGGACTTTCAAGAAGGGTATCAATGACCTCCAAATATTGTTTTTTACTCAAACCAGATTCAAAAACAATATCTTTACCAACTTTTACCAAAGTCCCATTTTCAGCAATAAATGCCATTTTATCAGCATGCTCAGCAAACATTTTTTCCAAAGCCATAAGTGAACGTCCGCTCGCTGCGACAAATAGTATATTGTTTTTTTTAAATTTTTCTAGAACATCATGGAGGCGCTTACTATCAAAATAGCCATTACTTGTTAAAAATGTACCATCCATATCTGCTGCAACTAATTTTACCATTATTATACTCCTAAAGAATTACATAACTCTATTTTAGCAAAAAACACAGCAATTTTCTTGCTAATAACACATTCTTTTCAATCTTCTAAATAAAGCTGAAATTTTTTCCAGTTTTTAAAATTCTTTTTCGAATATATATAGTGAAGTTAAAAATAAAGGGGATTACAATGAAAAAAGGAACATCATACTTCCTAGTGTCTGGTTTGGTACTGCTTGCGGTTGGTGGCGGTGTCATTACTCTAAAATACCATTCAAATCACAACCACGCTTCTACGGTTTCTAGCCAACATCATCACGCTCAGAAAAAACTTTCAAAATCAACAAGTTCTTCAACAAAAACACAGAACCACGTTGCTAGCAAACGCGCGGATTTACTGAAAGCACCTACTGAAAAACAAGTCACAGAGCAACTGATAAAAGATGGAGAAAATCTTATTAGCACCCGTCAAGTCAGTCAACAGACTAGTCAATTTGATTTCAATGCGCTAGCGCAATCAGATTTCTCAAGTCTTGCTGGCACATGGATGGACGCTAATGGTTACACTTTTGAATTTTCACCACAAGGTATTATTGACGACAAATTAATCTTGTCTGCTCTTGTTTATAATGAAAACGGTGAAGCTATTTCTAACGTTTATACTGAAAGTGGAGGTGGTTTCATTTTACATTATTACGCTGCTGGTAGCCAAATTCCTAGCTGGCATTTTGGCATAACAGAGACTGACCCGTCTGATTACGGTCGTGACCGCCTATTTGCAACACAAGGTAGCCGTTTTGATTATGAATCAACTAACCAATTTGTCAGCAATGTCTTTTACAAAATTTCAGACCAATACAGCCAGAACACACAAACCGAATCTGACACAGCAGAACTCTCAGATAGTCAAGAAGAAAGTGATGACACACTCACAACTTCTTCATCAGACAACCAAGCTGACGAAACAACAGAATCACAAACAGAAACTGCGGTAACAAACTAAAACTTTTGAATACAACAAAACCTCCCAACTGATTCTAGTTGGGAGGTTGTTCGTTATTCTTGCTAAAACTTAAGAGTGGATTTTATCATTCCACTAGATTTTCGGCTTCTTTTAATTTTACAGAAACGATACGAGAAATACCTGATTCTTGCATGGTTACTCCGTAAATGCTATCAGCGGCAGCCATTGTTCCCTTACGGTGAGTAACGACGATGAACTGACTTGATTTATCAAAGCGATTGAGGTAGTCTCCAAAACGTTTCACATTAGCTTCGTCAAGCGCAGCTTCCACTTCGTCCAAAATGACGAATGGAATGGTTTTGACGCGGATAATGGCAAATAGCAGAGCTAAAGCCGAGAGGGCTTTTTCCCCACCGGACATGAGGTTAAGTGATTGGATTTTCTTCCCTGGCGGTTGCACGGAAATCTCAACCCCAGCTGTTAACAAGTCTCCTTCTGTTAGTGATAAATCAGCTGAACCACCACCAAACATTTGAGTAAAGGTTTGCTTAAATGAATCACGAATAGCATTGAAAGTCACTTGGAAACGTGTTTTCACTTCATCATCCATATCATTAATCGTATCAAGCAAAAGATTCTTAGAATGAACCAAGTCCTCTTTTTGGGCGTTAAGGAATGTCAAACGCTCGTTCACTTCATCGTATTGTGAAATGGCATCTAAGTTAATTGGACCCAATGCCTTGATACGACGGCGCAATTCTTGCAAACGTTGACATGCACTTTCCATATTATCAATTGGTTCACTAGCTTCCTTGGCTTCGTCCAAGGTCAAGTGATAATCTTCTGTCAAATCATGTGAGAAGGCACGCAAGCGGTCAGAAACTTGATTGATTTGAGCTTCTAATTGCGCTTGCTGACGAATTAATTCTTCGTTTTTCTGATTTTCTTTTGCAACTTGTTCTTCAAGCTCTTCTAAATTAGCTTCACAATCTTCCAATTCAAAACGGAGGCTAACTAAGCACTCTTCTTCACTAGCTTTTCTAGTAACACCCACATCATATTGTTTTTGCAAGGTTGGCAGACTTTCAGTCTGATTATCGCTAGCATGGTAAGCTAACAAATTCTCGCATTTTGCAATTTCAGCTTTATTTTCAGCTAAACTAACTTCTAAGCGTGTTTTGTTAGCCGATTCAAATTTACGCTCACTCAACAATTCACGTTCAGTTAATTTTGCTTGTGACACTTGTTGACGCAAAGCTTCAACTTTTTGCGTAATGGTATTTTTGTTTTCTTTAATTTGCTCAATTTCAACTGTTAAAGTTTGTTTACGCGCAGCTATTTCTGCTAATTCTGCTTCAAGTGTTGTTTTTTGTGATTCCAAATCATGTGAACCACCATCTGTTTCTGATTCTTGCAGGCGTTCGCAAAGCTGGTTAATGTCGTTCAAGCGTTCAGCCAATTGTTGGTATTCAAGCTCTGCTTTTTGTTCAGCAAAACGCGCTTCCTCTCCTTGTGCTTTGAAACTAGCTAAAGTTTCCTTATTAGCTCTCAAAGCATCTTGGAGTTCTTGCACACGCTTTTCTTGTTTGATTTGCTGAGCTTGCAAGTCTTGTAATTCAACCATAAGATTATCTAGTTCAGGTTTTATAAATGTGGTATTATTTTGACGATTTGCTCCACCTGAGAAAGAACCACCAGGGCGAATTTCTGTACCGTCAAGTGTTACAATACGCACTTGATAACGAAGCGCACGCGCAGCTTTATTAGCATTGTCAACCTTGTCAAAAACCGCAGTTACCCCAAGAAGATTTTGGAAGATATTTTCCAAACGATTATCAAATGAAACTAAATCACTTGCAACACCAAGAAAACCTTGACTTGAAGCCAAAATCGAATGATTTTGTTGCGATAAGTGACGTGGTTTTATAGTCGTTAAAGGCAAGAATGTCGCACGTCCTTGACGATTTTTCTTTAGAAAGGCAATCGAACGTTTAGCCGCTCCCTCATCTTCGACAATAACGTGCTGGCTTGACCCACCAAGTGCAATCTCAAGAGCAGTCTGATAATCTCGCTCAAATGTCAAATGCTCACTAACCGCACCAATAATACCACCTAGCTGACTTGACGCCTGTAGAACCGACTTAACCCCAGCATAGAAATTGCTGTGATTTTTAAGAATAGATTCCAAACTAGCCTTGCGAGCCTCTTTTGATTTGATAACATCCAGTTTGTCAAACATTTTAGTTTGCTCTAGTTGGTAATCTTTTTCGGCTTGAACAATTTGCACGTGTAATGCTTGGTAGTCATCAAGCAAGACTTTGACTTTTTCACGAGCTGCTTCAAAGTTTTCTAAAGCTTCTTTTGCCGTTAATTTTACTTCTGCTAGCGTTTCTTGTGTTTGTGCCAATTCTTCTGATTTTGATTCTAACAATTGTTTTTGATTGTCAATATCAGCAATCGTTGCTGTCAATTTATTCGATAAATCAGCTTCTTTTTGCATTAACCCAACAAACTCTTCGCGAAGTTTTTCGATAACTTGGTCTGGGTCGGTTGAAAAACGGTCTAATTCAGCCTGCAATGCTTGAATATCAGCTGTTGTCTGGGCTAATTTGGCATCTAATTGTGAGAGTCGCTGCTCTTTTTGTGTCAATTCTTCTGTTAATCTCGCTTGATTTTCCTTTAAATCAGCCAATTGCGAGCTTGCAGCTTGTTTTTTCTCTTCTTTTTGACTTGATTCTAAGGCAATCAAATCCATTTGGCGCTCGAGGTCAGAAATTGCTCTGGTAATATCAAGCAATCCTTCTTGTCTTCTTGATATTTCTTCAGACAATTGATGACGTTTTTCTTTCAAGTTTTGATTTTGTCTTTCAAATTGCTGGCGCTGTTCATAATAAGCTGCCAAATCAGCTGTAATAGCTGTTAAAGACTGATTTAATTCTGCTAAACGCTCCTTATCGGCCTGAATATCTTCAACCAGAATATTCAAATGAAGTTGCTTACGCTCATCTTCCAAGCCAAGGAATTCTTTAGCCACTTGTGCTTGACGCTCCAATGGCTTCACTTGTGTTTCCAGTTCATAGATAATATCGTCCAGACGGTCCAAATTATCCTGTGTTTGATTAAGCTTGGTTTGGGTTTCTTTCTTACGTGTCTTGTATTTTAAAACACCTGCAGCTTCTTCAAAAATAGCACGACGTTCCTCCGGTTTACTGTTGAAAATTTCTTCGACACGTCCTTGTGAAATTACAGAAAACGAATCACGTCCCAAGCCTGTATCCATAAATAAATCATGAATATCACGCAAGCGCACCTTACGTCCGTCAATCAAATACTCGCTGTCGCCATTACGATAAATATGGCGTTCTACACGAATCGTTTCTTTGGCATCTTTAATGAAGCCATCAAAATTATCCAAGGTCACAATAACCTGAGCATAATTTAATGGTTTACGATTCTCAGTTCCTGCAAAAATGACATCTGGCATCTTGCCACCACGCAAATTCTTGGCAGAAGATTCCCCAAGCGCCCAACGCAAACTTTCTGTAATATTGGACTTACCAGAGCCATTAGGACCTACAACAGCTGTAACTCCCTTGTCAAATTCAATGGTTGTCTTGTCTGCAAAGGACTTAAAGCCCTGCATCTCGATTTCTTTTAAATACATAAAATAAGAGATAAAAAGGCAAATCACCTTCCCGAAAAGAAGCTATCTAACTAGCATTCTTTTTCCTAGGTTTATCACATATCACCTAGGACAGGTTGGACATTTGCCTCATCAATTTCCTTTCAAATGTCTTATTGAAGCAAGACTAGAGCATTTTTAGCAGCATCTTGCTCAGCCAATTTCTTAGATTTTCCGATTCCTTGACTTTTGGCTTTATCATTAACGTACACAGTCACTTCAAAGACTTTAGCATGTGCAGGTCCTGATTCGTTTGAAACACGATAATCAATCGTCACATCACCATGACCTTGTAACAACTCTTGAAGTGTTGTTTTGTAATCTTTCACGCGCTCAAAATTACCTTTTTCAACTTGTGGAATCATCACTTGGTTTAAGAATTTATTGACGGCTTCAACACCTTGATCCATCAACAAAGCTCCAAGAAATGCCTCAAATAAGTCACCTAAAATTGTATCACGATTACGACCACCAGATTTTTCTTCACCATTTCCTAATTTGATAAATTCATCAAATCCACAGTAACGTGAAAAACCTGCTAGAGACTCTTCACGTACAATGACGGAACGCATTTTTGACAAGTCTCCCTCTGGTTTTTTCGGATACTTTTTAAACAAATATTGCGAAATCAAAAGTTGAAGAACCGCGTCTCCTAAAAATTCCAAGCGTTCATTGTGTGAAATGTTTAGGAGGCGATGTTCATTAGCATAAGAAGTGTGGGTAAAGGCTGTTTCTAGCAAAGTTTTATCTTCAAAAACAATTCCGAAATCTTGCTGAAGTTTTGTGTCTAAAGCTTGCATGATAAATCTCCCTTCAAAAAATAGTCTATATCCTTATCTTATTAAAACGTTTCTTCTCAATCATTCATTGAGTTATTAAAACGCTTTTTCTACCATAGACTATTTTATTATACCAGAAAAGTCATAAAAAAGGGAATTTCTCCAAAAAATCCCCTTAATTTCTTCTATTTAATACAATTTATTTTGGTCTTGAATTTATAGTGTAAATGCACAATAAAAACTGTCCAACGGACAGTTTTCACAAACTAAACTTTTATAACTTTGTTAATGGTGTTGCTTCCTCTGGTGAGGTGTCAAAGACTTTCATGTCATAACCAACCCCAAAGTCAGCTTGAATAAGATTATTTTCCATGGTCATGTGAGCCAATTCTTTGATATTGTTTTCTTTACTCAAATGTCCAAGGTAAATTTTCTTCGTGCGATTTCCAATGGTTCGAATCATTGTCCCAGCACCGTCTTCGTTTGACAAGTGCCCTTTATCAGATAGGATACGTTGTTTCAAACTCCACGGATAAGCACCAGAACGTAAAATCTCAACATCATGATTTGATTCAATTAAGTAACCGTCAGCATTTTCAATAATTCCTGCCATGCGGTCACTAACATAACCTGTATCTGTTAAGATAACAAACGATTTATTATCTTTCATCAAACGATAAAATTGTGGCTCAACGGCATCGTGGCTAACACCAAAACTTTCAATATCAATGTCACCAAGTGTCAATGTTTTACCACGTTCAAAAATATGTTTTTGAGCGAAATCAAGCTTTCCAATCATATTTCGCTCATCAATCATTTGCCACGTTTTTTCATTCGCATAAACATCAAGATTATAACGACGTGCTAACACCCCAACCCCTTTGATATGGTCAGAATGTTCGTGTGTAATAAAAATAGCATCTAAGTCCTCTGGTTTGCGGTCAATTTCAGCAAGAAGACTGGTAATTTTCTTACCAGTCAAACCCGCATCAATCAAAAAACGTTTTTGTGGTGTTTCCACATAAAAAGAATTTCCAGTTGAACCGGAGGCTAAAATACTATATTTAAAAGCATTTTCAGACATCTACTCTTCTTCATCCTCCCATTCATCATAAATTTCAGAATCTTTTTCGTAAGGAAGTACAATTGTAAAGGTCGACCCTTTTCCGTAAGTACTTTGTGCCCAAATAAAACCTTTATGTTGTTTGACAATTTCTTTTGCGATAGCTAAGCCGAGTCCTGAACCACCTTGGGCACGACTTCGAGCCTTATCCACACGATAGAAACGGTCGAAAATCAATGGCAAATCTTTCTTAGGAATACCAAGCCCTTCATCAGAGATTGAGATAATCAACTGTGTTTCCGTCGTTTTCATGCTAACTGTGATTTTTCCACCATCTGGTGAATATTTGATAGCATTATTAAGGATATTATCCAAAACCTGCGTCATCTTATCAGGATCAATTTCAAGCCAGATTGATTTAATCGGATAATCCCTGACAATCTCATACTGTTTTCCACTGATTGTATGTTGGCTTTTAATTTGATCAAAACGGTTAAGAATTGATGTCATAAAAGCTGTGAAATTGGTCATTTCCACTTCCAGTTGAACCGTCTGATTATCAATACGCGATAAATTAAGTAAGTCTGAAATCATACGAATCATACGGTTTGTTTCATCTAAAGACACTTTGATAAAGCTTGGCGCAATGTCTTCTTTGAGTGACCCTTCATCTAAAGCTTCCAGATAAGATTTTACAGATGTTAATGGTGTTCGCAATTCATGACTAACATTAGAAACGAAAAGGCGACGCTCACGGTCTTCTTTTTCTTGTTCGGTTGTGTCATGCAAAACAGCAATCAACCCTGAAATAAAGCCACTATCACGACGATTTAGAGCAAATCGAATACGTAAAGTAATAAATTCACCTGTTCCGTCACGACGGTTCAAGACAATTTCAGGTGTTTTTGACACCAAATCATGATAACTATAAGTACTATCAGCTCCTAAAATATCAACAATATTCATCTGCAAAGCTTCTTCTTGCTCTAAATTGAGTTGTTGTAGCGCGGTTTGATTAATCATTGTGATATTTCCAGCACGGTCAGTCGCCAAGACACCGTCTGTCATATAGGATAAGATACTTGCTAAACGATTCTTTTCTTGCGCCAAATTTTCCTGTGCTAAACGAAAGACTGTTGACAAATCATTTAATTGGTCAGCTAACTCAGCTAAGTCTCTATCTTTTTCAATAATAATATCTTCTGTATATTTTCCTGTGATAAGCTCTCGCACTTTACCACTCAAACGTCGAATATTAACAGAAGTTCGATAATCTCTTATCGCTAAATAAACAAAATAAACTGCGACAAATGCTAAAAGAAAGAGAATGGCTTGTTCAAAATAAGTTAAATTTTGTAACATTGTATCATTCATATGACTTCATGTAGTACCCAACACCCCGACGTGTCAAAATATATTCTGGACGGCTTGGTGTATCTTCAATTTTTTCGCGTAAACGACGAATCGTTACGTCAACCGTACGCACATCACCAAAATAATCATAGCCCCAAACGGTTTCCAAAAGATATTCACGAGTCATGACTTGTCCCATATGAGTTGCCAAATGATGAAGCAATTCAAACTCACGGTGTGTTAATTCGATATCTTCACCACGTTTTTGTGCTACAAAGGCATCTGGTAAAATTTTTAAGTCGCCAATTGTGATTTCTGAATTTGAAGCCGAAGCATTTTCTTCAGCAACTGCTGTTTCAATATTTTCTGTACGACGAAGGTGCGCTTTAACACGCGCCAACAATTCACGGTTTGAAAATGGTTTGGTCACATAGTCATCTGCACCAATTTCAAGACCGATAACTTTATCAAACTCGCTATCCTTAGCAGACAACATGATGATTGGAATATGACTTGTCTTGCGAACTTCCTTAGCCACTTCAAGCCCATCCAACTCTGGCAACATCAAATCCAGGATAATTAAATCTGGATTTTCTTCCTCAAACTTTGTAATAGCTTCACGACCATCAAAAGCCGTTACAGTTTCATAACCTTCTTTAGCTAAATTAAATTTAATAATATCCGAAATTGGTTTTTCATCATCCACGATAAGAATTTTTTTCATATGCCACCTCTTTATTCTTCGTAAGTTATTAAAAAATTCTCAAACAACGATTTCATGTTCAGTCACCAAAATGACTTCTGCCCTAAATTATATCAAAATTCGACTTTAATTGGAAATATTGGGCGTTTTTGACATCATAAAGTAACATTTGAAACAATAAGATTATTATTTTTAACCCTTTATTTGTTGAAATTTTCTGAATATATTTGACAATTGCTACCCCTTATGTTAATATAGACTAACTTATAATGTCAGATGTAAGATTACCTGACAAAGAAATCTTATCTTTGAAAAGGAGACAAGCGTGGCACTAATTGAATTTAAAAATGTCGAAAAATACTATGGGGAATATCATGCCCTTAGAAATATTAACTTAGAAATTGAAAAAGGTCAGGTTGTTGTACTTCTAGGTCCTTCAGGGTCTGGTAAATCAACACTTATCCGTACAATGAATGCTCTTGAATCTATTGACACAGGGAGCTTAAAAGTAAACGAGCATGAGGTTTCTTCTGCAACAGCTAAAGACCTTGTGCAACTTCGCAAAGAAGTTGGCATGGTATTCCAACATTTTAACTTGTACCCACATAAAACAGTGTTAGAAAATGTGACTTTAGCACCGATTAAAGTTCTTGGCAAATCAAAACAAGAAGCTGAAGCTATCGCTGAGCAATACTTGACTTATGTTAACATGTGGGATCGTAAAGATTCATTCCCAGGAATGCTTTCTGGTGGACAAAAACAGCGTGTGGCAATTGCTCGTGGTTTGGCAATGCAACCAGAGTTATTACTTTTTGATGAGCCTACTTCTGCTCTTGATCCTGAAACAATCGGTGATGTTCTTGCTGTCATGCAAAATCTTGCCAAAGAAGGAATGAACATGGTCGTTGTCACGCACGAAATGGGATTTGCCCGTGAAGTTGCCGACCGCATTATTTTTATGGCTGAAGGGGAAATTTTGGTAGATACTACTGATGTCCAAGGTTTCTTTGACAATCCAACTGAACCACGTGCTAAGCAATTCTTGAGTAAAGTCATTAATCACACAAGTGACACTGTCTCTCAGAAATAAGGAGATGCTTATGAAGAAAAAACTAGGTTTAGCCATTTTAGCCAGTCTGTCAGTGATTTTATTGACAGTTTTTACTGGCAAAACAACATTTGCAGATAGCGTATCTGAACAAGTCAAGAAAATTCAAGACGCTGGCGTTTTAAAAGTCGGTGTTAAACAAGACGTTCCAAACTTTGGTTATTATTCAGCCGAAACTGGAAAATACGAAGGTATGGAAGTTGATTTAGCTAAAAAAATCGCCAAAAAATTAGGGGTTAAAGTTTCATTTACAGCAGTTACTGCTCAAACACGTGAAGCGCTTTTAGATAATGGACAAATTGACATCTTGATCGCAACTTATACCATTACTGAAGAACGTCAGGCTTCTTATGCGATTTCTAACCCTTATTATTATGATGAGATTGGTTTCTTGGTTAATAAATCAAAAGGTTATGATAGCATTGCTGATTTGGACGGTTTGACAATCGGTGTTGCCCAAGGTTCAACAACTAAATCAGCTATTGAAGAATATGGTGAAGCACACAATCTAAGCTTTAATTTTGTTCAACTCGGTTCATATCCAGAATTAGCCATTTCACTTTATGCTAATCGTATCAGTGCTTTCTCTGTTGATAAATCTATCTTGACTGGTTATGTCAGCAAGAAAACAGAAATCATTGACGAAGGGTTCAACACCCAAGAATACGGTATCGCAGCAACAAAATCTAATCAGTCTGTGATTGATTACATCAATGACTTACTTGCTGATTGGAAAGCTGATGGTAGTTTGCAAAAACTTTATGATAAATACGATTTGACGCCTGCAAAGGCTAACGATAATTAAGAGAGGAGAAATTGACATGTTTTTATTAACCGCAGCTGCGAGTCCATTTGCCCTCTCACGTTGGGCAGATTTCTTTGCCAATTTTGGTGAATTTGCAAAAGGCTTCTTATATACGTTGGGAATGTCTATTTGCGCCTTGATTTTAGCCTTTGTTTTAGGGGTTATCTTTGGTGCGATGTCATCATCTAAAAGTAGAGTTCTAAAAGCAATTTCCCGTGTTTATGTTGAAGTTTTCCAGAATACACCTCTTCTAGTGCAATTCGTTTTCGTTTATTACGGTCTTGCGATTATGACCAACGGTGTTATCATGATTTCAACATTCTTTACAGCTGTTCTTTGCGTTGGGATTTACCACGGTGCTTATATCGCCGAAGTTATTCGTTCGGGGATTGAAGCTGTGCCAAAAGGGCAAACAGAAGCTGCTCTTTCACAAGGATTCACTTATAGTCAAACCATGAGTTTAATTATCCTACCGCAAGCGGTACGTACAATCTTGCCACCACTCACTAATCAAGTGGTTAACTTGATAAAAAATACATCAACGGTCGCTATCATCTCAGGAGCAGACATCATGTTTACAGCAAAAGCTTGGGCATATGAAACTACTAACTATGTTCCTGCCTTTGCTGGTGCAGCACTTCTTTACTTCATTATGTGTTTCCCTCTTGCAACATGGGCACGTCGTAAAGAAGAAGAAAACAAGAAATCATATTCACTTTAGGAGGAGAATAAATGTCAGTATTAACACCTACCAACATTAGCTTTATCCTCCAAGGATTATGGCTAACGATTTATATCTCATTTATTGCAATTGTACTATCAACACTTATCGGAACAGTACTTGCTGTCATGCGTAATGGGAAAAATCCGATTCTGCGTTGGATTTCAAGTATTTATATTGAATTTGTCCGAAACGTTCCAAACTTGCTTTGGATTTTCATTATTTTCCTTATTTTTCAAATGAAATCAACACCAGCAGGAATTACTGCCTTTACTGTCTTTACTTCTGCTGCTCTTGCTGAAATCATCCGTGGAGGGCTAAATGGTGTTGATGATGGGCAAACCGAAGCTGGTCTAGCACAAGGGATGACAAATTTACAGATTTTCATTTACATTATTTTTCCACAAGCATTCCGTAAAATGCTGCCAGCTATCATTTCACAATTCGTAACAGTTATCAAAGATACGTCATTGCTATATTCAGTTATCGCTATTCAAGAATTATTTGGTAAAAGCCAAATCTTGATGGGACGTTACTTTGAAGCAAACCAAGTTTTTACACTATATGCTTTGATTGCTGCCATTTACTTTGTGATTAACTTTACCATTTCAACAATTTCACGCCGATTGGCTAAAAAATGGGAAAAAGCTGCCGAATAATAAATCAAACAAAAAATCCCTTACTCACATTGAGCAAGGGATTTTTTGCTGTCATATGTCAAAAAGAAGTTATTGTTTATTCAATCAAATCATTAATGGAATAGTGTTAATAAATAGTTCAACCCTTTATACGCCACAACGGTGTAAATATAAAGCGTCACTGGTTTGGTAATGAGGAAAATCGTGATAAATTTCTTCCAAGTCATTTTTGAAAGCCCAGATACCATGCAAAGGAAATCATCTGGAAATCCTGGTAAAGCAAAGGCTGCTCCTAAAAATTTAGCGTAAAATTTACCATCATTGAGGTCTAGATAACCGACGTACTTATCATAAGTTTCTTGTGAGACAAAGGCTTTGGCAAAAGTCTCACCATAACGTCTAGCAAGCCCAAAAGCTAATAGAGAACCTGCAAAAATACCCGTAAAGTTATAAATAAATCCCCAGATAGGTCCAAATGCAATGTAACCAATAACACTTGTCATCCCACCAGGAATAATCGGATAAACGACTTGAATCACTTGTAAGAGCACAAAGATAAGCGGTGCAAAGAACCCAAGTTGTCCAAGGGAACTTTGAAAGATTCCTCCAACTTGGAAATATGTTGGGTGTTGTTTAAAGAAAATTAACAATCCAATAGAAATAATAAAACCAATTCCTGTTAAAATTTGAATATTTTTTCTCTGAGTTCCAGCTTCTACCATAGATTCCCCTCCCTTGTCTCAAAAATGAAAGTGTCACTTCAACGTCGCCAACTAATAATCTTCAGACCAAACAATTCTAGAAGATAAACAATAAGTGCTAACGGTAAAACCAGTAAAAGTAATATATAAAGTATTGATTTCTTAGATTTTTTCATTTTAGTCTCCTTATCACTTAGCTACCATCGGCTAAATGCCATGTCTCTTTCGTTTCATTAAAATAATATCTTAAATTAAAGGGTCTTAACAGTTACTTTTCGTGAAATTGCCGCTGCATGATAGAACCCGTTGAGGCATCAATGGTGTAACTGTAGTCTGTCGTTTCAGTTTTTAAGGTAATATGATAAGTTGCCTTTAATCCCAAACGGCTTTTCTCAAAAGATTTTGAAAGAAGTTCCTTGCTTGCAACACCAGCGTTTTGGTAAGCAATTTGATAAGCTTCTTTGCTACTTAAAGTGTAACCAAGATTATTGTAAGCGTAAATAGACAAGATTATCAAAAGCACTGCTAGTACACTCATCAAATCAATTTTAAACTTTTTTGAAACTGTCATCTTTTCCTCTCTTCGATATTATATGTCTATTATAACCAAGCTTTTTTGAAAAATCTCAGCTAAAGTATTGAAAAGCTGTGGCAAAAGTGTGGCAATTTCTTCTAAGTCTAGTTTACTAGATTTCAGCACTTGCGCTCTTACAAAATTGTAAGACGATTGAAAGATTTGAGGTAGACTAAATGAGAACAAAAATACGAAGTTGAGACAAGGTGCTCAGCTTCGTATTTTTTATTATTACCTCGTTACTTTACTGGCAAATAAATAATGAAACTCGTTTCTTGGGCATTTGAGATTACAGTGATTGTTCCCTTATGGCGCTCAACAATTTCCTTAGTAATGGCAAGTCCAATGCCAAAATGACCACCTTTTCCCTTGTAGAAACGTTCAAATAAGTGCTCTTGGTCTTGCTCTGAAATAGCTTCGCCATCATTTGAAATAGTGATTTGTAATTGATTTTCTATCAGCTTTCCTGAAATACTGATTTGTGTTTTAGCGTAGCGGACAGCATTCGATAAAATATTGGTAAATGCACGTTCCAATAACTTTTCATCGGCTTCTATTTCCAAATAATCATCGTCAAAGTGATGTTCAAAGGTAATACCGCGTTCATCAGCCTTGGCTTTCAAGCGCCAACTAACATCATAAAGAAGGTCTGTAATATTCAGCTTTTCCAGCTGTAATTGTGTTTGGACGGATTCCATTTTCGAAAGTGTCAAAATATCATCCACCAAATCAGTCATTTTCTGACTTTCATCAACAATGACACTAGCTGCTTGTTTGGCATCAATAACCCCCTCTTTAATACCTTCAGCATAGCCTTGAATAGACATCAAAGGCGTCCGCAATTCATGAGAAGAATTTTGAAAGAAGAGTTGTTGACTACGTTGGTTAGCATCAATCATATCATTCATCCGCTCAACAGTTTGCCCAACTTCATTAAATTCACGGTAGGCAAAGTTTTCTGTTGGCAAGTTTTTTTCGCGATTGCCAACACGTAAAATATAAGATTTCAAACTACCAAAATTTCGGTCAAGTTTTCGAGCGGTAAGAAAAATACTGATACTAGCAACGATTCCGACAATAACCATCAAAACTAATAATATAAAATTAATATAATCTTCCAGTTCTTCAATCGGTGTGACATTGGCAAAAACGAAAATATAATACGTTGGAGAACCATCATTATTGTCTTGTTTGACATAACTGTCTGCTAATGTGCCAGGATATTCCTGCATTTTGATCATGTAAGCTGAACCATCAATTTCAACTTTTTTAAAGTAATTTAAACTATTTTGGTAATCACTATAGTCTGCATCATCCTCATCAATATCATCAAACCATTCAATATCATCATTATCTGAAAAATAATCAATAATCTTTTCAGAAATTTTTTTCTCTGATAAATCGTACATAGAAGCTGAAATGTACTTAATATCAAAAGAGTCGTCTGCAATGACATAAGTAGTCTCAAAAATATTTCCTTCTGCTGTCGTTTCTGGAGTATCACCGACATATAAAGTGTCCAAAGTATCATATTGATTTTGTACAGCTGTAAATGCTTGCTCAGCAATAAATAATTTCAAAAGCACATTAAATACTAAAAGAATAATAGCAAAAGAAACGATAATAATGGTTAAAGGCTGAACAAATAGTGTCGTTTTGAAACGCAAATTTCGACGCTTTTTCTGCAATATTTTTTTCGGGTGATTGAGCTGTTTTTTATTGTTTTTTCGTGAGTTTGAAACCATAGCCCCAAACCGTTTCAATAAGGACATGACTATCGACTCCTCTCAATTTTCTACGCAAGCGTTTAATGGTATCATCCGTTACCCGTGTTTCTATGCTACTTTCGTATCCCCAAATGTGATGCAAAAGTTCATCACGTGAAACAGCCTCTTCTGCATGATTCATCAGCATTTTTAATAATTCAAATTCTGTATTGGTCAGTTTTAAGACTTGATTGTCATAGGTGACCGTGCGTTCTTTCTCGGATAAATTCAGCGCTTCGTAAGTCACGACATCTGAGGTTCCTTTAACCACTTCTTGCGATTGCGGTTGGCGTGCCAAAATAGCTTTCACGCGCAAGCTTAATTTTAACGGTGAAAATGGCTTGGTGAAATAATCATCTGCCCCTGCTGAAAAACCTTTAACAAAATCAGCATCACTATCACGTGCTGTTAATAGGATAATGGGCACATCAGAGCGTTTACGAAGCATGGTTGCAATTTCAACACCATTTGTCCCTGGCATCATAACATCCAAAATCACTACATCTGCTTCTTCTTCCATAAAACGCAGCAACAATTGGTCTCCTGTCTCGAAAATCTCAACATCAAGTCCTTGTTCACGTAAAAATGACGCAATCAATTCACGAATATTTTTTTCATCATCTGCCACATAAACCTTAGCCATTTAACACCTCTAAAACGTAAATTCTTACATTCATCATACCATAAATTGCACTAAATATGGCAAGCCCAGCTGGACTTGCCGCAGAAATACCTCATATTTGTTCTGTTATTTTTTCAACTTTCTTAATTCCCTTTGGAAGGAGCGCCGCAAAGCCTTGACTTGCTGATAGGCAGATTTTCCTGCTTTGGCATAATGCCCTTTTTTATTAAAATAGCTGTGCTCCCATTGTTCGTGTTGGCGTTTTTTGATTAAAAGTGGTGCTGAAAAACGATTGCCTTGATTGGCTAAGATTTGTTTCCGAAAGGCAGGATCGTGTGGTTTAATGGGAGCAATATCAAGTTCATAATGCCTTTTGTCATTCTGATTCGCATAGTTAAAACTAGCACCGTTGATAATACCATTATGATTGGTACCCTGTGGGTCAATTTCATTTGCAAAACGCCCTTGGCTATCTAGGATAAATTCCGTGTGAAATCCCATTACAATTTTCAAGTTAATGGGTAACGAAAATCCCAAAATAGGCTTTTTAGGAGCTTTATTGTGAAGGCGTGACGATTCTGTCAAATCAAAATCAAATTGCTTCCGCCAAAAACGTCGTCCCTTCTTTCCTTTTAGATAAGTCAACAAGGATAAACGGTCATTTTGAGCTGGAAAATATTCTCGTACCCACTGTGCTTGGTAGGCAGAAATCACATAACGAAATTGATGAATTTGGTGAGCCAGTAAATTATCGGCTGCCATGCTTTCTGCTGGAAAGGCAAGTTGAACAACCTCCGCAAATTCTTGCCAAAAGACATGATCTGGTGCCAAGTTATCCGAAAACTGATTTATCAACTCGCGTGTCTGGCTGACGTTCCCAGTTAATTCTAAAGGCATTTGAGCAATTGCCATGACTTTCTCCAAGACTTCCTTTGCCTGATTGGCACTTGTCACAGCTCTGCTATTTTCCCAAAAACTAAAAAATGCTTTATCTCCGATTTTCATAGTGTTATTATAACTTAAAATACTTTTTCTACTTGATTATAAATTTTTTGATAAGTTCTTAAATTGTAACTTTTATTATAAGCTAAAACCATATATCATACCTCTTTATGTATCTTTTACGGTATATCATAAGATACCAATTTAGAATATGCAAATAAAAACTCTTAACAACTTTTAATTTGGACATTATCATTGGCTTTTGAAAGCGCAATTTGTCCGCTACAAGCAATGCCTGTCCCTGATACGTAAATTTTGCCACCACCAGCATTTTCTGCTTGGCTAATCGCTGAAAGCAATTCCGAATAGCTTGTTACGACTATATCGTCTGATGTGTTGGTTGCAGAAGTATCTGAAGTTGTTGTGGTAGTTGATGTACTGCTTATGCCGTTTGAATCAACTTGAATTTTAAAAATATCAATACTGCTATCTTGTGAATATACCCAAATAGCATCCCCACCACCTGTATAAGTGTAAGGTTGTGTGCTAGCTGTTGTCCCAGCAGACATTGTTGTCAATTGATTTCCTGCTGAATCAGCAACAATCAAAGTTCTTGCGTCTGTGCTTGAAGAACTTTGCAAGGTTACTTTAATCACGTCATTTCCAGACACTGGAACCTTGACAGCTCTGCCGTTTTGGTCACCTCTCCCACTAAGCGCCAAAGCATAGGTATCATCAGTTCCAGAAACCGTCGCATTTTTAGCCTTAACCTGCATGGTCAAGCTATCTGTTGCTACCAACGTCAAGGCATCAACCGTCGTTGTGCTAGAAATTGTTCCAAGATTTTTGAAACTTGAGTTTTTGAAATTCCAAGATACCGTTGTTGAGGCATCTACTTTCAAACTAGACATTCCCGCTAGTGTCATACCAACCATTAAAATGGCACTAAACAATACCAATAACACTTTTTTTATTGTTTTCATTCTATCTCCTTTCCCACAAGTGTGGATTTATTTTAGCATGGATAATGTCTATCTTTAAGTTTTTGCATATCTGAAATTTTTCTATAAATTAGAATAAGCTTATTTAGTTATCCCTAAATCTTTTCATCGTGTAAACGCTTTTATCATTAGATAAAAATGTTTAGTCCAATTTGAATTTGCATATACAGGATTTTTACACTAAATCAGAAGAAATTTTCCACAAGTAAAAAAGAAGCCCACTATTAGACTTCTTTTCTGCCGAATTTATATTATTGTGCAAATGGAAGTATTATTCAGCATCTGGACGTGATTTGCGGTTAATGTCAGCTAAGATATTGTCAACAAATTCATCGATTGCTTCTGTGTGAGTTTGCTTGCTTCCATAGCGACGAACGTTAACTGTCTTATCAGCCATTTCTTTGTCACCAACGATTAATTGGTAAGGGATTTTCTTAGTTTGGCTTTGACGGATTTTAAGTTGCATTTTTTCGTTGCGTTCATCAACGTCAACACGAACACCTTTGTCGCGAAGAACTTTAGCAACTTCCCAAGCGTAGTCAACATGAGCTTCGTTAGAAACTGGGATAACAGTTACTTGATGTGGTGCAAGCCATGTTGGGAAGGCACCTTTGTAATTTTCAATCAAGATAGCTGTGAAACGTTCCATTGTTGAGATAACACCACGGTGAATCATAACTGGACGGTGTTCTTCACCATCAGCACCAATGTATGTCAAACCGAAACGTTCTGGAAGAAGGAAGTCAAGTTGGATAGTTGACAATGTTTCTTCGTTACCAAGAGCTGTTTTCACTTGAATATCAAGTTTTGGACCGTAAAAGGCTGCTTCACCTTCTGCTTCGAAGTATTCAACACCCATTTCATCCAAGGCAGCTTTCAACATTGATTGTGCATTTTCCCACATTTCGTCGTCATCATAGTATTTGTGAGTGTCTTTAGGGTCACGTAGGGAAAGACGGAAACGGTATTCAGTCAAGTCGAAATCTTCGTAAACATCGATAATCAATTGAAGAGCTTTTTGGAATTCTTCTTGAATTTGTTCAGGTGTTACGAACAAATGACCGTCATTAAGTGACATTTCACGAACACGTTGAAGACCTGACAAAGCACCAGATTTTTCATAACGGTGCATCATACCGATTTCCGCAATACGGATTGGCAATTCACGGTATGAGTGTACATGGTGTTTGTAAACTTGGATGTGGTGTGGGCAGTTCATTGGACGAAGAACGAATTCTTCACCGTCACCCATATCCATTGTTGGGAACATATCTTCACGGTAGTGGTCCCAGTGACCTGATGTTTTGTACAAATCAACTGAAGCCAAAGGTGGAGTATAAACATGAAGGTAGCCTGAAGCTACTTCTTTATCAACGATGTAGCGTTCCAACGTACGGCGAATTGTCGCACCGTCTGGCAACCAGAATGGAAGACCTTGACCAACTTCTTGAGAAATCATGAACAAATCAAGTTCTTTACCAAGTTTACGGTGGTCACGTTCTTTAGCTTCTTGACGTTGTTTAAGGTAAGCTTTAAGATCTTTTTTGTCGAACCAAGCAGTACCGTAAACACGTTGCATCATCGCATTGTCGCTATTTCCACGCCAGTAAGCACCAGCGACGTTCAATAGATGGAAAACTTGGATACGACCAGTTGAAGGCACGTGTGGACCACGGCAAAGATCAGTGAATTCACCTTGTGAATAAACAGTAAGACCACCTTCGTCTGCACCATGTTCTTCAATCAATTCAAGTTTGTAAGGGTCGTTTTTGAACAATTCACGTGCTTCATCAATTGTGATTTCTTTACGAATACATGGAAAGTTTTCTTTAACGATTTTTTTCATTTCTTCTTCGATACGAGGAAGATCTTCATCAGAGATTTGACCAGCTTTGTTATCAGTATCGTAGTAAAAACCATCTTCAATAGCAGGACCTACACCAAGGCAAAGGTCTGGGAAAAGACGTTTTGCTGCTTGTGCAAAAAGGTGAGCAGCTGAGTGACGTAAGATACCAAGAGCATCTTCGTGGTCAGGTGTCACGATTTCAATACTACCGTCTTCAGTAATTTCACGGGTTGTATCAATCAATTGACCATTAAATTTACCAGCTAAGGCTTTTTTAGCTAGTGAATTGCTAATGCTTTGAGCAATTTCAAAAGGTGTTACACCAGATTCAAATTCGCGCACAGCGCCATCTGGAAAAGTGATTTTAACCATATTTCTCTCCTTTTTATAATTTACAATGTTGACAATTCCTTTTTGGGGAACCAAGCAAAAGGAATATTATCAGCTTATGAGACTTTTCCTCGAGATAAAAGAAAAACGACGTCCCAAAAGGACGTCGTAACGTGGTTCCACCTTCATTTATCTACGACAAAAAAGAGTCGTAAACCTCAAACTAGCTATATCGTAGCTACCGTTTTATGTTTGCATAAAAGCAAGGAAGTAGTATTGAATCAGCCAACCCTGCGCCCTTCTCACCAACCGGCACTCGCTCTAAAGGTTTACCCCTGTTCAACTCGTCTTCGTAAGTTATTATAACACGAATAATTTATTTTTCAAGAACTTAATCAATGAAATCTCGAATTGAATTAATTAATCGTTTTGGAGCCTTAACAACTTTGGCTGATGTTTTAGCTGTCGCTTTAACAGCTTTAGCTGGCATTTTTATCGCTGATTGAGCAAATTTGATAGATGTTTTTTCATCTTGGCTTCGCACCGTCAATGATAATTTTGATTTTTTCTTATTTTTGGCTGAAATCAAGACGTCTAAATAAAAGGCATAGACTGATTTTCCAAAATGCTCTGCTGAAATAGCGTACATTTTTTCTTTGTATGTCCTTTCGTCCATTGCTGGTGTATCGGCAATCGCATCTAAAATTGCATCTGCTAAATCTTCTTCATGATAAAAGAGTGTCCCGAACATCTTTTGGTCAATAATATCGTCCAAATAAGGATTGCCATGAGCAATGACAGGCGTTCCGCTGGCAAGGCTTTCTGTGTAGGTCAATCCTTGTGTCTCACTAGTAGAAGCTGAAATAAAGAAATCACTTGCCTTATAATACAAAGCTGTCTCGTCATGTGGGACCATTCCTGTAAAAATCACAGCTTCTTCAATACCCAACTCTGCTACCAAATCTTTCAAATCTTGGAGATAGGGTCCATCACCAACAACAACTAACTTAACACGTTTATTTTCCGACAAAACTTCTGGAAATTGTTTTAGGATAGCTTGGATATTTTTTTCGTAAGAAACACGTGACAAGCTAAGCAGCATGGTTTCATCATCAGCAATGCCTAATTTATCACGGAGAGCTTTAGCATCTTCTGCTGTAATATCCTTGCGTTCGTATTCTTCCACACGAATACCTGTCGGGATAACACGTTTAGGAATTTTAATATCGTAACCTTCTAACAGATTTAAAACAATACGTGATGGGCAAATAACGCCGTCTAAATCGTTCAAATAACCGCGAATAATGTACTTAACCATGCCAGGTTTGATGATTTTCCCTTTGGCAATGTAACCAACATAATCCTCATACTGAGTATGATAAGTGTGTATCGCAGGAATGCGGAGTGCAGCAGCAATCATTTTCCCTAAAACACCAACACTAAATTCAGTCTGAGTATGAATAATATCCAATTTATACTGCTTTGCTATTTTATAAGAGGAAATTAACCCACGATACACTACACGACGGTCAGTAAACGACACAAAAGGAACGCTAGGCAGACGAATAATCGTTGGATCCTCGTAGCGTTTAACAGCTTTATCAGTGGTAGTAAATATATAAACCTCGTGTCCCTCTTTTTCCAATTCTTCTTTTAGGGTGCAAATGCTTGTTGAAACCCCTGAAACTTGAGGGAAATAGGTATCTGTAAAAAGACCTATTCTCATTTTACAACTCCATTACTTTTTCATAGACGTCAACTAATTCATGAGCAACTTTATCAATGCTACGGCTTTCAGCCACTTTGTAGCCTGCTTCTTGTTTTTGACTTTTTCCTGCTAAGACTTTTCGAAGCGCTCCTACAAATCCATCAATGTCAGTCGCTAATTCTGCACAACTTTCATCTACCCAGCCGTGATAAACAGGAATATCACGTAGCACGACATGTTGGTGGCTAGCAAGAGCTTCCAAGACAACAATTCCTTCAGTTTCCTCACGACTTGGGAAGAAAAAGGCATCTGCTCCGCTCATTGCTCCCTCAAAAACATCACCTTTAATGTAACCAGCAAAGGTCACATTTGATGGGTGTTTGCGAGTCACAATGCTTCTGACTTTATGTGGGATAACCCATTTATTTGTTTCACCGAACCAGATAAAACGGACGTCTGGCATTTGTTCTGCGACTTTTACAAATTCGTCAATGCCCTTGCGCATGAAGTAAAGCCCAGCACAAATAACAACTTTTTCATCTGGTTTAATATCAAAATAATGACGGAAAGCTTCTTCTTTGGCAGAATTTGGAATATAGCGTGACAAATCAATACCATTTGAAACAGCGTAAATTGGATGCTTAATGCCATAACCTGCAATCAAATTTTTTGAGTATTCCGTAGGGGTGATAATGGCATCAGCCTTTTGATAAAAACGACAAAGATACCATCTAAAAATTGGTGATATTAAATTTGAACCAATGAATGAATCACGAAAGTCCTCTTCGGTTGAATGACCGTGCATAAGCACTTTTTTGCCAGCTCTTTTAGATTTCATCAAAAGATGCCAGCTTTTAAGCCCATAAGTATTAATGTGTACTAAATCATAATCGTCTTTCGAGTTGGTTGTATATTCTTGCCCCACAATTGTAAGGGCACGCTCTTGATGTTTAATCGCACGTCCTATGCCGGATTTTCTCAAATAATCCTCGGCTTCCAAATACAGTAAAACTTTCATAATTTCTATTATATCTTATTTTGTATTTTTTTTCACCAAAAGTGAAAAAATCAGTCCTCGGACTGATTTTAATTTGATATAACTAATCAACTATTAACGTGTTGTGCCACGTGTTATAAGACCATGGTTAAGAAGAATTTCTTTTTCTTCAAGTTCCTCTTTGTTCATGATTTTAGTCAACATACGCATGCTGACAGCACCAAGGTCATAAACTGGTTGACTGATTGAGCTAAGGTTTGGGCGTGTGTATGATGTAATTGGTGAATCATTGCTTGTGATGATTTCAAAGTCTTCTGGAACTTTTTTGCCAGCTTCGAACAAGCCGTTCAGTAAGCCTGCTGCCAATTCGTCTTCGGCAACAAAGGCTGCTGTTGCGCCAGAATTAATCACACGTTGTGCAAGTTCAAATCCTTCTTTATAGTTGTAATTAGCTTCAAAGACAAGACCTTCTTTGAATGATAAGCCATTTTTTTCAAGACCTTCTTTGTAACCAGCTAAACGCACTTTACCGTTGATATCATCGATAAGTGGACCAGAAACAAAGGCAATTTCTTTATTGCTTTTAGCTAAAATATCAACAACATCAACAACCGCTGCTTTGTAATCAATATTAACACTTGGGAGTTGGTGTTCTAAGTCAACTGTACCCGCAAGTACAACTGGTGTGCGTGAGCGAGAGAACTCTGCACGAATTTTTTCAGTCAAATGATGTCCCATGAAGATAATACCGTCAACTTGTTTAGCAAACAAGGTGTTAACAACGTTAACCTCCTTATCATCATCTTCATCACTTGAAGCAAGTACGATATTATACTTGTACATAGCGGCAATATCATCAATTCCTTTGGCAAGAATTGAGAAATAGCTATTGGCAATATTGGGAATAACAACACCTACTGTTGTTGTCTTTTTACTTGCTAAACCGCGGGCAACGGCATTTGGACGATAATCCAAACGATCAATAACTTCAAGAACTTTTTTACGTGTGTTTTCCTTTACGTTTTTATTGCCATTTACAACACGACTAACTGTTGCCATAGAGACGCCTGCTTCTCGGGCAACATCATAAATTGTAATCGTATCATCAGTTTTCATTATTGGACTTCCTTTCTATTTGAAAATTTCGCTTTCACGGATATTTTATCATCTTTTGGAAACACTTTCAAGGGGGTGAGTGGTCTTTTTTGAAAACTTTTCATATATTGTAAGCGTTTAATTGCTTGATTTCTATATCAAACTACTTGAAAAGTCAAAATTTGAGGTTTTTCAAAATAATTTTTGAAAACTTTCATTAGAATTATGAGAGAACTTCTTTTTATCTCATTTATTATTTTTTGTCCGTAAGATCACTTTTTTTGACTCAAGTCTTGATTTTTTCTGATTTTTTTGAAAAAATGGGATTAATTAGAAAGAAGGTTCCTTATGTCAAAATTAGATCAAATCCGCCCATATCTTAGTCAAGAAAAAGCTAATATTGCTGTTTTTTCCGACCCCGTCACTGTAAATTATTTAACTGGATTTTACTGTGACCCACACGAACGCCAAATGTTCCTTTTTGTGTATAGCGACCGTGAACCTGTGCTTTTCGTTCCAGCACTTGAAGTGGCACGCGCAAGCCAAATTGTCACTTTCCCAGTTTTTGGTTATATGGATTCTGAAAATCCTTGGCAAAAAATCAAATCTAGTCTACCTTCAACTGACAGCGCGAAAGTTTTTGCTGAATTTGACAACCTCAATGTGACAAAATTTCAAGGTTTGCAAACTGTTTTTGACGGACGTTTTGAAGACTTGACACCATTTATTCAAAAAATGCGTCTCATCAAATCACAAGATGAAATCGAAAAAATGCTAATCGCTGGTCAGTTTGCTGATAAAGCGGTTCAAGTTGGTTTTGATAATATTTCATTAGACAATACAGAGACTGACGTCATTGCCATGATTGAGTTTGAAATGAAAAAACAAGGTGTTGAAAAAATGAGTTTTGACACTATGGTCTTGACTGGAAATAATGCTGCTAATCCACACGGTATCCCTGGTACGAACAAAATTGAAAATAACTCACTGCTCTTGTTTGACCTTGGAACAGATATGCATGGCTATGCTAGTGATATGACACGTACCGTTGCCGTTGGTAAACCTGACCAATTCAAAAAAGATATTTACGAACTTTGCTTAGAAGCCCAATTAACAGCTCAAGAATTCATCAAACCTGGTGTTCTTGCTAGCGAAGTTGACGCTGCTGCACGTAATGTCATTGAAAAATCCGGCTACGGTGAATACTTCAACCACCGTCTTGGACATGGTATCGGTATGACTTGTCACGAATTTCCTTCAATCATGGAAGGTAACGATATGGAAATTCAAGAAGGCATGTGCTTCTCTGTCGAACCTGGCATTTACATCCCTGGAAAAGTTGGCGTACGTATCGAAGATTGCGGACACGTCACAAAATCTGGTTTTGAAGTCTTTACACACACACCAAAAGAATTGCTTTATTTTGAAGGATAATGGTATTAATATAGCTCAAAAAATTCCCAGTTCACTCTTGGGAATTTTTCTATTGCAAGGCAAGCCAAAACGACTACTGCTAAAATGAGCCTAAGAACTTTAAAAAGAAGCTTCTATGTTTTACAAAACAATAACTTATTGTCCCGAATGTGGACATCCTTTGGAGAAAAAATTTAAAAAAAATGAGGGAGAGATTCCTTATTACTCACAATGTGCGAGTTTTCGTTTTCCAGTCTTTAATACAGCAATTAGTGCGATGTTATTTAATAAAAATCATGATAGGATTCTTTTGATTAAGCAATATGACATGACTGACTATATTTTACTGGGTTGGTTATGTGTTTCAAGGGGAAAATGCCGAGACAACTGTGGGGCGTGAGATTGATGAGGAATTTGGTTTAAGGGTTAAATCATTGACATTTAACACCTGTCAGTATTATGAACGCAGCAATTCATAATTAATTTTGCGGCAACAGTTACTGGCAATGTGTCACCTAACCACGAAATTGACGATTGAGATTGGTTTTCAATTGAGGAAACTAAGACGTTCAATGATAATTTGCGGACGTCCGTCTGGTAAAGTTCCAGCATGGACTTTGGTATCATACTGCTTAGGAGCACTCGCTAGAAAAGCTTCCATTTTTTCTTCAGACTCAAAAATATCTTCATCAAACCAGTATAAATTACTATCAATAATCATTTTTACACCTACTTTCTTAAACAATCTTTATGATTCTATCTTAAAATATTTTGTTATAGCTTACAATTCTATTTTAACTACTATTTATCCTTGTTTAGAATAAATAAACCAACTGTCCAATAGACAGCTGGTTTACAAGCACATGACATTGAAAAGCAGATTATAGCCAACAAATACTGTTTTACAAATCTCGGTAATCAATGAGTTCAACATCTTGCTTTCTGAGCCATTGTTTGACATCAGGATTGATTAACATAGCAACTTCTTGTGTTCGAGGAATGGTTAGGCTAGAGTGCGTTAGAATGTCATCATCAAGATAACCAGGGTGAAAAACAGCCAACTGTACCACATGGTCATCGGCTTTTGCTACCATGCGTTTTAGCATGTCAAAAGGCTCATAATGCGGCGCCATTGATTCCATATTGAATTGCACAAGAGAGTTCCCAATTGTCAATGGTGCGCCACCTATTGAAAATCCTGAGTATTTCAAGCCGTGCTTTTCTGCGACAGTTTCTAATCCCTTAAAGAAATTGCTTGACGCTACCGCATGCCCTTCAAAATAATCTGGCTGACGCCCAAATAAGGCTAAAAATTTCTGATACTGCGCTTCAATTTCCAAGACAACTTCCTCAAAAACGACAAAATCCTCTTTCGCTGCTCGAAATTGTTTAGAAGATTTGAAATTACCATTCTCATCCACCAAGCTCGGAATAAGCTCAGGATTTGTCAAAGGCTTCCCAGCACAAATGTTGGTATGCACCCCAAGAGCCAAAGGACAATCTTTGATTAAATCAACGCCATGCTGCGTAGCAGGCATATTGACCATAACACCAAGACTTGAAATCAGCCCTTCCTTGACCGACTTTTCAATACCATAATTAACAGCCTCAGAATAACCTAAATCATCAGCACGCAAAAGAATTTTTTTCATAAAAACCACCTAATTTCTTTGCAAAACACTTTCTGTTTTATTAAAACCGAAAAGATACGTTAAAACAGCAGTTACAGCAAAAGCAATCGCCGCCGCAATACAGCCATTTATCATGTTCACTGTTCCACCACCAACATAGCCAAGAACAGCTAGAAAATTCGTAGCTCCCATAACATAAGTTCCAACATGGGTTAACCCTGCGTAAAGTCCACCACAGAAGCCACCTGCTGCAAGGGCAAGAAAAGGACGTTTATAGCGAAGTCCAATACCGTAAAGAACTGGTTCGGTTACTCCACCTATAATCGCTGAGACAAAATAACCAAACGCCAAAGCCTTAGCATCTTTTTCACGAAAACGCAGAAACGCTCCAAAAGCCATGCCAAATGCTGCCCAAGTTGCATAACCACCTGCTGTCAGAACAAAACTATCATAACCATTTTGCATCATAGCAGTGATCCCAAAAACAATCAAAACTTGGTGCATTCCTGACATAACAAGAAATTCCCACAAGGCTGCAACGACAGCAATCGAAAGAAAGCCACCAACATTACCAAAAGCAATCAAACCATTCCCAATTAATTCACCACCAAGATTACCAATTGGAGCCAAAACAACAAAGGTAATAGGAACCATAACAAAAATCGTTAAAAATGGCACGAAAATCGTTGATAAAACATCAGGAATTATTTTTTTGAAAAAACGTTCAACATAACTCATTACCCAAATAGAAATAATAACAGGTAAAACCGTTTGCGAATAATCATGAGCAGTTGTTGTTAGAAAACCGTAAATGGTAAATTTTTGACCGTCCAAAGCAACAAAGTCAGGTACTAGCAACATCGCCCCTAACATTATCCCCATGACCTGACTCACACCAAGTTTTTTAGCAGCTGTAAAACCAAGAAAAATTGGCAAGAAGTAGAAAAAAGCACTATACATAATATCACATAAAACATACATATTGCTCTTTTCAGAAACCAATCCAAGTAAATCTGGTCCAATAACGACTTGAATCGTTTTAAACATTGCTGCAGCAATCATAGCTGGGATTAAAGGTGTCATTGAGCCTGACATATAATTAAGGATTGCCATTCCCACACCTTTTAATGTTAATTTTTCCTTTGGTTTATCCAGATTCTCGTCAACTTGTTTTTCCAATGTGACCCCTGCTAATTTAGCAAATTCAGGATAAACTTTTGCAACATTTTGCCCAATGACAACTTGATACTGTCCACCAGACTCAACAACAGCAAGAACACCTGGGATACTGGTTACCTCGTCTTTTTTAGGAACGGAAGTATCCTTTAAATTCAAACGCAAACGTGTCATACAATGTGTTGCACTCATCACATTTTCCTTGCCACCAACTGCAGCAAGCACTTTTTCTGCGATAACTTTGTTATTATCGACCATAACTTTCTCCTTTGCGGAGCTTCGCTATTTTTCTCCGCTATTTTTTTCATACAACCTGTTGATATGTATCATCAGGTAGAGTAACTCGTCATCAGATTGACTATATCTCATACTTTGATGAATATAATCCATGATAACGACTGCAACTTGATAGATATGAGGTTGACTTTCTTTGAGACTTTGTAAAATAGTCTCATTCCCATTAATAAATGATTCATTTTCACGTAGTCGTTTCAGATAATAACGAACATGTGCTTGAAACCTTTGGTAATTAAATTCCTCACGCTCAATACGAATTGCTAATTGATTTTCAATCATCTGTGTCATAATCTCAATCAATTCTTCGATAGCCTGACTTTCGTTGTCAATATCAAAGTCGGATTGGCTATTAATAAAATGCATGGCAATACTAGTCACTTCACTGTGTGGAAGATTAACACCTAATGAAGTATTTATCAAAACCAAGGCATCTTCTGCTAATTTCGTTTCCTTAGGATAGAGCTGGGCAACATCCTGTGAAAAAAGAATTTTCATTTCCTTAAATTCTTTCAATCGACGAATAGCAAATTGGATATGGTCTGCTAAGCTAAATATCAAAGTCGGATTGAGTTTTCCACACAACTCCTTCTGCGCATTTTGCACGATTTCCACACTAAGCAACATCAAATCTTCTGGAATTTCATCCAAAAGTAATTGAAAATGAGGATCCAATTTATAAAATGTCATATCAATTTTTGAAAGATCCCTTAGCTCATAAGGCGTCTTTGGAAAACCAATACCACGTCCAAAGGCGACCAACGATTTACCATTATTGTCAAGACATTCTGCCACATTATTATTGATTTTCTTCACAACTCTCATCATATCTACCTTTTCTATTTATGCTATTTGTCCTGCATAAAAAAACTCTTCGAAGACATACCACACCCCTTTACTTGATGAACGGTAATGCCTCCCGAAGAGTAACAATCCTTGTTTAATTATAGTTTTATTGTAGTTGATTTTGTAAGCGTTGTCAAGTGAGATTTTTAGAATTCTTATTTATTGCAAAGCTCCTTCGACACGTTTGTCGCTATACATAATAAATTCGACGATAAAGGTTAATATCATGGCAATAGAATGGCAGATGAGGACAATGAATATTTCACGCACCTCACCAAATTACTCGAACTCACCAAGACAACGTTGACCGATAAGGTTATGACTGATTTAGCAAGTTTTTTATCACAAAGCGAGCATTTATTTGCGACTGGTGGTGCCAAAAGTTTTTAAGTGCCAAATTATTTGAAACCTTGATGCGAAAAATGGGAGTTTATGTGTCATCTTATTCAACAGATTATCTTGATGATGCCTTTAACTATTTCAAAAAAGATGATTTATTGCTTATCTTTTCAGCAGGCGGCGATTCCACTTACATTCGCAAAATCACCAATTTGAAATGCAAAACACTTTTAGTAACAGCCAATCCAAATGCCAAATATCGCAAGCATTTTGATAAAGTCATCACACTCCCAACTCTTTCAGGAGACTGGGAATATGATTCCATTTCCCCAATTATGTTTGACATCTTCACAGAACTCCTTGTCACACATTATGGCAAACAAATGAAAAACTAACGCAACAACCAAAAGCCACCCGATTGTTGAAAACGAGTGGCTTATTTATTTTTTCACTGAAATGGATTAAAAGGAGTTTCGTTTTTTGAGTTGTATTTGTCTAAACTAGTTTATTGTTTGGTATTTTGGGTGACTGATTGGTGATTTTTCAATTTTTAACCATGTGCCAATCTTACTAGCAAGTTCTTTGGTCATTTCAAAAGCGCCAGCAATTTGTTCTTTGCTAATACCGTCAACATGGACACCTGAGGTGATCACACAATTTTGCGGCAACAGCTCTGCTATTTCTTCCAAAAGAACATCAGCCAAAACGTCATCTTTATGAAAACGCCCTGAATGGCTTGGAAAACGCACCACTTGCTTGTCCGCATTTTCTTTACAATAAGTGGTTACTGTGCCAATATGAGGGTGGCTTCCACCTGTCAATTGAATAAACAAGTCAGCGCCAATATAGTCAACCTGCACTTGAATAGAATACCCATATTCTGTCACTTCAAATGTTGCCATCTAATCACCATCCCAACGTCCAGCATAATCATTGCGAATGTGCAAAGCATCTAGTAATTTAGCAGTATTGTGGTCGATAATATCTTGCAAAGTCTTAGGATGATTGTAAAAGGCTGGTACAGGCGGAATGACTTGTACACCCATCCGTGATAATTTTGTCAAATTTTCCAAATGAATCGTATTTAACGGTGTCTCACGTGGGACAATGATGAGTTTACGTTGTTCTTTTAAAGCCACATCAGCTGCGCGACCAATAAGATTGTCTGAAAAACCGCAAGTGATACCTGCAACAGTTTTCATAGAAGCTGGAACAATCACCATACCGTCTGTCAAGAAAGACCCTGAAGCAATTTTGGCCCCCAAATCCTTGTTAGGATAAAGCACATCACACAAACTGGCAAATTCATCATGTGACATATCGAGCTCCAGTTTTAAATTCTCATGTGCCCAGTCAGACATGACCACATGCGTTTCAATGTCAGGATATTCTTTTAGTTTCTTTAATAAATTGATAGCATAGATTGTGCCTGAAGCTCCAGAAATAGCTACCACAATACGTTTTTTGCTCATAAGCACCTCACTTTTGTAATGAATACTCACTGAAAATCAACATTAGACTAAACAATGCAAATGCAGATATAACCGAAATTCGTCAAAATAAGTCAACAAGCTCTAAGTCTGATTTTCAAAGCGTATAAGGACAATCGTTTTTTTAGCTTGCCACTTGCTTAGCTAGCGTATTAACGACTATCAACTTAAAAATTCTTAATTGAAGATGACCTAGGCTGTGCAGTGAAATCATCCACTGGATGATTTCAGCCCGAACCAAGAAAAGGGAGAGTGAGGGGGTGGAAATCTGTATCGTTAGCTAGTTACTACCAGCCGTAAACGACTGAAAACTTTGTCACCTTAACAGTCAACCGCACCTTTATAGTCATTCTGGCAGGGGTATGCAGAGGAAATCATAGATTTCTGGCTTACCACCATTTTTCTTTGCTCTTTAAACGCCCTTTGTCTCTTAAAATAAGAGGTTGGAAGATTAACTCCAGCCTCTTATTCATGATTACTTTCCTTATCTTCTATCTCATTTTATCAACAGTTTTGTTATCTAAAATGAGTTAGCAATTAATCTAAATATTTTTTCCAATCAGGAACTTCTTTAAATTTAGCACGTTCAAATTGGTCTTTCATGTCAAATGGTACTGTACCGTCAAGGACAAGTTTAGATGACATTCCTCGTACACGGATGTGTTCTGGTGAATATTCTGGACGTTCTGATGGGTCAAGTGGGTGGTTACGCATACCTTCCAACGACATAATATCTTTGTGGGCTTGGAAGCGTGTATTGAGGGTCCACATGACATCATTCATATCAAAGATATCCACATCTTCATCAACAAGGATAACTGTTTTGAGTTCTTTGAAAGATGAGAATGCTAGCAAGGCAGCTTGACGCTGAATACCTTCATCTGCAGGATTTTCTTTGCGGATTTGCATGATTGTCATCAATTTACCGCCACCAGCTGGTGGATTGTAAACATTAAGCACTTTACCAGGGATAGCTTTGTCAACCAAGTTAAGGATAGAAGCTTCTGTTGGAATACCTGCCATTGACACGTGTTCTTCAGAAGGCCCAATTGTTGTTTGCATAATTGGATTATCTTTACGGTGAGTGACCGCTTTAACTTTGATAACATTTAAAGCTGGATTGGCTGGACCATTGTAACCTGGGAATTCAGGCATGGCATGACCTGTATGCGTATTAATATCTTCTTGAATTGTTTCATTTGGAAGGATTTCACCCTCAATGATAAATTCAGAACGTGCAATACCAACTTCATCAACAGCGATAGAATCAACCAATTGAACAGGTGCGTTACGAAGTGCACCTGCAACCCAAAGTTCATTGTAACCAAGTGGTGTCGTTGGTGGTTCAAATGTTGCCCCAATCAAGATAGCAGGGTCAAGACCAATATTGATTGTAATTGGCATTGGTTTGTTAAGTTTTTGATATTCTGACAAGAAAGCACCAATATGACGACCACCAGGCATGATATAAATACCAATAGTATCTTTATCTTCCAAAACCATACGGTGAATTGTAACGTCACTCATTGATTTATCTGGCGTTGAACCATAAACCAAACCAGTTGTGATGTAAGGTCCTGCATCGTATTCTGTATTTGTTGGCGCAGCAATGAGCTTACGAATATCAAAATCATCATCAGTTGCTAAGTGAACAACTTCTTGAGCAGGTGCTTGGTCCTTAGAAACTTTAACAGGTTTCACTGGATTTTCAACGGCTTTGTTCAAAAGATGGCCAAGGTCTTTGTAATCATGATGAAGAATATGACCAACACGTTTACGGCTTGCCATTGTACCAATATTGACACGAACATTAGGGAATCCCTTAATGTTATTGAAAGTCATTGCTGGACCTTCTTGAGTTGGACGTTCTACGGTACCGCCAGCTCCGATATAACGGTAAACGCCAGAAATTTCAGCGTTTGGATCGATTTCAACATCCGTTTCATGGTATTGTCCTGGAATTTCTTTAAGTTCTTCCAAGACTTTACGCAAATCATAAGGTTGTTCTGACATAAGATTTACTTCCTTCTTAAAGATTTCATATTAAAAGTGTAAACCTTCAATCACCGATAAACAATTCAAGTTAGGCGTTTTCCTATTCCTGTTTGGAATATTTCTCTTGCATTCCTTTCCAGAATACATCCAAAGCTGGTGTTGTTTTCTTCTTACGACGGATTAAGTTCATTTCTGACACCATATCAACCTCCAACGGACGACAGATAATTGCTTTCGTTTTAAACGGTGCAACCAATTTTTCCATCATCACCGAAACACCCATTTCTTTTTCAATAAAGTCAATGATGAGATTGATACGATTTCCTTGATAGCCCATTTTCGGTTCAAAACCATAAGTATGACAAAGTTCTCGTACTTTTTGGAGCAACTGCGTTTTATTGCCAAGTTGGAAGAATGTCTCATCTTTCAATTCAGCCAAATCAAGTTTTTCCTTGTTGGCTAAGGGATGATTTTCAGGCAAAACCAAGACAAAACGGTCATAATCTAAGGTTAGACTATCATAAATATCAGGAGCAGCTTTGGTAAAAGAACGCGTAAAGACCGCATCGCAGATGCCATCATCTAAACTATGCATCAGCTGGTCAGCCTCTTCTTCCTCGACAACAACCGTGTAATCAGGATACTGCTTTTGAAAAGCTGCAATATCTGAAATAATAAGATAAGAAGACATACTCGGAATACCATGAATGGTTAGTTTATGTTTTTCTTGTTCAGACAAATCTTCTAATGTCTCTTGCATTTCTTGAAAAGTGCCCATAATCTTTTGAACATAAACTCGCACAATCTCCCCTTCTTCTGTCAGAGAAATTTGACGATGTTTACGATTAAACAAAATCACACCCAACTCTTTTTCAAGCGCAATGATTTGCTTTGAAATGCTTCCTTGCGTTGTATAAAGTTGTTCTGCTGTCTCGGTGTAATTCAACGTTTCACACAAGCTAAGAAAGACTTGAAATTTTTGGAAATTCATTTCCTGCTCCTATTCTTAATACTATTCCATTTTAGAATAGTATATCACAAAAATCTGAATTGTTTTTTAAAAACTTGGTGTTAAAATGTAACAGAAAAGAAAGAATTCACAATAATAGAACACGGTCTAGCAGTCAACACTAATGTTTTCAAACTGTTAATGACTTTGTTTCTTATGAAGGAGGAAAATTGTATGCCTACTGGCGTCATCATTAATGCCCTATCAGTCGTTTTTGGAGGGCTACTAGGTGGTCTTGTTGGAAACAAATTATCAGAAGACTTCAAGACACAAATCAATATGATTTTTGGGGTCTGCTCAATGGGAATGGGGATTTCATCTATCGGATTGATGAAATACATGCCCGCTGTTATCTTTGCTATCGTTATCGGAACAGGGATTGGACTTGCACTTCATCTCGGTGATTGGATTAACAAAGGCGGTGCCCTCATGCAACGTAGCATGGCAAAAATCGTGCCAAACGACCATTCATCACTATCTCATGAAGATTACCTTGCTACCTTGTTAACTGTTATCGTACTTTTCTGCGCAAGCGGTACTGGTATTTATGGTAGTCTAGATGCAGGAATGACTGGTGATTCAACAATCTTGATTTCAAAATCAATTTTGGACTTCTTCACAGCAGCTATTTTTGCTTGCAATCTAGGTTATGTGGTATCACTTGTTGCCATTCCACAATTTATCATTTTCTGCTGCCTTTTCTCCTTGTCAGCTTTCATCGTGCCACTTACAACACCTGATATGATTGCTGATTTCAAAGCCTGCGGTGGTTTTCTAATGCTTGCCACAGGTTTCCGTATGGTAAAACTGAAAATGTTCCCAATTGCCGATATGATACCAGCCATGATTCTCGTCATGCCACTTTCTTGGTTCTGGGTTAATGTTATTCTACCATTGCTATAATAACTATCATTTTTAAACATTCAACATGTCACATACGTAGAGAGATAAAATTATTTTCGGCGAGATAATTTTATCTCTTTTTTATGTTCAAAAATCACACCTGTTTAAGTTATTGAAAATTTTTTGCTATTTCATTTTTTAACTTATCATAGAAAAAATGATTTGTAAGATTTGTAAATTTTCTAAGTTTATTAGAATACTTTTAATAGAAAAAATAAGCATCTCTCACAATGTTTTGATACTATATCTTAGCCTCTGTTATATTAATTGTCCGACGTCGCTTTTGAAAAGCTACCTCATTTGTATTCTTCATTTTAGTGTGTTATCATATTCTCTATAAAAACTTATATTAAGGAGAATGTCATGTCAAAAAATATTCAAGAATCACTTGACTCTTGCCTATTTTTTACTGTAAAAAAGATGGATCGTGCCCTCAACAAATTGGCGGCGGAAGCTTTCCAAACAGTTGGAATGGCTCCAACTTATGCCTTTATTCTTCTTATTCTTGCGGAAGAAGATGGTAGGTTGCAAAAGGATATTGCACAAATACTTTATATTGCACCTTCTACCTTGACACGCCTTATCGAAAAATTGGTCTATAAAGGTTATGTCACAACACTAACTGAAGGACGTACTCGAAAAGTTTATCTTACAGTCAATGGCAGAGAACTTTTACCAGATATCCGAGAAGCTTGGGACAATCTGCATACCCGTTATAAAGCTATTCTTGGTGATGCTTACGCCAATGATTTGGCTTCTATCATGAATATCAATTCAGAAAAATTGAGATAATCGGAGAGCAAGTAACTCCGATTTTTATATTTTTGAGTTTCAATAATTGTGTGTACAACTAATATTTGTTATACTGTTCTATTAACAAATAAAAGATGTATATTTGATGTTATCTATTAATTTTCCAGAAAATTCACACCAGGTTTGACTGATAACTTTGTTTCAAACGAGGGTATCCTTAAAGACCTTGACTTTGACAATATTCTCAACGGTCTGCTTGATGCTAGCAAATGGGAAACTTATTACGAAAATTCATCAGACGTGCACATGTATAGTCAAGAGCCTACTATTTCTTATAAACGACACACGCTTCCGTTTTAAAACATTTGTTTTTGACCGTTGAAGCTCAAATTGAAGCATATGATTTAGATACTGAAAATGGTGTTTTACGCTTAGCATGGTTGGAACGAAGCTGAAGGCGATGAATTTCTTGACGTTTACCATGCTTGGTTAGACGGGCTTGTTTCTTTTGCTAAAAACTAGCAAAAATAGCTTTTAAGTGTTACCATAGAAAGAAAACTGGAGAAAACTATGTCAAAAGAAGATATCAAAAAACAAATTCGCACTGCCTTTGACCACCGTGTTGCTGTCCGCGTTTACAACGACCAAGAAATTTCCCATGATGATATGGATTTTATCCTTGATACAGCTTGGTTGAGCCCTTCTTCTATTGGTTTGGAAGCTTGGCGCTTCGTTGTTCTTGACCGTAAACAAATTGAAAAACTTCGTGATGAACTCAAAGCTGTTGCTTGGGGGGCTCAATACCAATTAGATACAGCAAGTCATTTTGTTCTCCTCATTGCTGAAAAAAATGCACGCTATGATTCTGAATCGGTCAAAAATAGCCTTATTCGACGTGGTCTCGGTGAAGATGATGCTCTTAACAGCCGTTTAGCAACCTACGAATCTTTCCAAAAAAATGATATGAAAATGGCTGATAATCCACGTGCTTTATTTGACTGGACTGCCAAACAAACTTACATTGCACTTGGAAATATGATGACCACAGCTAGCATGCTTGGCATTGACTCTTGCCCAATTGAAGGGTTTAATTACGAAAAAGTCAATAGCATTTTAGCTAGTGCAGGCATCATTAATCCTGACAACGAAGGCATCGCAAGCATGGTATCATTTGGTTATCGTCTACGTGACCCTAAACACCCACGCTCACGTAAGCCTCGTGAAAAAGTCATTACATGGCTCGATTAAAAGTTTAATTAGTAAAAATAGCTATATATCAATATTTGCGAATATCCAAAATGGTGTTTTGCAACATTTTAGAAATAATTTAGGGATAAAGATGAGTAACTCTTTATCCCCAGTACTGGCTAAACATTAATAATAACCCCATCTGATATTTGATAAACTTCTTAAATCTTTGAGTAATCTAGACTGCTCTTCAGTTAATCTAATTTCATTTTGAGTGAATACTCTTGAAAGCTCGATATTCATACGACTCAAAACAAACGATGTTGATGTTCTACCGTTTTTTAATTCACTCTTATACTTTAAGAATAAATCTGTTAAAGGCTGCACACCATAATTATTATGAAAACTGGCTATTAATTTATCAAGAATAATTAGAGCTTTGTCTCTTCTTTCTTTACCACCAGCAAACCATTTTAATCTCATTGAACAATCTCCTTTTTATCATAATATTGTGTAAGCTCTCAACTTAATTAAAACATAGGTGGAAAATAGATACCAAAATTTTTCTTAAATTGACCAACTGAATTTATCTTCATGTAAAATTTGTTAACTTTTTTACTCATGCTTCTGTGTTTCAACACATTATCTAAATCTATTAAACGTAAGTGATCGGCTAATTTCATTAAAGCATTATCAAAGTCTAAACCTTTTTCAACCTCATCTTTAAAGATAACTAATTCTTTTCTTTCTGTATCGGTTGTTTCACTATCAAGAATAAGATTATAGACTTCAACTAGTATATTTTCTTTATTGAACTTTGCATTGATTTTATCCTCTATAATCTGGAATAATAAAATAAGATTGCCCTATAGACTTTATCCAATCATTCGTAATAACGTCAGTCATAGCTTGGAAGACACCCTTAGTTACTTTATAATCCCACTATCCGTTACTACAACAGCAGGCATAACCATTTGCACTTTCTATAACTGGTTTATAATAACCTAAACCGCCACTACTAACAGAAGCATGTTCTGTATCTGTCAATGTCTGAAACTCTTGTAACGTTTTTACACTCATAACGAATACTTCCCCTTTACATTTACGGTGAGAGCTTAACACGCTTTTAGTATAACACATTCGTAAGAAAATGATGATACAAGTCATAAAACGTAAGAATTTAGTCGTAAACCGTTACTATAACTTTTACATACACAATAACACAAGTATATGCCATGCTATTTAGGCAATACTTCCCCTTGAGCAAGTTTACACTAGAAGGGAAGTGCTACTAGTGGACAAGCTCTCAGACGTCGTCCTTGCTATCGTAGCTGTATTCTGCTCTATTTTATCAGCAAATCCGTTAACTTGAAAAGAACGTCAAAAAGCCCGCAGGCATTAAGATACCTTCGGGCTTTGGTGGTTTAATAGACAATTCCCAGTAGCTTAATTCTATACACTAAGACAATGCTTGTCAACTACTTAAGGCTAATACCCCCGTTTAGTTTGATAGAGACCTTTCATTAACACCGTATAACCAAAAACCAGTTCTGAATTTTGACGTTCAGAACTGGCTTTGTTTATAAAATCAATGACAAAAGGAGATGACACTCATTATTGATTGAATTTTTCTTTCTAAATTTCAGATAACTTAGCACCATTTGAGGCGATAATTTCTTTCATCCAAGCATAGGATTTTTTAGGAGTACGTTTCAAGCTACCATTACCTTTATCGTCCATATCCACGTAAATAAAGCCATAACGTTTTTTCATTTCTCCTGTTGAAAGTGAGACTAAATCAACAGGTCCCCACATGGTGTAACCTAAACATTCTACACCATCAATGATAATAGCATCAGCCATTGCTTGAAGATGATCACGTAAATAATCAATACGATAATCATCCTGAACAATACCATTTTCATCAAGCTCATCAATGGCACCCATACCATTCTCAACAATAAAAATTGGTTTTTGTATGCGATCATAAATCTCATTCATGACGTGACGCAGCCCTAAGGGATCAACAGGCCATCCCCACGGCGTCTCTTTAAGATATGGATTCGTAGAGCCACCAACATTAAACCAGTCATCTCCAGCTTTAGTGGTATTAGAGCGATAATAAGAAAAAGAAATAAAATCAAGTTGACCTTCTCTAAGGATTTCTTCATCACCTTCAGCAAAAACAATTTCTTTCACGCCTCGACGATGCCAGATTTCTTTTGCATAACGTGGGTAATAACCTCGCCCCATAATGTCAATAAAATACCAATTTTCACGACGTTCCTGCAAGCGATGAAAAACATCTTCGGGCTTACAAGTTGCTGGATATAGTTCACTCATGGCATACATTGCACCAAATTGGCTATTTGGCATCATTTCATGTCCAAGTTTAACAGCACGCGCACTAGCTACAAACATATGGTGGGCAGCTTGATAACGATCTTGCCCTTCTGATTGTCGTGTCCCACATGGACCAAAGCCTCGCACAGCATTGATTTCATTAAAAGTCAACCAATAACGGCAACGGTTGCCGTAACGTTCAAAGAGAGTTTTGCAATATTTTACATAACAATCAATGACATGACGTGATGACCAACCATCATATCTCAACGCCAAATGCATCGGCAACTCATCATGACAAATCGTAATTAAAGGTTCCATGCCATATTTTGCCATTTCATTAATTACATCATCGTAAAACGCTAACCCCTCTTCGTTAGGCGTTTCTTCCTCACCTGTTGGAAAAATACGTGACCAACAAATTGAAAATCTAAAAACATTAAATCCCATGCCAGCCATCAAAGCAATATCTTCCTTATAATGATGATAAAAATCAACTGCACGATGACTAGGATAATATTCATCTTCTAAAAAGACAGGCTGTGCTTCTTTCGGAACAGGATCGGCATAGAAAAATGAGCTACGCGGATTGATAATGCTACCATCTGGCATTTGCATGGTATGATGACGTGGATTTTCTTGTGAACCATCTGTTTCATAATCATGGGAAAGTAAACCACGTCCTCCTTCGTCAAAGCCCCCCTCATATTGAAAATCTGCTGTGGCTCCTCCCCAGAGAAACCCTTTTGGTAATTCGTATGACATTAGTTTTCCTCCTTATCCAAACGTTGCCCTTGCTTCACATCACCCATTTGAGGTAGTTCAATCGTTTTTCCATTAGCATTGGTAATAATTAACATAGTTGTTGTATCATAACCTTTTTGATTAATCCTGTCTCGATCAATTCTCACAATCGGTTGACCCGCGCGAATACTATCACCAGCTCTTGCCAAAACATCAAAGCCTTCTCCGTTTAGCTCAACGGTATTAATACCAATATGAACCAATAGTTCAACGCCATCAGGACGTGTTACACCAAACGCATGTCCTGTTGGAAAGACAGTTGTTAATTCACCATTAGCAGGCGCTGTGATAAAATCACTTGTTGGTTTGAAGGCAATACCATCTCCCATTAATTTTTGAGCAAATACTTCATCATTCACCTTTTCTAATGGAACCAACTCACCATTAGCAATAGCAAGGATAGCATCATCTGGTACAACCTGACGAACAGGTTCCGTGACAGTCAACTTAGCATCTTCTTTGCTAGTATCAATTCCAAGTAGATAAGTTACAACCGCTGCAACAACAATAGTCACAATAATCCCAGCAACAGCTGCTAAAACAGTTTTACCGAAGATTGGTAGAGCAAGAATATTTGAATACCCCATTTCATAGGCTTTAGCACCAAGAATACCAGCAACGATACCACCAACAAAACCACCAGCCATAACACCATACATTGGTTTCTTGTACTTCAAGTTAACCCCATAAATTGCAGGTTCTGTGACACCTGCCACGATACAACCAATAGCAATCGATAGAAGCTCACCTCGTTTAGCTTTGTCCTTAGTACGTGCCGTAACACCAATAACAGCACCACCTTCAGCCATATTATGTAAAAGAAAGGCAGGACGAATCATGGCATCGTATCCAGGATTAGTCAGTAACTGTGTCATAAATGGTGCTAATGCGGTATGCATTCCAGCCATAACCATCCAAGGAAGAGCAGCAGCCAAAAGCCCCACAGCAATTGGTCCCACAGTTCCTTCCAAGAACATAAACAAACTTGCGATACCTTGTCCAAACATATTTCCAAGTGGACCTAAGATAATAAAACCTAAACTTCCTGCTACAAAAATAGTCCCCATTCCGACAAAAATTGCCTTAAAAATATTTGGAATAATCTTGTTAAGAAATTTTTCGACATAATAAGCAAGAATAGCAATTAGTAGAGCAGGTAAAAGTGATGTTCCATACGAAAGCAAACTAACACTTATTCCAAATAACGTAATGGGGGCACCTGCTGTTACTAAACCTGTAAAATTCCCATGCAATAATGCTGCTGCCGAAGCCATAGCATAAATTGGTGTAGCACCTAATTTATTAGCCGCACCGTAAGCAACAAAAATTGGCATGAAATAAAATGGGGCATCTGCAATAGCTGATAATAACAAATAACTTGATGAAGTAGCAAAATGACTATCAATAAAGGTCACAATCAATAATAAGACAACCTTTAACATCCCTCCAGCAATCAGACCAGGGATCATTGGGGTAACTGAACTTGATACAAAGCCAATAATTTTACTGCCTGCATTCTTCCATGTCCACGGTTCTTTAGGGGTTAAGTCACCATCCAAATTTTCATCGATACTACCACCTGATGCAATGTTAAAATCATTCATTATCACATCATAAGTTTGCAATAGATGTTGTCCCAAGATGACCATGTATTGACCACCAGCATAGACAACTCCAATAACCCCTTCTAAATGTTCTAAAGCTTCCTTATTAGCTTTTGAAGCATCTTTTAGTTGAAACCGCAACCGTGTCATACAATGAGACAAGGTTTGAATATTGTCAACATCACCAACATTTGTGACAATTTCTTGTGCTAACTTCTTATAATCCATAGCTAACCTCCTTTTGTAATTTTTGTCATTTTATTTTGTAAATTTTAACACAATCATTGTAGTTCTTTTCAAAAACTTTGTCAATGTTTTTTGACATTTTTTATAATTATTTTTGACATTTTTGTCAAAAATAATTAAAATACTTGATTAGAAAGGTATTTTTACTATGAATATTTTACAAAAAATGCAACTCCACGAACCAGAATACTCAAAATCTGAAACAAAAGTTTATCACTTTCTCAAAGAAAACTTTGAGAAAGTAGAAACGTTGACAATTACTAGAATTGCAACAAATTCACATACTTCTACATCTGCCGTCCTACGATTTTGCCAAATTTTGGGCTATAAAGGTTTTAAAGATTTTCGCTACGATGCTATCAATTATATTCATCAAAAGCCAAAAGAAGAAAATGAAGATATTCTTGACCAAATTGCGGATAATTATAACCTTATTCTAAATCAAATGAAACATTTAGAACGTCAAGCAATTGACGAACTTGTTGATTGTATTTTAAAAAGACAGCGTCTGCATATTCTTGGTATTTTTCTATCATCACTCCCTGCAAGGTACTTACATTTTGGTTTACAAGATTTAGGTATCGCTAGTCAATTAGCAAGTGATTTAAACAGCGGAAATCATCTTTCAAATATTATTGACGAAGAAGATACACTTATTATGTTTTCTATTTCAGGGTCGTCAACCAATTTCAATAACACATTAAGTGCTGTTTCAAAAAATATGCCACAGAATTCCTATCTGATTACATTAAATGAGCACGCTGCTGCCGCGAAATACTTTAATCATGTCATTACTCTTCCTGGAAATTCCATTTCAAAACAATCTATTGTAGATACGCAGGCTATCGCTATGATTTTTGTTGAGGTTTTGCTCAATATGGCCCACAAGAAATTATAAAAAGGCTATAATCTAGATTCCATAATTCTGGCTTACTGCAATTCTTTGACTGTAGAAAAAGCTCATATAATTCAACCTAAAATGAAAAGTAAATGCATTCGCATCAGAGCAATGATAAGAAATCTGATGAAAACTAACATAGCTACCTAGAATACTACAATAGGATTCTGAGATTTTACTATACCAATATGTAACACTTTCTTTTTGAAATAAAAAAGAGAATGACTTTCATCCTCTCTGGGAGTGCCTACTTCATTCTCATCCACTCCATATAACTGACACCGAAACCAATTCCATGAAAAACTATTCAACTTTAATAATCCCTAAGCCCAATCGATGTTTTCGATATATACCAGGTGAAACACCATTTGCTTTCTTAAAGGCTTTTGAAAAAGATTGCACTGTTGAAAAACCTATCTTATCACTAATTTGCTGAATTGAATATTCAGTCGATGATAATAAATCATTTGCAATTGAAAGTTTAATCTCACTAATATACTCTTTTATTGATATTCCCATATCAAGCTTAAATAAACGAGATAGATAATTTTCATGTAATGATAGCATTGTAGCAATATCTTTTACAGATATTTTTTGATAAGCATTTTCGCGAATTATTTCTATCGCCTGACGTACAAAAGGATTCATCTTTTTGGTAACAATTCCTTCCTTCAAATGACTCGCTGAGCTCAATAAAAGTTCTAAAAATTTATAAACCTGTTTTTGTCTAGATAGCTCGCTAACTAGATTATCTTGATCATAAGATAAAGTTTCAAAAATTAATCCTTTAAATAAACTTAAATTATCTACTTTAAAGGTAAGGTGATCCTTTCCAACACCGATTTCTTTGAGATAATATTCGACAAGATCACCACTTAACCCCAACCATACATACGACCACGGATTATTTTCATCTGCCTGATAGAAAGTCGATATCCCTGGAGGAATCACAAAACCTTGACCTTTCCTCAAATAATATTTCTGATCATTAACTAAATAGTAGCCTTGGCCTTCTAAAACTATATGTATTAAGTACTGCTTTCGAATAGCTGGTCCAAAACTATGTCTCGGTTCTGTTTTTGAATATCCACAGAAATTAAAGTAACAATCTTTCAGATGAGTATTAGGTTCTTTCACTAAGTAAAGAGAATTTTCCATTATCTGCCTTCCTATTTTTAGATTTTAACAATTCTCGTTATTTTCTGATTATTCTTAACATAACTATATTGCCTGTATCATAATATAAAACTGAATAAAAAGAGCTGTCCCTAACTTAACAAAACGGAAAGTCATTAACACCTTCCGTTTTGTTATATAAAAATTTAATCGTATTCTACCACAGTCATATTTTAATTGCAAGAAATGGATTAAGGAGCGTTAAATGGATAACTCAAACTCTTAGATTTCTTGATGACCATAGCAATATTCTGAGCAATCGTCCACAATATCAAGTATTATACCAACTCTAAAATAATGAAAATGTCATCTCATAATGATTTTTTTATGCAACATTATTTTGATACTTCTCCTTTTTATTTAAGCCAAATACTTTTTCTAAAATCAATAAATCATCAATACTTTAATTAAACTAAAAAGTTATGAACGATAGTTCAGTATTTGTTAATCAAATTGAATTAGTCACTAACCTATCAGTTTTTCTCTTCGTCATAAAAAAGGTCACAAATAAAACAAGCATAAAGATTCCGGCAAACACATAAAATGGGGCTGTTAAGTGTGTACTTCCAGTCAGAAGTTGTGCCAATTCCATAACAATAGGAGCAATAAAGTTACCAATATTACAGCCAATAAAAATCAATGAAGTAGCAAAGTTAATGGTATTCTTTGTAGTTACTTTATCTAAGTTACTAAAAATAAATGGGAAACACCATGATCCTGTTATACTCGATAAGAACAACCCCATCAATAAAAACGTCATGTTACCATTTGACGTGGCAATTAATAGATTTGAAACGATATAAAATATAATTCCTAAATATAGTGTTCCTTTTCCTATCCATTTATTTACTGGTCCGAATATAAATCCTGCTAGTATTCCTAAAATAGGCATTAAAGCCAAATAATTACTAGCATTAAACTCTCCTCCTTTGATTTCAGTAGCAATAGATGCAAATCGTACTGAAATAGCAATGCTATTCATTACCAGTAAAATTGCAAATAAGACTAGAACAAACACTATCGGATTCATTTTTTCTTTGACATCATTTTTGGAAATGTCATTTTGTTCATTTCTAATCTCGGGAACTTTCATTGCAAATAAGAAAGCTATAGGAAACGCTACTGCATAAACTAAAAAGGAAGCTGTCCAAGTAATATTCACTAGAAGTCCAGCTAAAAAAATAAGAATTGTTTGCCCTAAAGCTTCCATTGAATTTCTAATTCCCAATAGCGTTGCTCTAGTATCACCACTATATAGAGAGCTAATATATGTAACAGCCAATGAATTGTATAACCCCAAACCAGCTCCAAGTATTACTCGACTAATAAGTACTATTTGAAAATTAGCCATAAAAGCTGGTAGGATACCACCTACACCAGCTAACAATAATCCTAAAATTATTGTTTTTTTCATTCCTACTCTCTTTGCAAAATAACTAGATAACAAAATAAATATAATAACTGTCACACTTGGAACAGTACCTAAAAGTTCACTTTGACTTTGCGATATTCCTAAAGACTGTTTCATTTGTGGAATAATGCCATTTATTGCCTGAGAACTTGTTAGCATTAATGAAATACTTAAAATTGCTCCTTTTTGAAGTATACTTTTGTTATTGTTCATCGTCGCTCTCCTCCTGTTTTATAACCCAAACTTTAGAATCAAAGTCAAATGTTTCTGGACGTTGGTTCTGATCATTTATTTGTCCACTAGAAGCATCTGAACAAACTAAACCAGCTTTCATCAATTCTGCACCAGAATATAAACCATTTTGTTCCACTTGATAGAGCCTATTACTATCCAGTCCTTTTAATTTTAAACGTCGATAAGAGGCATTTACCTCATTTAATGTTTTATAATGAGCTACAATAGCAATTTTCTTATCGTGACTGACGACCATCCATGAGGTTTGATTGTCGTTATCAAAAGGAGACAATAATCTATAAAAAGTACCATTATGGATTAAATTTCTATATTTTTTATAAAAGCTAATTTGTTCTTTAACAATACTAAGATCGTCTTCATTCAATTCATTTAAGTCAAGCTCATATCCAAAAGCACCAAAAAATGCTACATTTCCTCTAGTTTTGATAGGTACAATACGGTTTGTTTGATGGTTAGGAACAATCGAAACGTGAGATCCGATAGATGATATAGGATAAAGCATGCTCGTTCCGTACTGAATTTTTAGTCTTTCAATTGCATCTGAATCGTCACTAGCCCAAGCTTGAGGAGCATAATATAGCATTCCAGGATCAAAGCGTCCTCCACCTGAAGAACAAGATTCAAATAATATGTTAGGATATTTTGTTATCAGTTTTTCATATAAACGATATACACCTAGTATATATCTGTGGAACACTTCTCCTTGTTGATTTGCTGACAAATGACTATCAAACACATCAGTTAACGGTCGATTCATATCCCATTTTATATAATCCAACTTAGATTCATCAATAATTTTACACATTTGATCAAAAATATTTTCAACAACTTCATCTAAACCAAAATTTAAAACATATTGATTTCTACCATGATGAGGTTTGCGATTTGGTGTCGAAATAATCCAATTTGGATGTTTACGATATAATTCGCTATCCTTATTCACCATCTCAGGTTCAAACCATAAGCCAAATTTCATACCAAAACTACGAATTTTTTCCGAGAGGCTACTAATCCCTTCAGGTAATCTTTTAGGATTTACATACCAATCCCCTAATCCAGCACAATCATTTTCTCGGTTTCCAAACCAGCCATCATCTAATACAAATAATTCTATACCAACATCAAAAGCTTTTTTAGCAATACTAACTAACTTATCTTCATCAAAATCAAAATATGTTGCTTCCCAATTATTAATTAAAACTGGCCTATCTTTTTCTCGCCACTCACCACGAGCCAAACGTTTTCTAAATAGTTGGTGAAAAGTTTGACTCATACCGTTTAAACCTGTACTTGAATAAACTAGAATTGCTTCTGGTGTTGTAAACGTCTCACCAGAATTAAGTTGCCAATTAAATCCAAATGGATTGATACCAATTTGAAGTCTGGTAACATCCCATGTATCTACTTCTGCTTGAATTAAAAAATTTCCTGAATAAACTAAAGCTGCACCAATAGCTTCTCCTTGATTTTCATCAGTATTTTTCCTTTTTAAAGTAACAAATGGATTATGTTGATGACTTGAGATACCTCGCGTAGACTCAATTGATTGAATCCCTTGTTGTAAAGTACGCGATTTAATGGTTCTCTCACGTCCCCAAGCACCAGAGAGTTGTTGCCATTCATAATCAGCATCTGGTAAATCTAATGATAAACTGCTAATATTTTCAATTATTTGACTCTCTTTTCCTTTATTTATAATTCGTACACTACGAGTAATAACAGGATAATCTCTATATATTGTATATAATAACTCTACTTGAATGCTCGTAATAGCATCTAAAAGGTAAACTTTCAGTGTTTTACTTTCACTATCTCTATCAACGTAAGTCGCTGGTAAACCTTCTAATCTTGGCTTTCCATCTTCTATTTCATGGCCTATATAAACAAAATCTGTTAGACGAGATCCATTTTTCTGTAATATAGAAATAGCTGGATGTCTAAAATCAGTTGTACCATATTCAGGAAATTCTTGTCTTAAGTGTTCTAAAGAGTATAATAAATCATTTTCATTTCGATAAGTACTCATAGGTCTGTGATGCATCTCAATTAAATGACTATAGTCATTATCTGGTAAAGTTTCACCATAATATAAGTGTAGTAATTTACCATCTCCTGATACCCTAAAAATATAACTTATCTCCCCATTAAATAAATGAAATTGTTGGTTTTTGGACTGGTAAATAATATTCATTTCATAATCTGTATGCATAAGTACGCCTCCATTTCTTTATAAAAACATTATAAAAAACGCTTACAAAAAATGTAAGCGTTTTTTATAACTGTTTTTTATCAAAATTAAACATTCAATTAATTTTTATATACTTTAACTTCTTGTCAGTATTGTAAATCCATTTTACCTTGCATTGAAATTTTTCATTTGGCGTTTGATGTCGCGGTCTTGTTCACGACGTTTGATGGTCTCACGTTTGTCATAATCATGCTTCCCTTTTGCCACACCAAGCAAAACTTTAGCGAAGCCATTTTTCAAATAGACTTTAAGTGGTACAAGAGTCATCCCTGTTCCTTTTAGGTCATTTGATAATTTTTCGATTTCGCGTTTTTTTAGCAATAATTTACGGGTGCGCTCAGGGTCTTGATTCCAAATATTTCCTTGTTCAAAAGGTGAAATATGAACATTAATTAGCCAAGCTTCACCATTTTTGATTTGGGCATAGCCATCTTTGAGCTGAATACGTGCAGCACGAACGCTCTTGATTTCTGTTCCTGTCAGAACAATCCCTGCTTCAATTGTATCAACGATGTTATAGTCATGACGCGCTTTTTTATTTTGTGCAACGACATTTCCGTCACCTTTTGGCATATTAGATACCTCTCTTGAAAATTAGTGATTATCTTAATTAGCAGTTTTATTTTTTAGCTTTACGTGATTTTTTCTTAGCAACTTCTTTGTAGAAAGGTTTCTTGCCTGACTTTTTAGAAGTTGAAGCGGAAGATTTACGATTTCGTGGTTTGCTTGATTTTGAACCTTTGTGGTTATCCGCTTTTGGACGACGTTTTTCTTTACCAGAACGGTCTTTGCGTGATTTTTTAACTTTCTCTACCACATCATACTCACTTGGAATGTATTCAAAGTCAATATCGCCAGTTTCTGTATCAGCACGTGTTAATTTGATTTTAATCGGTTGACCAACACGGAAAACTTTTCCTGATTTTTCACCTTGAAGGGTCAATGTACGTTCGTTGTAATTGTAAAATTCTGGCAGAGTTGTGATGTGAACAAGTCCTTCGATTGTATTTGGCAATTCGATGAACATCCCAAATTTCACGACACTAGCAACCACACCGTCAAATTCCTGACCAACGTATTCTTCCATGTATTCGGCTTTTTTCATGGCTTCAACAACACGTTCAGCATCAATAGCACGACGTTCAAGGGTTGAAGATGACGTTGCCAATTCTGGAATCACATTTCTAAAGTGTTCGATTTTCTCATCAGTGAGTTGTGTGTATTCGCGAATCATGCGGTGAACAAGCAAATCAGGATAACGACGAATTGGACTTGTGAAGTGAGTATAGTACTCCGCAGCCAAACCATAGTGTCCGTGATTATGTTCAGAATAACGTGCTTGTTGCATTGAACGAAGAAGCATCATGTTTAACACTTCTGCGCCTGGTTTACCTTCCACTTTTGCCATGAAATCTTGTAAAGCTTGTTGAGTGATTTTGTTAGCTGTACCATGGATTTGAACGCCAAAAATGCTAGCATAATCAAGGAATTTTTGTAATTTTTCAGCTTTTGGTTCTTCATGGATACGGTAAATAAATGGCAATTTACGTTTTGCAAAATGCTCTGCAACTGTTTCATTAGCTGCTAACATGAAAGATTCAATCATGCGTTCAGCAATACCGCGTTGACGAAGCACAATATCAACTGGCATTCCTTTATCATTAACAATAATCTTGGCTTCGCTCGTATCAAAGTTAAGAGCACCGCGGCGCACGCGCATGGTTTCAAGAATATTGTGAAGAGCAGTCATATGATGAATAGAGTCAACGATTGGTTGGTATTGCTCAATCAATTCTTCATCACCAGCAATAATGTCATTGACATCGCTGTAAGTCATACGGAAAGTTGTCTTAATGACTGATTGACAAATTTGGTGATTAACAACGTGACCATTGCGGTCAATTTCCATTAAACATGATTGTGTCAAACGATCAACATTAGGATTTAACGAACAAATACCATTTGACAAACGTTCAGGCAGCATTGGAACTACACGGTCAGTCACATAAACTGATGTCCCACGAGCAACGGCTTCACGATTAAGCGCAGAGCCTTCTGTAACATAGTATGAAACGTCCGCAATATGAACACCGAGCTCAAAATTACCATTGTTGAGCAATTTAATATGGACAGCGTCATCCAAGTCTTTGGCATCCGCACCATCAATGGTAAAGGTGATTTCATTACGCAAATCAACACGCCCAATCATGTCTTTTTCAGACGGCGCATCTGGAACCGCATTGGCTTCAGCCATAACATCTTCTGGGAATTCTGATTTGATGTCCATTGATTCAAGGACTTCAAGCACATCAATACCAACATCACCTTGGTGTCCAACGATGTCACGCACATGACCAACAAAATAATCATGACCACGTGTTGGGTATTTATCAATGTCAACCTTGATAATCTCAGTGCCGTCAAGCAAAACAGGCTCTTTCTTGATATAAATCTTTTGTTGAATTTTTTGATTTTTAGATTTAATGTAACCAGCGTATTTTGGTTTTTCGTCATCAAGAATAAATTTCCCAACAACTGTTTTTAAGCTACGCTCAACAATGCCGACAATGCGAACCTCAGCTGCTGTACCTTTCAAGCGATTAGCTGGCTTTTTAACAACTGCTTCAACCGTATCTCCGTCAACCGCATGACCAACGTCATTACGTCCGACAAACATGTCATCTTCATTTTCGTCAACCGCTAAAAAACCAAAACCAGCTTTGTTAGCACGAAAAACACCCGTAACGGTGATTTCTTTTTTCTTCTCTATTTTTTTACGAAGAGCAAGGTTCCCATGGTCATCAAAACGCAGTTTTCCTTGGCTTTCCAATTTTGAAATCTCTTTGATAAGCTTTGGAAATTTTTCAGCGCCAGCCATGTCTAGCCCAGCAGCCAATTCATTAATATTGACTTTTCCATGCTCCTCTAAATAAGCAATAATTTTTTCGTTCATAATTTGTGATTGTAAGTATTCCTAGTAAAAATCAGACATAAAATGCCCAGCTAGGCTTAACTCAATAATTTTCCTCTCGTATTCTACTTTATTCTAACAGATCGTAAACAAGACTTTTACGACTTCATAATAAAAAATGAGCTGAGTGACCAGCCCATGAATTTTCGTACAAAATTCAAGATGCGCAGCCAACGTAAGCCACTATTTAGCCTCGTTAGTTGCTATCTATTTACTTGATAAAATCGCTAGCGCCAAAGCAATTGCTAGCCAAAAGAAAACTAGAACTGCTGTAAAACGTTGCATAAACGCTTCGAAGCCACGCGCTTTAGTACGTTCAAACAAAGCTTCTGAACCGCTGTTATCAAATACATTGCCACTTGGATTTTTTTGTGGTTGCAAGAAAACAGCAATTACAATAATAACAGATAATACCAGCAAAGTTGTCAGTAGTATATTGTACATCTTTTTCACTAAGAACGCGTCAGAAAGTTATTTTCAAATCAATTGAGTTGGTCATGATTTGGCACTTTCAGTCTGAGTTCTATTCCTTTCCTACACTATGGTCTTGATTATTCTAACATAAAAATCCCTAAGATTCAATATGTAAGGTCACTTTTCGCTCTTTCGGACAATATTTTAAACCTTGAATACGCTCTGGATGAGTTGTTTTATTTTTACTTGTCAAATAATTCTTACTGCCACAACTGCTACATTCTAAATTAATCTTTACTCTCACACAATTTCCTTAACTTTCAAGTATTTTCTAAAATTGATAAGGCTCCAAACAAAGTTTATAAAGACGATAAGACTAGTCACATAGAAAACCGAACGGTATCCCAAATCAGTTGCGATTGCTGACCCAATAAAAGGTCCAATAACTTGTCCTATATTCATAAACATTTGATTATAACTAAAAATACGTGAAATTCCCTCGCGTGGTGTGATTTTAGTCAACAATGAATTAATACTCGGCATCAATGCCCCCGTACCAAAACCGTACAAAAAGCGGACAATGCCTAATTGTAATGAATTTTGAGCAAGGGCGCAAAGCACATACATACTAAAGCTATAAAACAGAGCAATCAAAAGTAATCTATGATTACCTATTCTATCACCAATTTTCCCAAGAGTCGAGCTTGAGAGCATGCTTGAAAATCCTAGTGCAGACACAATCAAACCCGAGACAAACATCAAGTTCTCCGTTTGACCCAGATGACGAATATACAAGGTCAAAATTGGAGCAATAGATTGTGCTGATACTTGGATAATCATACTAGTCACAAAAAGACCAATTAAAATTTGCTTATCCTTAATTGATGAAAATAGGTCACGTGTTGATAGAACTTCTGCCTTAGTAACTGGTTGGAAATCCTCTTTAACAAGAAAAATAGTCATCAGATTACAAATCAATAAAATAAAACCGACCAAAAGAAAAACTTGACGAATACCCAAGATTTCAGCAAGAACACCACCCAATAACGGTCCTACCAAACTACCACCGATAACACCAGTTGCTAGTGTTCCAAGTGCATAACCTGAACGATTTTTGGGAGCTTGACTGGCAATCAAGGCTGTTGAATTAGGGACATAACCAGAAAACAAACCGTTCAAGATACGCAAGACTAATAACCAAAAAACGTTAGGAACAAAAGCTAACCCCCCCATGGTAAAAGTCATCACCAAACTTGCTCTTACCATCATTGGTTTACGACCATAACGGTCTGCCAAACGTCCCCATACTGGAGCAATAAGAGCCGAAGTCAAAGCTGATAGTGACACCGCTAAACCAGCATACCATTCTACCTTATTTTGAGGTGCTCCAAGTTGTTCAACATATAAAGCCATAAAAGGCATAACAAGCGAAAAGCTTGCCCCGGTAAAAAAGTTACCAAGCCAAGCTACCCGCAAATTCTGTTTCCAATTAATTTCGCTGTTAATCATTGTTCACCCTCTTTTCTAAAAAACGTCAATTGATATTATAGCACAATATTAGTCAAATGAGAAAGACAGTTGCCTATACAAGTATTATGTTTTAATCACTAAAAATACAGCTAAAAATCAGTCCGATAATGTTTTTAACAATTGATCAACCTGCCCTTTTAGCGTTTGTAGATTACCACGATTATCTAGTAATTTATCAGCGTAAGCTTTTTTAGCTTCTGTTGACATTTGACTTGCAATACGTTGTTGTGCTTCAGAACGTGTGTAATGATTTCGCATCACTAAACGATCTAACTGCGTCTTTTCATCAACATAAACTAACCAGACCTCATCAAACCAATCCATATAATCAAGCTCAATCAACAGCGGAATATCCATGAAAAAGACTTCCTCTGTCTGGGCTAATTGATTGCGACGATTAGCTAATTCTTGGCGAATAATCTCATTTTGCAACCTTGACGATTTTGCCATCATCTCTTTATTTCCAAAAATAGCGTGTCCTAATTTTTGACGGTCAAGCTCTCCATTTTCTTGCAGAATGTCATGTCCAAGCCATTCAACTAAAGTTTGATACAACTTGCCACCTTTTTTTTGCAATTCATGCACAACTTGATCTGCATCAATAACCTGATAGCCCTGCTTTCGAATTTCAGCCACAACTGTTGATTTTCCTGAAGCAATTCCCCCAGTGATTCCAATAATTTTTGTCATCGTTTTTGACATGCAGGACAAAGATGTGTCCCACGACCTCCTACTTTGATTTTTTCAATCGGCGTTGCACAACGTGGACAAGGTTCGCCCGTCTTACCGTAAACTTGCAAAAACTGCTGCATATTGCCATCCTCACCAAAGGCATTATGATACGTTCTGATTGTCGTTCCACCTTTTACAATCCCTAGCTGCAAAATCTGAATAATCTCGTCATGCAACAAAGCTATTTCCGAATCTGTTAAACTCGAACTAACACGTTCTGGGTGAATTTTCGCTGCCCAAAGCGCCTCATCAACGTAAATATTTCCAAGCCCCACAACTAAAGTTTGGTCTAGAAGATAAGGCTTGATAATCTTCTTGGATGCCTTCAATTTTCTAGTAAACTCTGATAAGTCAAATGTTTCCTTTGTCGGTTCAGGACCGAGCTTTTTCTTTTGAAAATAAGCTTCTATCTGATTTAGATACAACAATTCCATTGTCCCAAACTTACGAACATCTTGATAAACCAACGTTGACCCATCATCAAGTTGAAAAAGAACATGAAAATGTTTGTTATCAGGCACCTGTTCTGGAAAAAGCAAATACTTACCTTCCATTCGCAAATGAGAAATAATCACCTGCTTATTCAACATTAATAGTAAATATTTTCCACGCCTTCCAATATTCTGAAACGTTTGCCCCAAAATCCCAGTCTCAAACGCCACCAAATCTGTTTTGACAATCTTAGGCACACGAACATCAACAGCTACAATTTTTCGACCAACAATCAGACTCTCCAAACCACGTCTAACCGTCTCAACCTCAGGTAATTCAGGCATAACAATACGATACCAAGCCGTTAAGCGACTCAAAGAAAAATAGGAATCTTGACGAAGGTGATAAGACACCTAGGAAAGATTATCTTTTTTCAAAGAGTCGTAGGCGGGTTCTAGTCAACCAACCGCTTGGCACTCCTTTCTAAACAAAATTTAACAAATAAGGATGAGGCGGAAAATCCTAATTTTCCAGTCGCATCATCTTTTTCACTAGCTTTTCCGCTCGGGTTCAATTGAGAACCTCTCTCCTTTCCTTTCTAAACATCATTTCAAGAATAGAGGGACAGCCTTTAGTTCATGTTCAAAGTAACACGAACGAATCCTCTCTCCTTTCTAAAATTCATTTAATTCTTGATTTAACATTTCTACGCTTATTATAAAACAGAGTGCTGCTTTTAAGCAAACACTCTGCTTTAGTGTTATTTTTGACAAAACTACCTAAGCTACGCTTAATATTCTTTCTCGTTGTAACCAAAGTCAGCAAGATCAAGTTTTTTATCACGCCAATTTTTCTTAACTTTAACCCATGTTTCAAGGTAAACCTTGTCACCAAGCATGATTTCAATGTCACGACGTGCCATTTTACCGATCTTCTTGAGCATTGCCCCTTGCTTACCGATAATAATCCCTTTTTGGCTATCACGTTCAACCATAATTGTCGCACGGATATGCACTTTATCCGTTTCAGGGTCACGTTTCATAGACTCAACGATAACCGCAACAGAATGTGGCACTTCTTGTTCAGTCAATTTCAAGATTTTTTCACGAATCATTTCTGACACCAAGAAACGTTCTGGGTGGTCAGTAATTTGGTCCTCAGGGAAATATTGGAACCCTTCCTCCAAATTATCTTTCAAAATGTTCATCAATGTTTCAACATTGTTCCCTTGAAGAGCTGAAATTGGCACAATTTCTTTGAAATCCATTTGACTACGGAAATCATCAATTTGTTCCAAAAGTTGGTCTGGGTGCACTTTGTCAATCTTATTAATGACTAAGATAACAGGAATTTTAGCAGCCTTCAAGCGCTCGATAATCATATCATCACCCTTACCACGCTTTTCATCAGCAGGCACCATAAAAAGGACTGTTTCAACTTCACGAAGAGTGCTGTAAGCAGATTCCACCATGAAATCACCAAGTGCATTTTTGGGCTTATGAATCCCAGGTGTGTCAATAAAGACAATCTGTTCCGTATCCGTCGTGTAAATTCCCATAATTTTATTACGAGTAGTTTGAGCTTTATCACTCATGATAGCAATTTTTTGCCCCAGAACATGATTTAAAAATGTTGATTTTCCAACATTTGGGCGACCTAAAATCGCTACAAAACCTGATTTAAACATAATATATAAAGGACGTTAAACGCCCTGCTCCTTTCAATTCTCTCTAACTAAGTTTTGGTTATTCAGCAAAAATCAAGGCAATAATTTTCGGTACAAAAATAATCAATCCTGTTAAAACAGCATAGCCTGAAATTATTAAAACCGCACCCGCTGCCATATCCTTCGCATTTTTAGCTAACATTGAAAAATGGTAATTGCTAGCAAGATCAACCACATTTTCAATCGCCGAATTAATGATTTCAAACGTGATGACTAAAAAAATTGCCAGTAGCAAAAAGAGCCACTCAGTCACCGAAATTCGAAAAACAGTGCCAGCTATGATCGCCAAAATAGCTGAAATCATATGCTTGCGCATGTTTCTTTCTTCTTTGAAAGCTGTGATAATACCTGTAATGGCAAATTCCATACTCGCTACTAACGTACGATTTTTCCACTTTTTAGGTGAATTATTGTCTCTTGAGTCCATAGGCAGTTAAAATCTCTTCCTGTAAAGTAAACATTTCTTTTTCTTCTTCAGGGGTGTAATGATCATAACCATTGATATGTAAAAAACCATGTACTGCAAGGAAGCCCATTTCACGTTCAAATGAATGTCCATATTCTTCTGCTTGTTCACGCGCTTTATCAACCGAAATGAATAATTCACCGATGTATGCGTCAAATTCATCTAGCATTTCAGCCAGTTCAGGATTTTCTTCTAAGTCTTCTTCTGAAAATGACAGACTTGATTCTGGTTTGTATTCTAAGCTGATAACATCTGTTGGACGGTCTGTGTCACGGTATTCCAAGTTCAACTCATGACTACGTTCATTTGTCACAAAAGTCACGGCCATTTCTTTATTGTCTTTACCTGTCTTTTCAGCTGCAAATTGTAATAAATCAAGGGTTTGTTTTTTAATTGCTTCTGAAACTTGACCAGTTTCATCTATCATTTCAACGTACATATAAATCTTCTTTCAAACTAATTATATCAAGGCTATTATACCATAATAAAATAAAGCCCGCTACTGTACGCTTTACAACACTCATCCCCACTATCTCAAGAATTTAGCAGGTCAACTTTCATCGTTTTTCACTTTTTAACTGATAGCAAGATTGATCTTCTTGTGAAAAAGAAGTAGCTCAGGGTAAAGCTACTTCTTCAAGGAGAAGTGTTAAGGATTAGTTCTAATCATAAGTCTATCATCATTTCAAACTTCTTCGTTATAAACGTTAAACTGGCGTCCTGAAACTTGGTCTGTGTAAGTACCATCTGCCAAGTTTGTTTCAGAATCCAAATACTTGTCGCCGCTGACAAGGGTGACAAGAACAGCTCCCTTGCTTCCACGTTCAATCATAGCAACTTGTTCGTCTCCGTTAGGGTTATGGATGTATTCTAATTCACCAACCATAGCGTTGTGGAATTTATTGACAACTGCTACTGTTGCAGCTTTGTAAAGGTCATTACCTGCATCACCAATTTATGATTGACCTGTAACTGTCCCACTTTCTTTCTAATCATTATTTGCTTCTTTATCACTAGCTGGTTGACCAATTGTTTCATAGCTTGCAAAACCTGACTCAGCCACAGATTCTTCTGACACTTTTAGAGAATAGCTGCGCTGTTTTGGTGCAGCTTTTTCATAAGCATTGATGATTTCAGCAACAACTGGATGACGAACAACGTCATTAGCTGAAAAATGGACAAAATCAATCTGTTTAATGTGTTGTAATTTTTCAGTCGCATCAATCAGACCAGACTTAACTTTTTTAGGCAAGTCAATCTGGCTAGTGTCACCGTTAACAATCATTTTCGAATTGAAACCAAGGCGTGTCAAGAACATCTTCATTTGCATAATTGTCGTATTTTGTGCTTCATCAAGAATCACAAAAGCATCATCAAGTGTTCGTCCACGCATATAAGCCAGCGGAGCAATTTCAATAATATCACGTTCCATTAAACGTGTTGTTTGCTCTTTTCCTAAAATTTGGTAAAGGGCATCATAAACTGGACGAAGATAAGGGTCAACTTTTTCTTTCAAATCCCCTGGTAAAAAGCCAAGACTTTCACCAGCTTCAACAGCTGGACGCGTTAAAATAATACGTTTGACTTGTCCACGTTTGAGAGCTGTCACCGCTAAAGTTACTGCCAAGAAAGTTTTCCCAGTTCCTGCTGGTCCAATCCCAAAAACCACATCATGTGATTTGACGCTATCCACGTAAACTTTTTGTCCCAAAGTTTTAACACGGATAGGCTTTCCAGAATTATCTTTAATGATCTCTTCTTCGTAAAGTGCAACAAATTTATCAATTGAACCATTCTGTGCCATGGAAAGAGCTGTCACAACGTCTGATGTATTAACCAGCATCCCACGCGAAACCAAAACCAAAAGCGCTTGGATAGTCACACGCGCAAGCTCGACACTTTCCTCATCGTCTCCCAAAATCTGCACACGCTCAGTTCGTGCATGGATAATAACGCCAAGATTATCTTCAATCAGCTTCAAATGACGTTCATTTGACCCAAACAACGCCAATACATCATCAGGATGATTTAATGTTATCTCAACAGAATACTCTTGCAAATAGAGTCCCTCTTTCTTTTGTATTTGATAAGCCTATTATAGCTTATTTAACATAAAAAATCACGACTTGCGTGATTTCTTAACTATCTTTATTTCAAATCATTGCGCTTCAAAATGAAAAGCGGAGCTAAAAGCATTAATACAATACCTAAAAGTAGAAATGTTAGTGAAAAACCCAACCAGTCAATCAAAAAGCCAGTCATCGGAAAAATGACTATCATAAACAGACTGAAAAACATGGCAGTAACACTAAGCATTGTGGCTCTCACATCGCTTGGAATCATCACTTGAAGATCATTATTAAAGATTGGTAAAAAGAAAGCATAAAGCCCATCTGCCATCAAATAAATAATCATATAAATCAGAGGTAATTTCGTGATTGCTAAAACGTAAAGCATTCCCGTCACCCCAACTAAGATAGGAAGAAGAGCGACTGCTTTAAACCGTTGACCAATCTTACTTGCCAACCAAACAGCCCCAATATTGATAACACTAGAGATAAGCATCAGCAAACTAATCTGCCATGACGGGAAAATATCTAATTCATTTTGATAGTAAAAATAAAACATACACATCATGACACAAAAAACTTGACTAGTGATGAGCCAATAAAATAAGTGTCGATTCACTTTAAATTCCTGAACAACCGTTTTTAAAATACACGATAAACTTGCAGGCTCTTCTCGTTCTTTCTTAAACGCTGGCTCTTTCATCATAGTAATCAAAATAATGACTATCAAAGAGAAGAAAATTTGGATAACATACGTCATATCCAATAAACCATGAACAAAAAAACCTGCAACAACAGCGCCTAACGTTCTTGTTGCTTCAGCAACAGCAGATACAAAACTTGAAAATTTGAGAAACTTGTCCTCTAACCCTGCTTCTTTAGCCGATTCAAATAACATGGCAGTGCTTGTGCCAGAATCAAAATTGTATGCCCATGCGTTCAGTACCATTCCAAATGCATAAATCCAAAAATGACCTTGCCCAAATAGCATAAATAGACACGACAATATTGACATCAAGCGTCCCAAATAAAGATTTGTACGGTAAGTAAAACGGTCAGCTAGGACACCTGAAGGCACTTCAGACAAGAGACTGGTCAGATGAAAAAGACTTTCTAAAATCCCAATTTGACCAAAACTCATGCCATGTTGACTAAGAAAGAGAAGCCAGAAGCTTGTGATTCCGAAAAAACCGAAAAATTCACTTGCTCCAACTAAAGCAATATTATGACGATACGATTTTTTAAACATAGTAAATTTCCTTAAAATATGTCAGACTCTCCATAGAGTCATAGATTATTAACAAAATAAGATTTTAAAATTTGATTTCTTTTAGACAGACCTATAAGTCAGTTAAAAGCCTATCAAATGCCAGTTATTGAGTTAAATCATTTGATCTACGTGCATATAGCCCACTCTCCCTTGAAATTTCTATGTTTTTGTATCGTAATTGCCATCCATTATAGCACAAAAAGTTTGAAAATAAAGCCGATTCACGCAAATTCACAGAGAATAAATTTCTTATGATATTGTACCAGCTTTGTTACACAAAAAAAGAGGTGATTCACCTCTTAATGCGCTAAGTATTCTTCCCAAATTTTGTCGAATTCGCTAAGATTAAAGGCAAAATCTGCTTCATCTTCCAAATAACGACTAATGGTTTCAAAATTGTCAGTATGTTTCGGAAAAGTTGTATCATCAAAAACTAAATCCGCTAAAATGGCTACTGGCTCATGACTTTTAGGATTACGTTGCGTCATTAACCAAGTATAAAATGATTTTCTCATTGCCAATTCTCCTTTAAAAATTGATGTCTAATGGTACTACTTTCGGCATAGTGCTCAGGATTTTTCTTGTAAAAACCTTGATGGTAATCTTCTGCCAAATAAAATGGTTGAACTGGCTCAATTGCTGTTACGATTGGCTCTTTAAAACGACCTGAAGCTTGCAAAGCTACCTTTGACTGCTCTGCTATTTGACGCTGACGCTCATCACTATAAAAAATAACAGGGCGGTAATTATCACCACGGTCTTCAAACTGACCGAAAGCATCCGTTGGGTCCGTCTGTGCCCAATAAATCTCAACTAAATCCGCATAAGAAATCTTTTCCTCATCAAAAATGATTTCTACCGCTTCTGTATGACCAGTCTCATGCGCCTTAACCTGCTCATAAGTGGGATTTGCAACATATCCCCCAGTATAACCCGAACGAACAGATAGAATCCCCTCTTGCTCTTCAAAAGGTTGTACCATGCACCAAAAACAACCACCCGCAAAAATCGCACGTTCCATTCTATGACCTCCAAATTATGGTGAATATATTATAGCAAAAAAAATGTCCAGTGGACATTTTTTTCACGAGCCTGAAAATTGAAAAGCGAGCAAGTTTATTTAATTCCAAACCTTAAGCTTTTTTGGACAAGGCTTTTTATGGATTGAATTCTGTCATAACTATTTCAGAAGAAATTGGTATGGGATGATAGATGAATTCCTTGAAAAGAGTAAGAACGATGATGGAATGAGCGCTGTTCTGCTTGAATATGATCTTGCTTTTAACCTTCATAGAAAATCAGTAGTAGTTAGCAAAGAGGTATCTACATTATTGCAGTTGAATATTCAGATGCGGCAATATCTAGAAGGCGCGCTTTACAAAACAATACTAATCTTGCTAAAGAACTAGTTATTAAGCTTTATAAAAGGAGTATTGTGGAAGAGGTTAAAGTTGATAATAAAAGAAACTCAGAGAAATTCATAGGTTTAAAAGCTCAGGCTGAAGAAATAAAGAAGAATTATGGTGAGAGATTTATTTGTGTAGATTAGGAGTGGCAAGATATGTTTTATTGCTCAAAAATACTATTCATCACTTTCTAAAACATCATCATTCTTTTTCAAAGCTATTTTTCTTCGTCAATTAATTTTGTTCCGAATTGGTCTTGTTTGACTTTTCGTGCTTTCATCAAGCCGCCAAGCGCTTTTTTAAACTGACCTTTTGAGATACCAAACGTTGCTTTAATATCAGCTGGCGATGATTTGTCATTCAAGGTCATAAAACCACCATTTGATTGTAAATACGTCAAAATCATTTGAGAATCATTTTCCAACATTTCAAACGAACGTGGTTTCAATGACAAATTAAGCGTACGGTCAACTTCGCGAAAACCAATGACACGTGCCGTTACTTCTTCACCAAGACGTGGTTCAGCATAACGTTCACTTGGATGAATAAAGCCAAGCATGTTATTATCTGGGAGATAAACAAATGTTCCAGATAGTTTCAAACGATAGACAATGGCGCGCAATTTTTCATTTTGCATATTATTGTAAGCAGGTCCAGCCATTTTTTGGAAAACTTCTGGCTGCGCTGGAATTGCCCAGATACGGTCTTTTTTATCCACATCCAAATGAACATAGAGTTTATCACCTTTTTTAGGCCACAATTCCTTCATATCTGGCAACACATCAAGTGAAACAACAAACTGCTTATCCGCAAGTCCAGTGTCCAAAAAGACACCCAAATCACGACGTACTTCTGTCACGACACCCCAACCATAAGTCGTACGTGTTGTGGCAACGTCAGCTGTTGTCAAACGAGCTTTTTGGTGCACATCAGTATAAGCAAACCCTTTGACCATATCGCCAATCTTATGCTCACCTTCTGCCTTATCTAGCATAAAAGTCACGCCATCTTTTTGCACAAAATACGCTTTCGCATTCTCATCAATCACAAGACCTGTGATAATAGTGGCAAGTAAATTATTCATGTATTCTTTCCTTTATAAAAGGAGGTGGAAAGTCCACCCCCATACCTTCTTTTTTGATTAGACTTCAAGCAATTCTTTTTCTTTGTTAGCTGTCATAGCATCGATGTGTTTAACAGCTTCGTCAGTTGCTTTTTGAATATCTTTTTCAAGAACTTTCAATTCGTCTTCAGTGATTTCTTTAGCTTTTTCTTGTTTTTTAGCTTCGTCCATAGCATCACGACGGATATTACGGATAGCAACTTTAGCATTTTCACCAACTTTTTTCACTTCTTTAGCAAGTTCTTTACGAGTTTCTTCAGTAAGCGCAGGAATAACCAAACGAATCACTGAACCATCATTCGCGGGGTTAATACCGAGGTCTGAAGCATTGATAGCATGTTCAATATCTTTCAAAGATGATTTATCAAATGGTGAAATCAAAAGAACACGTGCTTCTGGAACGGTGATAGAAGCTAATTGATTAAGTGGTGTCATGGCACCGTAGTATTCTACTTGGATACGGTCCAAAAGAGATGCGTTAGCACGACCAGCACGGATAGCTGCAAATTCGCGTGCCAATGAACTGTGTGATTGTTCAAAGCGTTCTTTAGCTTTTTCGATAATAGCATTAGCCATAGATTTTATTAATCCTCATTTCTTATTTTTTGTGGTGTTCAGCTTTATTTGAAACAGTTGTACCAATGGATTCCCCAAAGACAACACGTTTAATATTACCAGCTTCATTCATGTTAAAGACAACAAGGTCAATATCATTGTCCATTGAAAGAGTAGAAGCTGTTGCATCCATAATTTTAAGTCCACGTTGAATGACTTCGCCATGTGTCAATTCATCGAATTTCACGGCATTAGCATCTTTCTTAGGATCGGCATTATAGACACCATCAACACCATTTTTCGCCATTAAAATAGCTTCTGCTTCAATTTCAGCAGCACGAAGGGCAGCTGTTGTATCTGTTGAAAAGTATGGTGAACCAATACCAGCACCAAAAATGACAATGCGACCTTTTTCAAGATGACGAAGTGCACGACCACGAATATAAGGTTCTGCTACATTTTGCATTGGAATAGCTGTTTGAACACGAGTATCAACTCCATATTGTTGCAAACTATCAGCCATTACAAGGGCATTCATCACTGTACCTAACATACCAGTGTAATCGGCTTGTACGCGATCCATACCAGCTGCAGCAGCTGGTTCTCCACGCCAAAGATTTCCCCCACCAATAACCAAAGCAATTTCAACACCTGAACTATGTACTTCAGCAATTTCTTTTGCGATAGTTTGAACGGTTGTAAGATCGATTCCCACACCTTTTTCACCAGCTAACGCTTCACCAGATAATTTAATTAAAATACGTTTATACTTAGGTTCCACTACAAGTTACTCCTTCTTTTATCTTTACTATTTTATCATAATTTACCTGTTTTACCTAGCAAAATTCTCTGAATTTTGAAAGATTCAAGGTTTCAAAATCATGATGTTACAATGACAAAATGCTCCCTTTTTGTTTTCTATATTAATCACACAGTCCATAAAAAAATCCGTTTCAACGAAACGGATTTTCTGTTGTATCATCACATTAGAATGAACTTGGATCTACTTTGATACCTACACCTTGTGTAGTTGTGATAGACAAGTTAGTCATGTATGTACCTTTAGCAGTAGCTGGTTTAGCTTTAACGACAACTTCGTGGATAGCTTTGAAGTTTTCAACCAATTTATCTGCATCAAATGATACTTTACCGATGATAGCTTGTACGTTACCTGCTTTATCAGCACGGTAAGTGATTTTACCACCTTTAGATTCTTCAACTGCTTTAGCAACATCCATAGTTACTGTACCAGTTTTAGGGTTTGGCATAAGGTTACGAGGTCCAAGAACACGTCCAAGGCGTCCAACGATAGCCATCATGTCTGGTGTAGCGATAACTACGTCAAAGTCAAGCCAACCGTCGTTGATTTTAGCAACAAGGTCATCTTCACCAACGAAGTCTGCACCAGCAGCTTTAGCTTCTTCAGCTTTAGCACCACGTGCAAATACAAGAACACGTTGTGTTTTACCAGTACCGTTTGGCAATACCATTGCACCACGGATTTGTTGGTCTGCTTTACGAACGTCAATGTTAAGTTTGTATGCAACTTCCACAGATGCATCAAATTTTGCGAAGTTAGTTTCTTTTGCAAGAGCCACAGCTTCTTCTACGCTGTAAGCTTTTGTGCTGTCGATTTTTTCAAGTGCAGCACGCATTTGTTTGCTTTTTTTAGCCATTTAAAATTCTCCTTGTAATGTGGTCATATCGATTTGATTTAAAATCTCCCACGTCACTCATCAAATTACGATGAAGTCTTGCGGGTCTAACGTGAATTAATCTCAACGGTACAGTGTGGTTACCTCAATTAATCACAGATTGGGTTGCTATTGATTAGTCAACAACAGTGAATCCCATAGAACGAGCAGTACCTTCAATCATACGCATTGCAGATTCAATATTTGCAGCGTTTAAGTCTGGCATTTTAGTTTCAGCAATTTCTTGTACTTGTGCACGAGTAACTGTTGCAACTTTAGTTGTGTTAGGTGTTCCTGAACCTTTTTCAACACCTGCAGCTTTTTTCAAAAGAACAGCAGCTGGTGGAGTTTTAGTTACGAAATCAAATGATTTATCTTCATATACTGAGATAACAACTGGGATAATCATGCCAGCTTGGTCAGCTGTACGAGCGTTAAATTCTTTAGTGAATCCCATGATGTTAATACCTGCTTGACCAAGAGCTGGACCAACTGGTGGAGCTGGTGTAGCTTTACCAGCAGGAATTTGAAGTTTAACAACTTTTTCGACTTTTTTAGCCATTTATAAAATCCTCCTGTTGTGGTTTTGGCGGTAATTAAGATTTTTACCTCCCACAGATATGCTCAATAGCATACTTTACCATTATACATTAATTTTTGGAAAAAGCAAGGAGTTTATTGCATTTATTTTCTTAAAAATCCTTGATTTGACAACTTTTATTAACTGTTATCCAATTTAAGCACTTTCAAGCTATTTTTTCATCAGGCACTATTGATTTTCCTAATAACCTATTTCCATTCCACGTTAAATTATTGACGTCCATTTTTACTAACAAAGAAAGTCAAACTAAATTTTAGGAAAAGCCCTCTAATCATTTACATCTTTTAGGTTTCAGTATAAAATATAAAGTATGATGATGTACAAATTATTTTCTTTCTCGTTTGTGTTTTTGACACCAATTTTTGCTTATATTTTAGTGACATTTTTCAAATTAAAACGTTTTGGCATTCTATTTACCGACATTGCTTTTCCGATTTTTGCTTTTGAAATCGGATTGGTGGGAAATAAATTTTTAGGGAGTAGTATTTTCTTTTATTATTTGATTTGTCTGTCACTACTCGCTATTATTTTAACGGTAACTTTTCTTAGAAGAGATCATTCTTTTTCTTACCGCCGTTTTGGGAAATTTTTCTGGCGCTCTGGTTTTATTTTGACTTTTCTCTTTTACATTATGGTACTGATTTTAATTTTTACGATTGCATAAAAAACGCTAGCCAATTGAGCTAACGTTTTTTTATTATGCTTCTGGATTTGGGTTAGTCATCAGAACTTTACGTGGTTTTGTTCCTTCGGCTGGTCCGATGACACCTGCTGCTTCCAATTCATCCATTAAACGAGTGGCACGGTTAAATCCAACAGACAAACGACGTTGGAGCATTGAAGCACTTGCTTTTTGTGTTTCAAGTACCAAAGCTTTGGCATCTTCAAAGAGTGGGTCACCTTCTTGGGCGCCACCACCAGATTTCAAATCTGATTCAGAAACCTCACCTGGGTCAAAGCTATCATCATAATCTGCGTCAGCTTGGTCTTTAACGAAGCCAACAATGCGTTCCACATCATCATCAGAAATGAAAGAGCCTTGCAAGCGAACTGGGTGATTTTCATCAATTGGTTTGAAAAGCATGTCACCACGACCGAGAAGTTTTTCAGCACCATTCTCATCCAAAATGGTACGGCTATCTGTCCCTGATGATACGGCAAAGGCAACACGTGACGGCACATTAGCCTTAATTAAACCACTAATGACGTCAACAGACGGACGTTGTGTGGCAAGAATCATGTGAATACCCGCAGCACGCGCTTTTTGCCCTAGACGAATAATCGCATCTTCCACTTCTTTGCTGGCAACCATCATCAAGTCAGCCAACTCATCAACAATAACTACAATCAATGGTAAAGGAATTTGTTTTTGTTCAGATTGCGCATTAAATTCTTCAACTTTAGCATTGTAGCCTGCGATATTTCGCACCCCAAAATGACTAAAGAGTTCATAACGATTTTCCATTTCATCAACCACTTTTTGAAGTGCTCTTGCAGCCTTACGTGGATTGGTTACTACAGGAATTAGCAAATGCGGAATATCATTATAAACTGACAATTCAACCATTTTAGGGTCAATCATCATGAATTTGACTTGGTCTGGGCGAGCTTTCATCAAGATACTTGCAATAATCCCATTAACGGCAACTGATTTACCAGAACCTGTTGAACCAGCGACAAGCAAGTGTGGCATACGAGCAAGGTCAAAAGTACGTGCTGTTCCGTTAACAGCCTTACCAAGTGGTACTTCCAATAATTTATTAGGGTCTGTATTTGCTTGTTCCCAAAGTTCACGGAAGGTTACCGTTGCAATTTCTGAGTTAGGAACTTCGATACCGACCAACGATTTTCCTGGAATTGGTGCCTCGATACGAACATCTTTAGCGGCAAGTGCAAGTGCCAAATCATCGGCCAAATTTGAAATGCGGTTAACACGCACCCCAACTGCTGGTTTGACTTCGTATTTCGTAACAGACGGTCCAATCTCCGCACGTTCAACTTTGACATCAATCCCAAAGCTATTAAACGTATCTTCTAAGACTTTGATATTTCTGCGAACGAGATTTTTTTCCTTAGACTGATTTTTAGGTTTATCTGGTGCAAATAAGTCAATCGTTGGTAGTTTATAAAGAAGATTTGCTTTCGCCGTGAAATCAACTTCTAACGGTTCGCCGTCATCTTCTTCATCAAGTATAGCTTGCGTAGCTTCTTGCGACGGTGACGAATCCATTGTCGGATAATCTTCAAGTGGCGGTTCTTCTAAGCCATCCAAAGTGTGGTCATATGCCAAAATTTCAGGTTCAGTAGGTGAGTCATTTTCTGGAAGATTATCAAATAGCGAAGTCTCATTGTCAGTAGGATTCTCTAAAATTTCTCCTGTTTCTTGGTCAACAGTCATTTGAGCCAAGCGTTCTTCTTCCTCTTTCTGAGCTTTTTCCTGACGTTTTTGTTCAGCAAGTGCTTTTTTCTCTTCTCGTTTTACAAAGCGTTTTTGCTTTCTAATTTCGTTTTTAGCAGCCCATTCTTGGGATTTTTCTTTAAAAAATTCTACGATATCGTAAACTTCCCACGGACTCATCAAAAAGAGCCCCAAGATGATAAATAACATCCCGATCAGAAATGTGCCAACATTTGAAAAAAGAAAGGCTACGGGTTTATAAAGAACAGCACCAAGCATTCCTCCACCGACAAACTTGCTTACTTTAAAATTGATAATGTCACCATAAAGCAAGCGAGCTGTTGTTGAAAAGACTTCCTTGTCACGATAAGCTGTCAATGAAAATAGGTAAGCATGCCATTCAAGCAACAACCCAATCATTGTCACCACAAAACCACCGACAAGCCCTGTCTGTTTATGAAACCATTTAAATCCAATCAAATAGATAAGTACCGCAAACATTAGGAAGTAAGCCAAACTTCCCACCACGAATCTGACGATATTGTAAACTGTTATGCCAAAAATTCCTAGACGAGCAATCGCAAAGAAAAAAATAACAGCTGTCACAATTGCCAAAATAAAACGTTGCAGTGCTTTCTGTCTTTTTATTTCTGCTTTTGTTGGTCGCCGTGATTTACGACCTTTTTTTCTACTTTTTGATTTTGCCATAACCTTATTATAGCATTTTTTAAGCTTTTAGGTTATTTCGATAAAAATATGATAAAATGGAATAACTAATATCACTTCTATTTATAAACTTGTGGATAAGTTGATTTCAAATGATGATTATGCACACGTGTTATCACCAGAATATCCACAAGCTGTTGATGATTTTGAGCTGTTTAGGAGGCAACATGAAAAAATTTTGGTCTTTTGGATTAATGGTATTATGCCTAGCTAGTTTATCTGGTTGTGAAAGCATTACACGCGCTATTCGTGGTGATGATTATGTCAATGCAAAAATAGCAGCGAGTTCTTCAAAAGCTGCTGCTTCTGCTTCAGCAAGCGCCAGCGCATCCTCATCAAAAGCTTACCAAAAAGAATTAAAGAAAGCTTTGAGTGCTGACCAATCTGCCTTTCCTCAATTATCAACAGATGTCGTAAATGACGAAGCAGAAGTTATTATGCACACTTCTATGGGAGATATTACCTTAAAACTCTTTCCAAAATACGCACCTTTGGCGGTCGAGAATTTCCTCACACACGCCAAGGACGGTTATTATGATGGTCTGCTATTTCACCGTGTGATTTCAGATTTCATGATTCAATCAGGTGATCCTAACGGAGATGGCACAGGTGGTCAATCTATCTGGAATGGTAAAGACAAGAGTATCGACTCAGGAAATGGATTTGTCAATGAAATCTCACCCTACCTCTATAATATTCGTGGCGCTCTTGCCATGGCAAATGCTGGTGCTGATACCAACGGTAGCCAATTTTTCATCAACCAAAATTCAGATGACCAATCAAGTCAACTCTCATCAGATAATTATCCTCAATCGATTATTGATGCTTATGCTAACGGCGGTAACCCAAGCTTAGATAAAAACTATACTGTCTTTGGACAAGTTATTGATGGCATGGATGTAGTTGATAAAATCGCTGCGGTTGACACTGATGACAATGATAAACCAACGACTGATGTTACCATCACAAGCATTGAGGTCGTGAAAGACTACGATTTTGATTAATGAATTGATCCTCAAATAATTAAAAAATCAAGCTAGGATAACCTGCCTTGATTTTTTGCTTACCTTTTTATTAAAATCATTCCGCTAAAACGCCAAATCTCCCAAGAAAAACAAATTTTTTGCTATAATATAAGAACAGAAAGCGAGACGATATGACGCCAAATAAAGAAGATTACTTAAAATGTATTCATGAACTTGGAGAAACCAGAACTAAAATCACGAACAAACGCATTGCTGAATTAATGAAAGTATCTGCGCCAGCTGTTTCTGAAATGATCAAAAAAATGATTGCCGAGGACCTCATTGTCAAAGATAAAGAGCTTGGCTACTACCTGACCAAAAAAGGCTTGCTTTTGGTTTCAGAACTTTACCGAAAACACCGTTTGATAGAAGTTTTTCTAGCCAACCATCTTCATTACAATGCTGATGAAATTCACCAAGAAGCTGAAGTTTTAGAACATACGGTTTCTACCATTTTTATCGATCGTTTGGAAGAAAATCTTAATTTTCCCGCATTTTGTCCACACGGTGGAACAATTCCAAAAAAGGGTGACTTTTTAGTAGAAATTCATCATCAAACGCTCAGTCAAATTGAAACATTGGGAACTTACAAAATCAGTCGAACACACGATGAAGCTCATTTACTAAACTACCTTGAAGAACATGAATTAGCCATTAATGATGTCGTCGAGTTGATAAAAGTCGATGATTATGCCAAAACGCACACACTCGCCTACCACTCACGACAATTGGTTATCCCAGAAAGAATTGCTGAACAAATTTATGTTGAACGAGTATAATCAGTCAATAACAAAAGGACTCCAAAACCCAGGTTTTGGAGTCCTTTCATTTGGAGCTCGCTTATTGGATAGAATCTCCTTAGATTCCCTCAATCTCAATGGTTTATTAGACATTAATAATTAGCGTTCAG
>OBVF01000020.1_pt1 | contig 185856 bp, 142 predicted proteins | sample 1476041 | NCBI WGS metagenome assembly OBVF01 (sample SAMEA2579983, study PRJEB22360) | human gut metagenome
GAAAAATACCTGTCAACACTTTTACAGGACAGCGCATTTTAATGCGTCGGCCCTGTACCGGAGGTCGATACGTTACTCTAAGAGATGGAACTTAATCAATACCGGAGAAAGAAATAGATAGTAACGGCAGAGGTCATTTTACTCAAAATTGATGGCTGATTTGCCAATATACTACTCTGTCGGTATACCAATTGGTTACGTTGCATCGTCGAAAGGCATTGGCGTATTGGTATATATCGGCAAATTATTTAATTAATCTCACCGATAGTTTTGAGATAATCTTAATAGCATTTGAAATAATGCTGCAAAGCGGTATAGGAGATATTGCCTTTCTTTGCAGAAATCGAAATATTAATTATTATGAGAAACAATACGAAATTACTTTCTTTAGGAATTGCCCTTACATTGTGTACAGGCGTACTTCAAGCTCAGGATTCCTGGCAATCAAAACTATTGAAGATGAGCGATGATGGTTCGCTTACCTATGTGCGGGATGCCGACGGGTTTGTTTTGCCTGATTTCAGTCAGGCGGGTTATAAAAACGGAGAACCTATCCCCGTGGTTGATCTACCTGACCGGACAGAGACCATTAGTCCCCTCCCGGATGCTTCGGCGGATAATACGGCACATATACAGGCTGCTATCAATAAAGTAGGGGCTTATACGCCTGATGGAAATGGCATACGTGGGGTAGTGCTGCTTAAAGCTGGACGATACAATGTGGACGGAACGATTAATATGACTTATCCCGGAGTGATCTTGCGCGGTGAAGGTAACTGTTATGCAACGACAGACTCTACGGTACTTTTTGGAAGAAATGCCAAAGAGAAAGCAAAGCGGTTAATTTTGATGGGAAACAGCTCGGCGCATAACTGGGGGAATGGTTCGGGAAGTAACCATACGAATGTCACTACAGAGAAAGTGATGCCGGGAGATTATAGTTTTAGTGTGGCAGATGCAAGTCTCTACAAAGCAGGAGATCTTATTTGTGTGAAGTATCCTACTACGGAAGCGTGGCTGGAAGCAGTATGGTACGGTGGAAACACTAACCGGAATACGGATGCGTCTATGAAATGGAAGGCAAAGGATGTAGATATGTCCTATCACCGCTATGTGACGAAAGTGGAAGGGAATACGATCACTCTGGACGCACCTTTGTTTTATACACTTGACAAAGCTTATTCTCAGGCATATATTTATAAGATAAATAATGCCGCAACCATACGTCATAATATCGGGATAGAGAATCTGCATATCTCTTTTGAACGTACTCCAAGTACTTCTAAAGTAAATGCCGACCAGAACTGTATTTATATGAGTTCATTGGAAAACAGTTGGGTAAAGGGGGTATCAATGACCGGATTTATCCATGCGGGAATTAAAATAACTTCTACTACACGTAGTACGATAGAAGATTGCTATTCTATTGATCCTTCAGGATTGTGTACCGGGGGGACTTATTATAATTTTGAAACGTATCATCGTTCCCAGCTAGTACTGCTCAAAAACTGCTATGGGCGAAACGGACGCCACCATTACCTGTCTAATGGTTGTGCCACAGTAAGTGGTATTGTAGTTCAGAATTTCCGTTCGGAGCTTTCATTGGCATCTTCCGAAGGACACCGGCTCTGGTCGCAGGGAATTTTGTTTGATAACTGGAAAGAAGTAGGTACGGTGAAAAATAATGCAGGTAAAATAGGCATGTTTCTACGTGATAATATGGGTAGCGGACATGGTTGGGGAGGAACCAACAGTGTATTCTGGAATTGCGATGTGCAACAGGGCATGATTTACCTGGATAAGGTACCTACCGGACAGAATTATGCGATTGGCTGTACGGCAAAAACTATCCGTAAATACCGTAATACGAGTGTATATACCACCGGATACATAGAAGGACAAAAGAAGAAAGGGTTGCAACCGCAATCGCTTTACGATGCACAGTTGGCAGCTCGTAAGAAGGCTACAGGGATAACTATCGCAAAAAGCGATGGACAGCAGCCACGCGTATCGGTAGAAAAAGGAAGAGTGGTGATTTCGTCAGAGACCATGGGGCACGTGAATATATATAATGTAAATGGTACGCAGTTGCAGTCATTTGCCGTCACTACCGGGAATGCCGTCAAGAGTCATTTATTGGCTTCAGGTGTCTATGTGGTAAATGTTCAGACGAAAGGTAGGGCGGATTATACTACGAAAGTTTACGTCGAATAAAGCCTCCGGAGCATGTCCGGTTAAGTATCCGGGATAGTATTTAAAATCTTTTTCGACAAAAATGCCTGTATGACTCCCCGGAGGAAAAGGTAGACCAGAAAGGCCAGCCATAAAGCATGATTTCCCATTTGGGCATGAAAAGCATAATAGGTGACGAAGAAACTTACGGAAGCCACAAGCATCGAGGCAAGCATTTGCCGGGTGGCTGTGGCTCCGATAAAGATGCCATCCCAGAGGAAAGCGGAGAAACCTGCCAGCGGGATGGCAAGTACCCAATAAAAATAGTTGCCTGCTTCGTCGATCACTGCAGGTTCATTGGTCAGTAGTTCGAGAAAAGACTTGCCCCCGATAGCATAGAGTAGCGTGAAGACAAGTGAAAGCCCTATACCCCAATTGAATAATTGGCGTACGGTTTGATGTAGTGCTATCCGGTTGCGGGCACCAATATATTTACCGGCCAATGCTTCTCCGGCATAGGCGAAGCCATCCATAATATAAGAGAAGAGAGTGAATAACTGCATCAGGAGCGTGTTCACTGCAAGTACAATTTCACCTTGTGCTGCTCCGGCCGAGGTGAAATAGATGGTGACAATCACCAGGCAGAGTGTCCGAAAGAATATGTCCCGGTTTACAGAGAAAAAACGGGACATGGCCTGCTTTTGCCAGATCCCTTTGAAAGTGATACGTTTCCGTAGTGGTCTATAATAATGTATCCATAGCAGCAACGCCATGAAAAAGCCGGCATATTGGGCAATGAGAGTGCCAAGGGCAACACCTTCCACTTTCATCTTTAGCAGGTAAACAAAGCTTAGGCTGGCCACAATATTCACTACGTTTTGCGTAATGGCGATATACATCGGAAATCGGGAGTTCTGCATACCGATAAACCATCCGGCGAAGCCATAAAGTCCGAGCATGGCAGGTGCTCCCCATATACAGATACGAAAATAGAGAGTGGCAAGTTCTTGCACCTCCCGGCTGGTCTTAATGAAAGTAAAAGCCGTTTTCTGGATAGGATATTGAAGTAATAACAGGCAAAAGGCGATGAATAACCCTACGCCAACAGAACGTAGTAGCAGACGGGTTACTTCGTCCAGATCGCGTTTTCCGTAAGCTTGTGAGGTCATTCCGCTTGTACCCATACGCAGAAACCCAAAAATCCAATAGATGATATTGAACAACAGACCACCTACCGCAATGGCTCCGATATAGGCAGGTGCCCCTAAATGTCCCACAATAGTGACGTCAATCAGGCCTAGCAATGGGACTGTGATATTGGAAATGATAGAGGGTATCGCAATCTCAAGGATACGCTTATTTCCGTTATTGATGGATCTCTTTTTGCTCATTCTGAGGACAAAGTTAGATTAAAAAATATATATATGAAATTTAACTGAACAATAACTCTATTTAATTGGTTCGTACTGGAAAGATGAGAATAAAAATCTTATCTTTGCAAAGTCCTTAACTAAATAAGTATTAATGAAATGAGAGCCTTAACTTTACTTTTTACTTTCTTGATTTCTTTCCCGCTTACACTTTCGGCACAGGCTGCCGGAGATGTGTTGCAGAAGGTTTCGGAAGCGATGGCTGCCGAGCAATGGGAACAGGCTGTCAGCTTGTTCCGTCAGGCTATTCAACTTAATGTTGACAAGTCTGAGATGTTTTATTGGACAAGTGTGGACAAGAATAGCAATGTCAGTGTTAAAATGGCTCAGGAACTGACGCTTCATTATAAAAATGTACGAAACTACGATAAGGCTTATCTGTTTTGTAAAGAGCTTCTTCAAAAGTTTCCTAATGATGTGAAATGGCTTCTGACTTGTGCAGAGACAGAAGTGTGTAGAGGGAAAGAAGAAGAGGCTTTGCAGACCTATCAGAAGGTGCTCTCACTGGATGCTAATAATCTGGATGCTAATATCTTTGTCGGTAATTATTATTATCTGAAAGCTGAACAGGAAAAGCAACAGTTGATGCGCGATTATAAGAAGATCAATTCTCCCACCCGTATGCAGTATGCTCGTTATAAGGATGGGTTGAGCCGGCTTATGACTGAAAGATATGGTAAAGCGAAAGAATATCTGCAGAACGTAGTCCGCCAGTTTCCATCAACAGAGGTGATGAAAACGCTGGAGAAAATAAGGAAGCTGGAGGTCGAAATGAAGTAAGCGGAGCGGGCAGAGAGGTTCTTGTTAGCGGCTTATTATATGTCATATTGTACCTCTTTGAATAGATAGGTTCGTTCCGTTCCGATCTGATCTTCAAGAATAAGCCGTCCGTCCGGTTCTACACGCAGCAGGCGGGCCAGAAACTTTCCATTGGCATCGGTGTATCGGTGAAATCCATCTTTACGGAAAAGAGATCCGGTATATCGGTCGGCTATGAGAGTGTTTACACTTTCGTTTTCTGTTTGTAGTAACGCATAGTAGTCTTTTATCCGTCTCATGATAGAAGCTAATATCTGTTCGGGGCTGTAAGATTGTCCTGTGATTTGTTTTAAGGATACCGGGTTGGGAGCCGGACTGGTGAATGTTTCTTGGTTGATATTGACTCCGATACCCGCAATGCTCCGGCTGATATGAGTTCCTGTCAGATCATTCTCGATAAGCATGCCGCAAATTTTCTTGTCTTTCCAATAAATATCGTTCGGCCATTTGATAGAAACATCAGAAACATGTATGTCCAGTTCTTCTTTGATGGCCAAAGAGATAATTTGGGAGAGCAGGAATTGTTTGCGGGCTTTCAGGAAGGTAGGATAGAGGACAAAGCTGAACATCAGGTTTTGTTCCCTCTCGGATTCCCAGCTATTCCCACGTTGTCCTCTACCCGAGGTTTGAAAATCCGTAGTAACAGTTGTCAGTTCTCCGACACATTGCTTGTTGCAAAGATCATTCAAGTATTTATTAGTTGACTCTGTCTCTTTCAGATAAACCAGAGAAACGGGAAACGATTCAGGGAAGTGCATCATATTCGGCACGTAGTTTTTTAGTGAACTTTTTTAAAACCTCTTCGTAGGAATGGTCTATCAGATGTTCTATCAGACGATCGTCTGCATCCTGATCAAAGCAGACACTGTTCCAGTATTTCTTATTGAAATGATAAGCCCCGTTGACAGCAGAATAGCGCTCACGAAGCTCGATTGCATATTCCGGATCACACTTTAGAGAAATACTATTAGCTCCCTCCAGATCGATCAGGGCAAACATTTTATCCATCACCTTCATAACGAGTGATACGTCATCAAAAGGAAAACATTCTGTTACTCCTTTTTTGCTCAGGCAATACTCTCTTGCTTTTTCTACATTCATACGCTCAAAATAGAGGCGGATAAAACGCCTCTTTTATATGTTCTATTTTAAAATTTCCTGCTTTGCCTACCGCTGTGATAATATCGAAACGCACGGGTACATCAAGCTGAAAAGTCCTGATATAGGTATCTGCCGCTTTTACAGTATGCCTGATTTTCTGCACAGTAACGGCATCTTCCGGTTGCATGACAGTTGTATCACTACGGGTTTTAACTTCCACTACTATAAGTTCATTGTCTTTGGCTGCCACAATGTCAAGTTCAAGATGTCCTTTCCGCCAGTTCCGATGACGAATGACATACTCATTCTTTTCCAGATAGGCTACAGCGGCATCTTCACCGGCTTTTCCTAATTCATTGTGTGAAGCCATAGATTTAGTAGTTAGAATTCATAAATTGGCAGTTAATATGCAAAAATACTCTTTTTATTCTTTGTTTTTACAGAAGTAAAAGTAAATTTGCAGAGAATATGGGAAAGAGAGCTAAAAAAGGCTTTAAGATGCATGTTGAACTCACTAAGCGTGAGCGACGAATGAGCATTTTACTAAGCGAAGATGAACAGTTGATTGTAGATCGTTATTTAGAGAAATATAAGATAACGAACAAATCACGTTGGCTTCGTGAGACAATTCTCATGTTCATCCATAAAAATATGGAAGAGGATTATCCTACTCTTTTTGGTGAACACGATATGAGGCGCTGAAATCCTATGCTGGACGATACTTATTTTATGAAACAAGCGCTCATAGAGGCGCAAAAGGCTGCCGACAGAGGGGAAGTGCCTGTGGGGGCTGTGGTTGTTTGTAAAGAGCGGATTATTGGTCGCGCTCATAACCTCACTGAAACCCTGAATGATGTAACTGCCCATGCCGAAATGCAGGCGATCACTGCTGCTGCCAATGTTCTTGGTGGTAAATATCTGAATGAATGTACGCTATATGTCACAGTGGAACCATGTGTGATGTGTGCCGGAGCCATTGCCTGGGCACAAACAGGAAAACTTGTTTTCGGAGCAGAAGATGAGAAACGTGGTTATCAGAAGTATGCCGCACAGGCATTGCATCCCAAAACAATAGTGGTAAAAGGTGTATTGGCCGATGAATGTGCTGCTTTGATGAAAGAGTTCTTTGCGGCAAAAAGGGGATAATGTTATAACTCTCCTTGCTTCCTATTTTATTTCTTCGAAATCAACGTATTCCCCCTCATCTTTAGCGAATATTTTTTTGTGTCTTCGGGGCTGAAAATCATCTTCTGTCACGCTTTCCTCCTCTTGTTCTCTTCTTTGGGAGTTCTGTTGTTGCTGTCTTTCGTTCGTAGTGGTATAAGTACGCGTGTTGGATGTAGAGCGACGTCCGAAGCCGAAGAGAGCCCGCAAGATACTTCCTACAATTGAAACGCCAATAACAAGGATGGCTATTATTAGAATAAAAAAGAATCCAAGAAGATTAAACATGAGCTATTAGTTTTATACGTTGTTTGAAACTGATAGTACAACAAACGTGCCAAAAGGAATGTTTATCTATTTTTTCTTGTAAAAAGTGAAAGTATGATATACCACAAGATGATAGCCGCAAATCCACTAACACCTAAGAAGATCAATAAGGGAATACATACGATTAAAAAGATAAAACTAATTTTATTGTCTTTCCAGGATAAGCTCTTGAATTTGAGAGAGAACATGGGAATCTCTGATACCAATAACCATGAAAAGAGCATGACTAATAGCAGGATATATACAGGATGGCAACTTTCGGATACAAGAAAGTCATGGGCGCCATAGATTAAAGCACCCCAGAATAATGCATTAGCCGGAACTGGCAAGCCGATAAAAGAACTGGTCTGGCGCGTATCGTTATTGAATTTAGCTAACCGTAACCCCGAAAAAACAGAGATAAGAAAAGCTGCATATGGCAGATAGGGGGCAATCACTTCGATGTTTGCCGGATAGTGCATTTCTTTTAATAATGAAAAGATAACGAATGAGGGTGCCACACCAAAACTAATATCATCGGCCAATGAATCGAGGTCTTTTCCGATAGAAGAGTGTGCGTTGAGAGTACGTGCCAACATGCCATCAAAGAAATCGAAAACAGCACTTAATATAATAAAGGTAAGAGCTAAGTCATAGCGTGCTTCGAAAGCCATGACAGAAGCAATACAACCGGAGAAAAGATTCAGGCAGGTTACTGCATTGGGGATATAGTTCTTTAGGGCATTTGCCATTGTGACAGTTTTTTATTTCAGTTTGGCGATAACCGTTTGGTTACCGGTGGTTAATTGTCCCATGGTAACACAGACTTCTGTACCCAATGGGAGATATACGTCTACACGGGAACCAAATTTGATAAATCCCATATGTTCGTCAATATAGCATTCTTCACCTACTTCTGCGTAAGTAACGATACGGCGGGCTAATGCTCCGGCAATCTGACGTGCCATGATTTCCACTCCTTCGGGAGTTTCAATAACTACTGTCGAACGTTCATTCTCTGTGCTGGCTTTAGGCAACCAGGCTTTCAGGAACTTACCATTATGATGGGCTACCTTCTTTACGGTTCCGTCTACCGGATACCAATTGGCATGCACATTCAATACACTCATGAAGATAGATATCATGAGGCGGCGGTCATGGAAGTATTCGTGTTCGTCTACTTCTTCAATTACAACTATTTTACCGTCAGCCGGTGCAACGACAATCTTCTCGGTTTCTCCTCCGAAAAGACGCTTCGGACAACGGAAGAAGTTTACCATCAATCCGTAGACAATGATACTGGCCAAAGCCACCAGATAAAATGGTATTTTACAGTCTATTCCCCAGTAAAGAGCCGCATTGATCAACAGTAGAAAGATGATACCTCCCCACAGAATATGAGTACCTTCACGGTGAATACGTATTTTTTTTAATTTCTTTAGTCTGCCCATGTGCACTATTTAATGATAATTGTCTGCAAAAATATAGTTAATTTAAAAATCCAGCAAGTAAATGAGCATAGAAATACAAATGTTGATAACTTTTTGGGCATTATTTTTGTTAGTAACCCCAGAGATTGTAATTTTATGGCTCAAAATCATCAACCTATTCATTATGCAGGATTTCGTTCACTTACATGTTCATACCCAATATTCTCTATTAGATGGTCAGGCCAGCGTCAGTGCTTTGGTAGATAAAGCCATGAAAAATGGGATGAAGGGAATTGCCGTAACCGATCATGGAAATATGTTCGGTATCAAGGAGTTTACTAATTATGTCAATAAGAAAAATGGTGGACCGAAGGGGGAAATAAAGGATCAGAAAAAACGTATTTCCGCTATTGAATCCGGTAAAGTGGAATGTGAAGACAAGGAGGCCGAAATAGCGATCTGTAAAGCTAAAATAGCTGAAGCTGAGGCCAGACTGTTTAAGCCCATCATTGGTTGTGAGATGTATGTGGCCCGTCGCACGATGGATAAAAAAGAGGGAAAGCCGGATCAGAGTGGTTATCACCTGATAGTATTGGCAAAGAATGAAAAGGGCTATCATAACCTTATCAAGTTGGTATCGCATGCATGGACTGACGGATATTATATGCGTCCACGTACCGACCGGAATGAGTTGGAGAAATATCACGAAGGCTTGATTGTCTGTTCGGCCTGTTTGGGTGGGGAGGTGCCTAAAAAGATAACGCAAGGTCTGTTGGATGAAGCTGAGGAAGCCATCCAATGGTACAAGAACCTTTTTGGAGAAGATTATTATCTGGAGCTTCAACGCCATAAAGCTACTGTCCCTCGTGCCAATCATGAAGCGTATCCATTGCAGGTGAATGTAAACAGTCACCTCATCGAATATTCTAAAAAATATAATGTGAAGCTGATTTGCTCTAACGACGTTCACTTTGTGGAGGAAGCACATGCAGAAGCACATGACCGTCTTATCTGTTTGAGTACGGGTAAAGACCTGGATGATCCGAAGCGTATGCTTTACACCAAACAAGAATGGATGAAAACGCGCGAAGAGATGAATGAACTCTTTGCTGATGTTCCTGAAGCTTTGAGCAATACGCTTGAGATTCTCGATAAAGTAGAGTACTACTCCATTGACCATGCTCCTATTATGCCGACTTTTGCCATTCCCGAAGAGTTCGGAACGGAAGAAGGGTATCGGCAGAAATATACAGAGAAAGATCTTTTCGATGAATTTACGCAGGATGAAAATGGAAATGTAGTGCTGAGTGAAGACGCAGCATTGGATAAAATAAAGCGATTGGGGGGGTACGACAAATTGTATCGTATCAAACTTGAAGCGGATTATCTGAAGAAGCTGACATTTGACGGAGCAAAGAAATTCTATGGAGACCCGTTAACTCCGGAGATAAAAGAGCGGCTTGTATTTGAGTTACATATTATGAAGACGATGGGTTTTCCGGGTTACTTCCTGATTGTACAGGACTTTATTGCAGCGGGACGTAATATGGGAGTCTCTATTGGTCCGGGACGTGGATCGGCCGCCGGTTCGGCTGTAGCATATTGTTTGCAGATAACGAAGATTGACCCGATCCGGTATGACTTGCTGTTTGAGCGTTTTCTGAATCCGGATCGTATTTCACTGCCGGATATTGATATTGACTTCGATGATGACGGTCGTGGAGAAGTACTTCGTTGGGTAACGGAAAAGTATGGGCATGAGAAGGTGGCACATATCATTACATACGGTACGATGGCCACAAAGTTGGCTATTAAAGATGTAGCGCGCGTACAGAAACTTCCTTTGTCCGAATCGGACCGTCTGGCAAAGCTCGTTCCCGATAAAATCCCTGAAAAGAAATTAAACTTGCGCAATGCCATCGATTATGTACCCGAACTGCAAGCAGCCGAGGCGTCGCCTGATCCGTTGGTGCGTGATACCTTGAAGTATGCCTTAATGCTGGAGGGTAACGTGCGCGGTACGGGAGTACATGCTTGTGGTACGATCATCTGTCGTGATGATATCACCGATTGGGTACCGGTAAGCACCGCGGATGATAAAGAAACGGGCGAGAAGATGCTCGTAACCCAGTATGAAGGTTCGGTGATTGAAGATACCGGATTGATTAAGATGGACTTCCTGGGCTTGAAGACTTTGTCTATCATTAAGGAAGCTGTTGAGAATATCCGTTTAAGTAAGAATATTGAACTGGACATTGATACGATTTCTATTGAGGATCCTGCTACTTATAAATTATATAGTGACGGACGAACCATCGGTACGTTCCAGTTTGAATCTGCGGGTATGCAGAAATATCTGCGTGAGCTGCAGCCTTCTACTTTTGAGGACCTGATTGCCATGAATGCTCTTTATCGTCCGGGTCCTATGGATTATATTCCTGATTTTATTGATCGTAAACACGGACGTAAACCGATTGAGTATGACATTCCTGTGATGGAGAAATACCTGAAGGATACTTATGGTATTACTGTGTATCAGGAACAGGTGATGCTCTTGTCTCGTTTGCTGGCCGACTTTACCCGCGGTGAGTCCGATGCCTTGCGTAAAGCGATGGGTAAAAAGTTACGTGATAAGCTGGATCATATGAAACCGAAGTTCATTGAAGGCGGACGGAAAAACGGACATGACCCGAAAGTCCTTGAGAAGATTTGGACCGACTGGGAAAAGTTTGCTTCGTATGCGTTTAATAAGTCGCATGCTACCTGTTACTCATGGGTGGCGTATCAGACAGCTTATCTGAAAGCGAACTATCCTTCGGAATATATGGCTGCCGTTATGAGTCGAAGTTTGTCTAACATTACTGATATCACAAAGCTGATGGATGAGTGTAAGGCGATGGGAATACAGGTACTTGGTCCGGATGTAAATGAAAGTAATCTTAAATTTACGGTAAACAAACATGGTGATATTCGCTTTGGATTGGGAGCTGTGAAAGGAGTAGGGGAGTCTGCAGTACAAAGCATAGTAGAAGAGCGTCGGGCGAATGGTCCGTTTAAGGGCATTTTCGATTTTGTGCAGCGTGTCAATCTGAATGCTTGCAATAAGAAGAATATGGAATGCCTGGCACTTTCGGGTGGTTTTGATAGTTTCCCTGAACTGAAACGTGAACAGTTCTTTGCTGTAAATTCGAAAGGAGAAGTGTTCCTTGAAACGCTGATGCGCTACGGCAACCGTTATCAGGCAGATAAAGCTGCCGCGGTGAATTCATTGTTTGGTGGAGAAAATGTGATTGATATCGCTACTCCTGAGATTCTTCCTGCCGAACGTTGGGGAGATCTGGAGCGACTGAATAGAGAAAGAGATTTGGTAGGAATTTATCTTTCTGCACATCCGTTGGATGAATATACTATTGTACTTGACCATGTCTGCAATACGCGTATGGCTGAGCTTGAAGACAAGTCTGCGCTCGTCGGCCGGGAGATAACAATGGGAGGAATAGTGACCAGTGTGCGTCGGGGGATCAGTAAGAATGGTAATCCATATGGCATTGCCAAGATAGAAGATTACTCCGGTTCGGCAGAGTTACCGTTTTTTGGTAACGACTGGGTTACTTTCCAAGGTTATCTGGGAGAGGGAACTTTCCTGTTCATTAAAGCCCGTTGCCAACCCAAACAATGGCGTCCCGAAGAATTGGATATCAAAATCACTTCCATGGAATTGCTTCCTGATGTGAAGGAGAAACTGGTTGAAAAGATAACAATCCTTGTACCGTTGTCTGTCTTGAATTCGGCCATGGTTGCCGAATTGTCTTCATTGACAAAAGACCATCCCGGGAATACCGAGCTCTATTTTAAAGTGACGGACAGGGATGAAAAGATGCATGTTGATTTGATATCCCGTCCGGTAAAACTATCTGTAGGGAAAGAATTAATCTCTTATTTAAAAGAACGACCCGAACTTGAGTTTCGGATAAATTAAGTATATTTGCACCGTAGCATTGGAGGCTATAACCTTCCGGCTACCAATTTCTAACTATTAACTTTTAAAATTATGGCTTTAGCAATTACTGACAGCAACTATAAGGAAATTCTTGCAGAAGGGAAACCGGTTGTTGTTGACTTTTGGGCCCCCTGGTGTGGTCCTTGTAAGATGGTAGGTCCTATCATCGACGAATTGGCAACAGAGTTTGAAGGACAGGTCATTATCGGCAAATGTGATGTCGATGAAAATAGTGACATGGCCGCAGAATATGGTATTCGCAATATTCCTACTGTTCTTTTCTTTAAGAACGGAGAAATTGTGGATAAGCAGGTAGGTGCTGTGGGCAAACCTGTTTTTGTAGAGAAAGTGAAGAACTTATTATAAGCTTTCAACTTAACAAATTAAGATTATGGGACTGGAAGACGATTTTTTACTCGCTGATGCCGATGATGAAAAGACCATCGAGTTCATCAAAAATTATTTGCCTCAGGAATTGAAGGAAAAGTTCTCGGATGATGAGCTTTACTATTTTCTTGACCTGATTGATGAATATTACTCAGAAAGTGGTATTCTGGATGCACAACCCGATGAAGATGGCTTTATTGACATTGATTTGGAAAAGGTGGTGGACTACATCGTGAAGGAGGCTAAAAAGGATGAAATGGGTGAATTTGATCCTGAAGAAATGCTGTTTGTAGTTCAGGGAGAAATGGAATATGGAAACTCTCTGGGACAAGTGGAGTAATTCGTCTCCGGATTTTCTACAGTGAAACCCCGTTAAAGTTCTGATAAAGCTATTAACAGATAACTTTAGAAGGAAACGCAGATTAACGCAAATTATCGCAGATCAGAACTTGATCTTTGCGATATATTTGTGTTAATCTGCGTTTTTATGATGGCTGAGTTTACTTGTGGAGTTATATTTCTTCCAGTGCATAATACTGGTAGTCTCTCAATAATGTTTGCAGGAATTTCTCGTCGTTCCCTTCCGTTTGCTTAATGGATAGCAAGGAACGAACTTTCTCTGCCAGTAACCTGACACGACGCGGGCGGTCTTTTTTGCCCGATGCCAGTGTTTTGGTTATTACATTGACCTGTTCCAGAGATAAGTCGGCAGCCGATACATACACCGGGTGATAACCTTTGGTCAGATAATCATATTCGTCAAGGCTGACTTGTATTTTCCGGTAGTTCTTTTCTTTTATTACCATAGTGCCGGCGGCAAGGTCGCCCAGACGTTGGTGATTCTTGGTGAGCAGAATGAAAATGACCCCTAAACCTCCTGTAATCGGTAAGTCTATGGGGAATAATAACCACCGGAGTAAATAAGAGCTAAGACTTGGTGTTGATCCATCCGCCTTGACTACCCGTATATTGAGAAGCCGCTTTCCTAAACTCTGCCCACGATTGAATATTTCACAAAGGAGCGAATAAGTAAGAATCGGCGCATAGATAATCAGGAAAAAGAAGAAAACGGAGAATCCGGAAAAGGCATGTACATTGAGGTAAGCTAACATGAGACTAAGCCCTACTACATATATAAATAAGAAAGTATAATCGATCAGCAGAGCAAGCATACGCTCGCCAAGACTCGCAGGCGTTTGGCTGATGCGTACGAACTGTCCTGTAATAATGGTGGATTCTGCCATTTCTTTTTAAACATTTTTGTGATTCCGTTGCAAATATATCATATTTCTCTTACTTTTGCTTCGGATTCGGACAAAACTTCTATCCGGACTCCCCTAAACAATGAAAGAAGTTACGTTTATCCGCCGGAACATTGAAAAATGGAAAGAGACAGAGAAGGTTGTGGAGAAAGCTGACAAGCTTAATCCGGACCGGCTTGCCGACGCATATACGGAACTGACTGCCGATCTGGCTTTTGCCCAGACACATTATCCTTCTTCGCGTATCACTATTTATCTTAATAATCTGGCTTCAGCTCTTCACAATGTGATCTACCGTAATAAACGGGAGAAGTGGACACGTATCATTACTTTCTGGACACGCGAAGTGCCTCAGACTATGCACGATGCCCGTAAGGAGCTGTTGGTGTCTTTTCTTATCTTTGCTGCCAGTGTGGTTATCGGTATTATCTCTGCCTGGAATGATCCGGACTTTGTACGGCTGATACTGGGCAATGGCTATGTAGATATGACACTTGAAAACATTGCCAACGGTCAGCCGATGGCAGTATATAACGGTTCGGAAGAGATGCCGATGCTTCTGGGTATTACGCTGAACAATATCATGGTGTCTTTCAACTGCTTTGCTATGGGTTTGCTCACAAGTTTCGGTACCGGATATATGCTCCTTTCCAATGGAATCATGTTGGGAGCTTTTCAGACTTTCTTTTACGGAGAAGGGTTGTTGGCCGAATCCATGCTCGCAATCTGGTTGCATGGAACGCTTGAAATATGGGCTATTATCGTAGCGGGGGCTGCCGGGTTGGCTTTGGGAAATGGCTGGCTTTTTCCGGGAACTTACTCCCGTGCAGAGTCTTTCCGCCGTGGAGCGAAGCGGGGATTGAAAATAGTAATAGGTACAGTTCCTGTGTTTATTATGGCGGGGTTTATCGAAGGGTTTCTCACCCGTCATACCGAGTTCCCTACAGTGTTGAGGTTAGGTATTATTCTTCTTTCACTTGCATTTATCATATTCTATTATATTTATTTACCAAACAGAAAGTCATATGGAGTCACAGAAAGCTAGAATTGTATTGTATGCGAAGCGTACCTTTGGAGAGAAGATGAACGCCTCGTTCGATTTTATAAAGGAGAACTGGAAGCCTTTGTTTAAGTTTACAACTTACCTTCTATTGCCTTTATGCCTTGTGCAGGCATTAAGTTTGAATGGTTTGATGGGCAGCACCATGAGTCTTTCCTCCAACATACAAGCTGGTAGCAGTAATCCGTTTGCTATATTCGGGGCGATGTTTTGGGTAAATTACGGATTGACCATTCTTTGTTATATGATTGGTGTGATTCTGCTTACCGCACTGGTTTATACATTGATGAGGACTTATAATGAGCGCGAAGAACGCCTCGAAGGTATTACTCTTTCTGCCTTGCGTCCTTTACTGATGAAGAATATGGGCAGGATGCTGAAGCTGACTTTATTCTTTTTCATGTTGTACCTTGTTACTTTGGCAATAATAATAGGGCTGGTTGTATTGACTCCATTTACTTTGATTATCACGATCCCTTTGTTGATAGCTTGTGGCATTCCCATGGGACTGTTTGCTGCGATCTATCTGTTTGAAAACGTAAGTATCGTAACAGCTTTCCAAAAGACGTTTCGTTTAGGGTTTGCCACTTGGGGAGGAGTCTTTCTCATTATGTTGATTATGAGTTTCATTGCCAGTATTCTGCAAGGTATTACTATGTTACCCTGGTATGTGGCTACGATCGTGAAATATTTCTTTGCCATGAGTGAAGGGGGCAATGTAGTTACTGTATCTCCACTCTATAGCTTTTTCCTTTATCTGTTGGGTATTTTGCAGACCTTCGGTACCTATTTGTCAATGATCTTCTCACTTATTGGTCTGGCCTATCAGTATGGCCATGCTTCGGAAGTGGTGGATAGTGTTTCTGTAGAAGAGGATATTGATAACTTCGACAAGCTCTGATTTTCTTTGGATGACTGCACCTGCCGATACTTTAGTTTATGACACCGCAACCGTTGCTATTTGGCAAAGTGGTTCTGAGTACGACTATAACCGTGAATTACAGACCCCCGAGGTCGATCTGATCGGGTGGCTCAATTTGTGGTTAGGGAAGCTGTTGCAGAAAATATTTGGCAGTAAGTTTGCCGAGCAGTATACTGAGATTGTGCTGGCGGGCTTATTTATACTTATAGTACTGTTGTTGATCTGGTTCCTATACAAAAAACGTCCGGAACTCTTTATGCGTTCCGGAAAGAAGTTGGCCTATCATGTTGAAGAAGACACTATTTATGGAATCGATTTTGAGAAGGAGATAAGTGCAGCTATGCTGCGCAATGAGTACCGGGAAGCGGTGCGCTTGCTTTACCTGCATACACTGAAACAATTGAGTGATGCTGAAAAGATAGATTGGCAACCTTATAAAACTCCGACGGAATATACTTATGAATTAAAGGAAAATGCATTGCGGACTCCTTTTCGCGAACTGACCAACCGCTTCCTTCGGGTGCGGTATGGTAATTTTGAGGCAACCGAAGCACTTTTTCATGAGATGCAGACTTTGCAGAGAGAAATAGTGAAAGGAGGCATGTCATGAAAACCAGCCATTGGTTTACTCTTATTATAGTCGTCCTTCTGGCAATAATGTTTCTGGTAGAATACAATTTGCCAAAGAAGTTTGTCTGGAATCCTACTTTCAGCCAGAACGACTATCAACCTTTCGGATGTGCCATTTTTGATGATGTGGTGGCTGACTCCTGGCCTAAAGACTATTACTGTAATGACTGGACTTTCTATAACTTCGCGAATGATACGACAGGCGAACCGCTGGCAATACTTGCTGTGGCTCAGAACTTCCGCTTTACAAAAACCGACAGGAAGGCAATCATGAGCCTTGCCGAGAGAGGAAATAAGGTGATACTGGCAGCTACTGCTTTCTCTTTGTCGGACACATTGGGATATGATATGACGTACACCTGGTTCCGTCCGTCGGAACTGAAGAAGGCTGTCAGTGAGCTCAATCGCCGTGATACACTTTATTGGCTGCCCGATTCTGTCAGTTCTTACTCGGAAGCGAAGTTTGGGTTCTATTCCCATCTCTGCAATGTATACTTCACAAAATACGATTCACTTTCCATCCCGTTGGTGAGACGAGAGTGCAGTGCTGCGTCCAGGACTGGAGATTCGATCACTTTGTCCCTTAATGACGGGATACGGAAAGCATTGAAAGACTCTTTGCCTCAATCACAGGATTCGGCACGATTGGCTGTCAATCTCCCCTGTGGTCCGGTAGCTATTCGTCGTCCGGTGGGAAAGGGAGAAATCATTCTTATTTCCACTCCCTTGCTGTTTACCAACTACGGGATGCTGGATGGAAACAATGCCGCTTATATTTTCCGCCTGCTTTCTTTGGCAAAAGACTTGCCCTTGTATCGCACGGAAGCCTATACCAAAGCAGAATATGATCAGCAATCGCCGTTCCGGTATTTCCTCTCTCAGACGGCTCTCCGCTGGGGATTGTACCTTACCATGTTTACGATTCTGCTTTTTATGATATTCACTGCACGGCGGCGTCAGAGGCCGATACCTGTTATCCGCCAGCCGGAGAATAAGACGTTGGAGTTTACCGAGTTGATCGGTACACTCTATTTCCAGAAGAAAGAGCATGGCGACCTCGTTCGTAAGAAGTTCACTTATTTTGCTGAGGCCTTGCGGCGTGAAATACAGATAGACGTAGAAGATGATAGCAATGATACGCTCCTTTGCCGCAAGATAGCAGGCAAGACGGGACTGGAAGAGGCGAAGATAGCCAAACTGTTTGCCAGACTTCGCCCCATTGTCCGGGGAGAGCGGGAAGCTTGGGAACAAGAGATGAAAGACTATATAGATGGTATGAATGAAATATTGAATCGGATATAACAGATAGATTATGAATGATACGAATGAACCTTTAGCAGAAGTAACACCTCCTGCCCTTCCTTCGGAAGAAGTACAGAGCGAGGCTCCACGTACTGATCTGACTCTTTTCGGAGAGAAAATAGAAGCTCTTAAGTCACAGATCGCTTCTGTCATAGTGGGGCAGGAACATACTGTAGACTTGATACTTACAGCCATTCTTGCCAATGGGCATGTACTGATAGAAGGGGTGCCCGGTGTAGCAAAAACATTGCTTGCCCGCCTGACCGCCCGTCTGATTGATGCTGACTTTAGCCGCATTCAGTTCACTCCTGACCTTATGCCGAGCGATGTGTTGGGGACTACGGTTTTCAATATGAAAACAAATGAGTTCGATTTTCACCGCGGCCCTGTGTTTGCCGATATGATACTTGTGGACGAAATAAACCGTGCTCCTGCCAAAACGCAATCCGCCCTCTTTGAAGTGATGGAAGAGCGTCAGGTGAGTATTGACGGCACTACTTACCGGATGGGAGAACTTTACACGATCCTCGCCACCCAGAATCCTGTGGAGCAGGAAGGAACGTATAAGCTTCCCGAAGCCCAACTGGACCGCTTTCTGATGAAGATAACCATGGATTATCCATCCTTGGAAGAGGAAGTCGATATCTTGGAACGTCATCATACAAATGCAGCCTTAGTCAAGCTGGAAGATGTCCGTGCGGTAATTACCCGTGATGAACTTCTTACGCTTCGTCGCCTGATGGACCGGGTATTTGTAGATCGCACGTTGTTGCAGTATATCGCTCTTATTGTACAGCAGACCCGTACCAGTAAAGCCGTTTATCTGGGAGCTTCGCCTCGTGCTTCGGTGGCTATGCTGCAATCTTCCAAAGCCTATGCTCTGTTGCAAGGACGTGACTTCGTAACCCCGGAGGATATTAAATTTGTTGCTCCCTACGTGCTTCAGCACCGTCTTATACTGACGGCCGAAGCAGAAATGGAGGGCTACTCTCCGGTCAAAGTAACGCAACGACTGATTGATAAGGTGGAAGTCCCGAAATAAGCTGACAGCTTATTTAATTGAAAATTGAAAGTTGAAAATTGAAAGTGAGCTGCGCTGTTATGCTGCATAGTAGCTTTCTTTAGTCTTTAGCCTTCGGCCTTCGGCCTTTGGCTTTCAACTAAAGAAGCTTTCAACCCTAAACTAAGTTGTTGACAGTTTAAAGTCATTATACAGCATAACAGCGCAGCTCACTTTCAACTTTCAACTTTCAATTTTCAACTGAATTGTTAACACTTTAAAGTCATCATACAGCATAACAGCGCGGCTCACTTTCAATTTTCAACTTTCAATTTTCAATTAAAAACCGTAGTTCCCTATGTTATTCCTATCTCGTCGCTTTTATATGTTTTCCATTCTTGTTATTCTGTTGCTATGCGGAGGATACCTGTTTGGGTCTTTGTTCCTGTTAGGACAGATAACATTGCTTTTGCTTGCTCTGGCAGTGGTGGCAGACGTTTTTCTTCTTTATCGTACGAAGGGTATCGAGGCTTCCCGCGCGTGTGCCGACCGCTTTTCTAATGGTGATAACAATGAGGTTAAATTAAGAGTGGAGAGCCGTTATCCGTTCCCGGTCCATCTGTCGGTAATAGATGAAGTACCTGTGATTTTTCAGCAGCGTGATATCTGTTTCAAGCTCTCCCTTGATAGCGGACAGGCAAAGACGATTGTTTACAATCTGCGTCCCAACCATCGCGGTGTATATGATTTCGGAATGATCCGTGTGTTTGCCTCTACCCGCCTGGGGTTAATCGAGCGTCGTCTGTCCTGCGGTAAACGGCAGAAGATAAAAGTATATCCTTCCTATCTGATGCTTCATCGTTATGAACTGCTTGCTATGAGCGATAATCTTACGGAATTGGGAATCAAGAAGATCCGGAGAGTAGGACATCAGACTGAATTCGAGCAGATAAAAGAGTATGTAAAAGGGGACGATTACCGTACTATCAACTGGAAAGCCAGTGCCCGGCGGCATCAACTGATGGTGAATGTATACCAGGACGAGCGTTCGCAGCAGATATACAATGTGATTGATAAGGGACGCGTTATGCAGCAAGCCTTTCAGGGAGTGACATTGCTGGACTATGCTATCAATGCCTCTCTTGTGCTCTCCTATGTTGCCATGCGCAAGGATGACAAGGCCGGACTGGTTACTTTTAATGAGCATTTCGATACGTTTGTTCCTGCCTCCAAACAGGCAGGGCAGATGCAGACCTTGCTTGAAAGTTTGTATGCACAGGAGACGACGTTTGGAGAAACCGACTTCTCGGCGCTTTGTGTGCATTTGGCCAAACATGTAAACAAACGGAGCCTGTTGGTGCTCTATACCAACTTCGGCAGTCTTGGCAGTATGAACCGGCAATTGGCTTATTTGCAGCAGCTTTCCCGGCAGCATCGTTTGCTGGTAGTGTTTTTTGAAGATGCTGATCTGAAAGAGTATATCTCGAAGAAACCGGTAGATACCGAAGGATATTACCGGCAAGTTATTGCCGAAAAGTTTGCGTATGAGAAGCGTCTCATTGTTACTACATTAAAACAAAACGGCATCTATTCCGTACTCACTACCCCCGATAAGTTATCTATTGATGTGCTCAATAAATATTTAGAGATGAAATCCAGGCAACTTATTTAAGCCGCTCCACAGAAAAAGATTGAAAAAACAGGAAAACAAATAGGAAGAAATCTTAATCTTATTAAAAGAATCGTTATATTTGCAATTGACATAATACTCGTCTCTCTTCCTTTAAGATTTATCCCTATTATCGGAAATGATACACGTATGTTGCCAGTCAAGACGCCTCTGCAATTATTGGATGTGATATACGTATGTATCTGAATCTAATGCACTTACGCCTACGATAAATAGTTCCTTGATATTGCTCATTGAGATATACTGATGTTACCTGTTGTAACACACTGATGTCACCTGTTATGACACACCTGTGTTACCGAGCATGACACACCTGTGTCACCGGGTATGACACACGTGTGTCACCGAGCATAACACACGTGTGTCACCGAGCATAACATACGTGTGTCACCGGGCATAACATTAAGGATGTCACTGACACGATATTATTGACGTCATAAAGTATGACATTATTGGTGTCATAAAGTATGACATTGGCGTGTTTCTGAAAGCAGAACAACTGTGCCTCTTTATATGCCGCACAGACATTATAAACAATTAAAAGCAGACAAGTTATGCAGAAATTCAATCTTGTACAGAAGAGAAATCCGGCAAAGCCGGATGCACCTAAAAAGTGGTATGCTGTCCCTCAAACCCGGGAAGCTCAAAGTGTTAAATCAATGACCCGTTCGGCTACAGAGAACACCAGTACTGCTCCCATCGAAATGGAAGCTGCACTGGACTTACTGGGGAAGTATGCTACCGAACAGCTATTGCAGGGCCATACCGTGAAAGTAGGTGACCTTGGGACACTGCGCATTACCTTCAAAAGTGATGGAGTGGAAAATATCAATGATTTTAATGCCGGGGTGATGATTAAAGAACCCCGTATCCTATTCACTCCCTCCAAAGAGTTCAGACAGAACATTATCCAGCAACTCAAATATCAGAACGGAGGTGTGCTGGAAGAAGGTGTAAACTATGCCTCACTGACCGATTACCGCAAGGCAAAGGGAATTTCAACCGGTGGTAGCGGCTCCGAAGGCGGTGAAGGCGAAGGGGAGGATCCTTCGGTATAATAGCCTGCCGGAACGTGATGCCGGGCTTCACGAGGTGGGATTATTAAAAAGCAGATAAACGTAGATTTCCGAAGATAAGAGACGAGGATGCAATATGCTAAAATCATCTTCTTATAGATGGGAATCTGCGTTTATCTGCTTTTTTTATCTACTGCCATCTCTGTTTTCGATCTACTGCTACTTCCTAAAGCCCGGTACTATTCCTGTGGCATATTCTCCTCTGATTATCTCAGTGACCGGAAGAAGTAGATGGCCATCCCGATCAGTAGCAATCCGAGTGCTCCGTACACAAGTCGTGCACGGGAGCGTCCTATCCGTCGTACTACAGCCTGGGCATTGTGTGCGGTAAAGAACCATCCCCAGTTGAGCACTGCGGCAAGCAATGAAAGGATACCTGCCAGGGCAAACAGTCCTAAGATGAAATAATGCGGTGTCATCGGTGTTAAAGAGTAATTTTCCGGCTGCCGCCTTCCAGTTCTTCTATCGTCACCTTTACGGCATCGCCCGGCAGAAGCTCTTCCACCAGTTCCGGCCATTCGATAAAACAGAGGGCACCACTATAAAAGTAATCCTCATAGCCCATATCATACACTTCACTCAGCTTCTTGATACGGTAGAAGTCGAAATGATAAATCAGTTCTCCGTTTTCATCCGAACGGTATTCGTTGACAATGGCAAAGGTAGGGGAAGTAATAACGTCCGAAACACCCAATTCCTCACAAAGAGCTTTTACAAAGGTTGTTTTTCCTGCTCCCATCTTTCCGTAGAGGGCAAACACGGTATTATCACCCATCGCATTAATGAACTCGCGGGCGGCTTCGTGTATCTGATCTAATGATTCAATTTTTATTTCCATAAAGTTATTGATGATTTACTATTTGACGATTTACTATTTACTATTTGGCTGCGCTGTACTAAGCAGGACTTCAGATTTATTCTATATTATGACAACATTCTGTTGAAACGCAAATGATCGCAGATTTTCGCAGATTAAATGGCTGCGCTATACTTGAGCGATGATATACTTTGCGTGAATCTGTGAGTTTCTGCGTTTCAATACTAATATCCTATACTCTTGAACGATTACTTCTCTTATTACTATCACCGCCTGTCGAACCTCCCCGTGTGGGAAGCGCCGAGAAGCACCGCCTGACGCACCTCCCCGTGTGGGAAGCACCGGGAAGCATCGCCTGTCGCACCTCCCCGTGCGGGAAGCACCGGGAAGCATCGCTTGGCGCACCTCCCCGTGCGGGAAGCACCGGGAAGCGCCACTCATTTGGGTTTTAGGGTGATGAGGGGGATGATCATTTCTTCCATGGAGATCCCTCCGTGCTGGAAGGTATTGGTGTAATACGATACATAGTAGTTGAAGTTGTTCGGATAGGCCAGGAAGTCATGTCCACTGGCAAAGATGTACTTGGTGCTGACGTTGGGCGATGGCAGCAAAGCATCTGCCGGACGGCTGATCTCAAACACCTGTTTGGGGTTATAGGACATATTCCGTGATAGCTTATAGCGCAGATTCGTATTAATCTCTCCGTTATTGGCCTGTACTTTGATCGGATTGTCCACGCGGATGCTACCGTGGTCCGTGGTGACGACTATGCGTACCTTTCGTGCTGCCAGTTCTTTAAGCAGGTCGCGTACCGGCGAATGGCGGAACCAGGATAGTGTAAGACTACGGTATGCAGCCTCTGTCGAAGCCAGTTCACGTATCATTTTACTCTCTGTACGAGTGTGACTTAACATGTCTATAAAGTTGAATACTACCACATTCAAGTCGTTCTGCATCAGTTGTGGAAGTTGACCCACAAGACGCTCTCCGGCAGACGCATCGTTTATCTTATGATAAGAAAAAGTGTGCTGCCGGCGGAAACGGTCGAAACAAGTCTGTATCAGCGGAGCCTCGTTGAGGTTTTTACTTTCTTCCTCATCCTCGTCCACCCACAGGTCGGGAAACATGCGTGCGATCTGATCCGGCATCAATCCGGAGAAGATAGCATTACGGGCATACTGCGTGGCAGTGGGCAGGATACTGAAATAGAGCTGTTCCTCGAAAGTAAAAAGCTCGGATAGCTCGTTGGCAACTACGCGCCACTGATCATAGCGGAAGTTGTCCAACACAAGGAAAAACACTTTCTCCCCCTGATCCAGCAGCGGAAAGAGGATACGTTTCATCACGTCCGGACTCATCATCGGAGCTTCCTGCACAGCATTTCCTTTGCGTGTGGGGTCCATCGTCTTCATCCAGTCGATATAGTTTTTCTTGATAAACTTGGTAAAGGCCGTGTTTGCTTCCGTTTTCTGCATGGAAAGCATTTCGCTCATGGGGCTGTCACTGGCTTCCAGTTCCAGTTCCCAATAGACGAGGCGGCGATAAAGCTCCACCCAATCATCGGCAGTGAGAGAGTCATTGATCTGCATACCTATCTTGCCGAAGTTCTGCTGATAGGCTGTTTGCGCTACTTCGGAAACAATGTCACGGCGGTGCAGATTCTTCTTTAACGAAAGAAGTATCTGATTGGGGTTGACGGGTTTGATCAGGTAGTCGGCTATCTTGCTGCCGATAGCCATATCCATGATATCTTCTTCTTCGCTTTTGGTTATCATGATAACAGGTACGGTCGGAGAGATATCCTTGATCTGTGCCAGCGTTTCAAGGCCGCTGATGCCGGGCATATTCTCATCAAGGAAGATGAGATCATAGTCCGTTTCACGGCAACGGTCGAGGGCATCCTGTCCGTTACTGACGGTATGTACCTCGTAGCCTTTCGACTCGAGGAAAAGGATATGGGGACGGAGAAGGTCTATCTCGTCGTCTACCCAGAGTAATCGGTCATTCTTCATCTTGATATTTACTATTTAGCTATTTACTATTTACTATTTGGCTGCGCAATTATTATTGCTATTATTATTCTGCCACCATCGCCTGTCGCACCTCCCCGTGCGGGAAGCACCGCCTGTCGCACCTCCCCGCGCGGGAAGCGCCGGGAAGCGCCGCCTAGAAGTAGTTGGTGCCGGGGGATTGTTGTATCTCTTCGCCTTCGTCCTCTTCTGCCGGGGTGGTTTCATCGACGGGTGGAAGGTTCAGTAAGGGTTCATCCAGTGTACTTCCATCGATGGGTACTTCTTCCTCCGTCGGATAAGGATCGAACGTCTTCTTATAGAACACATCATAATCGTCGAAGCTATAGAATTGGTTCAGCAGTTCATAATTGGTTTCTGAGATAAGGACAGCCCGCATTCCGCTGAGACGTTCGTTCATATGCGGATCAGCGTAAAGTTGGCGTTGATAATACTGTGCCTCCTCATAGTTGGCAAATGAACGGATGACGAGTCGTCCGATACCCCGGTCGTGGGAGAAGGAGAGGTCAAAGTTCTTCACCATGAAGGATGAGAAGTTGTAACGGGCTACTTCGTAAAGCAGTTGGTTCTCGTTTACTTTTCCTTCTTCGTAGGCCAGTATGAATAAGTAAGGCGTATTCCGTTCGGCAGTAAAGACGTGCGTACTGTCCATTCCGGCTATACGCGTACTGTCTGTCCGATCTTCCGCACTTCTGCGCGACCAGATACTACCAAAGGAGATACTGCCTTCTGCCAGCAGACGTCCTTCCTGTACCCCTTTCAGGATATGGGCGGCAAGATCGGTGATCTCATTTTCCGGGTACTGTTGCACAAGCTCTTTCAGCTCGGCCAGGAATTGCTTCTGATCCCCTACCTGCAAGGCACTTACAGCATGCAGGAACATAAATTTCGGACGATGCTGTCCCATTGGATATTTGTTGAAAGAGTACTCCGCATTGGCCACTACCTGTTTGTAATTGCCTGCCATGTATTCCTTATAAGTATTGGCATAAAGCGAATCTTCCAGGTGCTTGCCATGTACGGCGATGTAGGCAAAGTCAGGATCGGCGAGCATCTTGGCATACTTACTATCCGGGAAACGGTCTATAAGTTCCTGTTTATATAGGTTGGCATCTGCCATGCGATCCATACGTCCGAGCATGAGGTAAAGATTATAGTATGCCACATCCAGTTGGCCGAAGTCCGGGAAGTTATGAACCAACCGTCCGAGGGAATGCTCAGCGCGGGAGAAGTTCTCCATTCTGTCTTTGAATATCATTCCCATGTTGAACAGACCGTCTGACAAGATCTCGTTAGAGGCCGCCATTGCTTCCTCCGTCAACGGAATCTGTTGCAGGTAGAAGATCGGATTCTTTTCATCGATGGCAGCGGTAGAAGTCGTATCGGCAGGAAGCTGAGAATCATTCTCTTTATTGCCTGCCGCATCTCCCTGCGCGGGAAGCGTTGCATCATCACCTGCCGCATCTTTATTATCATCGCTTGTCGTATCTCCCTGCGCGGGAAGCGCCGCCTCATCGTAGTTGACCGGCTCGAAATCGTCCAGGGCAACCACTGTTTTGTTTCTCCGCCGCCAGTTGTCTTCCAGTTTGCGTCGTCCCCACAGCCGTTGGAAGTCAGCTTTACCTTGTGTTACTGCTTGCGAATTATAGAAATACCAGGAGTCATCTCCCGTAGGTATTGTAGGTTGCGTTGTAGTAGGTTGTTGCGGGGCATTGGCGGCATTTTCGGCAGCAATAGACTCACGCAATGCATCCCGTTCGGCCTCTTTTGCCAGCCGTTTCGCCTCCTCTTCTTTACGGATGACACGGGCTATCAATGTGTCGATCACCACCATTCGTGCGGCGCTATCCAGTGATGCCAGATGTTGCAGGCTGTCCTGCAACTCCACAGCCGTAGAGTAGGGCACCAATTCGTCCAGTATTTCAGAACGCTTTGTGATCTCTTCATATTCGGCATGCGTCTTCTCCAGTAGCCCGATCGCATCAGAATAAGCCGTTTGTGCTTCCACATACCGCCCCATCTCCCAGCAGAGATTGCCCAGCGTGAGTTGCAGAATCCCTTTCTCCACCCCTCCGCGTGTACTCTTCTCTACTCCTAAGTCATATTCCTTAATCGCCTGTACCGTATCCCCCGCCGCCAGGTAAATATTCCCCAGTGCATAATAAATCTGATCCAGGTAATCCTTATTCTTATCACTCCGCGTCATGCGTCGCAGCTTATCCGTCGCCTTCTTTATTTCCGCCGCCTGACGCACCTCCCCGGCCGGGAAGGCCTCTGTTTGACGGATACGTGCATTTAGCTCCATTTCGTAGGGAGGGCTCATTTTGATAACCTTTCCGTAAGCCTGATAGGCTTTGGCGGGATCTTGCAGAAGCTGGTATACTTGTCCCAGGAGATAGTATTGGCGCGCCTTCTGCCGCTTATTCTTTTCATTTTTAATGGTAGTAAGCAGATGCGGGATTGCTTCCCGGTAGCGTTGGCTACCCAGCAGATAATGCCCGTAAGTTCGTGAATAGGCAGGAGCGAGGGTATAGGGCAGGCTGTCGTTATTTACTTTTAGAAGAACATCTTCTGCATCATAATACCATCCCATCTGTGTATAACACTGGGCAAGCCAGATACGCGCTTCTGCTGTAATCTTGGGTTGACCGGTATATAGGCGCGCAATGTATGAGAAAGTTGCAGCCGCTTCGGGAAAGTCTCCTTTCTGAAACTGTGCTTTCCCCATTAACATCCAGGCCTTGTGCAGAAAAGGGTTGAATTCCCGGCGTGCCAGCCATTGTTTGTACTCTTCCGTGTAGCGTTTACCCTGTTTGCGTTGAGGCTTCCGTTTGATGGAATGTACTGCGATAGCCTTCTGGGATTTTTCTATAGCCCGTTCAAAATCACCACTGCCGGTTCCTATAGTTGATTTATTGCCAATAGGATAGAGTGGGATCATCTCCATATAGTTGTCCTTGTTGCCCTGTTCAATGGCTTTGCATCCCGATTTGTATGCTTCATTTCCGTTAAAGTACACGTTATACCGGGTAGTCATTGCATGATAAAAACGGCTTCCCGCTGTGTTCTTCTTGGTAGAACAGCCGGTAAATAGTATACCAATGATAAATAATGTGCCAATGTGCCAATGTGTTAATGTGCCAATGTGCCAATGTGTTAATGTGCTAATTGCCTTGCGGATCATAGTACGACCCATTGCCTTGCGGATCATAGCGCAGCCAATTGTCACATTGTCACATCGGCACATTGGCACATTATTCACATTATTCATCTTTTTATCACTTTGCATACGGCATAAATTAGGATGGATACAAATATGATGGAGGCTCCCGAAGGTACTTTCCAGTGATAAGAAACGAACAATCCACCCAGGCATCCTAAAAAACCGATGCCGATAGACAACCAGATGATCCGTTTAAAGCTATAAGTGAACAGATTGGCGGTCATTTGCGGAATGGTAAGTAATGAGATAGCCAATACAATACCAACCATGCGCAGGCAAGAAACAATTGTCAGTGCTATGAACATCATCAGCAAATACTCAAATACTGCTACGGGAATTCCCTGGGAGCGGGCAAATTCGCGGTCGAATGCTACATAGATAATAGGATGGATGAACAAGCAGAAGAAGATGATAAGTACTATAGCCAGTAATCCCAGCATTAGCAAGTCCCCTCTTGTGATGGTCAGGATATTGCCAAACAAATAGGCTGATAAATCCGGTGCGAATCCGGGTGAAAGAAAACTGAACATAATGCCCAATGCCATTCCGAGTGTCCAGAATACTGCAATGGCAGAATCTTCACGCATATCTTTTCGCTTACTGAGCCACTCAACTCCGAAAGCCGATAATACCGAAAACACGGCAGCCGAAAGAATGGGCGATATACCTGCAAATAACCCCAGGCCGATACCACCGAATGAGGCATGTGTAATTCCTCCGCTGATAAACACCAGTCGGCGCGTCACTATGTAAGTGCCGATAATACCGCAGGCTATGCTGGCCAACAGGCTACCCAGGAGGGCATGTTGAAAAAAGGTATATTGTAACAGATCCATTCAGATACTTAACTTACTAATTATTAATAACGGCAGAAAGGTACTACTTATTATAATCAGGGATGCATTCTCCGTTCTCCGATGATAAGGAATACCTCGTCTTTCAGATTATCGGGCAGGTTGATACCTCTTAGTTGCAGGCTACGAACCCAACCGGCTACATCTGTTTCCTGCATCGTATAGAACACATCACGAAACATTTCCATTTCTTCCTCCGTGTATGTTTCCGGTGCCCGGCCAATGAATTGATCCAGTTCCTCATCATCATAATACTCTATCTCTTTACTGACGGCAGCCAGCAAACTGTCTTTTTCGCAGACTTCATGTTGTCCGCAACATTCTATGTCTGCTTCTTTCACTTCGGGAAAGCTTTCCAACTCTCCGTTTTCTATCTTTTTCTGCAACCTTCTGTTGCGGATGTGTCCGGCAATTAATGCTACGAGGGTGAGTAGCAACAGACTTACGATCAGTATCCACATAATTCTAAATCTCTCATTTTGTGCAAAGGTACTGATTTATTTACCACAGAGTATACAGATTAACACAGATTATAGAGAAATGAAAATATGGGATAACCTTATAAGGTTTCATTCTTTATTGTCTATTTGGAAACCTGCCTGTTGTAGATGCTCCCAATAAGCGGGATAAGATTTGGAAACAACCTGTGGCTCTGCAATGCGCATTCCCGGAAAGCGGAATGCTGCCGGAGCAAAAGCCATTGCCATCCGATGGTCCTCGTACGTTTGTATTACGGGCTGTGCTTCGGGCTGACAGCGTTTACCGTCCCAAATCAATATGCTGTCTTGTGCATCCTGAAGTAGATAACCTAATTTCCGGAGTTCTGCTTTTAACGCAAAAATGCGGTCAGTTTCTTTTATCTTGAGGCTTTGCAATCCTGTGAATCGGAACGGAATGCCCAGCAGGCAACAGGTCACAGCAAAGGTTTGCGCCAGGTCGGGGATATCAACGAAGTCTTCGTTTAGCTGTTCGACAAGTCTGTTGCTCTTTTTGAGAAGTACACCTTCATGAGTAAATTCAGTTGTTATGCCCAGGCGTGAAAATACTTCGGCTCCGCGACTGTCTCCCTGATAACTGTTACGGAACAACCCCATGAGTTCTATTTCTGCCTGCTCGGATAAGGCAGCTATCTGATACCAGTAGGAAGCGGCACTCCAGTCACTCTCTACCATAAAGGATACCGGAGTATAAGGTTGCGGAGCTACCTCGATACTGTTTCCCGAAGTCCAGGCGGCTTTTGCACCAAACTCTTTCATCAGTTGTAATGTAAGGTTGATGTACGGGAGAGAGATGATTTCACCGGTAAGATGCAGGCGTAATCCATTTTTCAGAACCGGACCGATCATCAGCAAGGCGGAAATATACTGTGAACTGACATTGCCTTTCAGGGTTAGTTCGTTGCCTTTTAGTTCAGTTCCATGAATACGTAAAGGAGGAAAACCTTCCTTACCGGCATATTCTATTTGTGCACCCAGTTCACGGAGTGCATTGACCAGTATTTGTATCGGACGTTGTTGCATCCGCTCCGTTCCGGTGAGAATATGTGTGCCTTGTACAGTGCTTAGGTATGCGGTAAGAAAACGCATCGCTGTTCCGGCAGCCATGATGTCTATGGTTTCGTTATTTTCTGCCAGTGCTTTGATCATTACTAATGTATCATCGCAGTCGGACAGATTGCATGGAGGAGTTGTCCCCCGGGCCAGTGCATTAATGATGAGTGCACGGTTACTGATACTTTTGGAAGCGGGGAGTTGTATAGTGGTCCTCACTACAGAGGGAGCTGATAGTTTGTAACGCATGGTCATAATTCGAATAGTGATTAATATAGCTGCAAAAATAAGGATTTATTTTTGCATAATTCAACTATCAGGGTAGCAGATGTATTAATATACCTATCTATTGGTAAAATAAGACCTGTTTTATGAAAAGATATGCAATATAGTTGCATATATAGAGGGGGATACATATCTTTGCGACATTCCCTTATTGATATAACAAAGAACCGGTGAAGAGGAATATTAGAAAAAGAGTCTGCATTTCATGGTTGTTGCTTGCAACATTCATGCCTTTCTTTGTGGTGAAGGCACTCCATCACCACGGAGGAGATAATGCTGTATCTTCTTCTTGTTCGGACACTCATCATTCTCATAACTCCCATAATGCTTGTGATGACTGTCTTATCTGCCAATTCTCTCTTTCTCTTTTTACGGAAGCCATATCATTTGATTTTACTCTTATATTACCGCTCATTTCCTATGAGCGTGTTACTTACCCCGAAAAGATAGCTTACACGCTTTCTTATTCCCATTATTTGCGTGCACCTCCGATAGCATAACTATCTATATTATCTTTTCACAGTATTATAAACAATAAATTGTAAATGATGCGTATCGGAATTATTTCGGGCGTGTTAGGGCTATGCTTTGCCCTGGCTGTCCATGCACAAAAGTCCGATTCAATCAAGAGTGTATCTTTGTCTGAAGTGGTGGTTACGGAGTCGTATCAACAACATCAGATGAAAAAGACTGCACTTACGGTTGATGTTGCGAACAAGGACTTTTTGCGGAAGAATTTTACAGGTAATCTTATGCAGGCTATGGCCAATATTCCTGGCGTGCAGGCGATGGACATCGGTGTAGGTACCTCTAAACCAATGATCCGGGGGATGGGATTTAACCGGATTGTAGTATTGGAAAATGGTGTGAAACAGGAAGGGCAACAATGGGGTGCAGACCATGGATTGGAATTGGATGCTTTCAACGTGGATGTCGTTAATGTACTGAAAGGCCCTTCTTCACTACTTTATGGAAGTGATGCTATGGGTGGAGTGATCGATATAACACCTGCTATTGTTCCCTTGACTAATCAATTTTTTGGTGAAGCGGCACTTCTGGGAAAGTCGGTTAATGGAACGGTAGGAGGTTCTGTTATGTTAGGATTCAGGAAGAATGCTTGGTTTACGAAAATGCGTTATTCTGAGCAACATTTCGGAGATTATCATGTGCCGGCAGATACGGTGATTTATCTCACTCAAAAGATGCCGTTGTATGGACGGAAACTAAAGAATACAGCTGGGCTTGAACGCAATATCAGTTTCTTTACTCAGTATCATCACAAGGACTATAAGTCTGATTATGCGATTAGTAATGTATTTCAGAAGAATGGTTTCTTTCCCGGAGCACATGGTATACCCGATATTTCCCGTCTGCAAGATGATGGGGATAGTCGTAATATTGAGTTGCCTTTTAGCCAAGTGAATCACTTGAAGTTTACTACCCATCAGCAGTATGCTTGGGAAAGTATACTGCTATCCGGCGATTTCGGTTATCAGAACAATCATCGGGAAGAGTGGAGTGCTTTTCATACACATTATGGAACACAGCCTCTGCCGGAAAAAGATCCTGATAAAGAATTAGCTTTTATGCTTCATACTTTTAGTTCTTCGGTTAAGCTGCGTTTGTTCGGTTCTTCTTCCTGGGAGCATACTGCTGGCTGGGATAGTCAATATCAGCAGAACGGTATTTCCGGATATTCTTTTCTGTTGCCGGAATATCACCGTTTCTCTACCGGATTGCTATGGCTCACTACTTATCGTCCGAATAATTCCTTTTCTGTTTCGGGAGGAATACGTTATGATTATGGTACAATTCATATTTCGGCTCATGAAGATAACTACCTGGCAACTTATCTGGAAGGTCAGGGGTATGATAGTGAGCAGGTGGATTTTTATCGCTGGAATAGTCATAAGGTAGATCGTCGTTTCGGAGACTATTCTATTTCGTTGGGAGTAGTGTGGAACCCGTTACCGGCGCATTTGGTAAAAGTGAATTTAGGGCGTAGCTTTCGTTTGCCCGGAGCCAATGAACTTGCTTCTAACGGAGTACATCATGGCACTTTCCGTCATGAACAGGGAGATGCTTCACTTGCTTCCGAACAGGGATGGCAACTGGATACTTCTTATCTTTTGGAGCGGAAAGGATTATCCGTGTCTGTTTCTCCATATGTGAGTTGGTTCAGTAATTATATCTTTCTGCATCCCACCGGAGAATGGTCTGTATTGCCTCATGCCGGGCAAATTTATCGGTATACAGGTGCAGAAGCTCTGTTTGCAGGGATAGAAGCATCGTTTAGTATCGATTTCCTGCGTCGGTTGAATTATCGTTTTTCCGGTGAGTATGTTTATACTTATAATTGTGACGAGCATATACCACTGAGTTTTTCACCTCCTGCTTCTATGCGTAACGTACTAACCTGGCAGAAGAACCTATTTACAGTTTATGCCGAGTGGCAATCTGTTGCTTCGCAAAACCGTGTAGATCGTAATGAAGACCGCACTCCGGGAGCTAACTTGTTTCACCTTGGAGGAACTCTGAATTTTCCGATAGGAGGGACGAAGGTAGAAATAACTCTGACTGCCCGGAATATATTCGATACCCGTTATTACAATCATCTTAGTTTTTACCGGAAGATGGAAATTCCTGAACCGGGGAGAAACTTTCAGTTATTAATCAAAGTACCCATTAAACAGTTATTAAAATGAAAACAAAAATTTATTTCACAACTATATTAGTTATCTCTGTTCTTGCATTTTTTTCTTGTGATAAGGAAGATAGTGATACAACCAAACCGGTGATTGACCTTCATGAGCCTGCCGAGGGGCAAGCTTTGTTGATTGGTTCGGAAAAAGGAGTACACTTTGAAATGGATCTTTCGGATGACGTCATGCTGAAATCTTATAAAATAGATATCCATAATAATTTTGATCATCACTCACATGGAGGAACCAGAGCGGAGGGAGAAGGGAGAGTTCCATTCGTTTTTAACCGTTCGTATGACGTTTCCGGTAAGAAGAATGTACATGTTCATCATCATGACATAGTAATTCCTGAAGATGCAACCCCGGGGGATTATCATTTAATGGTATATTGTACGGATGCAGCTGGTAATGAAACTCACATTGCCCGTAATATAGTACTTAGTACAACAGCAGAAGAGGACCATGATGAGTAGTCTGAAAAAAAGTACTATTTAAAAGTTATACTACTTTTAATTGGGAAGAGATTATATATTTCAAAAAAGAGACATCGTACTTTTCTTGATATAATAGTCTAAATAAAACAGGGGTTGTGCCAAAACGCTGGCGTAACCTCTGTTTGTTTTGATGGGTTTGTTCCTGATAGAAGAATAAAAGAGGCTATGTGCAAAAAGGGAGTGTGGTTGTATATGGGAAAATGTAATCAAACTGTAATCGCTATAAATGAAAAGGAGCTAAGTCTTAGACCTAACTCCTTAATGCTCAACAGTCGGGATGACAAGATTCGAACTTGCGACCACACGCCCCCCAGAGGTATTTTTATGATAATCTATTGGTTATATTACTTTTTATTAATTGTGTATGTAGCTGTAAATCAAAAGAGTATCTTTTATTGAGTTTTACTTATTTTGATTACATGTGTTCCAAATGTGTTCCACTAAACAAAGAGCTATATACACGTTATTTCAATTTGGGTACAAAGATAATGAATAAAATTGTTTTCTGAACCGATTCGTTTGTCTAAATGTCGAGGTATTATTAGAGGATAAACCTTGAACTTTTCTATCTAAATGCTTTAGATATTTTTAACTTTAAAGGTGCTGGCTTGATTATCAGTTTATTATCGTTTTGTGACGTATGAAAAATAAGCATCTCTGTTTTTTTTATCGTATTGCTAATATAGAGGAGTAAATTCTCCTCATAACGATATAAAAGATATTGAGTATGATTAGCTTTATAAAAAGGAATGATGTTGCTAATGCGCAAGGATTATATGCTGTTCGTCTAAGAATATGCAAGGAACGGCAACGCAGATATTTTTCCTTAAACATATTTGCGGATAGTGAATACTGGGATGAGGAAAACGAATGTTTCCGTATTCTTAAAAATGTGAGAGATAAAAAGCAGAAAGAAGAAAACGAAAAACGCAAGCAGTATAATTATTTGCTGAACAGCTATAGACTACAAGCGCAAGAAATAATAGATAGTTTTCGAAGAGAGCACATAGATTGGACTTTGAATCAATTTGCAGACGCTTTCTTGAATAAGTCGAAGCAGGGGAAGATAAAAGCTTATATGGAGGATCATATCAATATTTTACGTGAAACGGGACATGTTGGCAATGCTAATTGTTATGCTGCAACTTTAAATATGCTTGAGCATTATGATAGCAAATTGGATAAGAAAGTATTTTCAGAAATTGATATAAAGTTTGTAAATGGATTCGATATTTATCTTCAAAAAAGAGGATGTAAAGGAAATACAAGAAAGTATTATTTCAAAGCATTGCGCAGCATATTAAATAAGGCTATCCAAGAAAAGGAAGCAACGGAAAAAACTTATCCTTTTGGTAAAGGTGGTTTTCAAATAGCAAAATTGGATGAAGAAACAGAAAAGCGTTATCTTCCTGTAGAATATTTGAATAAAATAAAAAATACCGTATCGGAAAAGTCGCAACGAGAGTACGCCCGCAAGCTATTTCTGTTGTCATATTATTGCTATGGAATATCATTTATTGATATGGCATATTTGACAAGAAGCAATATTGTAAAGTTCAATGGTGGAGAGTATATTGTCTACAAACGCCATAAAATACAACATCAAAAAGGGGTGAAACCTATTAAGATTAAAATAACGAAAGAAATTGAGCGTTTATTAGATAGCCTTAAAGAGAATAGCCCTACAGTGGATGATTTTATTGTACCAATAGTTTCTATAAGTGGATATACAGGAGAAAAACTATATAATCATATCCGTTATAGGTATAAAAAATATAATGATTATTTGGCGGATTTAGCAGAAGAACTGCAAATAACTGATATGAAGTTAACAACATATGTAAGTCGGCATACTATGGCGATGATGTTGCAACGCAATGATGTTTCCCGTGAACAAATTTCCCAAATGTTGGGACATGCAGATATGAAAACTACCAATACTTATTTAGATAGCTTTGATACAACTGTAATAGATGAGGCTGCAAAGGTTTTATATGACATGTAATTTTTAGATAGCGTTTCTGTGGGTATTCGTAACTTATTAAACCTAAGGTAAAAGTTCAATGAAGAAATAGGATTAGGTGGACTCTGATGTTTTTCAGCAAGAAATATTTGTTTTAAAATAAAATTGTTTGTAGCTTTGCAACGAGACCTGAATAGAAGGGTTGAATTAACAAAGTTATCGCTTAGTTCTCTGCTTCATTCCTCTCAGAATCAAAAAATGAGTTCACTTAAAAAATAAAGCAATGTTCCGCAGGAATTTCTGAGGGGAATAGATGCTTGTATTTGAGTAAGTATCCATTTGTTGTGTTTCCTATAATATTTCAATCCTTTGGTTTTTTACTTCATTTAGGCTTTGCAAATAGGTGAGTAAGTCTGAATTGTGAAGTAAAAAGTTGGGAGGCATTTTGAAATGTATGGAGCGGCATCTTTTATAGCCCTACAAGAATAGTCTTTCTTGGTTTGGTCAAACCAAGGCAAAGAATCACCTTTATTATTAACTTGCTATTGGAAACTTAAGTTCAAAATTTCCTATAGCGCAAATTGTGTTAACTATGATTGATAATTATATGTTGCATGATGACGCCTTGGTAGTACAGTTAACGGTTGGTCAAATAAAGGCTATTATCGAAGATGTACTCCAAAAGTCGTCACTATATTTAAAGGGTGAGCAATCTGAAATACTTACTATAGAAGAAGTTTCAGAATTGACCGGTTACAAAAAGGCTACACTTTATAAGTTAACCCATGAGCGAAAAATTCCTTTTCATAAGCCTGCACACGGTGGGCGAAGAATCTTCTTTAAACGGGCAGAAATCAATCAATGGTTAGAATCTAATCATTTTGAAACCTATGAAGAGTCTTTTGAGAATGTGAAAGGAAAGAAAGTTTTAAACTCTAAATTAAATAGTTATGAGAAAAGTAAATAGTGAAGATAAGAGAAAAGGTTTTGTATTTTATTGGGGATATTATGATGCAATGCAGAAACTGAGCAACAAAAATAAGCTCATTGCATTTGAAGCAATAGTACAATATGAACGTTATCAAGAACTGGATCTTGAAAAGTTGCCTAAACAGGTATATCCTATATTAATAATGGCTATACCAGGTATTGATAAAAGAATAGCTGAATATAATAAAAAAGTTGCGAAAAAGAGTGTGTCAGATTTTGAAGAGAACTCTGATAGGAAAGTAGCGTTACCGCTTAAAAAGACGTTGTCAACAGTAAATGATGATGAGTTTACAGAGAGTGAATCTTTTGAAGATTGAATCGTTTTTGTTCAATTTTGAAATAATTTTATTGTCTAATTGCTTGATTATCAAAAATATGAATAGTGAAGAAAAAATCTAAAAGATAAAGTTAATAAGAATGATAATTCTAAAGACAAAATAGAAAAGAAAAAAAATAAAAATGTAAATGAAAAAGGAGCTAGCGGAATCTTTACTCCCTTGGATATACCGATAGTATCAGTGTTTGAAAATCATTATAGTAAAGAACCTCTTTATGAAGTGGGATTAGATAAGTTCTTGCATACGACTAAGTTTAAAACACAAGTTGAAGAATACAGGGCTAGTACTGATGATGAGTTTAGAAGAAAAATTAAAGGAAGTCTTAGGTGTGTAACACCAAGTGGAACATTTAGCCAAAGACAAGAGCTCAGCATTATAAAACATACTGAATTAATATGTGTAGATGTTGATGCAAAAGATAATCCAATGTTTGATTTGGCAAATGCTAAACACATAATTGGTGAATGTTGTCCGAGTTTGTACTATGCAGGCTTATCGCTTAGTGGAGAGGGTATATTTCTTATATTTAGAATCTCGAATCCGAAATTTCATAAACAGCATTTTGAGGCTCTAGCAGAGTTTTTAAGTAGAAAGTTTGAATTGCAAGTTGATAGGAGTGTTAAAAGTCCTGTTAGTTTGAGGGTGGTAAGTTATGATTTGAACCCTTATTATAACCCTAATCCTGTTCCATTTCCATATACAATGGAGACTGATGTTAAATCTGGACATGTAATAAGAACAGTAACTCAAAAAGAAAATATTCTTAAGCGTGTAAAAAAGGCTGTTTCAATCATGCAAGCAGAACGGATTGATATTACTAATCAATATCAGAATTGGTTCAAGATAGGGTGTGCATTAGCTTATGAGTTTGGTGAGAATGGAAGACATTGGTTTCACATGATTAGCCGTATGTATAAAAATTATAATGAAGGAGATTGCGACATTCAATATAGTCGATGTCTGAAATATAAAAAAGATGATGGAGCTAAGATTGGAACATTCTTTTATTTATGTAAACGCTATGGAGTAAATTATGAGTAAAAGCAGTGAATTGTAGTCTGTTTAATATGTATGACTGGTTAAATAATGATAATACGTGTAAATGAAACTATTGTTTGTTATTGCTGGTTAATTGTGAGTTTGGGTATAATTAGTTTATATCCAAATTGTTAATAGATAATATACTACTAGTTGAGAAAAGGAGAAGTGTAAACGTATGTTACGCACTTCTCCTTTACTAATTTTGATTAACGTATTATAGTATAACCCAAAGCAAAGAAAACAATACTCCTTAATCAGAGTGTTTTTTTGAGTAACTTTACTATCTTTGCAAAGTCACAAATAGTGGCAAATGTAATAGTGAAAGTGTTTCGCTTTTATCCTGTGTAGGAAATCTGACAGTTTCAAAAAAGCAGGGATAAGCAATGACATTCATCACTTGGGTAGCGTATGTTCAAAAGACATATACTAAACAGGTGTGGAGTATTGTTTATTTGCTTTTGGGTTTTGTCAGAACCTCCTACACAATAAACGAATGGCTCCACTCTTGAACCGAATAACATTCTATATCTTTCTGATTATCAAATTATATATTCAATACTCGTTGTAATTTGATACCGCAAAGTTCCCGCGATTTATAAGTTTTTCTAAGAAAACAGTACATGCTATCAACCCATTTTTCTGTTCAAAAAGTGTGTTCTTTTGCATGAAAGCAATTTTGTTCGTCGAAAGTGCCCTAATATCGCAAAATTTAGCGTAATTTTGTAGCAAAATTCAGAGTGGTATGAAGTTGAACAGGATAAAAGATATTCTTGAGCAAAAAGGTATATCACAAACTTGGCTTGCAAAACAAGTTGGCAAGAGTTTCAGTACAATCAATAGTTACGCTTGCAACAGGTACCAGCCGGATTTGGAAACACTTTTAGCGATTTCAAAGATACTTCAAGTAGATTTGAAAGATTTGATAACTGACGAGAAAGAACGCCAATGATATAGATAACCGAATATTGAACTCCGAGTTTTGATGAGTTGAACTTCCGATAATAAAATATTATATGAACATGGGCATCAGTCATGAATTATCAGAGGAAGATGTAAAGTTCCGCTATATCAACGAAGCCATCACAAGCAAGGGATGGACAAAAGATAGTATTTTCATGGAACAACAAGTGAAATTTACCGATGGTAAAATCAGCTTGCATGGCAATATTGTGCATCGTGAAAAACCAAAGTTCGCTGACTATGTGCTTTATGTGAATAAAGCTACGCCAATCGCTATTATTGAAGCAAAGGATGCCAAGCATACTGTTTCCTATGGTTTACAACAAGCGATGGAATACGCAAAAATGCTCGATGTCAAATTTGCGTTCAGTTCTAATGGAGAGGGTTTTGCCGAGCATGATTTTCTAACCGGACAGGAACGATGTTTCGGTATGGATGAATTTCCGACCCGCGAAGAATTGATTGAACGGTATAAAAAAGAGATAAACGAAGGAAACGGGCTTAATGAACAGGAGGAAGCTGTCATTAACCAGCCATTGTGTAGCGGACAAAATATTTTCCCTCCAAGATATTATCAACTTAATGCTATAAATCGTACTATCAACGCCATTGCAAAAGGGCAAAACCGTATTTTACTTGTGATGGCTACCGGTACAGGTAAGACATACACTGCGTTTCAAATAGTCTGGAGACTGCTTAAGAGTGGATTAAAGAAAAAAGTTCTTTATCTGGCCGACCGCAATATATTGGTAGATCAATCCATTGAACAAGATTTCAAGCCTTTGGAAAAAGTAATCCATAAAATAGATTATTCCAAGGACAAGGACAAATTGAAGGAATTGCTTTCTCATCAAGTGTATTTTGCACTTTACCAGCAACTTATCGGACAAAATGATGCAAAAAACTATCGAGAGCTTTTCCCTAATCCGGATTATTTTGATCTCGTAATCATTGACGAGTGTCATAGAGGAAGTGCAAAAGATGACAGCAACTGGCGCACCATACTGGATTATTTTTCCTCTGCATCACACATCGGAATGACTGCAACGCCAAAAGAAACACGTTATCAATCAAGCATTGGATATTTTGGTGAGCCTGTTTATACATATAGTTTGAAAAACGGGATAGAAGATGGCTTCCTTGCTCCGTTTAAAGTCATAAATATTTCAACAAACATCGGGGATGAGTGGAGACCAATCAAAGGCCAAAAGGATATTTACGGCAATGAAATCGAAGACAGGATATACAACAACAGTGACTACGACTATAACATCGTGATTGAAGATCGCCATCGGGAAGTAGCACAAGAAATAACCAACTATCTCAAAAGCACAGATCGTATGGCAAAAACCATTGTATTTTGTGCTGACGAGGCGCATGCGGAGAGAATGCGAATCGCACTGGTCAATGCCAATGCAGATATGTGCAAAAAGAATCCCGACTATGTAGTCCGCATTACTGGCAGCGATGAATATGGCAAAGGGAAACTGGATTATTTTATTTCTGTTGCATCAAAATATCCGGTAATAGCTACGACCAGTAAATTACTATCAACTGGTGTTGACTGTAAAATGGTCAAACTCATAGTCCTCGACCAACAGATCGGCTCAATGACAGAGTTCAAGCAGATTATAGGACGAGGCACCCGCATTCGTGAAAAAGAAGGGAAAACACATTTTGTAGTAATGGACTTTCGCAATGTGACACGCCTTTTTGCTGATCCGGATTGGGATGGCCCGATAGAGATTGATCCAGATTATCCTCCGAAGCCATGTTCTGTTTGCGGCAAAAATCCTTGTGTCTGTCCAAAACCTACTCCACCTTCGGTATGTCCCGTCTGTGGCAAAAATCCTTGTGAGTGCCCGACACCGGTGCCACGACCAAAACCAATTGTGGATAAAAATGGTTGTGAAGTAAAAGTAATCAATAAAGTGGTTTCCGTTTATGATACGAACGGGAAACTACTTCGTACAGAAAGCATCACAGATTATACTAAGAAGAATATTATTGACACATATGCGACAATAGAAACCTTTACCTCTAAGTGGAATGCCCTAAAAAGGAAAAGCGAGATAGCGGAAATGCTTAAAGAAGCCGGTATTGACCTTGCGGTTCTGAAGCATGACCGGAATATGGATGATGTGGATGACTTTGACTTTATCTGTCATATTGCATACGGAAAGAAGACCTTGACAAGACGAGAACGAGCAGAGCAAGTAAAGAAACGAGATGTCTTTAGTAAATATGGAGAGCAAGCCAGACTCGTGCTTGAAGCTCTGCTTGACAAATATATGGACGAGGGTATTTCTGAACTGGAGAATCTTTCGGTTTTGAAAAACGATCCATTCAGAAGATTTGGCTCCCCTGCAAACATTGCCAGACTGTTTGGCGGCAAGCAAGGTTACCTTAATGCAGTAAACAATCTGACTCAACTGATATATAATGTAGCATAAAAAGAAAAGTAAAATATGAGTTTGTCGAATTTCGTAAAACGGATACGCAATATAATGCGCAATGATGCCGGTATCAATGGTGATGCACAGCGCATAGAGCAGATGGCATGGATGCTCTTTCTTAAAGTTTATGACGAGAAAGAGAATGACTGGGAAATGGAGGATGATTATAAATCCATTATTCCTGAAGAATGCCGTTGGCGTAATTGGGCTCACGATGATGGAAGCGGGCATGCCCTGACGGGAGATGACCTGCTATTATTTGTCAACAATGTGGTATTTGATAAACTCAAGAAGATAGAGATTACTCCCGACACACCTATCCGGCAAGCAATCGTAAGAACTGTTTTTGAAGATGCCAACCAATATATGAAAGATGGGGTACAACTCCGACAGGTTCTGAATGTAATTGACGATCTCAATCTTGCCGACTATGAAGAAAGTCATGCTTTCGGTGAAATTTACGAAAACATACTCAAGGAAATGCAGTCCGCCGGATCTTCCGGCGAGTTTTATACGCCGAGAGCTTTAACTGAATTTATGGCGGAAATAATTAAGCCGCAGATTGGGGAGAAGATGGCGGATTTTGCTTGTGGAACCGGTGGCTTTATTACCAGTTGGCTTGGAGAACTTGACAAGCGAGTGGTTACTGCTGAAGACAGAGAGAAGTTTAATCAATCTGTATTTGGTATCGAAAAGAAACAATTCCCTTATATGCTGTGTGTAACAAATCTCTTGCTCCATGGCATAGATAAGCCATTGGTATTTCATGACAACTCACTGACTAAAGATGTTCTCAACTATACGGAAGAGGATAAATTTGATGTCGTACTCATGAATCCTCCATATGGTGGGAACGAAAAAGCCGATGTCAAGTCTCATTTTCCTTCCGACATGCGAAGCAGTGAAACTGCCGACCTGTTCATGGTGCTTATCATGTATCGCTTGAAGAAAAACGGCAGAGCAGCCGTTATTGTTCCTGATGGCTTTCTGTTTGGCGCGGACAATACCAAGATAGCCATAAAGACAAAATTGTTGCGTGATTTTAATCTGCATACAATCATTCGATTGCCAGGAAGCATTTTTTCGCCTTACACCAGCATAGCAACGAATATTCTGTTTTTCAATAATGAAAAGGCAGAAGATTCACCTGTCGGTTACTCTACCAAAGAGACATGGTTCTATCGTTTGGATATGCCGGAGGGATACAAGCATTTCTCCAAAACAAAACCGATGCGTTTGGAACATTGTAATCCTATCAAAGAATGGTGGGATAACCGTAAGGAAATCATTATTGAGGAAGGGAACGAGAAAGCTCGCTGCTATTCAGTCGAAGACCTGATTGGTTCTGACTGCAATTTCGACTTATGCAAGTTCCCGAAAGAAGATGAAGAAATTTTGCCTCCGGCCGAGCTGCTGGCTGACTATTACAAAAAACGGGCGGCTCTTGACCATGAGATAGACAAGACCTTGGCCGAGATACAGAAAATTCTCGGTATAGAAATAGAAAGGTGACCTATTAGAAAAGAAAAAGAAGATGAATACAGAAACAACGATAGTGCAATATAACGATCCGGCGTACAGTGAACTTGTCAACCATATTACGGATTTATGGACGGAGGCTAAGGCCGATGCCATAACAGCCGTAAATGCACACCTTCTTGATGCGAACTGGAAGACAGGACAATATATTGTTGAATTTGAGCAAAAAGGGATGGCTCGGGCCGAATACGGCAAGCAACTTCTCGTAAATCTATCAAAGGACTTGACAATAAGATGCGGTCGTGGGTTCAGCCGGTCCAATTTAACCTATATGCGTAAACTCTATCTCGCTTTCCCAAAAAGTGAGACACTGTCTCACAAATTGACATGGAGTCATTATTTCGAGTTGTTGAAATGTGATGACCCTTTGGAGATGAAGTTCTACTTCACGGAATCCATACGCCAAGGCTGGAAAGTGCGGGAGCTGAAACGGCAAATAAAAAGTGCATTGTTTCAGCGGCTTGCATTGAGTACGGATAAGAAAGGAGTATTGGCTTTGGCAAACGAGGGGCATCAGGTGCTTACTCCACAGGATATTATTAGGGATCCTTTTGTCTTGGAATTTGCCGGACTTCCGCAGAAGAAACAGTACAAGGAAGGTGAATTGGAAGCAGCTCTGAAGGCCAATATGGAAAAGTTCTTACTGGAACTCGGACGGGGGTTTGCCTTCGTGGGGCGCCAGTTTGTGATGCACATTGGAAGCAGACGACTCAAGGTGGACTTGGTGTTCTATCATTGCATATTGAAATGTTATGTTCTGATAGACTTAAAACGGGGTGAGATCAAGCATGGAGACATAGGTCAGATGAATCTTTACCTGAACTATTTCAAGACAGAGATATGTCAGAATGATGATAATCCTCCTATCGGGATTGTGTTGGGCGCAAAGAAAGATGAGCTGCTGTTGGAGTATGCACTCGAAGGTATTACGAATCAACTTTTTGCTGCCAGATACCAATTATACCTCCCAAAGCGAGAAGAATTGCAGGCTCAACTTGACAAGATTCTTGACGAATATCCCGAATGATAAATATGTGAGACAGCGTTTCACATTTCAATACAGCAAATAAATGAACGGAAAACAACTTAAAAACAGCATACTTCAATGGGCGATACAGGGAAAACTTGTACCGCAAGATCCGAATGACGAACCTGCATCAGTACTTCTTGAACGGATTAGGGAGGAAAAGGCTCGGTTGGTCAAAGAGAAGAAAATCAAAAAAGACAAGAACGAATCCATTATCTATCGCGGTGAGGACAATTCCTATTATGAGAAGTTCCTCGCCACGGGGGTGGTGAAGTGCATTGATGAGGAGATTCCGTTTGAGATTCCAAGTAGTTGGGAATGGACACGCATATCGTCTATATTTCAACTTAATCCAAGGGTAGAAGCCAATGATAATATGCTTGCAGCATTTATTCCAATGGAAGCAATTAGTGCTGTATATGGTTCAGATTACCATTACTATGAAAGGAAGTGGAAAGAAATAAAATCCGGCTTTACTCAGTTCGCTGACGGAGATATAGCATTTGCTAAAATAACGCCATGCTTTCAAAACAGGAAATCAGCCGTTTTCTCTAATTTACCAAATGGTATAGGAGCAGGAACAACAGAATTAAAAGTTTTACGTCCATATGGGGAAACTATAAATCGTTTCTATACCTTGTATTTCCTTGAAAGTCCATACTTTATTGATGAAGCTACTTTTAAAGGTACAGCAAATCAACAGCGTATTGTTGTTGGGTATTTGGAAAACAAGCTTTTTCCGTTACCTCCAATTGAAGAGCAATGTCGAATTGCCGGTAAAATTGCTGAAGTTTTACCGATAGCGGATAGATATGGCAAGACTCAAACAAAACTTGATAATCTAAATGTAGAATTAAAAAATATACTTAAAAAATCTGTTCTTCAAGAAGCAATACAGGGCAAACTTGTTCCACAGATAGAGGCAGAAGGCACAGCACAAGAGCTACTTGAACAGATACAACAGGAGAAGCAAAAACTTGCCAAAGAAGGCAAGTTAAAGAAATCAGCTCTCAATGATTCCATTATTTTCAAAGGTGACGATAACAAGTATTGGGAGAAGATTGGAAAAGAAGTGTGTTGTATTGACGATGAAATGCCTTTTGAAATACCTGAAACTTGGGCTTGGGTAAGACTTAATGATATTTGTTCTTATATCCAACGAGGGAAATCACCAAAATATTCTCTAATAAGGAAATATCCTGTTATAGCGCAAAAGTGCAATCAATGGAGCGGATTTTCTATTGATAAAGCACAATTTATAGAACCTTCTACATTGATGTCCTACAGCGAAGAACGATTGTTGCAAGATGGTGATTTGATGTGGAACTCTACGGGATTAGGCACATTAGGCAGAATGGCTATTTATCGGAGCAGTCTAAATCCGTATGGTATAGCCGTTGCTGATAGCCATGTTACTGTCATACGGGCATTAAAACAGTTTGTGCTTCCTAAATATCTCTATTACTATTTTTCAAGCAATACAGTACAATCTGTTATTGAAGATAAAGCTGATGGAAGTACTAAACAAAAGGAACTTTCAACTGCAACAATAAAAAGCTATATTCTGCCACTTCCTCCCTTTGCAGAGCAACAGCGAATAGTGGCTAAAGTTGAAGAATTAGCAAGTATTATGAGCAGATAAATGGGCAAGCCGTTCAGATAGAGTGTGATTATGACTTTCCCTATAGTTGGTCGCTTGTGAGATTATCCTCAATTTGTTCTCTCATTGATGGCGAAAAGAAAGAGGGACAGCAGTTGTGTCTTGATGCAAAATTTTTACGAGGCAAGAGTGCCGGAGAATATCAGCAAAGAGGCAAATTTGTCCACAAAGGAGATAATATCATCCTTGTGGATGGGGAGAACTCCGGCGAAGTTTTCACAGTGCCTTGCGATGGCTATATGGGTAGCACATTTAAGCAACTCTGGGTTAGTTCTATTATGCATTTGCCGTATGTCTTAAACTATATTCTGTTCTACAAGGAGTTATTGCGAAAGTCTAAACGAGGCGCAGCCATTCCACATCTAAACAAGGAGATATTCTATTCGCTTATTATCGGCATTCCACCGTACCAAGAGCAAATGAGAATTGTGAACAGAATCAATGAAATATACAGCAAGATTAAGGGCTAATCAGCCCTTAATCTTGCTATTTACTAATTCTATTTTTGTCACAATTCTTTTCTGCTCAAGTAAAGGCGGCAAAGGAATCAATAAATTATTTAGACTTTTGTTATTAAGTGTTTTTCCTTTTATAGCATCTTTAGAATCTCCACTATTAGAAATTGTAGGGAGAATATAAAACAGATAATCTCGAAATATATTATTAACATCTGCATATGGCACAATCGTGATTATAGCTTCGTTATGATAGGCATCTACCCCTAAGATAGATGTGCGTCCTACAGTAAGTTTGAAACTCATAAGCAAACTACCTTTAGGAGTTGGATAACACTTAAAGATTTCATTAACAGCTATATCTGACACTTTTTCTTTTACTGCTTTTATTGTCCCTCCTTCAACCATATCTGATATTGAAACCCAATTATGTTTACCATTACTCCAATATACCTGCTCTCCACGCGGTGGTGTCTTTCCTATACGCATTTTAACGATTGTGCCGAATCGACACCACATCCAAGTTGGAGGGATTTCAAAAGGAATATCGCCAGTTATATCAACCACTTTACTTCCTATCTGCTCATAATACTTGTTATCGTCACCTTTGAAAATGATAGAATCATTGAGTGCAGACTTTTTCAACTTGCCTTCATTCACAAGGCGCTTTTTCTCTTTACGAATCTCGGCAAGTAATTCTTCGGTTGTTCCTTCCTCAACAATTTGTGGAACAAGATGTCCCTGTATTGCCTCTTGTAAAATAGATTTTTTCAGTTGTTCCTTGACAGAGGTATTTAGTATGTTAAGTTCACTTTGCGCCTTGTCATACCTTATTATTAAGGGTTGCAAACTTTCAATTTGATTAACAATTCGCGCCTGTTCTGATATGGGAGGAACTGTAACCAAAATGGAATTCATCTTTTCCTGATTCATCTTTGGCTGTGCAGTCCCTGTTACATAATTCACAAGTGATATGGCGTTTATAAACAAAGCTATGTATGCCAGATTAAGTCCTCCGCATACATCAAGGACATGAGCATGATTATTTACCCAATATTTCCCTTTGGCTATAAATGCAATAGGAGTACTTCTGTTGATAAGGTTTGCGCCATCTTCTCCTATCAACAACAAGTCTTTGTCAAAAAGATATTTATCAACTTTATCAATTACTCCAGATGCCCCGTAGTAATCGTACACCTTTTTAAGAGTTTGCCGCTGGGCAACAGACAATGGGATCCTCTCGCTATCCCGATTTATCATTAAACTTCCAAACCTGCACCACTCCCACCCTTGTGGAATCTCAAACGGAATCTCCTCGTCAATGCACTTCACCTCCCCTGTGGCGAGAAACTTCTCATAATAGGAACTCAAAACACTAACCACTCTCTACATTATTAGTGATAACAATTTGTTTAACTAATAATGTAGAGAATATGAACAACGAAGATTTTGAATTGTATTTGCGTCAAGGGAATATGGCGGAAAATACTATTAATGCTTATCTTTATGCCATCAAGGAGTATTATTCCAGGCATAGGGAATTGAACAAGCGAAATTTGCTTATCTATAAAACTTATCTCATCGAAACCTTCAAACCAAAGACTGTGAATCTGCGCATACAGGCTATGAATAAATACCTTGAGTGCATAAAAAAGCCGCGCTTGCGATTAAAATCTGTCAAGGTGCAACAGCGTTCATATTTAGAGAATGTAATCAGCAATGCTGACTACATCTTCCTAAAAAACAAACTGAAAAGGGAAAATAATTTGACATGGTATTTTGTAGTGCGTTTCCTCGCTGCGACTGGCGCAAGAGTCAGTGAATTGATACAAATAAAAGTAGAGCATGTTCAGATTGGGTATTACGATATTTACACCAAAGGTGGCAAAATACGCCGAATTTATATCCCGAAGACATTACGCAAGGAGGCAGCCGAATGGCTGATCAAAAGCAATCGCACAAGTGGTTACCTTTTTCTCAATCGTTTCGGAGAGCGTATCACTACAAGAGGTATCGCCCAGCAGTTGAAGAACTATGCTGTGAAATACGGACTGAATGAAAAAGTCGTTTATCCCCACTCTTTCCGCCATCGGTTTGCCAAGAATTTTTTGGAGAAATTCAATGACATAGCTCTGCTTGCTGACCTCATGGGACATGAAAGCATAGAAACTACCCGTATCTATCTGCGTCGTAGCAGCGCCGAACAACAGGAGATTGTAGATAGAGTGATAACTTGGTAAATAAAACACTGTCCCATAGACAAAAAACTATGGGGCAGTGTTTAGTTATTGTCCAATAGCATTTCTCACCGAATCATAATCCCAATATAAGGTATTTCCAATCCATTTTTCCATAGGAACATGAATGCCTTTCCATCTGATTACTTCTGGGCATTTGTCCCTATTGACGAATGTTGATTTATATAGGACTATTATCTTTAAACCATCTCGAATTGCTTTCTCACATTCGAAATCAATATAACTTCGAGTATCTATTGTATGACCTCTGCTACAGGTTCCCCTATAGCTGTTATAACTACCACAGTATTGACATCCTCCAGCTTTTAACTCTTTGGTATGGTCACCAACGATAAGGATAAATGTTTTAGATGCATCCAATCTCTCAGCCAATGACCTTTTAATCGAGCAATTTAGACTTGTGTCCTTTGCTTGCTTTAACTCATGAGCATCTGAAAACGAAAGTCCGTATTTGGAACTCTCATTCCATCGGTGTAATGCTTCAACAGCATCTTTGTCATGATCCCAATCTCCGGCGATGTAAGTTCTTGTCCTGTAATACATGATTAAAATATTTTTTTAATATCATACAAATTAATTTTATCAATAGTTTCTCGTGTCAATACAATTGTTATCGGTTGATATATTGGAGCATTCGATGTTTTAAGCGTACAAAGAATGCAACGAAGCAAATTAAATTCATTCTTATCTGTAATGCGTGTTATTCCTCCCCCAAGTAACGGTATAGCAATAGGTTTATTAGCATATACTCTGCTTATTTCATTCCACATCGCCCTAAGACAAATTTCGTAATCGTTATGAGATAGTTTAGCCTGATTATTCTCAAAATGAGAAAATGCCAATAACAAATAATCTTGATATACAATGATTCGTCCAAGTGGATAACAAATTTTACCTGCTTTTGTTTTTCTTTTCATTCCAGGTATGTCTTCTGCTTCGTTAATTTGTCGCTTCAAATCATCAATATCTTGTAATCTTTCTATGAATTTTCCATTCAACGAGTTCCGAGCAATAACGACATCATCTACAGTGGTATCAAAAAATTCATTAAAAGGGATTAATTTCCAATCTGTTGACTCAAATATATCCCCTTCTTCAATTTTAACATTGATTCCTTTTATTTTTAAAGTGATTGAATGGTCTGCTCTGAATGCCTTTACTACAGATATTATAAGCCAAAATAATAAAAATACACCCACAATAACCAAGCCTTTCTCCCACCACTTCTGTATATTGCAAATATCTGTAATGCTAAAATTAGCGATAGCACAAATAGTTTCTATAGCAGCAATGAAACTAACTGCGTACAAAAAACTGTCTTTCCAAAGTGACTTACTATATAATTTTGATAATTTCATCGTTATATTTTTATATCCAATACAAAAGTAGATATTTTTCTGCTAATCTATCTATTGAATTGATAGCTTTATCGTTTCAATCCTTTGGATTTCTTATCATTCCACGGAAGTTCCGAAGACACCCCTCCACCACTGGTGCCGACATGAACCTCTGCCTGTCCACCGGCGGCAAGAGTGAAAGCAGCGCCCAACAGCTCGGCCTGCTTCACGCTTACCTGTTCCTGCGGCTCGAATACGGCGTTGACAAATTCCTCGTCCGTGATCTGGCCGTTAAAATGTCTTTGGGCCACATCATAGTCTATCTGGAATTTGGTGTCCTCAAAAAGCTCCTCGCCGACCCGTGTCCAGATGTGGAGCGACGGGTTCCGGTAGTTGGACACGTTGATTCGGACAAGCTCGGCACCGGATGAGAGGCTATAACGCTGAGGGTTTGCCTTACGGTCAAGCAGGCCTATCTGTTTTCGCTGCCTGTCTATGACGGCATCTTTCTCTTCTGACTGCCGCTCGGCGGTTTCCGCCCTGCGGATGGCTGCGTCTATCTCTTTCTGGTAGCCGTTCCGCAGCTTTTCGATTCCTGATTTATGTTGCTCCTGCAACCGTGCCTTTTCTGCCTGAAGAGCCTTAATCTGTTTATTGAGTTCGGCAATCTTCTCATCCTTGTCCGATAGTTCCTTTTTCGCTTTGGCAAGGTCTCCCTTGCCGAACCACGAGAGGATGGTGTTCCTGCCCTCCTGCGCCTTCTCCACATCTGCCTGCAACTTGGCTATGTCCTCCTCATAACGGATGACCTGCTGCCTGTAATAATCCGAATTTGCCTGATGTTTGGCGGTGGAGCCGACAATGCCCCGCTGTAGCCCGAACGGTTTCATGGCCGCAGCATAGCTGTTCTGGTATTCGTGCAGCCGCGTACGTCGCATCACATCATCCGCCGACAGCCGGGGACCGGATTTCGTTTCATACTTCTTCTCACCCTCACGTTTCCTGCGGACTCGCTCCCCGGTCACAATGGGAACGATGGTGGCGTGCAGGTGGGGAGTCTTCTCGTCCATGTGCAGCACGCACGATACAAGGTTCTCATTCCCGAATGTATCCCTTAGCCATTTGAGGTTGGCATCAATCCAACAGTCCAGTCTGCCGCCATTGGCAATCTTCATCATCTGTTCATGTGTCCCGGTCAGGATGATACGGATGGCTTTTGTCTGGTTTTTGCCGACCTTTCGGCGCAGTCCGGCGGTATTGATGCGGTGCTGTATCGCCTCGGTGCGGCTGGACACGCCATCGGGAAACTTGACCAGTTCCCGGTTGAGATGTGTCCGGCCAGCATCGGCATTGTCCGGGACATATTTCTTCCCCTTGGCATCCTTTCTTTCTATATGGCATGACATACCAGAGTCATTACCGCTGCCACGCTGCAGGTGGCAGACCGCGTATTGTGTATTACTCATATCCGTTCGTTTTATGATTATAATTTCTGTTGTAAAATCCCGTCCTATTACCGGAGGCATATATTTGAAGTCGGAGGGACATCCCTCGGCCTATGGGCTTTTTGACTGCCGGAAGCGGAGCGGAGGCGGTGAAAATGCCCTAATATGCTACGGGATTTTACAACCCCTTTTTCATGGGACAGCAAGCTGTCCGATACCTTTCCGTCATTCCACCCTCCCTGCATCCACCAGTTCGAGGCCGAAGGTGTCGATGAAGGTCTGCAGTACGGGGTTGCGTTCTATCATCCTCGCAAGAATCATCTGCGGCGTGTCCTCCATCAGCAGGAAGTCGGCAATGTCCAGTCCCTGACTGCGCTGTTCATTGGTCGCGATCCTTTCCAGCAGGTCGGAACATGTGGCACGCCTGCATATGGATTTCAGCAGCGGCAGCCATCGCCGCCATTCTTCCGTTGCCTTAAGGTCGGGGAAAAGAATCACCTCCCGTCCGTCCAATGCCTGCACCGCTTCGCCGTTGAAGCACCCGTGTATCCCTCCGGTGGCAAGCCAGATGAAGTCGGGGATGAAATGGGCGGCGACCAGTGCCGTCTTCTCGCTCTCGACAATGGCTACAGGTTTGGCAGACATTACGGCGGAGTTGTCCGACAGCAGATGTTCTCCGAACAGGCACTGCTTCATCCTGAAATCCTGCACCTTCCTCACGGAATGCACCCAGCTGACTTGGTTAAAAGGCTCCTTAATACGGTGTCCGGTTACGGCATCGTAGCCCATGATCTTGCCCGCACGCACGTTGCTGTTCCGGTCTATCTGCCAGAATACGGTCGCACCGCCCCACCTCCTTGAGGTACCGACCCTGTATAGGCTGAATAGCTTGTCCACATTCTCCTTGCCCATCACTTTGGTAAAGTATCGGTACAAGGGGTTGATGTCGTACCTGCGCATGGACTGCTCCACCCAATCAGAGGGAAGAAAAGAAATCCGTGGTTTCTGTTCGGGCAATGCTCTTGCTGGCGGTCTTGCAGCTATCGGTGTGCCGCCAAACCTTTCCTGCCCATTCAATCTTTCTTTGACAGCCGGATTGTCCCGGAAGTATTCTTTCGGTGTGTAGTGGTAACCGCAACTGTTGATATGGTCGCACATGCCTACGCTGTCAGGGAAGGAAATCTCTCCCGCCTCGTCGATATAACGGGTGAAGCAGGCTTTCCTGCCGCACTCCGGACAGACGGTCTTGCTGCCCGGACGGTATTTCTGAAGATGGAATCTGTATTCGGTCATGATGCTCTCTTTTGTGGATTCCTGCAAGTGGAAACCGTCATTTGCAGTTTGCAGTTCCTGCAGTCTTGCAGGAAATACCTGTTTTTAGAACCCTGAAACTGCAAAACTGCAAAGACTGCAGGCTGCAACGAGGGGGTCATCCGTTGCAGTCTGGGGGTGACGGTTCATTGTCTGTCATATTAAATTTTCCAGATTTATCATATATGATTTTCTCGTAATGCCCGGCCTTGGACTTCCGCAGCAGCCTGCTCCTGCAAAGCTCCTTGAGGTAGTTCATCACCGTGCGCTCGCTGACATTCTGCAATTCCTTCCCAATGGCGATGGCAGTTTTCGTGTCGAACGTGTCCGGCAACAGCGACAGCAGCACCTTGGGCGGATCCTCGCACATGTCCTCCGCCACGAATGAGCGGATGCGGCGGTACGAGTCCTCGAAGTAGCCGTTCAGCCGGATGGCGGCTTTGACGGAAGCCAGATCCACAAACTGTAGATGGCTCTCGTCGATGGCATACCGCAACACCTGCATGAGCAGGGCCAGCCGTGCCACTTGCGCCGGATGCTTCATCTCGCGACTCTCCACTTGGGCGTCGTCCTCTATCCGGTTGATGCGTTCCACTTTCCTGTTCCACCAAGAGAAGAAATATTCCCTTGCCTCCCTGTCCATAGACAGCACATGGGGCATCCTTTCTTCCTCTCCCGTGTCATAGTCCAAGGCGAGTACCTTGCCAAGTATCTGTTCCCATCGTGCCGCCGCCATGGAAGCCCTGTCCTTCCCGCCATCATCCCAATCGGTCCATTTTGGCACTTCACGGGACTTGGGAAGCACGAACAGGATGCGGTCGAGCAGGCCGTTTTCCTCGAAGCCTTTCGTCAGCAGTTCATGCACACGCTTGGTCTGCGTGGTCCCGATGATGTTGATGCACGGCTGTTCAATATGCACAGGTATAGTGTTGCTGACCCTTGTCACATCCAGTGCCCCGCCGCTCCATGCCGTGAGCAGCTGCTCTATGAGTTGCCCGTTGGTGTAGCGGTTGGCGGAGTTGAACATGCCCATTATCTCGTCCACCAGAATGACCACGCTGCGGGGATTGCTGTTATGTGTCAGCAGTAGCGATTCCGGAGTGAAGTCGGAAACGACGGTGCGTCGCAGTACGGGCTTCCTACCGCTCTCCCCGGCGGCCTTCCATGCCTCCAGTTCCGACTCATACGCCCTGAACAGGGCGTAGTCGTGCTTCCGTATGGGGCGGTATGCCGCCTCCAGCGGCGGTGTCTTGCCCAGTCCCGGCCTGCCCACGAGGATGATGTAGAGGGCGGCGTTGCTCTGCCACTCGCCTTTGATGCGGATACGGTAGGTGCCTCCCAATGCGGCCGATACCGCCGACAGCATGGCCGTCGCGATGAACTCGGTCTTGTAGTTCTCGTACCGGTCCATGTCGAGTATGACGGACTGCACGGCCTGCGGAAAGACATCCAGAGGGAAGCCTGTATCACTGATATGCTCCGCCTCCATGCGGATCATGTTGCACAGTTCAAGTCGGGTGTTTGTCATGTCAGCCATTTTTCTTCTTGCAATAGGATGTCACACTCTCGGACTTGCCTCCCGTCTGCACACGGCGGACATCCGATCTGGCATACATGTTCTTGTTGCCCACCTTGACGGGGACGAGGTAGCCGCGCTTCGCCCACAGGTTGAGCGTCCCCTCGCACACGTTCAGCAGCTCACGCACCTGTCTTGTGTTGAGCCATGTCTCTTCCGCCACACGCCGCATCTCCGCATTCAGTTCTTCCTGCCGGGCCGCCATCGTGCGCTGCACGATGGCCTCGGCAAACATCTTAAGGTCGGCTGGCGTGACTTCCAGTTTCACGTTCGCGCCCTGCTCAACCAGACTTTCTATGGTAATCATAAATATCAGTTTTGAATTTTGTGATGACCATCTTCAAAAGTTCCCTGATGCCTCCCTTTCGATGGCGTATAAAAGAGAAGCACCGCCGACCCTCGGGAAAAGGATTGACGGTGCAAAAGTATATTGGAATTGAAACAGATTGATATATAATGCCTTGTCTTAAATTGTCATGACCATTCAAGTCTGCATGACCATGTAAAACGGCTCGTTTTACCCTATCCGGCCGCAGTTTCCGCTTCATCATCGGCAGCGATTTCTCTGATTTCCGCTGCCAGTGTCCGGTACAGTTCCCGGTTCTCGTCACTCTCGATAAGAGGTGCCATCTGGTCTTTCCCGTCCTTGATGACATGCTTTGCCGCCTTCAGGAAGCCGACCGCCTGCCGTATGGCGCTTTCGCTTTTCAGCGATGGCAGGTCGGGAAACTGCAATGCCATCCCCACGCTGTACTCCTTCGCGGCGTGCATTCCGGCCACCAGCCGCAGGTCTTTCAGCACATAGAACGGGAGTGCCTGATGGACGGCACTCGTGTTTATGGAAACGAAACGGCGGATACATTGTATAACCGCTTCTTTATTTCCGCACTTGAGATAATCCGCAAGTGGTCGCTCCTGTATCTTTTTCTTTCCTGCCGTCCGTAACGCTTGCGGTGCCGTGCCGATACCGGATCCCGTTGTGCTTGTCTGAATGCTTCCGGTATCATTACCGCCCATCTTGTCCTTTACGGACTGCAAAGCCCATTCGCCGATGCCGCCTTTCTCAATCGCGTCCTTCATGGCGAAGTGTCTGTTCCAGTCCTCCTGCGTGCGGAAGCCGTTCTTTATGGACACCTCGATAATCTGCCTGACGACAATGGAACAGCCCATCCTCTCGGCGTTCCCTGCCTTGGGATGCCCGGCCTGCCTGCTGACCATGTCCACCATGGCCTCGAAGCTCTTGCCGTAATACAGCCAGCTCAATACAAGAGGGGCGGACAAGGTCACGCAGCGTTTTCTCAGGCTCTGTCTGAAAATGTATTTCATTCTGCCCCAGAATGTGGTCGGAGGCGGGGCTGTGTCTTCTTCCCTCTGTTTCCTGTAAAGTTCCACGATCTTCCCCGGCACCGCGTTCTCCTTGAAATGGAGGTCTATGTTTCTAAAGCCGTCCGTGCTGTCGTCACACCATGACATCTGCCATTCCTTTTTGATGCCGGGCAGTTGTCTGAATATGGCACGGCATACGGCAAGGTACTGCACCTCGTTCCCGTCCGCCATCATTTTCGCGAAGCGGCGGTATTCTTCCCTGTGCGCGTCCTTCCACTGGAGGATGTCAGCCTTGAACTGTTCGTATGTCAATTTCTGCTCGTCCATATTCATATTGCATTGTCTGTGGAGGGGAAACAGGGAAATTATCAGTCTAAAAGGTTTACCAGCTCCTTCTTCATCTCGTCGTCAATTTTGCGGTACCGTGCGAAGGCCCGGCTTCCTTCCGAATGTCCCGACATAGAGGCTATCAGGTTCGGGTCCTTGACCTGCCTGTAGAGATTGCCGATGAAGGTCTTGCGTGCCGTATGGGTAGATGCCACCTCATACAAGGGTCTTGCCACGTCCTCCCTTGTCTTGGGGTCGAGGACTATGACCTTGCGGTCGATGCCCACATACTTGAGTATCTCCTTTATCTTCTTGTTGTAGCCGAAGTGCGAGAACCGGGGGAGCAGGGCGTTCTCCAGATCCTTGTAGCGTTCAAGTATCTCCCGTGCCTTTTGGTTGAGCGGTACACGCACCGTATTGGCATGCTCCATCTTCGTCTTCTGCGGGATGTACTCCACGAAGCCGTCCACGATGTTGGCCTTGGTCAGCCTGTTCAGGTCGCTCACGCGGCATCCTATCAGGCACTGGAACATGAAGATGTCGCGGTAAACCGGATAGGTAGGCCCCATGCCGCTCAGGTCTGCATAGTACACCTTGTCACGCTCTTCAAGTGTCAGGTAGAACGGGTCGCCGTACATCGGCCGGGCAATCTGGTACTGGTCGAAGGGATTGTTCCTTGTCAGTCCGCGCTTGATGCACCACTTGACGACGGTGCGGATGCGGTAGAGCGAGCCCGACATGCTGTTCTCGGAACGCTTCTGCCCGACATCGCGGTGCTTCTCGTTCCGGTAGAATACGGGATACATGTCCACATATTTGTATTCCTCCTGCATCCACAACTTGAAGTCCCTGATGTCGTCAGCCGTTATGGTATCGATGCAGAGGTGAAAGCCCCGCTGATGCAGCACCTCGTGGCGGAAACGCTCGTAGCGCAGCACCTTGTTGAGATTGTCGAGGTGGTGCTTGCGGCTTTCGTCCGCGAGCGGTGTTTCCTCGATGTATCTCCGTATCTGGTACGAGAGCAGGTACTCGTCGGCCCTGTTGCCGCCCCTCGCGTTGATGTTGGGATGGTGGTATTCCTCTATCAGGCTTTTGAGCCAGTTGCCGTCCACGCCCCGGTGGTACTCTTTCGTGATAAGGTGGGTAATCTGCTGCACGTCCTTGTCGAAGCCCATCTTCTTCTCCTCCGACACCAGAGCCACGCGGGGCTTGTAGCCCTGCCTTTCCGGGCTCCAGTGGTTGGGGTTGATGGAGAGTTCGCTCGCGGCCTTGATGTCCACGCCGCCGATGTCACGGACACGGAAATAGATCCGTGCCTGGTCGGTGATGTTGTTCTTGGCGGCGGTCTTCCGGATGAATGCGGTCACTTTCATATGTATGTCCTCCTTTCTGTCTTAGTCTATCATGTCCACAAGCCTGCGCTTCATGTCATCGTCTATCGTGCGGTAGCGGCTGAACGCCCTGCTGCCCTCCACATGCCCCGACATGGAGGCGATAAGGTTTGGGTCGGGCACCTGCCTGTATAGGTTGCCCACGAAGGTCTTGCGTGCCGTGTGGCTCGTGGCCACCTCGTACAAGGGTCTTTGCACGGTATTGTAGCCGTGCGTGTCGAGGATGGTGACCATCCTGTCTATGCCGCAACGCTTCAGCAGTTCCCGTATGCCGAGGTTGTAGGTGTGTATCTGCCTGAACGGGAACAGTCTGTCGGAATTGGCATCGTATCGTTCCAGTATCTTCAACGCCTTTTCGTGCAGCGGCACCCTGACGGTCTTCGCCTGACATTTCTTCGTCTTCTGCGGCATGTATTCCAGAAAACCGTCCTTGATATTGTCCCTTGTGAGACGGTAAAGGTCACCCACGCGACAGCCGACATAGCAGTGGAACACGAAGATGTCACGGATGACGGCCAGCTTCGGGTTGTCGCTCAGGTCTGCGTCATACAGGATGTTTCTTTCTTCGGAAGTGAGGAAAAACGGGTCGCCGTAGGTAGGCTCCTTGCAACCGTAGAGGGCATAGACCTCGTTGTTGGAATACTTCATCTTCTTGCACCAGTGCAGGAAAGTGCAGAAAAGGTTCATGATGTTGATGACGGTCGTACCGGAAAGCGGCCTCGGACGGTGGTTGATGAGTAGGCGGGGAGCATAGAAGTCGGGATATTCCTGCCGCAGCAGGTGTTCGTTCACCACATAATCCCGGAAAGCGTTCATCTGCTCCAACGTGACGGTCTCCACGAAGAGGGTGAAGTCCGCCTCGCCCAGTATCTCCCGGCGGTAGTCGTGGTAGCGGGTCATCTTGCGCTCGAAGCGGACGATATGCTCCTTTGTTCTCTCCGCACCGTCAAACTTCTCCAGATACTCGTGGACACGGGCGAGCAGGTTCGGGTGGTTGCGCTCGAAGGCACGGGCAGGGTACAGCACATCTTCAATGACCTGCCTCATCCACCTGCTGTCCGCCTTGTCCGAAAAGGTCTTCTCCGCCCGCTCTATGATGGCGGCGATCTGTTCCGGCAGCCGTTTCTGCTCGGCGGCAGGAACAGCCGTCGTGCGCCTGTAGCTGAGGGTGTCGGAATCCCAGTACTTGTCTTGCACTTCAAGCGGGGAAACAACCTTTATGTCCACATTCTTATCCCTGACCCTGAAACAGATGTTCGAGGCCCCGGGGGAAGACTTTTTCAGATAGACGGTAACTTTCATCTGCGTTGCTTTTTCGGTTATGCGGCAAAGGTATAACAAATTCCCGTAAATGTTCCCATATATCCCGAAGAAACTTGCAACGGATTAAGACAAATTAAAAAGTCATTCCCGAATCTGATACCACATAAAATACAGTATATCAATGATTATATTTGCAGATGTTTAGCTCTTTTTTTCATTTTGGGCTGTATCCGACTCCCCTAATATCATATATTGCAGTTCCACACTTTCTTTTTGTCTAATCCTGTCATTAAAGGAGTCGAATGGCACAACTTTACTAATTACTATGAATGGATTAGATTTTATTAAATCGAAACAACAGAGTTGGGCAAAAAGAAAAAAAATCAATCTACTAGGAGGTACAATTCCCAACAAAGGAGAGAAAAACTATTTGTGTGGTTTAGCAGATAATTTGTTTGAGCCGTTGTCTAAGGAGAATTTAGATTCTTATAATTCGGGTGACGGGAACGAAACAAAAGATTCTAAAACACGATTGGCAAAAATGAAAGCACTTCATTCATCTTCTGCGATTGTGGTTAATCTGTTCCAGTATTGGCAGGGAAAAGATGTTTGCCCGATTCTAAATGCTTGCAAATTGACTTCAAGAACTAATAAGGTAGGTTATCTGATAAAGGATGTTGGTTCTGTTTCTCCTGAAAAAATTCCCATAGTTCCTTCTCCACTTAATTACGAAATTAAATTTGAACAGCAGTTTGAGATAAGTGGAAATAAATCTCAATTCCCACATTCACCCAATATTGATGTTGTGATTTATACTCCATTGTCTACTATTGGTATTGAGTCTAAATTTACAGAACCATATAGTAGTAGAAAACATGGAGGATTAAAACAAAAGTATGTTGAAAATCTCTCTTTTTGGAACGGATTGCCTAATTTGTATGAATTAGCAAAAGAAATTTCTCCTAATGATACTAGGTTTCAATATTTAGATGCAGCACAATTGATAAAGCACATATTAGGGCTGAAAAAGAATAGTGACGAGTATAATTCAAATATTGTTCAAAAACATCATATTGAAGAAGGTAAAAGGAATTTGGTATTCAAACGCAATTTTCATCTCTTATATCTTTGGTACGATGTAATAGGAAAAGAGGGAAGTAAGCATAGAAAAGAGATAGAGCAGTTTGCAGAAATTGTTAAAAAGGACAATATAAAGTTTAGTCATATAACCTATCAAGAAGTAATAGCAAGGTTGTCGAAAGAATTTTATGATGGAAATGAAGCCTATTGCGATTATCTAACAGATAGGTATTTATAAAATTAGCAGCTAATTTTGGATTGGAGGAAAATATAATGAAAACACATCAATTTCTTTTATCATTTTTTTTGTTAGTATGTAGTAGCGCAATAGCTTCTGTATTATTAGCACAAGATAGTAAATTGCCCGAGAAAGCAAAGTTGGAAACAATTCTTTATCAAGATGCGGATATGATAGGTGTTGGTTATGTCTATAAAAAACAATTTGTGGAGAATCAACAGGTTACTTTTATTAGTAAGTCCTTTAGAGATAAGCATTTTTCCTCTTATCGTATAAAAGAGAAAAATGGACAAACATATCTTCATGAACGTAAAAGTAATACTTGGGTGGATTTATCTTCTTTAAAACCTTTTATTAGTGGTATTTACTTTACAAGGAATGATACTTCTTACATAAAAGGAATAGTGAATCCTTATGATGGATTTGTTTGTGAAGGTATATTTATATTTTGCAATTCAAAACATAACAATAAGTATTTTCTATCTCCTTCGGCTAAAGAAATCCGAAAATTTTCACTCGGAATGAGTGGTACTACTTCTTATCAGTTGACGATAAAAGAAGGCTATAAGGCTTATGGAAAGAGTTTAGGTGATGGATATTCTTTAAAAATAGATTTTCCGGACAAGTCTAAGATATTAACATTGGAAAGTCGGGTGGTTAAATTGAATGACTTAGAAGGCTTTAGCATCTCTGATTCTGATTGCTTGAAGAAATTAGAATCTGTGAAAATTAAGTTTGCTAATGGAGATAGTTTTAGTGGAACTGTTACCTCTGCTTCAGCTTTTTCAGGAGAGGAATTAAGGCTTTTGAGGGGTAAATATACTTATAGTACCGGAGAAGAAGTTATTGGAGAATACTCTAAAATAAGGTATGATGATGGAATAATATACGTCCCTAAAGGTGTGATAACCTTTAGTGATGGAGTTGTAGCGTCTAATGATTGGTTACGTAAATATAATTTTACGAGTAAGGAGTGGAAGCAAATTTATGATAGTTGTAATGGCTTGACAGAAATTCGTGATATGGCAGCTCAATTAGAGCTAAAGAAACAACAAGAAAAGATAGCTGAACAGCGTGCGGAACAATTGAAACGTAGGAAAGAAGAAGAGCAAAGAAGGAATATCATATCAAAATATGGAGAATATTATGGAGCTTTAATTATTAAAAAGAAATTAGTTCCTGGAATGAGTCAAGCTATGGTTAATGAAGTATGGAGTAAAGACTTTTTCGATTGTAGTATTTCAACATCATCGGGACGGAGAATTGAAGTGTGGACTCTTAATAACGATAAGATGCAAATAAAAATAGCGTCAGAAGCCAATAAAGTAGATAAAAGTGGAGAGACTGCTGTTGCTGCTATGTTATTAATGAATTTTTTAGGCTCTACTTCTCTATCTTCTGTTCCTAATATGTTAGTGTTTGTGAATGATAAGCTAACTGATATTTACAAGTAATTCTGAAGATGATATGAGAATGCGCAAATCCTATAGGTATTTAGCTGATGATGAAAGATTTGATATAGAATCTGACTCTAGCAAGGTTAGTCAACTTCATGCTGAAAAGTTGGTTGATAATAAATATGATGCTTATAAGCCGCAAGCTTATAGAACTAAGTTAAACAAACAGGAGTCACGACAAGAACGTTGTGGCTCCGAAAAGCTCAGTGAAAAGTCAAATGATGATAATCTCTCAGTAGAAGGCTGTATCGAGAAGTATTCCGGTGGGAAATATAAAGTGACTTCTGTTAAGACTGAATCAGAGTGCACTCCTCAGGTGATTAAGGTAAAATCAGGCAATGGCTGTCTTTTGACATTTGTAATCATCCTGTTGATAATATTAATTATAATAATGATTTTAAATTCAGTACAAGTGATAGTTCCTTTGGATGCAACGCCTGAAGAAGTAAAAGAAGCATTTGAAAAGGCTTTTCGTTTACTATGATAGTATTCAGATATTATTCGTTTTATCAAGAAAATAGTAAGATGTATGATTGCTACAAAGATTGAAATGCCATTTAGGGAGTTTTTGGAAAGTTTGAAAGTTCCGTCTGCACCACGAATGAAAGGCGGAACTATTTTCAACCCTGATGAGATTAATTATCTCACGCGATATTCAACTCCATTGGTTTATGAATTTGTGCAAGAGAATGAAACCGATAGGGAATTTTATGAGATGTTTGTTAAATGGCTACATGAAGGAATGCCAGTTTATGGTTATGTTGATATTTATATGGTCGTTTATTTACGTTATGGACAATATTTAAGTAACGATGAATTTGAGTATTTGGAAAGGAATATTCCGGAGTGTTTCGAGAAAGGGCATGTATGGCTCTATGAAATAAACTATCGTAGGCGTTTCCGTTTGCGTATTCAATTGATTCGTTGCTTGAAAAAAGATTTTCAAAGAATCATCCGAAAGGATATTTATAGGGAATAATCGTATAATTGACGAAGATAGACTCTGTTTTGTATTTTAGATAAGACATTTATTTATAACTAAAAATGAATTAACATGAAAACTTCCAATAATTCTTGTCGAAAAAAAGGCTTTATTACTTTAGTAATTGTGCTGTCCTCTGTTACAGTATTTCTTCTTGCTGGAGCTTACATTTTGAAGAAATACCATTCTACTCTTGATTATTTTGACAATGTCGAGTATGTCTCAACCTTTGATTGCCCGGATAATATTGAGTTTGATAAACTGAAGCAATGGTTTTGCCCCGATACTGTAGATTGGGATAATTATGATAAGAATTACCCATGTTATGTTTCGGACATCAAGTATCATGGTCAAAAGTGTTTTTATGATAGTAAGTCTAAGTTGACGAATGCGGTACAATTAGATACTTGGCTCCAATTTAGAACAGTAAGTATGGTTGAATATAATTGCTTCAAAGTGAGAGCGAACCTACATGAGTATATGTATGGTGAATTGAAAACAACATTATTAGAAATCAATACTGTAGATTGGAATGTGACACATCCACGTGCAGAGCGCTTTCAAGATCTTGTAATAAAAGATTTTCCTCTTAAAGAGGTAATAGGATATGTATATAATGGCTACAAGCAGCCTGGCTTATACTTCTTTTTTGATATTGATGATGAAAACTTATTGCTTTATTACTATAAAGATATTGAATCTTTTATATTTTCGAACATAGGCAAATTATATTTGAATGACGAGCATCTCAAATCAGACTTTGGAGAATGGCTAGCATGTCTGCCGCTTGAAAATGTTGACCGTAAATGGAAACGATTACTTTCAATCATTAGTTCGGAGATTGGTAATAGTCAATTTTATAAGATGAAAATAAAAAAGAGTGAGTTCTTAAAATACTGCAATTGATTTTAATCATACTATAAACTAGCAGACAATACTAAAATGGTCTAATAACTATTGCCACCTTTATTCATGCTTATTCTAGTATAGTGTTCCAAATGTGTTCCACTAAAAAATAAATCAGCCACTTACTTAGTTGTAAATGGCTGATTTCCAGTAGTCGGGATGACAAGATTCGAACTTGCGACCACACGCCCCCCAGACGCGTACTCTACCGGGCTGAGCTACATCCCGAATTGCGGTTGCAAAAGTAGTGCTTTATTTTGAAATAGCAAGGGAATCGAATAAATTATTTTATTTCAAATCTGTTATGTGTTGAAAATGAATGAATTGTTTAAAAACAAGAGGTGGTTGCTGAAAAAAAACTTTAGTATGATTTTTTAGAAAACTTTAAATGGTTGCTGTTTGTTTATGAAATAATGTAAATTGCATGGACTTTTTTTCTGCAATATAATACCAGGATTCTTGTCCTTGCTGTACAGTAGTTTGTTATATTATACTTTTGCGAAAATTATATTAATACATAATATCGGCAAATGGCAAACAATAAAATTAAAAAAGAAATTTTAGAAATCAACGCTTTTGGTGAAGAATTCAGAATTTGTAGAAATTTGAAATATCTTCCTTTGACTGCTTATCCTTCTTATATCCAGACAGGGTTGATTGTTTTTTGTTTGAAGGGTAGTGCACGTATTAATATACATGATAATGAACATTTATTGTCTGAAAATCAATTAGCTGTTTTTTTTCCGGGGCAGCTTATTTCATGTAGGGATATAAGTGATGACTTTTTGACGCTTACTCTCAGTCTTTCGTCTACTTTTTATGATGATATTTTGAGTGGGATGCGCCGTTTCTCTCCTCATTTTTTTGTTTATATGAGAAGCCATTTTTGGTTTCCTTTAAATGAGCGTGAGGTTGCTGGCTTTTGTGGTTATTTTAATTTGATTTCTGATCGGGTCAAACGAGAACAGGTTGCTTACCGAAGAGAGGCATTGATACATTTATTGAGATTCTTTTATCTTGATTTATATAATACCTATCTTGATAGTTCCCTATTGATGGGAGGAACAAAGCCGGATGCCCGTAAAGAAGAATTGGCCAATCAGTTCTTTAAACTGATTATGTTATATTATAAGGAGAATAGGGAAGTCGCTTTTTATGCAGATAAACTGTGTATAACTTCCAAATACTTATCGGCGGTTATTAAGGAGGTGAGTGGGAAAACGGCTAAAGATTGGATCATTGAGTATATGGTTTTAGAGATTAAAGCTTTGCTTAAGAATTCAACTTTAAATATTCAGCAAATTGCTACAAAGACAAATTTTGCAAATCAGTCATCACTGGGACGCTTTTTCAGGAAACATACCGGAATGTCACTTTTAGAGTATAGAATGCAGAAATGAAACAAACAAGAGATAGTTTAATGTTAAAGCGAAGAATTGTATATACAATTGTATTCTTACAGTTTTTCCTCCTCAATTCATTTGCGGTGGGTTCGCTTGTGAAAGAAGAATGTATCCTTATTATTAATGCTAATTCGGATCTTTCGCCTTTGAGTAATCATATTATTAGTGAACTTATATATAAATTACCTGTCGAATATAAAGGTACTACTATATCGTCTGAAAACCTTAATTTGATGCGGGTATACGATGAACAGCGGATGGATACCATTCGAAGGGATTTGTTTGCTGAATATGAAAACAGTATTCCGAGACTTATTATTATAATGGGAGGAAATACATGGGCATTAATTCATGAAGAGTTAGAGAAGCGATGGAAGGACATTCCGGTTATTTTGTTTACAGAAAAAAGCTATATAGGTCCTGTTGATGCCTATTTGCAGAAAACATCCATAACCCGTGAAGAACAGATACCGTTGCGGAATGTTATAAAGGGGCGTAATATAACTCTGGTTTATGCGCCGTTTTATGTAAAAGAAACAATCGATCTGATGTATCAGCAGATACCGGATATGAACAAACTGATTTTTATATCTGATCGTAGATGGTTTAGTGCTCAGAACCGGCAGGAGGTAGCAGAAACTGTGGTAAAGCATTTCCCTGATCTACAATTACGTTTTTTTACGGAAGGGCAAGAGAATATAGAAGAGGTAATAGGCTCTCTCAAGCAAGCTGATAAAAATACGGGAATATTATATGCGGCATGGGAAAGCTATGATTCATCTTCTACTAATGTAGCATTGTTGCCACGTACATATAAGAGAATAAACCAATATTCCGCACAGCCAGTATTTACATTGACTGACATGATTGGGCAAACAGGTTTGGTCGGTGGTTACTTTTCGTTGTCAAAAGATATCAGTAAAACGATAGCCGATATTAGCCATAAGATACTAAGTGGAGTGAAAGCATCTGATATACCTGTTACGAAAGTTTATGCGGGGCCGGTTTTTAATTATGAAGAATTGCTTAGAGCTGATTTATATCCGGAACTTTGCCCTCCGAATACATTTTTCTACTATAAGCCGGTGAGTTTCATTGACAGGAATAAATATATCTTGGCCACTATATTACTCTGTGTACTTTTTGGAATAATCATTTTATTAGTACGTATCTATTTTCTGAGTAATATTCGTAAAATGCAATCAAAGCAGATTCAGTTAATGAGCATTTACAATGATTTATTCAATGACATGCCCGTTCTTTATCTGAAGTGCAGGTTGATAAAAGGTGAAGACGGGGAGGTTGATGATTATGTAATTAGTGACGTGAACCCCAGTTTTGAGAGACATTTTTATAAGAGAGAAGATGCTTTAAATAAACGGGGAAGTGTGTTGAATAGTTCAGAGGTATTTGCTAAACTGAAAGAGTATATGGGTATGGCCTATCGGGAACGAAAAACTGTTTCTTTTTCAATGCATGCGATGAATGGACACAACTATGATGTACTTGTTATGCTTTCCAAGTTTCCGGAAGTGGTTAATATTTTCTGTATGGATACTACAGAACTGATTCATACCCGTCAATCTTTGCGAACAATTAACCATAAATTATCTATGGCACTTGGCATTGCCGATATTACTCCCTGGAAATGGAATCTGAAAGAAGATAATGTTTGGTTTGACAAGAGCAGACTAATTGAAGATGATGAAAGATTTGTAGTGAAAGAAGGAGCTTTTGCTGTTTCTGTTTCAAAAATTGTGAAAGGAATTCATAGTGAGGATGTAAAGCGCGTGAAGAAATTGTTTCAGGATCTCAAAGAAGGTAAAAGAGATAAGGTGAACGAGCAGTTCCGTGTTCTTGCAGTTTCGAAGGAAGACTATGATTGGGTAGAGGCATGGGCTGTAGTCGATGAAGTGGATAAAGAGGGGAAACCACTTACTCTTATTGGTTCTGTTTTGGTCATTACTGACAGGAAAAAAATGGAGCAAGAACTCATTGTTGCAAAGGAAAAAGCTGAAGAAGCAAATCGGCTTAAGTCGGCATTTATAGCTAATATAAGTCATGAAATACGTACTCCATTGAATGCAATTATTGGATTTTCCAGCATACTCGATACTGTTCAAACGGACAAAGAACGTAAGGAGTATTTGCGTATCATAGAATACAATAATCAATTGTTGCTTCAATTGGTGAATGATATTATTGATCTGTCGAAGATTGAGGCTGGGGCATTGGAACTTGTTACTTCTAATGTCTATCTAGATGACATAATGAGGGAGTTGGAAAGAGCTTTTTGCCCGAAAGCTAATGCGGCTCATTTATCATTGAAATTTGATGATCAGCATGCAGAGTGTTATATTAATGTAGATCGTAACAGGCTGATACAGGTGCTGAATAATTTGATTTCAAATGCAATTAAGTTTACTGCTGAGGGAAGTGTACATTTTGGTTTTTCTCGGTTAGAGAATGGCATGCTTCGTTTTTATGTCACTGATACCGGACATGGTATTCCGAAAGAATATCAAAAAAAGATATTCGGACGTTTTGTGAAGCTGAATAGTTTTGTTCAGGGTATTGGTTTGGGGCTTTCAATAAGTGAAACGATTGTGAAATGTATGGGAGGTGAAATCGGAGTTGAATCAAAAGAGGGCAAGGGGGCCACTTTCTGGTTCACTATACCTTATCAGGAGGTAAATTTGCAGTAGAAGTAAACTACTGTAAACTTACCTATACATATAAATTTATATTCCCATACATTCCCGATAGAAATCGAACATCTCAAAGATCAGATCTTTATCAGCAGTTTGGTTAATGCTGATATCTCCAATGTCTTTCAGCAAAGTAAAGTTAATGACTCCCGCTTTGTTCTTTTTATCGTGTAGCATGAAGGCGTAAAGTTGTTCGTATTGTTTACAGTCGAAAGCGAAAATGCCATAGTTCTCCTTTATAAACTGTATGGTTTGTCGCATCTTGTCTTTGGGAAATCCGGCTTTAAGGTGTGACAGATACAGTTCGCAGACAATTCCCCATGCCACAGCATATCCGTGAAGGACAGGACGGTTTTCTGCGAGTGCCAGACTTTCAAATGCGTGCCCCACGGTGTGTCCCAGATTCAATGCTTTACGTATACCATGTTCGAAAGGATCCTGTTCAACAATATTCTCTTTTACCTGTACGGATTGTCCTACAAGCTGTTTCAGATAGCTGTAATCAATACTTTCTGTATTAAAATTGAGCAACTCCGTCCAGTGAGCTGTATTGCTGATGAGTCCGTGTTTCAACATCTCCGCATAGCCGGAGAAAAAGTTTTGAGTGTCCAGGCTCCGTAGGAATTCTGTTTCGATCAGTACACTGTTTGCCGGAGCAAATACACCAACTTCGTTTTTTAGTCCGTTGAAGTTAATTCCGGTTTTCCCTCCTACAGATGCATCTACCATTGCTAATAATGTAGTAGGAACATTGATATAGGAAAATCCTCTCTTGAAAGTGGCGGCGGCAAAACCTCCCAGATCCGTTATCATTCCTCCCCCTAAATTAATGAGCAGCGAATGTCGGGTAGCTCCCTTATCACTCAGTACTTGCCATACGGAAGCTAAGGTTTCCAGCGTTTTGTGTATATCACCCGCTCCAATTGTTATTTCGATTGCATCTTTCAGATAAGATACTTCCTTCATCTGAGGCATACAGAGGCGGTGAGTATGTTCATCAGTCAGGATGAACAAGCGGTCGTACGGGCACTTCTCTATGGCCTGACCAAGACTCAACTCCAGATTCTTACATAGGATAACTTCTTGCTTACTCATAATTCAATTTGCTTTTTCTACTGCAAAAGTATATAAAATATCTTTTTTTGCTTACTTTTGTCTCATTAAAACGTCAAATCAATGAAAGCATTACTACCTGTCTATTGCCGTCCTCTGGGATATGTAATCCTGGTTTTCGCTCTTTTTATCCCTTTTATTCTCGTGATGATGGGAAAAGTAACTGATACTAATCTTCTGTTTTACAAGGAATGTACTAAACTTCTGATGATAGTGGGTGCATTGATGATTATTTTTGCTTTATCCAAAAGTGAGAGTCGTGAGACGGAGCAAATACGCAATTCAGCTACACGTAATGCCATCTTCCTCACCGTATTGTTTGTTTTTGGTGGAATGCTTTATCGGGTAGCTACCGGAGATTTAATAACGGTAGATACTTCTTCCTTTTTGACTTTCCTTATTATGAATGTTCTTTGCCTTGAGTTCGGGATGAAAAAGGCGATGGTGGATAAAATATTTAAAAGATAATTGTAGTCTCATTAAACCTTTTGCGTTGCCAATTGTCAAAAAAGCAATTGTTATTATTACAAACGCATAGGCTAATGAAAAAATTATCTATCTGGATGGTACTGTTGCTGCTATGTACCCTCTCCTCATTTGCACAAAACAAAAATATCACCGTCTCCGGACGTGTGATTGAAGAAGACACGAAAGAACCTGTCGAGATGGCAACGGTTCAATTACTTGCTTTACCTGATAGTACTCAGGCAGCGGGCATTACTACACAGAAACAAGGTGCTTTCACATTACCCAAGGTGAAAGCCGGAAAGTATGTATTGAGAATCTCTTACATTGGATTTATTACTCAGGAACTTCCTCTCCAGTTATCAGATAAGGCACCTGCAAAGAATGTGGGTACTATCACGTTGCATCCCGATGCAGTGATGTTGAGCGAAGCCGTCATTACGGCGGAAGCTCCTCCTGTGGTAGTGAAAGCAGATACTACTGAATACAATGCTTCGGCCTATCGTGTGGCAGAAGGAGCCATGCTGGAAGAATTGGTAAAGAAGATACCGGGAGCTGAAGTGGATAAAGATGGTAAGATTACTCTTAATGGTAAAGAAATTAAGAAGATCATGGTGGATGGGAAAGAGTTTTTCTCGGATGATCCAAGTGTGTCTATGAAGAATTTACCCGCTAATATGGTCGAAAAGGTGAAAGCTTATGACAAGAAGAGTGATATGGCACGTATTACCGGAATTGATGATGGGGAAGAGGAAGCTGTGCTTGACCTTACCGTAAAAAAAGGAATGAAAAAAGGCTGGATTGGAAACCTTATAGCTGGTTATGGTAGCGAAGAACGTTATGAAGCCGGAGTAATGGTCAGCCGGTTCAAAGATGATGCAAGTATCTCTATCGTCGGTTCGGCCAATAATACGAATAACAAAGGATTTTCTGAATTTGGTGATGCCGGTTCGGGGTTGGGCGGAGGTAATGCCGGTTCGGGTATTACTACAGCACGTTCGTTGGGAGTTAACTTTGCCAAAGATACGAAGAAGATTCAGATAGGGGGTAATGTGCAGTATGGTTACTCTGATAACGATGCTCGTCGGAAGACATCTACGGAAACATTCCTTGGAGAGCAGTCTTCATATGGTGCCAGCGAAAATACTTCCCGACGTAAACGTCATGATGTACGTGCTGACTTTCGTCTGGAATGGCGTCCGGATACATTGACCACTATTATCTTTCGTCCTAATGCGAGCTATTCTAAAACTGATTCGGAAAGTGCTTCAGGGTCGGACACTTGGAACAATGTACATGATCCGGTGAACGCTAAGATAGCTTCTTCCTCTTCACATAGCGATAACTATTCACTGAATGGAAGTTTGATGATGTTTCGTCGCTTAAACAATAAAGGAAGAAACCTGTATGTAGGCGCTCGCTTTGGTTATAGCGATGGCGAAACGGACAGCTACTCAGAATCGCGTACAGAATTCTTCGAACTGGATAGTGTTTCAGATATTGCCCGATATACGAATCGTACGAGTGACAGTCGTAACTGGAGTGTATCTGCTTCTTATACCGAACCTGTATTTAAGAATCACTTCCTACAGTTTCGGTATGAATTCTCTCATCGCAAACAGTTGGCCCAATCTTTAGTTTATGATAGTATTAATGTTTATCCCTATCCGGAGTATCTGGAACGGGGATATGATAACAACTTGAGTACCCGTGTAGAAAACTTTTATGATACACATACTGCTAATATCTCGCTGCGTGGTATTCATCCGAAAATGATGTATAGTGCCGGTGTTGGGCTTACTCCTCAATCTTCATTGAGTGAAACAACTATCGGCCCAAATTCAGACAAGCATTTACCTCAGCAAGATGTGCTGAATTGGGCTCCTTCTGTTATGTTCCGTTATATGTTCACAAAACAGCATGTGCTCACATTCCGTTATCGCGGTCGGAGTAATACTCCCAATATCGAAGATTTGCAAGAAGTAATTGATATCACCGATCCGATGAATTTACGCTATGGTAACCCGAACTTAAAACCTTCATTCAGCAATAACTTTATGTTGTACTATAATAAGTTCACTCCGGAAACAATGCGTAGTTTCAATCTTAACTTGTCTTATTCTAATACGCTTAATTCTGTGGCTAACAAGATGACATATGATCCTCAGACTGGTGCTCGTACTTATAGGAAAGAAAATGTGAACGGTAACTGGAATACCCGGGGATATTTTTCGTTTAATACTCCATTGAAGAATAAAAAGTTTATTATATCTACCAATACGAATGCTCGTTTTAGTGATGCAGTGAGCTATACTACTGTGGGAAAAAGTAAAGATGCCAATCAGGAGTTAAGTACTACACATAACTTTGGAGCCGGACAGCGTTTGAATGGTAGTTATCGTTCCGATCTTTTTGATGTGTCACTCAATGGATCGGTTAACTACAATCTGGTACGTAACAGCAAGCAAGAGAATAGTAATCGTGAAACATTTGATTACTATGTGGGAGGAGATACCAATATAAACCTTCCTTGGGAGATTCATATCTCAACCGATATTAATTGTCGTTTTAAAGACGGATATACAGGAGGATTCAATAATAATGAACTAATCTGGAATGCACAGATCTCTAAGAATTTTCTCAAGAACAATTCGGCGACGCTCCGTTTTAAAATATACGATATATTGAAACAGCAAAGCAACTTAAGCCGTTCTATCAGTGAAACACAGATGAGTGATACGGAATACAATACATTGGGCAGTTATTTTATGGTGCACTTTGTTTACCGGTTCAATACGCTTGGTGGTAAAGCTGCCGGACGACGTGGCCCAGGTATGGGACCTGGTGGTGGAAGAGGTCATGGCGGAGGCTATGGTGGCGGACGCCCCCGTTTCTAAGCTTACAATAATCATATTAGAAAGAAGGTTCATGGTTCTATAATAGGACTATGAACCTTCTTTCATAAACAATACCGGTTTTTCTTTTCAAGATATCCTCCCTTCCTCAGTGAGGAGTATTGCACGACATGCACATCTCGTGCAGTACCAGATGCACATGTGGAGCTGCTCGACATGTGCATCTCATACAGTACGACATGCACATCTCGTACATTGTTCCTTTACGACCTTCTATCGGTTAGATTATAACTTCCATCCCCGAAGTCTTAGTTGAATCTAATCTAATGAATCATATACTTTGATATACCAATCCTTTTCTCTACATTTGCTACTATGATTGATTGGAATCTTATATTCAGCCAAATAGCAACAGTGGCTTTCGATATCGTTTATTTCGGAGCCATTATCGGTACGATTATTGTTGTGATACTCGACAATCGTAACCCGGTAAAGACTATGGCCTGGATATTGGTTTTGATGTTCCTTCCTATCGTAGGTCTGGTTTTTTATTTCTTCTTCGGACGCAGTCAGCGCCGGGAACGTATCATCGGGAAGAAAAGTTATGGGCGACTTCTGAAAAAGCCGATGGCAGAATATCTGGCACAAGATCCCTCTATATTACCAGGAGAGTATGATCGTCTTATTAAACTGTTTCAACATACCAATCAGGCTCTTCCTTTTGAAGGAAATCGGGTGGAAGTGTTTACCGGCGGATATTCTAAACTCCAAGCCCTGTTGCGCGAGTTACAGAAGGCTCAGCGGCACATTCATATGGAGTATTATATCTTTGAAGATGATTCAATCGGGCGCTTGGTGAGAGATGTACTGATAGAAAAGGCACGTGCTGGAGTGGAAGTACGGGTGATATATGATGATGTGGGGTGCTGGCATGTACCGAATACTTTTTTTGAAGTGATGAGAGAGGCCGGTATCGAAGTGCGTAGTTTCTTAAAAGTACGGTTCCCATTATTTACGAGTAGGGTAAACTATCGGAATCATCGGAAAATAGTAGTCATTGATGGTGTGGTTGGTTTTGTTGGAGGTATGAATCTGGCCGAACGTTATATGCGGGGATTTTCCTGGGGAACCTGGCGGGATACTCACATAATGCTTCAGGGAAAAGCTGTGCATGGCTTACAAAGTGCTTTTTTGCTCGATTGGTATTTTGTGGATCGTACGCTTATTACCGCCTCCCGGTATTTCCCGAAAATAGATTCATATGGTGACTCATTGGTACAGATTGTGACGAGCGAGCCTGTGGGTCCTTGGAAGGAGATCATGCAAGGATTGACGATGGCTATTTCGGGTGCAAAGAGGTATTTCTATATGCAGACTCCTTATTTTCTGCCTACCGAGCAGATATTGGCAGCTATGCAAACAGCTGCATTGGCCGGAGTCGATGTCCGCTTGATGTTACCAGAGCATGCCGATAACCGGATTACCCATTTAGGATCTCGTTCTTATTTGGCAGATGTGCTTCAGGCGGGAGTAAAAGTCTACTTCTATAAGAAAGGCTTTTTACATTCCAAATTGATGGTGTCAGATGATATGCTGTCTACGGTTGGGTCTACCAATCTGGATTTTCGTAGTTTTGAACATAACTTTGAGGTAAATGCTTTTATGTATGATATGGAGACTGCTTTACAGATGAAGGAGATATTCATGACTGACCAAAGAGAAAGTACTCAGGTATTCCTTAAAAACTGGGTGAAACGTCCCTGGCCTCAAAAAGCATTAGAGTCAGTAGTACGATTGCTTGCCCCCTTACTTTAATATACACAGTCTCTTCTTTTAGGCTCATCCGACAAATGTATCGTTTGTTAATATCGTTAATTGCCTTTTTAACCATTTGAGAGCTGTTTTGCAAGATTGTACACTTTAGTATGTCAAGATTGTACACTCTTGTATGACAAAAGTGCACAATTAACACTCGGATAAGTGTACAGTCTTATCGATCATTAAAGTATAGGATTATATTCGCTATAAATCAGGATGTTACATCGGATTAAGTGTCCCTGTCCTAATCTTACATGTATCCTTTAAAAAAACGTGTAATTACTTTTTTGGCAACTATGTATTTGTCGTACAAACCTTCTTTTTACTGTATAACCTTACCGCCTTAAAACTTTATTTTGCTTTTATCTGAAAAAAGAGAAGTTTACGCTTCCGTATACTCTTCTTTCTATAAAATGCGGATTATCCTCAAAGTTATTCTGTTTACCATGTTCCAATACAAATAACCCTCCTTCTTTCAGAAGATTATTCTTGAATATCAATTCGGGTATGGTTTCCAGCTCTTTCAAATCATAAGGGGGATCGGCAAAGATAAAATCAAACTGTTCTCGTCCTCCGTTAATGAATTTAAATACGTCACCACGAATGGGGATACACTTATCTGTCTGTACTTCTTGCATTATTTTGCAGATAAAGGAATGATGATCACGATCCTTTTCTATACTGATCACCCGGTCGCATCCCCGTGATACTAATTCTATGCTGATACTGCCTGTTCCGGCAAACAAGTCAAGAGCAGTTATTCCTTCTTCAAAGTCAATGTAGTTGGATAGTACGTTGAATAAATTCTCTTTAGCAAAGTCTGTTGTAGGACGTGCTTTGAACGTACGTGGTACGTCAAATCTTCTTCTTTTATATATTCCGCTGATTACTCGCATGTTAATAGGGCTTGCATATCAATATTAGTTTCAGGACTCATTATGAATGTCTGAAGAATGTATTTTCGTAATTCTTTTATTAGTATTTCTTTATCTGCCAGGATACCGGTAAGATGAAGTTCATCCCGTTCTTGATTAAAATCCAGTTGTTTCCAGGCATAAAGTAAATAATAAATGCGATCGGAAGTACGTTTACACTCAAAGGAGTTGACCAGCAACAGATGTCCCCGTTCATAGCAAAACAAATCAATAGCATCTTTACGTAAGGATACATACATTTTTTTGCTATTACCCAACCGGCTTTTGGTTGAAAAGTACTCACTCAATGGACTGGCTTGTGAATAAAATCGTGCTTCGGGATATTGCTCTTTGAGAAAAGAATAAGCACTTTTATCCATTCCAAAAATAATTGTTATATTATTTCTTGGTAAAACATTATAGAGCACTGTTTCATTTTCTTTTTTAGGATGATTGTGATAAAACAGTGTTTCTGTTTGTGCGTCGTCGAAGAGCTCTGAAGGAACAGGAGTGAAGCGATTGCTCGCCATCAGGATATTGATCCGTTTGTAGGGTAGAGTTAATAACTCCGTCTCGCGAAATACTTGTTTTAGATTTGCCGTGAGAGACAATGAAGGATTGATCTCTTTTTCAAAAAAAGAGAGTGAACTTTCGTAAATCGGATTATAGATAGAAAAAGAAAATCCATCCGTACTCAGACGGATGGATAATGTATATTGTTCCGATTTACTATAGTCTATTTTATTATTCCCAGTTTCCGGCACCGTTATTAGGACTTTCAATAGAACCTACCATTAAACCACAGTATTTACCTAACTTAGTTTGAAGGTCTTTCAGGTTAGCAATTTCTTGTTTGTCAAGACCATTCAGATAAGTATCGTATGGAGCCTTTACTTCAAACATAAAGATCGGAGCACCTGATTTTGCTGTGTCATTTTTAATAGCCATTTCAAACTGAGCGCCATTTCCAAAAGGAATGTATCTCATAGAATCAGCATTGAAACCTCTCGGATAGATTGTATCCAATACGGCTACCCACATTGTGTCACGCTTAAAATTTGTAAGCCCCATTTTCTCAACCTCGCTGTAATTACCTGTCTTTTTAGCTTTGTTGATGATAGCCATTGCTTTTTTCTCTGTCATACCATCGTCTAACTGCTTATCTGTCAACTCACCAACTTTATAAAGGAAAGGAAGTTTCTTATTCTTTACAAAGTCAATCAAAGTATCAAAGCTGGCAGTATACTGACCTTTGTTTAGATTACGAAATTCCATCTGTGCTTTACGGATGTCGATCAAGCGTGCAATAACAGCCTGATCTCTTTGCTTTTTAGCATTTTCAAAGTTGATAGGCCCCATGATGCTCGAATAGCAAATATAGATCAAAGCAAGCGCACACAGACCTAATACGATATTAAATACAGTTTTCATGATAAATATGTTTTTTAGTTGTTATATTCGCATCGCAAAATTAAAATAAATAAATCTAAATTCTATAGTTCCGGGAACTTTTTTCTCGTACAAAAATGATAAATAACTATTTAGAAAGGCAAATTAAGGAAAATTTTCCTTATCAACCAACTTTTGAACAAGAAATAGCTGTAAAATCTCTTTCAGAGTTTCTGCTTTCTCAGACCAATGATGCCGTGTTTGTACTTCGTGGGTATGCAGGAACCGGTAAAACTTCATTAGTGGGAGCATTGGTGAAAACGATGGATAAGTTACAGCAGAAATCTGTTCTATTAGCTCCTACGGGCCGAGCTGCCAAAGTATTTTCTGCTTATGCCGGACATCCGGCGTTTACAATTCATAAAAAGATATACAGGCAACAGTCTTTTTCGAATGAAATAAGTAATTTCTCTGTGAATGACAATCTTGCTACACATACTTTATTTATAGTAGATGAAGCCTCCATGATTTCTAATGAAGGATTGTCAGGAGCTATGTTTGGTACAGGACGTTTGCTGGATGATCTGATACAGTTTGTTTATTCCGGTACAGGTTGTCGTTTGTTATTGATGGGAGATACGGCCCAGCTTCCTCCTGTAGGAGAAGAACAAAGTCCGGCACTTTTCACAAATGCATTGAAAGGATACGGCCTTGAAGTACGGGAGGTAGACTTGACACAAGTAGTGAGACAGGTACAGGATTCCGGTATTTTATGGAATGCCACCCGTCTTCGTGAATTGATAGCGAAGGATGAATGTAATTCTCTTCCCAAAATCAGGATTTTGGGTTTTGCTGATATAAGGATGGTCCCGGGAGGAGAGCTGATCGATACGCTTACTGCTTGTTATGAACGGGACGGTATGGATGAAACAATTGTCGTTTGCCGTTCCAATAAACGGGCTAATATATATAATAAAGGTATAAGGGCACAGATATTGTATCGGGAAGATGAGTTGAATACCGGTGATATGCTTATGATAGCCAGGAATAATTATTATTGGACGGAAAAAAGTAAGGAAATGGATTTTATAGCGAATGGAGAGATAGCCGTCGTTCGTCGTGTACGCCGTACGCGCGAATTGTATGATTTTCGTTTTGCAGAAGTCGTGCTGACCTTTCCGGACCATGAAGATTTTGAGTTGGAAGCAAACTTGTTGTTGGATACCCTTCATTCAGATGCTCCGGCTTTGCCGAAAACAGAGAATGATCGTTTATTCTACAGTGTTCTTGAAGATTATGCGGATATTCCTGTCAAACGTGACCGTATGAAGAAAATGAAGATGGACCCATATTATAATGCTCTGCAGGTGAAGTATGCTTATGCAATTACTTGTCATAAAGCACAGGGTGGCCAATGGCAGAATGTGTTTTTAGATCAGGGGTATATGACGGATGAGTATTTGACACCTGATTATTTTCGTTGGCTTTACACTGCTTTTACGCGTGCGACCCAAACGTTGTATTTAGTTAATTATCCGAAAGAACAAATTGTTTGATTGTACGATTTACAGACGAAACGATTACTTTTGTTTGTAAATAACTAAAACTATAACGTTTATGAAGACAAAACTATTGTTCTTTCTCTGTTCCCTCCTTTTGTTCTCTTGTCAGGATGATGAGAAGTTTCAGGTTCTTCGGCCATTGGGAGGACAAGTGATTTCTGGTTATCAACCTTGTACAAGTCTGGATTTGGGAATTCTTAGTCTTGAAGCTTTAGAAGTAAAGGACGGTGGCGATTGGACAGTAGTTTCCAGTGATGAGACTGTTGTTAAGGCAGAAAAGGTAATTCCGGAAGGAGCATCTTACTCTTATTTATCAGTATATCCTTTGAAACAAGGGAAGGCGGTTGTGACTGTATCCAGTGAGACAGGTGATAAAATATATATTCCCGTCACTGTAGGAACTTCGGTACGTACATTGGACGTATGGAGTGGAGAGCTGAATCATATAGAAGGAGTGAGTAAGGAAGATAGTTTGCTTATTGTCGAGCATCTTTATGATGATGTTTTTCTAAGGAAGGGTGGTTATTATCGTTTTACTTATTCAGAAAAGAAAAAAGGTAAGCTAACAGTCGGCACACCGGATGGAAAGATGGAAGAAGGTACTTTTGTGTGTGATCATGAATATTATGATTTGACTTTTGGTGGGAAAAATATTCATTACATGATAATGTATAGTGAAACCGGATTTCAAGAGGTCACCCGTACAGAATACCGGAACCCATTTTATTTGGTGGAAGATGTTACCGACCGGTATAGAACAGATTATCCTACTATAAAATTAGTACAACGTGCCCAGAAAGTACGTTTAGCTGTTAATGACTAACTAAATTAATTATTTAAATCAAGATGAGACACATTTATACTTTTCTATTGTTGGCTATGTTGGGCTTGAGTATGACTTCGTGTAGTGATGATAAACGTGATATTGTTTTTTTTATAGGTGATGCTCCTATATACCAGACTGGGACATGTGCTAATTTGATCTCTTCTGTGAGTCTTTATCCAATAAAACCTGAGGGAGAAAATATTGGTATTGATGGCGGAAATGGAGATTATTCAATAATCGATAATACAGATGAAGCAGTGGTTGCTGTTGTAATGACTGTTTCTGAGAAGTACAAGAGATTGCAGATTACTCCTAAAGCATTGGGTGAAACAACGATAATCATTTCTGATGGCGATGGTAAGACTGCCGCATTAAAAGTGAAAGTCAGAGAGTATGGAAAAAGAATGGTAGTGAATGCTCAAGGAATCATTGTCAATGGAGAGGTGACGGATGAAAAAAAAGCTGAAATAGCCGATGGAATGAAGGAGACTTTTCCGGTTGCAATTAATGGTGGTTTTGAACTGGTGTCCGGTAAATCTGAAACATGGAAGGATGAGGGGATACTTCGTGTTTATCATGAAAATTTTAAAGAAACTCCCGTTATAGGTAGCTATAGCTGGAAATTGATAATGGTGAATGACAAAGAAAAAATGGGGTTCTCTTTTATATTTGATGATAAGGAATATCAATTTACGACATCTATAAGGGAAGAACCGAAAACACGTAGTAATAATACGAATGTTCTGCAATTGTATGAAGATGTGACATCTCAATGTACTGTAGAATGTCCGGTAGGTACCAGAGTGTATAGGGGATATAAAATATATCTCGAAGACTTATAAGAGAATTTTTTTTATAAGTAATCGTTCAAAATTATATGATACTATTATTGAAACGCAGATTATCGCAGATCCACGCAAAGCATATCATCTCTCAAGTATAGCGCAGCCATTTAATCTGCGAAAATCTGTGATCATTTGCGTTTCAATAAAACGCTGTCACATAGTATGAACTAAATTTGAAATACTACTTATTTTACAGGTTGAATTTATGAAGCAGGTATAAATGTTATGGCCTGTCCTCCTCCTTTAGCCATGATAATTTCCAGAGTGTCATTAACAGTAACCTGATAGGTCATTTGTTTGTCATTAGTCAGACTGAACGATAATTTGATTTTTCCATCCGGCGAAGAAACGCCAGAAGAGTAAGAGGGTATGCATGCGCTAAAAATAAAACATGTGACAGATACAATGACATAAAGTATTTTCATAGTGAATGATATATTATGTTTGAGTTATCAAAAATAAGAATAAAATAATAAAGTAGCAAGGAGAAATCAAAAGAGACTGTTTCAACGTTTGAAACAGTCTCTTTACTAAAAATGGTTTTTTAAAAAGAATCAATTAAGATTATTTGACAACCACTTTAGCTGTTTGGCTACCATCATTACCAGTTACTATCAATAGGTAAATACCCTGTGCAATTCCGTTTATCGGGAGTTCTGTTACATTTTCTGTAGCTTGCGTTTGCAACAGTACTGCACCTTGCATGGTTACTAATTGAATTAATCTTGCATCAGCAGATTCAACATATAAAGTTTCTCCATTACGTACAGGACTCGGATAAATGTTCAAACTGCTTTTGCCTGATTCAATATTGTTTTCAATACCTGTACCTACCGGTATTTCCTTTTTAGCAACAGCGAAAATAGCAGGATATCCTCCGCTTACTTTATTCAATGTAACTGATTGAACTTTCTTGGTAGGATCTACCTGAACCGGACATTCGAATAGACGGAACTGATAGCGAGCGTCAATTTGGTCGGCAACAGCTTCTGAGGTAATACCTGTACCAACGCGTCCCAAACCATAAACACCTACTGTAGATTCATTACTTCCGAACCAGTCACCGATAGTAATATTACCTGCTGATGCCGATGTACCGTCTGTGTAATTAGCTGTCACTGATACTGTAGATGTACCATTGGCACTAATGCCCAAGAAGTAAAGACTATTGGCTCTTTGTTCCGTTTCAAATTCTAATGTTGCACTGTTTGCTTCTTTCATGAGTGCTGCATTATTTTGTGTATAATCTGCCAATTGGTATTCAATACCATTTTTAGATGTAACAGCACCATTGGCAGGTAATGAGCCTTCGGACTGTATGTTTGCTCCGTAGAGAATCCATCCCTGATCATCGAGCCCATCGCTGAACAGACCGGATACAGGAGTTGCTTCTGCCACTACGTCTACATTGAAACCGGAACTGATGTTGATCGATGCAAAGATAGGTTCTTCCGGTAATTCACCTTCATACAATTTACCATAAGCTTCTATCTCTGCTACTTTGAAATAAGCATATGCTGGTGCGGTTACAACCAATTTCAGATATCTTCCGAACATATCGTTTGTCATTATACTTGAAACTTCACTGGTAGGAGTGTAGTTTGCAGCTAATTCATAAGAATCATCCGAGTTCTTGATGCCAATATATACTTTTATGTCTGATGCTATTTGTTGTGCTTTGAAGGCTACTTTTGCGAAATTGTATATTTCACCACAGTCAAACGTGATAATTACATTCTCGCCACTTGTGTAACATAAAGCATCCCATGTTGTTGAAAGATCATTATCAGTTAGCACTTGTGTATCTGCACTTTGCCAGGTTGAACCGTAATACCAGTATGAGGCTGAAGCTGTTTTTCCGGATAATACATTGGTATATGCCGGATCTTCTACTTCAACTTTACATTTCTTTTCATTTTCCCATTCACCATTGGTCATTTTTACAGAGATGTTTGCTGCACCCATTTTCTTGGTAGTAAGTTTAAAGGTTACTGTCTGAGTTGCTTTGTTTACATTGAAGTCGCTTATAGCTGCAATATCTTCGTTGTCTGAGGATACTTTTACGCCAAAGTTATTTGCTTCTTCGTCTCCGTTCAAATCATATTTAATCTCTATATCTTCAGTGGTATTGATATCCATTGTCTTATCTGCCGGTAAAGAGAAGAGCGGACCACCTTCAAGACCGAATACTTCGAATTCCCATATACGTATTGTGATAGGGGCATCCTCATCATAAGGCATGAATTTCACATAACGTCCTACTATTGGTGCAATATAATCATCTTTAGTGTTTTCAGGACGTCCCTTTTCGTCTACTACCGGTTCAGTCCATGTTTCAGCATCATTACTTACCCAAATCTTGAAGTTCTTGAAGTTATCTGAATAGTTTTCTTTATGTCCACAGTCGAATATACGGAAGCGGTAGATTTGATAGGACTTTTCAAGGTCTATAATTACCCAATGTTCTTTTTTACCACCAATACACCATTTATCTCTGGTACTACCTGGTACTTCTACTCCGTCAATCAGGTTTTCGGGATCTTCCGGAGGAAGAGAACCGCTGGCAGAATGAATGGTCTTACCAACCGAAATGATACTTAGTGCCCCCGCTTTGGCATCTGATACTTCAATCAGATTCTGAACCGTTTTCTCGGTTGTTCCTTCACTGTTGCTGACTGCTACAGTGATGTTGTATATGCCTTCTTTATTGAATTTCAGTGTAAGTGTATTATCTTCCTGAGATACTTTTTCTGCATTTTCAGGAATAGTCCATTGATAAGATTCCGGGAAATTAGTAGCATTGGCTGTAATCGTAATCTCTTCGCCTGCGTTTAGTAATGTTTTGCTTGCCTTCAGGCTTACTACCGGTTTATCCAAAGCAGGATACTCGACAATTGTAGTTATTTCATTGCCTTCTTTAAGGTCATTCGTCACAGCTGTTACTGCTACTGTAACACTTTTTTCTTCGATGGAAGTACGTACAAACTTAGAAATATAGAATCCTTCGTTACGAGTTTGACCAACCAACTTCTTCTCTCCGTTACGAGTCATGTATACATTGTAATGGTGTACATCTTTAGAAGTTGAGGCATCCCATACGGCACGAATGTCACCACCATCTTGTGTCAGTTCATTCAATATAGTAAGATTGGATATTTGGGTTGAAGCCGGTGCATAGTTTGCTGGCAAGATACCTAATTGTCCTAATGTCAGTTCGTAAGCTTGTTGGGTAGTAGATTTAAAGTTCAATGCGATAACTGAAACAGTCTTTCCTGCCAATGACGAAAGGTCTACTGTAGCCACATTCCAACCGTTGGATGTTGTGGTTGATCCTAAGTTGAATGTAGTAAATTCGTTGTTGTTTTCTGCAACCCCAAGTTTTACTTGTATCGTTGAGGCCGTTGCGCCTTTGAATACAAGCTGTAATTTATCACCATTGGATATTGATAATTTTGTTTTATACAGGCGAGTCAGGTAATCAACATTGGCAGTTAATGTACCTTTAACGTTGATACTTGTTCCCATATTGTAGGCATCGTCCCAGTTCAATGAGAAAGCAAGGTCGCTTTTACGATCCGCTGCTACGTCTACCCACCATCTCCATGTTGGCATGATATCCTGCATACCCCGATGGTACCAGTCTTGTGTTCCTTTTTTCTCTCCGTTAACGAAGCGGTGTTTTCCTAAACCGGCACTAAATGAAGTTATGAACGGTAAATTCTGAATAGTAGAACGTTCGATAAGTGCATTTGCAAATCCCGGGAAGTAACCACCATCACGTGCGGCTGTATTGGAGGGGTCGTGTTGCTCATTGGTCCAGTAGCGAGATTCATTGCTGAATACTTTATCCATAGCTGTATATGCTTTTGTACCGCAAGCGTCTGCTGTCCCTAAATAATCTTTTACGACTTCTTTCCAGATAGGCTCTTCCGGATTGAAAAGGTCTATGGAACCGTTATGCTTATCTGTCGGGAAAAGATTTTTAAAATAGCTGGCATTTCCGTTCATACCACCTTGTGCAACTTCAATACCGAAATACAGTTTACTGAAACATTCTTCTTTAGAGAAACCTAATCCTTCCATGGCTGCCATCTGTGAAGATATGTTGCTGCTTGAAGGACTACCGTAATTCAAGAAATAAGATGTATTATGTAATTTCATCATATCTCCATAGCCTCCGATTGTAGTTCCACAGTCATACCATTGAATTTCCATTTCCGGATGACCGCCTTCCTGGGCACATTGATTGAAGTAATCAACCCATGCAGTCCACTCGGAAGAACTACCGCCGCCGGTTTCTTCATTGATAAACCAACCATCGAAACCATAGTAAGCAGCAATTTCATACATCTTCTTAGCGTATGGATATGTGCCACCTTCGTTAGTTAACATTTGTTTCACCCATTCAACTTGTCCTCCGAATGCTCCGGGAGGGAAAAATAACTGTCCCAATACTTTGACACCGTTTAGGTGAGCAATATCGGTGACTGGTGCTGATGGAGGAATAATGATACCTTCACCTGCAGAACCACCCCACCAGATAAGCAGGTCCATGTATTGCCAATAAGTTGGGTTATAACCGATGAAATTATCGGCTCCCTGTGACGGAGTCTGGCTACACATCGGATTCATTGTCAGACAAGCTGCAACTTTTCCTTCTGCATGCTGGTTGGCATTTGCTTTGATGGAGGTATCCAGGAATCGTGGTTGCAAAGGTACTGTGCTGCGGTTGAACTTGGCATCCGGATCTTTTTCCGGTGACCAGTCTTTAATATTATCCGGGTGCCAACATCCGCCATACGGTTGTTGTGCCACGGCTACACAAAATACTGCAAATAGCATGATTAATGCAGAGAGTAATCTTTTGGTGCTCATAATACTTAAATTAAGAAATTAATAATAGGTATTGATTATTTGTTTCCTGCTTTGCCTTACCTAATAGCAAAGCAGGACTTTTTTATTTATTAGCGAAAGTTATTGGGAGTCATTCTTTCCCCTTTGTCGTTGTTAGTATCGGCAATATCCCACCATACTCGTGTCGATTGCTTATTTTTACTTTCCGGCTTATTGGGGTTGTCTTTTTCACTATATGGATATAGCACTCTCTTTATAAACTTCCCAGTAGGTACATCTTCGGAGTTGTTGTTCAGAATGTTTCTAAGACGTGGGTAGTCTGTTCTGCGAAATTCTGCCCATCCTTCATTTCCATTAGGGAAAACAGCTAACCATTTTTGAGTGATAATCTGCTCCAACATACCTTCTTTGTTGTTGGTCATAAATGGGTTCTCTACATCACTTCCGTAAATTTTAAGACCATTAATATAACTTTCTGTATCGGCAGATGATATTTTGTAATAATTCATAGATGCCCGTATCCCGTCTTCAAAATACTGTTGAGGTGATTTGCTGGCACCCGACCAGTTTCTCAGGGAGGCTTCTGCCAACAGGAATTGTTGTTCGGCATAGCTCAACCACACTGATTCACGTGCATAACTGAACCATTTCAGAGGATCAAGTACTTTTGAGTTCTTTATATCTGTACGGGTAACACTGTATTTTGCTACGGTTTCTGTATGGCTGATATCATAGCTTCCGATTTCACATCCTGTGAAGTCATCAAAAGGCCGCTCCATATTGTTCTTCAGTTCATCCAGGGGTGTTGGTCTCCACCATGATATTGCACAACGCGGATCTATTACCTTTTCCTGCGGACCAGTTGCCATATCAATGACAACATATTTGGTACCTCCGGAACTTTGTTCTTTGTATCCCAGTTCCAGATCTTTAGCCAAAACACAGTCTCCATTGTATGCAAAACTGCACATTGCCAGAACATTCTCCTGACCACCGTCATTGATACCTCCTTGTTCAACCGGTGCATGGCGCGGAACAGTACGCATATTGTCGGCATCACTCTGCATCAATCCCCATGAGTTGCTCATGGCAGCTTCTCCTTCCTGACGGGCTCTTTCAGGATCTACGTTAGAGATACGGAGTGCCAGGCGCAATCGCAGAGTATTGGCAAAACGTAGCCATTTCTCTTCGTCCCCGTTATAACATTTATCGTCGGCTGGGTTGAATTTGAATGCACATGCATTGGGTACAATGCTGTCTACAGCCTGTTCCAGTAAGCGGAATATAATATCGTATGCTTTTTCCTGAGTATCATAGGGGACATCTCCCTCTACCACTTTGGCCTGTACATAGGCCGACAAAGGAATATCTCCATAGGTATCAGTTTGCATAGATGCCAGAAATGCCCAGTATATACGTGTAATATAAAATGCATTTTTATATTTTTCGTAGTCTACGAATTTAAAAGTTTTCAGTAGATGAGAGTATTCACGTACGGTTCTGTCCGCATAAAAATGATCCCAACGTTTTGCCGACCAGCCATCTGTATAAGCATAGTTCGGTGAGTTAAACCTGAAGTTAGGATTATTGTTGGCTATGTATCCGCTGTACATATCATGTGTCAGGTTGGTTGTGATCTGATAGTCGTTGTAGCAACCCTCATAGGTCAATGAGCTGAAAATTGTTCCTGCATTGGCCTGTCCTTCTTTTAACTGCTGGATATCTTCGTCTGATATTTTATAGTTAATATTTAAGTCTGCATATTTTCCCTCCGGTTCGGGTTCGGGATCCGGGTCTGGCTGTTCTTGTCCTTCCACGTAAGGAGGATTGTACAGATCCTGATTTAAGTCAGAGAAGTCGTGACAACCTGTTAATGCCGGGAAAAGTATAGAAGCGATGAGTAACTTCTTTAAATTGGATTTATATTGTAACATAACTATTTGTTTTTAGAATTTTAGAAACCAACATTGATACTGAAACCAAAAGTACGTGAGTAGGGCAGTGACGAGAAATCAAGTGCCTGTGAGAACATACTTGTGTCATATCCACCTTCCGGGCTTGTTCCGGGGGTATGTTTCATCAGATATGCCAGATTTCGTCCAACGAATGATACTCTCAGACTGGAAACAGGCGTTTTTCTTAAAAGCAGGCTTGGGAAAGAGTATCCGAACGAAATTTCTTTCAGACGAATGAAAGATGCATTATAAACAAATTCTTCTGCAACGGCCTGCTGGCGTCCGCCTACTGCCTGATAAAATAGTTGGGCATCGATTCTTTGTGTGTTGACTGTACCATCTTCATTCATTCCCGGCAATAGTAGTTCGCCTCTTTGTTCCGTACGTTTGGAAATACCATGGCTGGTAGCGATTGCTTCGGATACGGAAACCACATCTCCTCCGAATTTCATGTCGAATAAAGCCGACAGGGTGAAGCCTTTATAAGTGAAGCTGGGAGTTACAGACATTAGTAAGTCCGGCTGTATGTTACCAATCGGATGGTCGAGGCTGTACTGCTCATCTGTTGTAAATACAGGTACTCCGTTCTTCATTATTATCTGACCATTTTCGTCTCTTTTATACATTCGCTTGGCATAGATATCGCCTAATTTGCCTCCTTCTACTGCACCTACGTATACAGGCATGAATTGATCGCCTTCAAAATAGATATGCTTTTTCTTTTCATTCAGTTCCTTTACAGTCGATGTGTTGTGAGAAAGATTTACGTTCAGATTGAATGTGAAATCTTTTGTTTGTACAGGAGTCGCATAGATCATGGCTTCGACACCTTTATTGACGATTAATCCGGAATTGATCCAGCGGAGCTTCCAGGGAGCAGCTTCCGGAATCGTCATAATCTGGTCAGTAGTTCGGGTATAATAATAGGTAAAGTCGAATCCTAAACGATTATTTAAGAATTTCATATCTAACCCGGCTTCGTAAGACCAGGATGTTTCAGGTCTCAGATTATTGTTGGCCTTGGTCGATGATAATTCCGGCTTTTTGGCCTGTCCTTTCAGATATCCACCTTCCCATCGGTTATAAATTGCGTATGGAGGAGCGTCTTTACCTACCTTAGCTGCTGAAAGGCGTACTTTGGCGAAAGTTATCCATTCGGGCATTTTATTCCAATGTGTACGGACAAAGTCGGATGCAACAAATCCCAGATTGAATGAGGGATAGAAGTAAGAATTGTTATCCTTTGGCAATGTTGACGACCAGTCATTACGGGCTGTAATATCCAGAGATACATACTCATTGTAAGCCATCTGTACAGAACCAAATACTGAATTGGTAGCTCTGCGCCAACCGTTTTCTGTTACGTTGTTGATATTATTGGCAAAGTTCCAGTACCATTGGTTCTTGTAGGTCATATTTTCTACATCACCACCATATATATTCTGGTCACTGTACATAAAGTTGGCACCCGCCATGTAATTAAGCTGGAATTTTTCACCGAATTTATTGTTTCCAATCAGCAGAAATTCTGCATTTGATTCAAAGTGATTCTCTTCCTGGCGAGTCAGGCGGTCTTCTTCTATTTCCTGCATTGTATTATATTTCGTACCGTTGGAAAGATCCGATTCTACAATGCGGGTACGATAATAGTCAAATGCGTATTTTGCAGAGAGATACAACCAATCTGTAAAGTTCAGTTTCAGGTTGTAGAAACCGAATGCGCGCCAGCGTTCATCCTGATTCTGACGCTGTTTGTTCACGTAATATGGATTCAGGTATTCAGTGGTGGGAGGAGTCCAGTTCACATGAAATTTTTCGGGGGTTGAGTATTGTGACAAGTCAGAAAGGCGTATGTTATTGGGTACAAGGAGTAATTGCGAAACTTCTCCATACGCACCATAAGTCGGACGGTTTTCTGCTTTCGTGTTTGACAGTGAAACTTTGGCATCCATTGACAGATATTTGTTCATTTTCATACCTGCATTCAGATCGATATTGATTTTGCGCAATGATTCTCCGGTGAACATACCATCTGCATTTGAATATCCGAAGGAGGTACGGAAGTGTGCATCCTCTTTCATGTTTCCAATGGCTACACTGTGGTTTTGTGAAAAACCGGTGTTGAAGTAGTCTTTCATTTTACTGCCATAGTTCAAATAGGGTATTTCTGCACCGTTCCATGCTGTCTTTAAACTTCCGTCCAGTTCAGAACCGAAGCTATATATCGATTGAGGTGAATATTCACCATTATTTCCTTGTCCGTATTTCTTTTGGCGTTCTAACTCATCAGCAACCTGAGTCCATGTGAAAGTTCCGGAATAATTGACACCAAATCCGTCTTTCCTTGTTCCTTTTTTGGTTGTAACCAGGATCACACCATTACCGGCACGCGACCCATAGAGGGCTGCTGCGTTTGGTCCTTTTAATACGGAAATAGACTCAATGTCTTCAGGGTTGATGTCGAATGAAGTGCTACCACGGTCTACTCCACCATACATTGAAGCACCCGAATAACTTTCTTCGGTGAAAGGTACACCATCTACAATCCAGAGAGGTTGGTTGTTGTCTGCTAAAGAAGAGTTACCACGGATGGTGATTTTGGCAGAGCCGCCAAGACCTGTTGTAGATGAGTTGATAGATAATCCGGCTACTTTCCCTTGCAGGGCATTGGCTACCTGAGCATCTCCGGTAGATGTCAGAGCATCCCCTTTTACGTCTTGAACGGCGTACCCAAGCATCTTTTTTTCACGTTTGATGCCCAAGGCGGTCACTACTACCTCGTCAATAATCTGAGTATCGCTTTGCAGGGTCAGATTGATTACATTCTGTCCTTTGAACGGGATTTCCTGTGATTTATATCCGATATAGGAAAATGTGATAACGGGGTTTACTTCATTGGTTACTAATGCGTAATTTCCATCAAAATCAGTAATAACTCCGTTTGTGGTTCCTTTCACCAGTACATTTACCCCGATCAGTGGTTCACCGGATTCGTCAACGACCTGTCCGCTGATCTTTTTTTCTTTCCCGGTTTGTTGTTGCTCTTTGTTGTTCTGATCCTTTTTCTCAGAAAGATAGATGATATTATCTTCAACTTTGAAACTAATATTTTTCCCTTTCAGCACCTGGTTCAGAACATCCTCTACAGCTGCATTTTTTAATGACAACGGTTCTACTGAAATATCAGACAGTTTATCGTCATAAAAGAACTGAAACTTTGACTGTGCCTGGATTTGTTGAATAATGCTTTTTAAGGTAGTATGAGGTGTGTTAAGGTTCAACTGAGCCATGCTCCATTGCACCGGAACTACCATGAGTAAAAGAATCAATAAAGCTCGGCATAATTTGGAGCTTCGAAAAGAATGATTGCTTTTCATACAAAAAATTTAATGGTTATACAATTGTTATATCTTAATCCTTAGAGGTATTATTATCCCCGTTTATATATGAAACAATAATGACGAAAATAACACTTACTGTAAATCTGTGTTTTTTTTAAATAAACTTTGTTTTTGTCCGGATATGGGCTCTCCGGCTGTCAGAACTTATATAATATGGCTTTTCCTAACGGGAAATACGTTTGGTCTTGCATTGTTTCATTCTGTTTCATTCGTTTGAGAATTTTGTTTCAACCTATTGAGAAACTTTTCTCAATAGGTTGAGAAAGTTGTTTCAATACGATGAAACAAAATTCTCAAAGCATTGAAACAACAATAAGGTATAATGCGAATCACTCCCTTTACCTGCAAGCGTCATAAAACGTTTGAGAGTAAAAGGAGTGAATAGAAACTATCGCTGTGATATTACACGTGGACCGATAGTTTTAGTTCGGATGAGTTATTAATTTTTTTTCTCTTTAGAGAAGGAGTAAGGGAAATCAGCAGGTTGTGTACCTCTTTGCAAATTGGGTTGACTGCCCATATTGCATTTTATAACTCCACCTTTGAGTATATCTTCATGTTTCAGATAATTCTTTGTATAGTTAGTACTATCAAACAGGAGTGATTCTATATATATATTATCATTATTGTTGTCAGGGGCATCAATTACCAGATTGTTGCCATTCTCCAGATGGAGAGTTGCTTTCTTGAATAACGGTGCGCCAAGTACATATTCGTCTGTTCCGGGACATACAGGATAGAAGCCTAATGCAGAGAACACATACCATGCCGATGTCTGTCCGTTGTCTTCATCTCCGCAATAACCGTCAGGACCGGGAGTATACATGCGATTCATAACCTGGCGCAACCAGTATTGGGCTTTCCAGGGTTGTCCGGCATAGTTATATAGATAGATCATATGCTGAATGGGTTGATTGCCATGTGCATAGTTACCCATATTCATAACTGTCATTTCACGTATTTCGTGAATCACTTGTCCATAATAGCTTTCATCAAACAAGGGAGGAACGGCAAACACGGAATCCAGCATGTTGACAAATGATGTTTCACCTCCCATCAGGTCTATTAATCCTTGCGGATCGTGAAATACAGACCAGGAGTAGTGCCAGCTATTGCCTTCGGTGAATGCATCTCCCCATTTCAGTGGTGAGAAGGGAGATTGGAACTGACCGTCTTCATTGCGTCCGCGCATCAGATTGGATTCTTTGTCGAACACGTTACGGTAGTTCATGGCACGCTGTGCAAAAAGCTTTTGTTCCTTCTTAGGACGGTTTAGTGTTTTGGCAAGCTGGTAAATACACCAGTCATTGTATGCATATTCCAGTGTACGGGCCGTGTTCTCATTGATCTTTACATCGTAGGGTACATATCCTAATTTATTATAATATTCGTGTCCCAGGCGGCCTGTGGACGATATTTGAGGATGAACATTCCCGGTGCCGTGGATGAGTCCTTCATACAATGTTTTTACATCATCTACCTTGACACCTTTCATATATGCATCTACAAGTACCGAAGCGGAATTGTTTCCAATCATGCAACCCCTGTGTCCCGGACTTGCCCATTCGGGGAAGAAACCGCTTTCTTTATATGTGTTGATGAGACCTTCCTGCATCTCTTTATTCATGGATGGATACATCAGATTAAGAAAAGGAAACAGGCAACGGAATGTATCCCAAAAACCAGTATCCGTATACATATAGCCCGGTAGTACTTCGCCGTTGTATGGGCTGTAATGAACAGGATTACCATTGGCATCCAGCTCGTAGAATTTACGTGGGAAAAGAAGTGAACGGTAGAGGCATGAATAGAATGTGCGGTATTGGTCCAGATCTCCACCTTCTACTTCTATTTTACCTAAGACTTCGTTCCAGGCATCTTTACCCTTTTGCACAAGTGCATTGAAGCTGTCATTACCGAGCTCTTGCAGATTTAACATCGCTTGCTCCGGACTGATAAATGAAGAAGCTATACGGGCGTGCACAATTTCTCCTTTTTGGGTTTTGAAACCAATGACAGCTCCTGTGTGGTCTGCCGTTTGTTCAAGTACATTTTCGTTTAGAGATTGATTGGCAAAGGTAGCCTTGTATGTGAAGGGTTTATCGAATTCGATAACGAAATAATTTTTGAAATTCTGAGGAACACCACCACTGTTACGGGTTGTATAACCAATAACTTTGTTTTGTTCAGGTAATACTTTTATGTGTGAACCTTTGTCGAAAGCATCTACAACAATATAGGAGTGTTCATTCTCCGGGAAGGTGAAGCGGAAAAGAACCGCACGCTCCGTTGGAGTCATCTCAGTAACAACGTCATGTTCGGCAAGGTATACTTTATAATAGTGCGGACGGGCTACTTCTCCCTTATGTGAAAACCAACTGGCACGTTTTTCTTCATCAAACTCCGGCTTACCAACAACGGGCATGATAGAAAACTGGCCATAGTCGTTAATCCATGGACTGGGTTGATGAGTTTGTTTGAAACCACGAATTTTATTGGCTGTATAAACGTACTGCCATCCGTTGCCCATCTTACCGGTTTGAGGAGTCCAGAAGTTCATTCCCCAAGGCCGGGATATGGCAGGATAAGTATTCCCGGTTGACAGTTCATAGCTGGACTGAGTCCCCATCAGCGGATTGACATATTGTGTCCAGTCTTTTGCTTGAATAAAGAGTGTGCTACTTATAGCACAGATTAATAAAATAAGTCTCTTCATAATACTATGAATTTAGTGTTTTATGATGTGTATTAAAATTAGGGCAAAGATAATAATTGATTTTTTTCTATTTACTTTGAGCTGATATAAATATATTGTTCCCTACAATCTTATAGTCAATTGGAATTGAATTCTTTAATGAGTTTAAGACAGACTCTATGCTGTCTTTCCTTTTTAATACACCCGAGTAGGTATTGTCTATTTTTATATCGGGAGCCAGAATGATTTTTACGTCATAGAAACGTTCCAGTGTTTTTACAATACCGTAAATATCTGCTTTCTCAAAAGGTATCAGATTGTCATGCCATACTGCATCCAGTTTGCTGTCTACCTGTTTTACTATTAACCGCTTTGTAGCTCTGTTTAGTTCGGCTTTCTGTCCCGGAGAAAGAATAACCATTCCTTCGTCATTATTTCCTTTTACTTCAATTTCACCTTCAATCAATGTTGCTTCGGCTGATGTACATGCTTTGTTGCATTTGAAATTGAAAGTGGTTCCCAATACTCTGACTCTCATGGCCTCACTTTGTACAATAAATGGTTTTGCCCGATTCTTGGTTACTTCAAAGTAAGCTTCACCTTCCAGGTAGATATTTCGTTCCTTTGCAGAGAATGTCCGGGGATATTTTAATGTGGCCGATTGATTCAGCCATACTTTTGTACCATCCGGTAGTTGTATTTCTTCTACATTTCCATCGGATGCTGTAACTATAACCAGATTGCTACTCTGATCACTGTTGTAAATCCAGTAGCCTGCTCCCGTACCAGTTAGTAGGATAAGGGTGATAATAGCTGCATATTTCATCCAGTGCTGAATTCGTAATACCTTGTTTTGTTTTCTCTCTTCCTCGGTCAGTCTCTTATATAATTTCTTTTCAGCCAGATCCATCTTCCTTTTGTCAGAAGCATGGTTTTCTCGGCCCAGATGGTATATTTCTTCCATCCGGAATAGCTTACGTGCATTCTCATCTGATTCTTTTATCCAGAGATTAACCTGAATAAGTTCCTCTTCGGTACATTTTCCCATTAGGAACTTAGCTATTACTTCTTCGCTGAGATTATTCATTTTTTCTTTCATTATATAAATAGGAACAACTCAATCAATAAAAACACTTACTTATCTTAGAAAAAATAAGATGAATAAGAATATTAGATGATCCAGGCGTCCACGTAGATATTTTAGTGCTTTGTACATGTGTGCTTCTATTGTACGTAGCGAGACGCCCATTGCATCTGCTATTTCCCTGTTTTTCATATCGTGCAAATAGCTCAGCTTGAATACCTCTTTGCATTTGTCAGGGAGTTCATTAATTGCATCATAAATTTCTTTTCTCAATTCACGGTCTTCTATTCGCCGGATTACCTCGTTATTATCCGGTTGATAGAATTCAACACGTTTCTGGTTAATTTCTTCTACTATTGCAATGTATCCGCTTTCAATGTTTCGATGTTTTAATACATTGAGCGAACGGGTATATACAGCCCGATAGAGGAATGCTTGTATTTGTTCCCCTATCTCCATGGAATCTCTGCGTTTCCAAAGTTCTACAAAGACATCTTGTACTACATCTTCTGCTTCCTCTTCACCTACCAGACGTGTAGCGTAGAAGAGCAGATTGGGATAGTACTTACGAAAAAGAGCTTTGTAAGTGATATCAAAATCGTCCTTCATTCATAGTTTTTTTAGGTTACTTATACCATACCGGGCCGGGGGTATTGCCCATCTCAAATTCAAGAGTTGCACCCTCCATGATCTGTTCGTGGGTGATGTAACTTTTGCTATAAGGTTTACCGTCAAAATTGACAGCTTGTATATATATATTCTCTTTACTGACAGTGGGAGCGAGTACCGTAAATGTATTACCGTTTGACAGGTGCATCTGCATTTCCGGAAAAAGAGGAGTACCAATTTCGTATTTTCCGGAAACAGGGTCTACCGGATAAAATCCCATTGCACTGAACACATACCAGGCGGACATTTGCCCACAGTCTTCGTTTCCACAAAGTCCGGCTGGAGAGTTCTGATAAAGCTCATGCATCACTTTGGCTGCGTATTGTTGAGTTTTCCAGGGCTGTTCTACAGCATTATACAGATAAATAACGTGATGGCTGGGTTCGTTGCCATGTGCATACTGACCTATCATGCCGGTGCTGAATATAGGTAGTTCATCATCTGCTGAAGGATGATATGTGAACATGCTATCCAGCTTTTGAGCAAAACGCTCTTTACCACCGGTAAGGGCGATAAGTCCGTCGATATCCTGTTGTACAGACCAGAAGTATTGCCATCCGTTACTCTCGCAGATATGTGGGGTATATTCGTCTGGTGAGAAATTTTTGATAAAGTTTCCTTTATCGTCTTTAGGTTGCATGAAAGAAGTTGCAGGATTATACAAGTTTTTATAGTTTAGAGAACGTTTGTAGAATTCGTCAGCGATCTCCTTTTTACCCATCTTTTCTGCCATTTTAGCAATACAGTAGTCATCATATGCATATTCCAGTGTTTTAGATAAAGACCAGTTTTCTGCATTGTAGCTGTCTGCAATATTATAGGGGACATAGCCCAATTTTTTATACATCCCAATACCCCGATAGTTATCAATGTTGGCAGTAGCTATACAGGCCTCCAATGCTTTTTCGGGGTCCACATCTATTATTCCTTTCAAATAAGCATCAACGATAACGGGCACGGCATGATAACCGATCATCATATCTGTTTCACTTCCATAGAAATTCCATACCGGTAGGCGTTTGTTTTGCTCGTAGAAAGTAATAAAAGATTTTACCATGTCGTTAGCGCGTTCCGGTTCGGTATAAGTAAAAAGAGGATGTGCTGCGCGGAAAGTGTCCCATAAGGAAAAGGTACTGTAATTTACCCATCCGTCGGTCTTGTGAGTTTTTTTATCCGGGCCGTAATAAGTCCCGTCTACATCACTGTAAATAGTAGGAGCAATCATCGAATGATAAAGTGCTGTATAGAAGTTTACTTTATCATCGGTGTTATTACTTACTATCTCAATTTTAGAAAGTTGCCTGTTCCAGTTATCGCGGGTAAGATTGCGGTATTTGTCAAAGTTGTCATCGGGCACTTCTGCCAACAGGTTTTTAGCTGCCCCTTCCGTACTTACACCGGAAATTGCTGTGCTGACGATGATTTGTTCATCTTTTTGTGTGTCAAAGTCAAAACGAGCTATAGTGGCTGTTCCAATATGATCTCCATCTTTTATAATAGCAGTAGTGTCTATTTGTACAGATGTGAAAGGCTTTGAAAAACGGGTACGGAAATAAATATGTTGGTCACGTGCCCATCCGTCGGAAAAACGATAACCTTGTATCGTGACAGAGTCCACTATTTCAACCTGGGTATCATTGGTAAAGTCCCAGTTCATCGCTTTTTTCAGATTGAGGAAGATAGCGGCTCTGGCTTCGGGAAAGGTATAGCGCTGAATACCGCAACGTTCGGTAGCAGTAAGCTCTACATGGATGTTATAGTCTTTCAGTAACACCCGATAATACCCGGCTGTTGCCGATTCATCGTCATGAGAGAATTTGGAGTGTATTCCCAATGGAGCTTCTGCTTCTTTATAAGGCAAGGTGACAGGCATAAAAGAGATATCATACAGATCACCGGCACCTGTGCCTGATAAGTGAGTGTGACTGAAACCGGCAATGGTACTGTCCGGGTAGAAGTATCCCGATATGCGGTCCCATCCGGGAAGTCCGTTATCCGGGCTGAGTTGAACCATACCAAACGGAGCCTGTGCTCCAGGATAGGTGTTGCCGGTGAAATCAGTACCAATGAAAGGGTTAACATATTGGGTGTAGTCTGTAGATGCTCTTTCCTGGGAAGAAGTGCAAGCTGTGAGAATTAATACAAGGAGGAGAGGTGTGTAGAGTGCTTTCATACAATAGGTGTTAGTGATTAACATCGTTTCAAAGCACAAATTTAAAAAATATAAGATGAATAAGTGATATAAAGTTAGAACTTTGTAGTTAATAAATAGAGGATTTTGCTTGTTTGGAGGATATAAAGAGAAAAAAGAGGGGTGTACCATTCAATTTGTTGGTACACCCCTTACTTTTTATTCGATTTTTAGAATTTAAATTCCAGCTAATTCCAACACTTTTTCTACTGCCGCATTTAATCCATCCGGATTTTTACCGCCGGCAGTTGCAAAGTGAGGTTGTCCGCCGCCGCCACCTTGAATCAGTTTAGCTGCTTCTTTCACCAGGTTTCCGGCTTTCAATCCGCTGGCAACAAGGTTATCACTGATCATAACTGTAAGCATTGGTTTTTCGTGATCAAGAGTACCGGCTACGAAGAATAGGTTTTCTGTAATCTCTCCACGGAGCTGGAAAGCAATGTTTTTCACTGTTTCAGCAGGTATGGGAGCACAGAACTTGATAACTTTGAAGCCATTGATCTCTTGTATGTTCTTTAATAGGCGTTCTTTAACTGAGGCCTCTTTTTCTTTCATAAAGTCTTCCAACTGTTTCTTTAATCCGGCATTTTCATCAATGTACTTGCGGATTGCGATGCCCAAGTCGGGAGTATTGTTGAAAAGAGCTCTAAGATCATTCAGGGTGTCTTGTATGGTATCCAGCATTTCTTCCACTCTTGCACCTGTGTAAGCTTCAATACGGCGTACACCAGCAGCAACAGAACTTTCAGAAATGATCTTTATCATGCCGATGCTTCCGGTAGCGGCAACATGTATACCACCACAAAATTCGATCGATGATCCGAACTGGATAACACGAACTCTGTCACCGTACTTCTCTCCGAATAAAGCGATAGCACCTAATTCTTTCGCTTCTTCAATGGGAATATTACGATATTCTTTGAGAGGAATATTAGCACGTATTTTGGCATTCACAAGGTGTTCTACCCGGCGCATTTCTTCATCTGTTACTTTTTGGAAATGAGAGAAGTCAAAACGTAGAGATTCCGGTGTTACCAATGATCCTTTTTGTTCTACATGTTCACCTAATACTTCGCGTAGTGCTTCGTCCAGCAAATGGGTAGCAGAGTGATTGGCTGCACAGGCAGCACGTTTATCTGTGTCTACGCATGCCATCATAGGAGCTTCCAGATGTTCCGGTAGTTTCTTGGTGAAATGGATGGGCAGGTTGTTTTCCTTTTTAGTATCAATAATCTCTATCGTCTCAAATTCACTTACCAATACGCCGGTGTCACCTACCTGACCACCACTTTCGGCATAGAAAGGAGTACTGTCAAGTACGATCTGATAGAGGGTCTGATTTTTTTGTTTGATCTGGCGATAACGGAGGATTGATACTTCATATTCAGTATAATCATAACCAACGAACTCACTGGTTCCTTCTTTCAGGATAATCCAGTCACCTGTCTCTACAGCGGCAGCATTGCGGGCACGTTGTTTTTGCTGTTGCATTTCGGCATCAAATTCTTCGATATTAACAGTCATGTTATTCTCACGGAGAATTAATTCTGTAAGGTCAAGAGGGAATCCGAATGTATCGTATAGAGTAAAAGCATCTTTTCCGCTGATTTCTGTCTTTCCGCTTGCTTTGGCATCGGCCATAGTCTTGTCAAGCAGGCGGATACCTGTTTCCAAAGTACGCAGGAAGGCTTCTTCTTCTTCCTTGATAACTTTTTCAATTAATCCTTTTTGCGCGATCAATTCCGGATAAGCCTCACCCATATTTTCGATTAATACCGGAAGGAGTTTGTACATAAACGCCTGTTTTTGTCCGAGGAAAGTATATCCGTAACGAACAGCACGACGTAGAATACGGCGGATTACATAACCGGCTTTTGCATTTGACGGCAATTGGCCATCTGTAATAGAAAAGGCTATAGTACGGATGTGGTCCGCAATAACACGCATTGCCACATCTTGTTGTTTATCTTTTCCATATTCAACGCCAGCCATCTGTGCAATAGCTTTGATCATTGGTTGGAATACGTCTGTATCATAGTTGGAGGTTTTACCTTGCAATGCCATGCAGAGACGTTCAAAGCCCATACCTGTGTCGATAACTTTGGCAGGAAGTGCTTCGAGGCTACCATCGGCTTTGCGATTATATTGCATAAACACAAGGTTCCATATCTCGATCACTTGGGGATGGTCATGATTAACAAGGTCACGACCGGAAATCTTAGCACGTTCTTCTGCCGGGCGAAGATCTATGTGAATCTCTGAACAAGGGCCGCAAGGGCCGGTGTCACCCATTTCCCAGAAATTATCATGCTTGTTGCCGTTAATAATGTGGTCTTTCGGAAGGAATTGTTCCCAGTAAGAAGCGGCTTCATTGTCTCGTTCCAGTCCTTCTTCGGGGCTACCTTCAAATACTGTAGCATATAAATATTCCGGATTCAGTTTCAATACATCTACCAAATATTCCCATGCCCAACTAATGGCTTCTTTCTTGAAATAATCACCAAATGACCAATTACCCAACATCTCGAACATGGTGTGATGGTATGTATCATGTCCCACTTCTTCAAGATCATTGTGCTTTCCGCTTACGCGAAGGCATTTCTGTGAGTCCGCAACTCTGTGGTATTTTGCCGGGTGGTTACCCAAAATAATATCTTTAAACTGATTCATCCCCGCATTGGTAAACATGAGGGTCGGATCATCTTTAATCACCATGGGAGCCGATGGAACGATCTGATGTCCTTTCGACTCAAAGAAATTCTTGAATGAATCTCTGGTTTCTTTTGCAGTTAACATATATCTTTTTAGCTTTGTTAGTTTTTCAGACTTCAAGTTTTTTAGTTTATACAGAATGTATGGAAAGAGTTCTTTGAAGGTCTTAATAACTTAAAAAGTAAAGAACTCAAAAATATAAAAACTTAAAAAACAGTGCAAAGATAGCTTGTTTTTATTATTTTTGCCCCATTAACTATCGAAATATTTCCTAAGATGCGCAAAGTTTACTACATCTATAATCCGCGAACGCAGACCTATGACCGAATTTATCCTACTGTCCGGCAACGGGCATTGAGTATTCTCCGTCGTCTTTTTATCGGTATGGGGCTGGGAGCCGGTAGTTTTATTGTACTATTGCTCATATTCGGTTCTCCTTCCGAGAAAGAATTGAGGATGGAAAACAGCCGTTTACTGGCACAATACAATGTGCTTTCCCGCCGATTGGATGATGCATTGGGAGTATTGCAGGATGTACAGCAGCGTGATGATAATTTGTATCGTGTTATTTTACAAGCTGATCCGGTGTCTCCGGCTATCCGTAAAGCGGGATATGGTGGCACTAATCGTTATGAAGAGCTGATGGATCTGGTAAATTCTAAATTGGTAGTGAACACTACTCAGAAATTGGATTTACTTACTAAACAGCTATATATTCAGTCTAAATCATTTGATGATGTAGTGGCAATGTGTAAAAATCAAGATGAAATGCTTAGATGCATGCCAGCCATTCAGCCAATTTCGAATAAGGACTTAAAGAAGACGGCTTCCGGATACGGGACACGTATTGACCCTATTTATGGTACTGCTAAGTTTCATGCCGGTATGGATTTCTCTGCCAATCCCGGGACGGATGTGTATGCTACCGGAGATGGAGTGGTTGTCAAGATGGGTTGGGAGACAGGATATGGTAATACGATTGAAATAGACCATGGCTTTGGATATCGTACACGCTATGCACATCTTAGAGAATACAGAACAAAGCTTGGAAAAAAGGTAGTGCGTGGTGAAGTTATTGCCGGAGTAGGCAGTACTGGTAAAAGTACGGGACCTCACTTGCATTATGAAGTACATTTTAAAGGGCAGGTGATGAATCCGGTGAACTATTATTTTATGGATTTGAGTGCAGAAGATTATGATAGGATGATTCAATTGGCTGCTAACCACGGTAAAGTATTTGACTAAAGATGGGCATTAATACAGATAAGAATTTTAAGTTATATTATTCGATAGCTGAGGTTGCAGAGATGTTTGATGTAAATCAGTCTTTGCTTCGTTTCTGGGAGAAAGAATTTCCTCAGATTGCGCCTAAGACAAGTGGGCGGGGGGTACGTCAGTATCGTAAGGAAGATGTGGATACTATTGCCTTGATTTATCATTTGGTAAAGGAGAAAGGAATGACTCTGCCTGGTGCGCGCCAAAAGTTGAAAGATAATGGAGAGGCCACCATTCGCAACTTCGAAATAGTCAATCGCTTGAAGGATATCAGAGAAGAATTACTGTCTATAAAAAAAGAACTGGACGAACGATAATCGCCGTCCGGCTCTTTAGCTTATTCATTTGATCTTTAATCTTTTTAATTCTCTACACGCGTTACAGATTTAATATTCTGAATCTTTCGCAGGTTATCACAGATTGCTTTAACATCATCTACATCGTGCACATAGAGTTGTACTTTCCCTTCAAAGATACCATCATTGGTTTCTATATCCAACTTACGAATGTTTACGTTAAGTTGTCGTGATATGACTTGAGTGATTTCGTTTAAGAGTCCCATACTATCTATGCCTTTGATATAAATATACACAAGGAAAGAGAGTACTTTATGTGTGTCCCATACGGTGGCAATAATACGGTTACCATAACTGCTTTTCAATTTGGCTGCTACCGGACATTGGCGCTTATGGATGATGACGCGGTCATTTTCATCTATATAACCCAAAACATCGTCTCCCGGAATAGGATGACAGCATTCTGCTATGATATACTGTTTTTGTAGTGCTTCTTCGGTAAGCTTCAATATCTGTTTCGGATTAATAGCTTCTTTTTCCTGTACCTCTTTTTCTTCCGGTTGTTTTTCTTTATTTCCTCCTCCAAAGGAGAAGGTCAGGTATTTTTTCCAGTTACTGCTTTGCTTTTCTTTTAATTCATTCTTGTCGGCATCTCCTAAAATAATACTTTTGTTCCCTATGGCTATAAATAGTTCTTCTTCATTCTTCATGTTATGCAACTTGGACAACTTCGCGATGATCACATTATCCGGACGGATTTCCTCTTTTTTAAGAAACTCGTTAAGAAGCTCTTCTCCTTCTTTCTGGTTAATTTTCCGTTCCTTACGCAGAATGGCAGCTATTTTGGCACGAGCTCGCGCCGTGGTGGCAAATACCTCCCATTGGGGTTGTACACGTTGTGATTTGGAAGTCAGAATTTCTACCTGGTCACCACTTTGCAGTTTGTGGCTCAGAGGGACCAGCTTGTGATTTACTTTTGCACCGATACAGTGACTGCCGATGTCTGTATGTAATGAGAAAGCAAAATCCAGTGCTGTGGAATTCTGAGGCATGGTTTTGAGTTCACCTTTTGGTGTGAACACAAATATTTCGGAGGCAAACAGGTTGAGTTTGATTGTATCCAGGAAGTCAATAGCATCCGGTTGAGGATCATCCAGAATTTCTTTGATGGTTTTCAACCACTTCTCAAGTTCTCCCTCGTCTTCACTACCGCCTCCTTCTTTGTATTTCCAATGGGCGGCAAATCCTTGTTCTGCAACGTCATTCATGCGTTCACTACGAATCTGGACTTCGATCCATTGTCCGTTGTTACCCATCAGGGTAACATGCAGTGCCTGATATCCATTGGCTTTAGGATGGCTAACCCAGTCGCGCAGGCGGTCTGGATGAGGTTTATATATTTTGGAGATAGATACATATATATCAAAACAGTCATTTAGCTCTTCTTCCGGATTTCTGGGTTCAAAGATTATACGTACAGCAAGCAGATCGTATATTTCTTCAAAAGGAACATGCTTGGTTTGCATCTTATTCCAGATAGAATAAATGGATTTGACGCGTGCCAATATGCGATATTTTAATCCCATCTTATCCAGTTGCTCTCGGATAGGTGCAGTGAAATCATTGAATACCTTATCTCGTTCTGCGGCAGTGGCATTCAGCTTTTCTTCAATTTCCAAATATTCTTCAGGATGTTCATACTTGAAGCTGAGATTCTCCAGTTCTGTTTTTATCTTATACAATCCCAGACGATTGGCCAAAGGGGCATAGATGTAAAGCGTTTCTCCTGCAATTTTATATTGCTTGTTGGGCAACATGGAACCCAGTGTACGCATATTATGCAGACGATCGGCAATCTTAATCAGAATTACACGAATATCGTCTGACATGGTGAGCAATAACTTCTTAAAGTTTTCCGCCTGAGCCGATGCACGATCACCAAATATCCCACCGGATATTTTGGTCAGTCCATCTACGATTTGTGCAATCTTAGGACCAAAGATGTTCTCAATGTCTTCTACTGTATAATCTGTATCCTCTACGACATCATGAAGTAAGGCTGCGCAGATAGAAGTTGAACCCAAGCCTATCTCGTTACATACAATTTTAGCAACAGCTATCGGGTGCATAATATAAGGTTCACCGGAACGGCGTTTAATACCTTTATGTGCCTGATTGGCGAAATTGAATGCTTTTGTTATAATCTCAACACGTTTGCGATGCTTGGTTGCAAGATAATCGTTCAGTAGTTCCTGGAACGCTTGATCGATCATCTCTTCTTCTGCCAGTTCTTTTGGGGGTATATTAGTATCCATAAATGTCATCTTTTCATTGCTTTCTGCAAAAATAAGCAATTTTCAACTCGATGCAAGCAAAGATGTATTTATTTGTATATTTTCAGTTGTTTTCCTGCTGCAATCTTGGTATTTCGTAATCCGTTCCAGCTTTGGATATCTTTTATGCGAACTCCATATTTTGCTGCAATGGTTCCCAGTGTTTCCCCGCTTTTTATTTTGTGGTAGGTTGGCGTTCCTTTTCCAACAGAAGCTTTGGCCCTTGTATTGCTCGGTGGAGTATTATCATTGATAGCAATCGTTTTCCGGTTTCTGAATAACTCATCAGCCCGGTGAGCATAAATTGTATCTTGCTGATCGATAAATATACTGATGTGGCTTTGTGGCAGGCGAAGCGTGTAGGATTTGCTGTCTCCCGGGATTATGTTCTTTTTATATTGGGGATTAAGACTTTTTATCTGGTCGATATTAACTCCACAGATGTCTGCGATCTGTTCAAAGTGCAGATTCTTATTTACTTGAACCGTATCTGTACTGGCAGGAATATTTGTTTCCATCGGGCAAATATTATGATCGCAGTAGTAGGTCATTACATAGTTGGCTGCAATAAAAGCCGGTACATATCCGCGGGTTTCTTTGGGCAGGAGATTGTATATATCCCAATAATCCGTTTTACCGTTTGCGCGGCGTATGGCCTTGTTAATTGTTCCCGGGCCGCAGTTGTAAGCTGCAATAACAAGGTTCCAGTCGCCATATATGGCGTATAGCTCTTTCAGATAACGTGCTGCCGCCCAAGTTGCCTTAATCGGGTCACGGCGTTCGTCCACAAGACTATTTGAGTCAAGCCCATACATCTTACCTGTAGCCAGCATAAATTGCCACAGCCCAGAAGCTCCTGCACGGGATACGGCAGAAGGATTTAAAGCTGATTCAATGATAGGCAGATATTTGAGTTCCAGTGGGAGGTTGTAGGCATCGAGTGCTTCTTCAAAAATAGGCATGTAAAAATTACAGGCACTCAACATAAAAGAGACCTGATTGCGCAGACGTCCTGCATACATATCAATAAATTTGCGTACAATTTCATTATACGGCATTTCCATGATAGCGGGGATGCGCGAAAGACGGTCGATATAGACAGAGTCACTGAACAGTGGATTCACTTCAGAAGTACTGCAATCTTTGCCTAAATCGATATAGTTTTTAGCTTTCCAGTCATTAAGCAGACTGTCAAGCGGATAAGTCATACTTTTCGGAAGGTCGATACTTTCCTGGCGCTCGGTTCCGTTTTCTTTGATAATTACGTCTACACTTTGTGCTTTTACCTGTGTGCTTGCTAACAGGAAAAAGAGAATAAAGGGGTAATAGTTTTTTAGTTTTTTCATTCTTAGTTGTTGATCTTCAGTTGTTTTTAAAACCTAAAGCTACATTGTACACCTACCGATTTATTCATCGGGCGGAATTGGTCGTTAATAATTGTTGGCTCAACCCGCAGACTTAAATCCGGGGTAATATCAAAATTCGATAATTCTGCATCAACATAAGCGTCGATTACAGAGATCAGATATACACCGATAAAAGCGAATATACTAAGATCTCGATAGCGACGGAACATATCTTTACGTTTTCGTAAAACTTCTTTGGCCTGGCTGTCTGAATAACCTGTAGGAGGTAAAATGTCAAGATGACTATTAGTTGTAGGGTCACTATCCATTATATCCAGATAAGCTTGCGAGTAATCTTTATACATCTTCCCGTTCCAGCTTAGTGCATAAGCACATCCGGCAAATCCTCCATAAATAATGGGAAGTTTCCAGAACTTACGATTGTAAATTTGTCCTCCTCCCGGGAAAACGATTGCCAGCCAGGTGGCCTTTGTCGGATTAGGAGTCCAGATTTTCTCTGGAATGGCAGGAGGCACAGTATCTTTGGGTTGGGGCAGGACTACAGCTGTCTCTATCTCTTTGAGATTTTTCTTATTGACCTTATCCAAACTGTCAGCTACTATAGGAGCTACCGCCTGTATTTGGGTACTGTCTATTTTAAGTGCAGTGATACTATCTCTACTGAGCAGAGCTCTGTTTGTGCCCAAAGAATCTTTCTCTGCCGGACTATTGGTCTCACGATGCCGGCGCGCACGTGCTTTAGGAGCTTCACGTACTGTTACGGAGTCGTGTGGTGTAACCTTGACAGGTTCTTGTGCATACACATCAATCCCTGCTACCTGTAGAAAACAGAGAAGCAGGGTGATGATATATGGTTTGTATATCTTATATTTCCTTGTCATTTACTTCTTTAACGTGTCGAAGATTTCCATGATACGTTCCAGATCTTCTTCGTTGTTGAAGGGGATGCTGATTTTACCTTTTCCTTTCTCAGAACAGGTCAACTGTACCTTGGTATTGAAAAATCCCGAAAGATGTTGCTTTAGCATGTTGAATTCTTCCGGTAGTTTGGAACGCTTTGGTGTGATTTTGCGTGTTCCGCTTTTTACGGTTTCTCCTTCGCTCAGTGATTTTACAATCTCTTCTACTTTGCGTACGGAGTAATCGTGCTCCAATATCTCTTCGAATATTTTTACTTGCAGTTTAGGGTCTCCCAACGTAATTAATGCGCGGGCATGTCCCATATCAATTTGTTTGTTTTGCAATGCCATCTGAATTGGTGCCGGTAACTTCAACAAGCGCAAATAGTTGGCAATAGTAGTACGTTTCTTACCTACTCGTTCGCTGAGACGTTCCTGCGTCAATTCATATTGTTCCAGCAAATGTTGATAGGCAAGGGCTATTTCTACTGCGTTAAGATCTTCACGCTGAATATTTTCAATCAGCGCCATTTCCATTACGTTTTCATCATCGGCTGTGCGGATATAGGCTGGGATTGTTTTTAACCCCGCTTTAAGTGAGGCTCTGTAACGGCGTTCTCCAGCTATAATCTGATATTCATCCTCCGTAAGCTTACGCAATGTGATAGGTTGGATAATACCGATTTCAGAGATAGAATCTGCCAGTTCCTGCAATGCCGTTTCGTCGAATTCCCGACGTGGCTGATTCGGATTAACAGAGATTTGTGACAACTCTATCTCATTAATAGACGAAGAACCTTCGGTCTTTACTTCATCCATTGAAAGCAGAGCGTCTAACCCGCGGCCTAATGCATTTCTTCTTTGTGTTGCCATATACCTCGTTTATTTACTATTTCTGTTGATAATTTCTTGTGCTAATGCCATATGATTTTTGGCTCCGGTTGATTCTGCATCATATAAGATGGTTGGTATACCGTAACTGGGAGCTTCGCTTAGTTTGACATTACGCTGTATTACAGTCTTAAATACCAATTCCTGAAAATGGCGTTTTACCTCATCGTATATCTGATTGGCCTGACGCAGGCGTGAGTCATACATTGTCAGTAAGAATCCTTCTATTTCCAGTGCCGGGTTAAGTTTGGATTTTATAATTTTAATGGTATTCAATAATTTACTGATTCCTTCGAGAGCGAAGTATTCAGCCTGCACAGGGATGATTACAGAATCAGCAGCGGTCAGTGCGTTAATAGTGATGAGCCCCAGCGAAGGCGAACAGTCTATTAATATATAATCATATTCTTCCTTCAGAGGGGTTAACACTTCTTTCAATATCTTTTCGCGGTTCTTCAGATTTAGCATTTCTATTTCTGCTCCTACCAGATTGATATGTGAAGAGATGACTTTCAGTGATTCAATTTCTGTGTCATGGATAGCATCCTGTACATCAGCTCTATCTATAATACATTCATAGATTGTACACTCTGATTGCTTAATATCAACTCCCAGACCGGATGAAGCATTTGCCTGTGGGTCTGCGTCAACCACCAGTACTTTTTTTTCGAGTGTAGCGAGTGAGGCTGCGAGATTGATCGTAGTCGTTGTTTTACCTACACCGCCTTTTTGATTGGCCAAAGCAATTATTTTTCCCATATTATCTAATTTTATCGGCTGCGAAATAAGTGATAATAACTCAGAGCACCTACGAAAAAAGAGAAACTTTGCTGATTCTGTTGATAAGTCATCTGTTTTGTTAATAACTGAACAATGAAATCTTTATGTATTCCTTTTCCTGGCCTGCAAATATACATATTTATATTAAATAACGGGTTGCTTTTTTACTCACTTGCAGAAGATTAAGATTTGTAAACGCCTGCAAATGATTATGCGGGAAAGTAAATAATAACTCCTGTACCTTCTCAGAATACATATAACTAAATATCTTCAAAGTCTGGATGAAGGTTTAAAAAAGGGGAGAGTTGGTGATAAACGTTCTTTTTGCTACTTTTGTACTGAATTATAAAGACTAAGGAGATTATTATGGAAAATAAGCGACCTTTGATACTCATCTCTAATGATGATGGTGTCATGGCAAAAGGTATAAGTGAACTTATAAAGTTTCTTCGTCCGTTAGGCGAAATTGTAGTTATGGCGCCCGATACTGCCCGTTCGGGTAGTGGATGTGCTATTACCGTGACTCAACCTGTACATTATCAGTTAGTTCGTAAAGAGGTGGGATTGACCGTATACAAATGTTCGGGTACACCGGCTGATTGTATTAAACTGGCTTGGAATACAGTACTTGATCGGAAACCCGATTTGGTGGTAGGAGGTGTTAATCATGGTGATAATTCGGCAACGAATGTCCATTACTCCGGTACGATGGGAATTGTAATTGAGGGGTGTCTGAATGGGATTCCTTCTATTGGCTTTTCTCTTTGCAGTCATGATCCCGGAGCCGATTTTGAGTCAGCAGGCCCGTATATCCGTCAAATAGCTTCTCAGGTATTAGAAAAAGGATTACCTTTATTAACTTGTCTGAATGTAAATTTCCCTGATACAAAGGATATTAAGGGAATTAAAGTTTGTGAACAGGCTAAGGGGCGATGGACCAATGAATGGGAAGCTTGTCCCCGAAAAGGAGATAGCAATTATTTCTGGCTGATAGGAGAGTTTACAGATGATGAACCGGAGAATGAGAAGAATGATCATTGGGCACTTGCTAATGGTTACGTTGCCATTACTCCGACCAAAGTGGATGTGACGGATTATGAGTTTATGAACGAACTGAATAAATGGTTTGAATAATGAAATATTATCTCATTGTTGGCGAAGCTTCCGGTGATCTGCATGCCTCTCATCTGATGGCTGCATTGAAAGAAGAGGATCCGCAGGCCGATTTTCGTTTCTTTGGCGGTGACTTGATGGCTGCTGTTGGAGGGACGATGGTGAAGCATTATAAAGAATTAGCTTATATGGGATTTATTCCTGTATTGTTGCATTTGCGCACTATCTTTGCCAATATGAGGTATTGTAAAGAAGATATAGTATCCTGGAATCCGGATGTTGTTATTCTGGTAGATTATCCAGGTTTCAATCTGAATATTGCAAAGTTTATTCACTCTCATACTCAAATACCTGTCTATTATTATATTTCGCCAAAGATATGGGCTTGGAAGGAATATCGGATAAAGAACATTAAACGGGATGTTGACGAGCTTTTTTCCATTCTTCCCTTTGAAGTTGAGTTTTTTGAAAAGAAGCACGGCTATCCGATACACTATGTTGGCAATCCTACGGTGGATGAGGTGACTGCTTTTTGTCATTCTCATTCGGAGAGTTTTGGAGATTTTATTCGCGACAATAATCTGGAGGATAAACCGGTTATTGCTCTTCTTGCCGGAAGTCGGAAGCAAGAGATAAAAGACAATCTTCCCGGTATGTTAAAAGCTGCTTCTGCTTTTCCTGATTATCAGTTGGTGCTGGCGGGAGCCCCTTCTATTACTCCTGAATATTATCAGCAATATGTAGGCGATGTGCAAGTGAAGATTATTTTCAATCAGACTTACCGGCTTTTGCAACACTCTGATGTGGCTCTGGTTACCTCTGGTACAGCAACATTGGAAACAGCACTTTTCCGGATTCCTCAAGTTGTATGTTATTATTTGGCATGTGGCAAGTTTGTGTCTTTTTTGCGTAAGCATATTCTGAAAGTAAAGTTTATTTCTCTTGTTAATTTGATAGCCGATCGTGAAGTTGTAAAGGAACTTGTTGCTGATACAATGACGGTTGAGAATATGAAAATAGAGTTGGAACGACTTTTGTTTAATAAGGAGTACCGCCGGAAAATGTTGGATGAATATGAATTAATGGCTCAACGTCTTGGTCCAGCTGGAGCTCCCCGGCATGCTGCTCGTGAAATGATGAAATTGCTTAAAAAATAAGCTATCTTTTGATAATAAATCTAAAGCCGGTGCAGTAAATGCCCGGCTTTTTTATTTATCTGATAGAAACAAAAAAGAAAGGAATACATATATGAAAAAGTTGAATTGTTTTTTCTTAGTGTTGTTATTGGTATTAATTCCTACTTTGCAATCATGTGATGAGAGTGATGGATATTCTATCGGACAACGTGGAGGGAGTTGGGCTACAGTTCGTGTAGTGAGTGGTGATACGTATTATTTAGAGTCCGATAATTATGGGAGTCTTTGGCCGGCTGCAACAAATGTTTATGGATTTAAACCGGTAGACGGTAAACGTATGCTTGTTGTTTTCAATCCTTTGTATGATAACTATGGGGAGTATGATATGGCTATTAAGGTTGAGAACCTATTTCCTGTTACAACGAAGCAGGTGGAAGACTTAACCTCAGAGAATGAAGAAGAGATAGGCAATGATCCGGTCTCTATTCTTAAAGGTGATATCTGGATTGCTAATGGATATCTGAATCTTATATTCGAACAGAACAGACCTGTTTATGGGCCACACCGGGTTAGTCTGGTGCGTAATACGATAGAGGAAGCAGAAGATGATGGATATATCCATTTAGAATATCGTTATAATACGCATAACGATCTGTCCGGTTGGTTTGGTTATGAACCCGTTTCATTTAATCTGAATTCTCTGGACTTTGAAGGAAAGAAGGGGTTGAAGTTGAAACTGAACTCATCCGTAAATGGCAAAATTGAGTTGACATTTAACGTGAAAGAAACGACGTCTGTCCCCAAAATAGCTCTAAACCTTGATTATAACACACTGGAAGCAGGTAAGACGGAATAGTGTTTTGCCGGGCTTTCAATTAAAACGGGCCTGTCTTTGCTGTTGGAGACAGGCCCGTTTCTGTATATGAATCTTTTTTAAATCCATGTCAATGCGTACAGATAAACTACTGCTGCAGGTATCGCCATCAATGCACTATCAAACCGGTCTAACATACCACCATGTCCAGGAAGAATAGACCCGGAGTCTTTGATGTGAAGTTGGCGTTTTAATAATGATTCTGTAAGGTCGCCCCAGGTACCAAAAACTACTACTACCAATGCGAGTCCCGCCCATTCTGCTACGCTCATAATCGGGAAGAAATGAGCAAATACAAAAGACGAAGCTATTGATACCATGCCTCCTCCAACAGAACCTTCCCACGATTTTTTAGGGGAGATACGTTCAAAAAGACGATGCTTTCCTATTAATGAACCTACACAATAAGCTCCTGTGTCACTCAACCAGATGAAGACGAAAATAGATAACGGCAATATCGGGTTGTAGCTTACAGAGGAATCTTCCGGATTATTGTGAAAAGCCAATGCACTCAATAAAGCGAAGGGTAATGCAATGTATAGTTGACTCAACATAGAGAAAGCCCAATTGAGCATAGGGCTTTCCTTCTTCAGATACAGTTCGCTAATCATCATGTAGAGAAGCAAAAGTAAATAAGGAAGGAATATTTTAGAGTCTGATGCATCAATGCAGAATCCCATTATAGCCAGAAACAGATAAGCTCCGCCCAACATGATAATGTTCTTATTGACGCTGACACCTTCTATATGATTGACCAGGCTACCAAATTCCCGTATTGTTAGAGCACTGATTACTATAAAAAGTGCTCCGAAACTGAATGGGTGATAGAGAATGCATCCTACCAATATGGCTACAAATAGTACCCCTGTGATCGCTCTTTGTATAAAATTGTTTTTCAACGTGTTTAGATTTTAATTTTGTAATTCGGTAACCGGTGTTTCTGCTGAGGCTTCAGCTTCCTTTTTGGCTTCCTTCTCTTCGTTCATTTTCTTTTCAAGAGCTTTCTCTGCATCTGCAGCGTCTTTACTTTCTTTAGCTGCCATGATTTCTTCAGAGCGTGATGCCCATGGACGTTTACCAAAGATACGTTCTACATCCTCCGCAAAGATAACTTCTTTGTCTATTAACAATTGAGCCAATTGATTATGTCCGTCTTTATGTTCGGATAGAATCTGTTTAGCCCGTTCGTATTGTTCGTTGACCATCTTTTTTACTTCCTCGTCAATTAATTCAGCTGTCTTTTCACTATAAGGACGATTGAAAGAATATTCATCATTGTTATAGTAACACAGATTAGGCAGTCTGTCGCTCATACCAAGATAAGCAATCATACCGTATGATTGTTTGGTGACGCGTTCCAAGTCGTTCATTGCTCCGGTTGAGATTCTTCCAAGGAATAAATCTTCTGCGGCACGTCCACCTAAAGTGGCACACATTTCATCAAGCATTTGCTCTTTGGTGGTGATTTGACGTTCTTCCGGTAAATACCAGGCAGCGCCTAATGCACGACCACGCGGTACAATGGTTACCTTTATCAATGGATTGGCATATTCAAGTAGCCAGGAAATGGCTGCATGACCTGCTTCGTGCAGCGCAATGGAACGGCGTTCAGCTTCGGTTGTTATTTTGGTTTTCTTTTCCAGACCACCAATGATACGGTCTACTGCATCCAGAAAATCTTGTTTACCAACAAAGCTCTTTCCATGGCGGGCTGCAATCAAGGCAGCTTCATTACATACATTGGCTATGTCTGCTCCTGAGAATCCAGGTGTCTGGCGAGCCAGTAAATCTACATCTACACTATCATCTATTTTAATAGGACGCAGGTGTACACCAAATACTTCTTTACGTTCATTTAAGTCGGGCAGGTCTACATGGATTTGACGGTCGAAACGTCCGGCACGCAAAAGGGCTTTATCCAATACGTCTACACGATTGGTAGCGGCAAGGATAATAACGCCACTGTTAGAACCGAAACCATCCATTTCTGTCAAGAGCTGGTTCAATGTATTTTCGCGTTCATCATTTCCTCCCATTGCCGGGTTTTTACCACGGGCACGTCCTACTGCATCAATTTCATCAATAAAAATGATACAGGGAGCTTTCTCTTTTGCCTGGCGAAAGAGGTCGCGAACTCGGGAAGCACCTACACCAACAAACATTTCAACAAAGTCTGAACCTGCCAGAGAGAAAAACGGTACATTCGCTTCACCGGCCACCGCTTTGGCAAGCAGGGTTTTACCTGTTCCCGGAGGACCTACCAACAACGCACCTTTAGGAATCTTACCACCAAGGTCCGTATATTTCTGTGGTTGTTTCAGGAATTCTACAATCTCTTCCACTTCTTGTTTGGCCTCGGCAAGTCCTGCCACATCTTTAAATGTGATTTTAATAGCACCACCTTTTTCAAAAAGTTGTGCTTTGGACTTTCCTACATTGAATACTCCACCGCTGCCTCCGCTTGCTCCACCACTCATTCGACGCATGAAGAATATCCACAGTCCGATGAGGAAGATGATCGGCAAGAAGTTTATCAGAATAGAACCAAATATGTTGTTCTTTTTATCGTAGCTTATGGAACCATCAAAATGGCCTTCTTGTTTTTGGGCATCAATGAAATTACCAAGACTCTCACGTGTGGGAGCTTCAGTGGTAATCATTGGGTTTTTGCCAACGCGGGTTGAATCTTGTTTGAATACCTTGCCCACAAACTGCGGTTTGATAAATACTTCAACCGAACTGTCGTCATATCCTACTACTTTACTCACATACCCTTCACGAACGTACTGTTGGAATTCGTCGTAAGGAATCTGTTTGCTTATAGTACCTCCCTGATTACTCCACCAAAGGCCCAGGAGCATTAGGGCTATAATCATGTACATCCAGTTCAGATTGAACTTGGGCATATTTACTTTATTGGGTTTCTTGTTTTTATCTTCCATATTGAAAAATTAGTCAATGTCGGGGATCGTTGTTAACTTGGCATCCGCCCAAAGATTTTCCAGATTATAGAAATATCTGGTTTCGGGCAGGAATACGTGTACCAGCACATCTGAATAATCCATAGCTACCCATTCGGCATTTCGCAGACCATCTATTGCAAATGGTTTAATGTCTGTGCCTTTCCGGGTGAAATCTTTGATTGAATCAACGATGGCTGTTATTTGGCTGGGTGAGTTACCTTGACAAATTACTAAATATTTGCATATTGTATCGCCAATATTTGTCAGGTCGGCTATAACGATGTTTTTACCTTTTTTCTCTTGAATTCCTTCTGTTATTTTTTCAATTAATATTTTCGTCTCGTTCATTTATCGGTTGAAATTTAATAATCAATGCTTTTACTTCTCTTTATAACAAGGAAGCTCTTGTCTTTGTTTCTTGCTATATTAACATAATATAGGTTACAAATATACGCTGAATTCTTGTATCAAAGAAAGTTATGTCGTAAAACTCTTCTTTTTTTGTGTTTTTTAGGGATGTATCTTTAAAAATAGGGAGGACATCATTGATTTTTTGCAAAAAAAATATGTGAAATGTTTGAAATTCCCAAATTCTTTGTATCTTTGCACCCGCAAACGAGAAACAACGGAGTCGATCGTTGAAAAATAAGTATTGGGCTATGGTGTAATGGTAACACTACAGATTCTGGTCCTGTCATTTCTGGTTCGAGTCCAGATAGCCCAACAACAAGAAAGCGTGAAATGTCCTGGAGATGTTTTGCGCTTTTTTTATAAGCTAAAACCTATATGGAAAATAAAGGGAGTGCAATCATTTATATTCTTTTGATGCACTCCCTTTATTTTTTATATCTTTACTGTTTTGGTTTATTCTTCTTCTTTAATTGATTCGTCAATTACTTTAATTTTCTGCAAAACCAATTCTAAGTCAGCTTTTAACTTGTCCACTTTTCTGTTGAGTTCCGTTAACAGGCTATTTCCTTTTTTAGAAGCAGATGTTAGGAAGCCAAGATTGTTTTCATAAGTTTGGAGTTCACTTTTCATATTTTCGTATGCGCGAACCAATTTTTCGCGTTCTCTGTATAGAGTCTGCGGTCCTCCTCCTTGAATGTTGCTGATATTAGATTTGAAATTACTCAGTTTCTTATTTGAAGCACTTATATTAAAGCGTTCAAACAGCTGATCAATCAGAGTATGGTATTGTTTGTACAGCTTATCTTTTTCCTTGAATGGCACATGTCCTATGGCGTTCCAGTCTTTCATCAGTTCGCGAACCAGTTTTCCCGCTTCTTCCGTGTCCATAGACTCGTCAATGGCGGTTAGTTGGCTGATGATGTTTTTCTTCTTCTCCATATTCTCTATTTCGACGGAACGTTGTGAAGAAGTTGCCTTATTTTTCTGTTCAAAGAAATAGTCACAAGCAGAAATGAAACGTTTCCATACCACATCTGAGTATTTTTTTGAAACCGGTCCGATCGTTTTCCACTCTTTCTGCAATTTGGTCAATGCGTCGGCTGTTGCTTTCCAGTCTGTGCTGTCTTTCAATGCTTCTGCTTTTTCACACAATGCTTTTTTCTTCTCCAGATTTTCGTTCATTCCCTCTTTCAATGCTTTGAAGAACTCTCCTTTTTTCTTGAAGAAGTCATCGCAGGCATGACGGAAACGTTCGAATATCTTTACATTCATCTTTTGCGGTGCAAAGCCGATTGTTTTCCATTTGTTTTGCAGGGCAATAACTTCCTGGGTCTTATTTTCCCAGGCTGAGAATGTTTTCAATTCGTCGTAGGTGATAGCTTCTACAATTTCGCAAATCACCGTTTTCTGATCCAGATTATGTTGTTCGGCTTCTTTCAAAGCTTCGAAGTGCTGTTGGTGACGACGATTGACTACTGTAGATGCTGTTTTGAAACGGTTCCATACCTCATCACGAAGTTCTTTTGCTACAGGACCTGTATCACGGAATTCCTGGTGTAACTTCTGTAGTTGATGGAAAGCCGAAACAACATCTTCTTCATCTGCGAGCTTTTCAGCTGCTTCGATAAGACGATTCTTTATTTCAAGATTTTTCTTGAAGTCATATTCGCGGAATTCGTTGTTGAGCTTCAGTATGTCATAGAATTTTTCTACATATAACTGATAGTTCTTCCAGAGTTCATTTACTTTAGCCTGGGGAACCAATTTGGTTTCATTCCACTGCTGTTGTAGTTTCTTGAATTCTGTATATGATTTGTTAGCGTCATCCGGCGATTCTACCAATTCTTTGAGTTCCTCTATGATTGAAAGCTTGATTTGCAGATTTTCTTCTTTCTGCTTTTCCAGTTCGGCAACCTGGGCACTTCTTTTTTCTTTGATAACAGCCATCACATTTTTGAACTCTTCTTCTATCGCATCACTCTGTGGTACGTAGTCTTCTTCTGAACCGCCATTTTCAACAAATAGCTTCCTCGCCGCTTCCTGTTCGGCATTATGTATCTTATAAAAAGATTGCTTTAAACTGTCCAATTCTTGCTTGTTGGCATTTTCTGCATCTTGAGCAAGTTCTTTCATCCGCACAAGTACTTCCTCTTTTGTTGCCAGCCGAGGAGCTGTTTCGGGTTGTTTTTCAGCATTTGTTTCTTCGGCTGGAGTTTCTGTTATAGTTTCAGAAACCTCAACTGTTTTCTTTTCTTCTTCTAACTCCCCTGGATTCAAAGGTTGGTTAGTGTCATGAGAGTCCATCATTGTATATTCGTTTTAGGAAATGGGGATTTAACTCCTCTTTATTACATTAGGTCACAAATTAATGAAATAAAACGATTACTTCATACTTTTTTGCCTGATTTTTTTTATTTATCTTTCATTTAGGACAATAAAACAGTAATTCCCATATAAAGCATCATACCGATAATGTCATTCGTAATGGCAATAAACGGTCCTGTGGCAATGGCAGGGTCTATTTTAAGCTTTTCAAGCGTCATCGGGACTAAAGTACCAAAAATAGAAGCAAACATCACTACTGCAAATAAACTGATAGATACAGAATAGGTAACGGTTGCCATGGCGCCAAAGCGAATAAAATTATATGTATATACTAATAAAGAAATAATTGTTGCATTGATTAATGCCACTATTGCCTCTTTGGTAACTTGCTTGAAAGTGTTTTTAGTATCGAGAGAACTGTTCGCCAATCCCTGCACGACGAGTGCTGAAGATTGTGTTCCGACATTTCCTCCCGTACCTCCGATCAGTGGGATATAGAGAGCCATTTCAGGATGAGCAGCAAAAGTTGCATCGAAGTTTCCTAATATCATGGAATTGCCAATACCACCCAACATACCGATAAGTAGCCAGGGGAGACGTGCAGTGGTTTGACGGAGAACGTTATCATCTGTTTCTACGTCTTGTGAAAGTCCGGAAGCTAACTGATAATCACGTTCCGATTGTTCACGTACTTCATCCATTACGTCGTCAACGGTGATCTGCCCGACGAGTCGTCCGATACTATCTAATACCGGGATAGCTACAAGGTCATATTTTTCAATGATTTGGGCAACTTCGTCGATTGGTGTGTCTACATGTACGGAGATCGGATCTTTCTGCATCACGTGTTTCACTTTTGATACGGAAGGTGAAGTGATCATCTTCTTCAAAGGGAAAATACCACGTAGTCGCTCGTCATCGTCTATTACATATACGTAGTAGATCTCATCCAGTTCTTCTGCTTGTTGGCGCATCTCTTTCAGGCACTCCGGCATACTCCAGTTTTCGTTGACGAGTACCATTTCAGTTCCCATCAAACCACCGGCAGTATCTTCGTCATACTTTAAAAGGTCAACGATGTCTCCTGCCTGTTCGATGTCTTCGATATGTGAAAGAACCTCTTCCTGTTTTTCTTCATCGAGCTCTCGCATCAGGTCTACGGCATCATCCGTATCCATGTAATCGACGAAGCGTTTGGCGATTGTCTCGGAAGGCAGAATTTCAAGGAATTCTTTACGAACGTCCTCGTCCATTTCTACCAATACGTCGGCAGCGGTTTCGTTATCGAGCAACCGGTAGACAAAACGGGCTTCTTCCGGGTTGAGGTCATTACACAACTCGGCTATATCAGCCGGATGAAGGTTGATAAGAAATTCCTTAACCTTATTGGCATCTTTCTGCTCAATAAGTTGTTTAACGTTGTCTATGTATTCCTCGTTCATCTTACTTATATCTGATATTTAATGAAGATATACTATTTTTCCATTGGGTGTTAATACTTCTCTGATACTGTCTCCCTGAAACTCTTCGGATGTAATGCTGAGATTGGGCTTTTCATCCGGATAGGTGATATTACTAATCTTCAGCATCGTGTGAAACAAGTTGTTGGAGCTGATTGGACTGTCTTTATGACTGTTCAATATATCATATATTTTCGGAAACTGTTTCCTATAGGAATCAGAAAGCCATACGATAAAGGGTACGTGTACTTCATTCCGGCTCGGATTTGAGCTGCTGTGCATCAATTCTTCGGTGCCGTCATCATACAGATTTTCTGCATGATCGGAAATGTAACTGACAGCAGCTATGCATGATTGTTGTTGTACCCTTTTTATAATTTCAGATAGTATAAAATCGGTATATAAAACCGAGTTGTCGTATGAGTTAGTGACAATGGCTTTTTTGTCTTTACCAATCTCATTGTAACTAAAATCCTTAGGCATTGCCGGTTTGAACTTTTCAAAGTTTTCGGGATGCCGGTAGTTGTATTTGAAATGATTGCCCAATGTATGAATTACAATAAATTGCTTTTGCTTGTTGAAAGCAAGTACTTTGTTCAGTTTGGGTAATAATTTTTCATCATAATTATTGTCGGCACTGTAGTCTACCAATTCAAAATGATGGTAGTCAGAGTTATGAGCTATCCGAAGAACATAAGGATCATTGAAAGATTGGTTGGCAATCCACGCTGTAGAAAAACCACACTCTTTAAACGCTTCCGGAAGTGTTTTTTCCTGATATGCTATCTCCGGTGATTCCGGAGTGGCACGGCTTAGCAATAATGGAAGTGCCCTAACCGTAATATTGGCTGTAGAAAGTACATCTCTAAAGCTAACCAGATTCTCTGTTTGCTCAAGTAGTGGAGTTGTTTTTCTTTCATAGCCATTTATCGAGAAATGGTCTGCACGGGCAGATTCTCCGATGACCAGAACATATAGTTCTTTTTCATTGGGTGGAGTCAGGCTTTGCACACCAAATTTAAACGACTTTAATCTTTCATTCATAGCCTTGACCTCCGAGTTGTCTTTCAAATGCTTGGTATAAGATAGGAACAAATTCACGGGAAAGATTTTATAATACTGGTGCACAACTCGGTACGAACTGACTACCAAACGTTCTGAAAAAGTGCTGCCGGAAGGGGATGACAGGAATGTGTTTGCAAACAGAGTAACATTCCAGATGATGAAAAGGGGAATTAAAGCTATGCGAAACCATTTAGTGCCTAAGTAGCGGTTTGAAACTTTATATACTTGTATAAAGTAAATCCCCCATACTAACAGCATTATGATAATTTCTAATTTGAAAGAAGACAGAACTTCCATGCTCTCTTTGAAGTCTGTTTGAAGCATAGAGGTTATGAATGGAGACGAAACCGGCATTCCTAACAGTTTCAGATGTATTATCTCGATTGGGGCAAATAACAGGAAAACACCTTCAAAGAGGAAATAGAATTTGCTCTTCAAAAAAGAAAGAGGAAGTAATAATACAAGTATATATAAAAGTAGATAGCCAATCCTGTCGCTGAATTCTTTTTGTATATCGACAGACATGAACAGGCTGGACAGGCAAGGAAGGAATAGGATAAAAAATAAGATTCCTATTCTTCCTTTTTCCAATGTATCTTTATTTATTTTATTCCATATTGTCAACATCGATCTTTGCCTTGTGACTCTTTAGAGCTTCTTCTACACTGTTAGTCAAGTCGATAAACTGCTGTACCGATAGTTGCTCCGGCCGTTTATTGAATAAAACATCTTCCGTCAGCGGGCATTCTTTGCCTAATATCGGTTTAATAGAGTTGCGTAATGTTTTTCTTCGTTGATTAAAAGTGGTTTTTACTACTTGTTTGAACAACTTCTCGTCACATCCCAGTTCAATTGTTTCATTACGTGTCATACGTATTACGGCGCTTTTTACTTTTGGGGGCGGATTGAAGACATGCTCGCTGACCGTAAAGAGATATTCCACCCGATACCATGCTTGTATCAATACGCTGAGAATACCATAAGTCTTGCTTCCCGGCCCTGCTGCAATACGTTCGGCTACTTCTTTTTGAATCATACCGGTACAACAAGGTATCAGATCTTTATTTTCGAGCATCTTGAAGAAAATCTGACTGGATATGTTATAAGGATAATTTCCGGTTAACACGAACTGGTTGCCATTAAAAACACGTTGCAGATTCATTTTGAGAAAGTCGTCCTCAATAATACAGTCTTCCAGTGACGGATAAGCTTCGCGCAGATAGGCTACCGATTCATAATCTACCTCTACTACTTTCACCGGGCGTTCCTTTTTTACGAGGAACTGTGTGAGCACACCCATTCCCGGTCCAACTTCCAGAATAGGAAGTGTAGGAAACGTATCAACAGTGTCGGCAATATCCTGTGCCACTTTAAGGTCTTTCAGGAAATGCTGTCCGAGAAACTTTTTAGGCTTTACTAATTTCATTTATCAACTAAATAGTTACTTTTGCAGTCGACAAAGGTAATTCTTTTACTTGAAGAATAAAGAATTAAGAATGAAGAAACTAATAAAAAAGGCTCTGAAACTTATTTTACCATTAGTTTTGGGAGGCTTTATCTTGTACTGGGTCTATCGTGACTTCGATTTTGCAAAGGCGGGTGATGTGTTACGTCATGGCGTAAATTGGTGGTGGATGCTTTTTTCATTAGCGTTTGGCGTATTTAGTCACGTCTTTCGCGGTTGGCGCTGGAAGCAGACATTGGAACCTTTGGGCGTTTTTCCGAAAACGAGTGACTGTGTAAATGCTATTTTCATTTCCTATGCTACCAATCTTATATTACCTCGGGTAGGAGAAGTGTCCCGTTGTGGTGTCCTTGCCAAATATGATGATGTATCGTTTGCAAAATCTTTGGGTACGGTAGTTACTGAACGGCTGATTGATACTATTTGCATTGTTTTTATTGCCGGTATCACATTCTTATTACAGATGCCTGTTTTTCTCACTTTCTTTGAGGAAACCGGGACTAAGATACCTTCCATTGTTCACTTGTTGACATCCGTATGGTTCTATATCGTTTTGTTTTGCATCATTGGAGTAATAGTGCTTCTTTACTATTTGATGCGAGCGTTATCTTTCTTTGAAAAAGTAAAGGGAGTTGTCCTTAATGTTTGGGAAGGAGTGATGTCTTTGAAGAATGTGAAAAATATTCCTCTTTTCATTTTGTATACAATCCTTATTTGGGTTTGTTATTTTTTTCACTTTTACCTCACATTCTATTGTTTTGATTTTACTGTTCACCTGGGCATTCTTGCCGCACTTGTTATGTTTGTAGGGGGTACATTTGCTGTGATCGTTCCTACTCCCAACGGAGCCGGGCCCTGGCATTTTGCTGTTATCTCGATGATGATGCTTTACGGAGTAAATGCAACCGATGCAGGAATATTTGCCTTGATTGTACACGGAATTCAAACCTTTTTAGTAGTTTTGTTGGGAATATATGGTTTAGTGGCTTTACCACTAACTCATAGACAACGAAAATAAGAACCTAAAATTAATTCGTTATGAGTACAATCCTCTCTTTAGCTCCACAGAATGTGTGGAAGCATTTTTATTCATTAACTCAGATTCCGCGTCCGTCGGGACATATGGAAAGAATAACTGAGTTTCTTCTTAATTTCGGAAACAGCCTGGGACTGGAATCATTTGTAGACGAAGTTGGTAATGTTATTATCCGCAAACCCGCTACTCCGGGTATGGAAAACCGCAAAGGAGTAATTTTACAGGCTCATATGGACATGGTGCCCCAGAAAAATAATGATACAATACATGATTTTGAAAAAGATCCTATTGAAACTTATATAGACGGTGACTGGGTGAAAGCCAAAGGTACTACGCTGGGTGCCGATAATGGACTGGGTGTGGCTGCTATCATGGCTGTTCTAGAAGCTAAAGATTTGAAACATGGTCCATTGGAAGCTCTTATCACAAAGGATGAAGAGACTGGGATGTATGGTGCTTTCGGACTTAAACCGGGAACGTTGAACGGAGAAATCCTGTTGAATCTTGACTCGGAAGATGAAGGCGAACTCTATATCGGCTGTGCAGGGGGTATGGATGTTACAGCTACGCTTGAATATAAAGAGGTGGAACCCGAAGAGGGCGATATTGCCATCAAAGTTACATTGAAAGGATTACGCGGTGGACACTCCGGATTGGAAATCAACCAGGGACGCGCAAATGCCAATAAGTTGCTTGTACGTTTTGTTCGCGAAGCTATTGCTACTTACGAAGCTCGCCTGTCTTGCTGGGAGGGTGGAAATATGCGTAATGCTATTCCGCGTGAGGCTTCTGCCATTGTTACTATTCCTGCTGAAAATGAAGAAGAGTTGTTAGGCCTGGTAAAATACTGTGAGGATCTTTTCAATGAAGAGTTTTCTGCTATCGAGACTCCTATCAGTTTCAAAGCCGAACGGGTAGATATGCCTGCAGGGCAGATTCCGGAAGAGATTCAGGATAATCTGGTAGATGCTATCTTTGCCTGTCAGAATGGGGTAACCCGCATGATTCCTACCGTTCCTGATACCGTAGAAACTTCTTCTAACCTGGCTATTATTAGTATTGGTGGTGGTAAGGCAGATATCAAGATTCTTGCTCGTAGCTCAAGTGACAGCATGAAAGAGTATTTGACTACAAGTCTTGAATGCTGTTTCTCTATGGCCGGAATGAAAGTAACAATGACAGGTGGATATTCCGGTTGGCAACCGAATGTAAATTCTCCGATTTTGCATGCAATGAAAGAATCTTATAAGAAACAGTTTGGCGTAGAACCTGCTGTGAAAGTAATTCATGCCGGGTTGGAATGTGGTATCATTGGTGCTATAATTCCGGGACTGGATATGATCTCCTTTGGCCCTACATTGCGTTCACCGCACTCTCCGGACGAACGTGCATTGATTCCTACCGTACAAAAATTCTATGATTTCCTGGTGGCTACATTAGAACAGACTCCGGTAAAGTAAATATATAAAAACTCATTCAAAGTATACAAGCCCTGTTCACTTAATTTGGTGGACAGGGCTTTTTGAGTAAATAGGAGTCTGTTCAATAAATACAATTTGTTGTTACTGTGTGTGGTAAGGGAGGTGTTATATTAATCTTTCTTTTTTTTTACAATGAAAGGCTGACTGTTATCTCTTCTTTATACAGGTGTGTCATGTTTTATAAATCTTCATTAGGTTTCTCTACGGAGATCGGGTCGAAACTCTACGAGGATCGGGTCGTTTCTCGTAGAGTTTCGACCCGATCCTCGTAGAGAAAAAAAGCTTATATATAACCTCTTGAAATACAGTGTGTTGTGAAAATGTGTTTATGTTGAGTATTTTTGATTTAATAGTGTTACCTTTTATTCCTTCTATTAATTATTGATTCATCGTAAATCGTTACAATAATATGCTCGGCTGAATGTAATTCCTATTATGATGTTATAGGTTGTCTGTGAATTAACATTGTTAATGTGGAATTTTAACCATATGTATACCTTGTCTTTATATCTTTGTTGTTATTGTAAATCAGTGCGTTAAGATTGTCGCAACGATCTTATTCAGCCTTTTGATTCACTCTTCTGAATATTTATAATTCTTTTTTTGATAACTATAGCCGCGGGCAGAATTTGTTTTTTTATTTTTAGTTTTTGCAAGTGTAATAGGTAGTGCTCAGACATTAACCCTCAAGGTGGAGGGCATTGAACATGTAAAGGGAAACCTTTTAGTCGGTATTTATAGTTCGGAAGAGTCATTCATGAAGAAGCCTGCTTTCGGGTTTAAAGTGGAGGTGACAGATACTACGTTGAGTATTCCTTGTCGGGGGTTACCTGCCGGAACGTATGCTATTTCTCTTTTTCAGGATGAGAATGGGAATGGCATACTGGATACCGGTTCTTTTGGCCGTCCGACGGAGAAGTTCGGTTTCAGCAACAATGCCGAAGGCATAATGGGAGCGCCTGCCTATAAGAAATGTCGTTTTGAATGGAAAGAAGATACCACGATAGTGATCCGTTTGAAGTAGCTCCTTGACGTAATATCCTGTTTTATTCTTCTATAAATTATAAAAGTTCTCAAACAACTTCTTTCTGTATATCTTGCTGACCTTCAGTTCGGTAACTGTATTGAACGGATACAACATGATACAGGCATTTTCCTGTATCATGCTTAGGTAGTTTATATTGATGATATACGTTTTGTGTATTTGGATAAATTCTGTTCCGTAGTTTAATATCACATTTGCCGTTGTGTTATGTTTCAAGATAACGTGCCGAAAGTCATCCAATACGATTTCCCACAGTTTACGTTCGGAATTATATCGGAAATACCCAATATTTTGCGGACGCAGAATAATTTTATCATTGACAACTGTCGTTATCAGAAGTGGTTTTTCTATGGGATAATGAATCGAAGATAGAAGCGAAGGCTGTGCGTTTTTTCTATTTAAATAATATCGGTTCATAACCAGTAACAGGTCATCTTTGTTGATCGGCTTCAATAAAAAGTCGAATGCCTCCATGCGAAAAGCTTGCAACATATACTTGTCGTAAGATGTATAAAAAATGATGTTTATATCCCAATCTATCTTGGAATGTAATGTAGCCAGAAATTCCAGGCCACTGATACAAGGTAGTTCAATATCGAGGAATATCAGTTGAGGCTTATGTTTCAGTATGACTTGTTCGCCGTCGTAACTATCTGATGCAGTAGCTACGACTACTACATCTTGATAAACCTTCAGCTCATTGGCAAGAACGGTTATTGAAGATTTATCGTCATCAATGATGACAACTTTGGTTGGGATACTCATAAGTAACTTTTAGTTTATATTAAAATTGTAATTTTTAAGAATAATAAGTTGATTATAGTATCAGGTATTTTCCTAATATTTCCTCTATAATTTATACTGTTGTCGGGGTGCGAATTTAGGAAATAAATTCTTTATAATTTCATGTGCATGAGTTAATAGTATGTTGTATTTTTCCTGTCATTTACACTTTTTGCCCTGTTAGCTTATGTTTGGGGTATTTCATTGTAAAAAAAGACGTAGGATGTAGATTATTCTTATGGAAGAACTTAATGCTTTTCTTTGATACCTTGATTCATTATTATTCCGATTTGTTCTAATCAATAAATAAACACGGGATTAATAGAGCTATTCACAATAAAAACACCCCATTTACCACCTTCACCTTTTTGCTGAAAAGTCTTATAGGAAGGTGTTTGAGGGTGAAGGCTAGAAAAGTCGAAAAAACTGCGACATCTTTTTCGGAAACCTGCTACATCTTTTCAAAAAAGCAACTACATCTTTTCCCTGAAATATGAGCCGAACGGTCCTTTAACCCGAAACGACTTCCTATAAGGCTTTTCAGCAAAAAGGTCAAGGTGATGAATGGAGTAAAATTATGTGAGAAGTAACGTGTTTATAGCAAACAGACGCTCTTTTCAACTATAGTAGAGACTCTGCTTGGAAGAAATGAAGCCTCTATTTTACAATAAATTAGTAGCAACCGTCCTTAGTGTCAATAGCAACCGTCCTCGGATTCCTCTCCTCATTATTCATCTGCCTCCCATCGTTTCAGCTTAAGCAATATAGCGTAATCTAATTTTTTTGTTCAGTTCTATAGGTAATTGTATGAAAAAAAACAAAAAATATGGATCCCAGATACTGAAGGAGGTACACAAAAAAAAGTTGTATTGGAGTTTCGTGGAAATAAAATAATACCTATCATCTTTATTTTTTGTCCTGTTAATATTGAGTAATGATCTGTTATTGGATAATGTCGGAAAACCCAGGTTGTAAGCAAAAGATAGTTTATTTATCTTTGACCTAAGATTTTGACAAGTAAACTCAACTTAATTATTAACATTAATAATGAAACTTATGAAGAAAATTTTATTTGCAGTTTTGTCTCTAGGGTTGATGGGATTGGTGGCTTCTTGTGGAAGTTCAAAGAAAGCACAACATTATAATGTACCGTATTCTCAGCCGGAATATCCAGCATCTTCTAAAGCAATGTCATGCGAAGATCAGGTCTTTGTTCCAAATCTAATTCGTGGATATGGGATAGCACGTAGTTATGACAAGGGCAAGGCTATGACAGATGCGATAAAGAGGGGCCAAACTCAAATAGGGGTGAATCTATATCGTACTTTTAGTCTTGTAGATAAAGAATTTGGCGAAGATTTGGAGAGTAATAAAAGCATAAAATCTATGGGGAAACGTTCGCAGACTGTAATTGGAGTTATTGATAATGCTTCTATTCAAACGACTGTTGTTTGTTCGGAAAAGACACAAGATGAGGCTGGGGTTTGGACTTATGAAGTTTGTGTTGAGATGAATCAATCTTTGAAAGACTTGGGTACTAAGATCAATAACGAACTTGGTAAGCAGCAAGAATTGGAAGTACGTTTTAATGAACAGGAATTTGATAAAGTATATAACTCTGCTTTGGAAGAATATCGTAAACAACGAGAAAAGAAATGAGAATGAATCGTTTTATATCGATAATGTGGGTACTCATTTTCTGTTTGCCGATGTTTGCAAATACAGAAGAACCACGTTGGATGTCCAGTTTGCCTCATCCTAGTAATTCTTCTTTTTATTATGTTCGTATAGAAGCATTAGCTACAGATGTAGAATCGGCGAAAAAACTTTGTTTGAAATATTTAGCTTCCCGTATTGAGTTAGAACAGTCTGTGAGGATTAGTGAAGTTAGTATGACTACTGATGAGACGACTTCTACAATGGAAAATGGTCGGTTTAGGGAAAATATAGTTACGAAAAGTAATTATTCTTTTCGGGTAGAAGGGACACCGGTTAATTTAACAGCAAAGTTAGTAGATGAATTTCTGGTAGAGACAATTGTAGGTGGAAAACGTATGCTTAAAATGAATACTCTGTATGCTGTCGCTCGTAAAGGATATGCACCTGTTTTTGATGATATTTCCTTTAGCCGGTATTACGGCATGCAAGGTTTTGCCCGTTCATTAATCCCTGGTTGGGGACAAATGTATAAGGGCAGTACGACAAAGGGACTTTGCATTCTCGGAGGTGAAGTCGTATGTATCGGTGGTATCATTGTCTGCGAGAATTTGCGCTCTTCTTATATTAAAAAGATGAAAGAACAGCCCAAATTTGCCAAGGATTATAGTTCAAAAGCAGATAATTGGGAGAATGGGCGTAACTTCTGTATTGGAGCGGCTGCGGCATTGTATGTTTATAACCTGATAGATGCCATTGCCGCTAAAGGAGCCAAACGGGTCATTGTGAAACCTACGGGTAGACCCAGTTTCTCGTTGGTGCCTACTGTGATGGATAATGGTGGGTGCGGACTGGTATTCGCTTATCGGTTCTGACCCCTTATTTAATTCTAACAAACGAAAGCGAATGAACAACAAACTACTACTACTACTTTTTCTTGTGTCCTTCTCCTTTTCTATATCCGTTTTTGCTCAGCAGACAACGGATTATGATCGTTATGTCCAACAGAGGCGTCAAGAGTTTGAGCAATATAGACAGAAAAGGCGTACTGAGTTTGAAAACTACCGTGCCCAGCGTAATAAGGAATTTGCAAATTATTTGGCACAGCGTTGGATAGAGTATCAACATTATAGAGGTGTTGAAGCTCCTCCCTGCCCGGATCCGCTAAAACCGGTCATAAAGTTTGATGATGGTCACAATACACTACCGGTAAAGTTACCGGTAAAAGGAATTGTGACCATACCCAAACCTCAACCGCGGGTTCCACTAAATATTATGCCTGATACTCCCGCACCTCTTCCGGGAACACCGTCAAATCCGCTACTCGATCAACCTTTACGCCCATCTGTTACTCCTGTACCTACGTTTAATACCCGTTTTTATGGTACTCTTTTGAAGGTGAGGTTGGAAGAACGGGATAAGTTTACCCTCAGTAGTGTAGACGAAAATGTAGTTAGTGCCAAATGGAAAATACTGGCTGACGGCCGTATGGATAAAGTAGTAGATGATTGTTTGGCTTGGCGCGAAGCGATGCATTTAAGTGATTATGCTTATGTACAGATGTTAGGTACATTGTGTAATGCCTTTTTCGGAGGAAATTATTCGAATGAAGCAGTCTTGATGCGGGTCTTTTTATTGGCGCAAAGTGGTTATGATGTAAAATGTGCTCGTAAAGGTAGCCATCTGGTGTTGTTACTTGCCATAGAGGAGGATGTTTATGAAATCTCTTATTTGAAATTAGACGGAAAGAGATACTATACCGTTGATGATCCGAAAGGGACAGAAGGATACTATACATTTCCACAAAAGTTCTCTCCGCAATCTCAAAGCTGTTCTGTAATGATACGCGAGAAGATTGAACTGATGGATCAGAAGCTAAGTCCGGTTCGTCGCTTGATTTCTAAGCGTTATCCACAACTGAGCGTGGAAACACAGGTGGATCAGAACTTGATGGATCTGTACAGTCATTATCCCAGTTGTAAATGGGATATGTATGCCAACACGCCTATGAGTGATGTACTGTCGGATGATATACTACCGACCCTAAAAGAGGGTATTGCCGGTAAAACAGAAGCAGAATCAGCGAATATGCTGATAAACTTTGTGCAGACAGCCTTTGAATATATGACGGATGAGGAGCAGTTTGGATATGAGAGGCCTTTCTTCGTAGACGAAACTTTCTACTACCCCTATTCGGATTGTGAAGATCGGGCTATCTTATATTCCAATCTGGTGCGCAGGTTGCTACACCTTGATGTTGTGTTGTTGCATTATCCTAAACACCTGGCTACAGCCGTGCGGTTCACTTCAAATGTAGAGGGGGATTATGTGATGGTGAACGGGCAAAAGTACACGGTATGCGATCCTACATACATCGGTGCTGATATTGGTGAGGCGATGCCTCAGTTTAAAAATTCGGAAGTGGAAATCGTAAAGTTTTATTAAATATAAATAATTTGGACATGAGAATATTGAATGTGAGGTATTGCTGTTTTTTTTTATTTGTTTTTTTATTTGCAGCTTGCGCTAAAGATGAGGTAGATTTAACCGGGAGGGTTTATGGAAAAGTCACGGATACCTCTACTGGTGAAATACTAAGTAATGTAACGGTGAGATTGACTCCGGGAGGCCTGTCGCGGACGACCGGCAGCGACGGGACATTTGAATTTCAGAGCTTGGAATCCGGTCAGTATGAATTACAGGCTCAAAAGGAGGGGTATACGAATAATACCAAACTGATAAATGTTGAGACCGGGAAAACGATAAGCGGTGATATTACACTTACTCCAATAAAGGCAGATGCCAAATTGGTGTTAAGTGTCTCTACACTAAACTTCGGAGTAAAAAACACTTCCCTTTCTTTTGATATCATTAATCGTGGTACAACTAAATTCAACTGGAATATTTCCGGTTTGGAAAATGTGAATTGGTTGGAAATAAATCCATCTACCGGAACTGTAGAAGCCGGTAAAAGTCATGCCATACAAGTGAACTTGCTTCGTGAACGATTGACGGAGAGCAAAGAGGCGACGATTCTGATCAATGCAGATAAGGAATCACTTGCTTTGAAGATCACTGCCGAGGCAGAGAATAAGTCATCCAAAATAGCATTGAATACGAATGTGCTCAACTTTGGCAAAGATTATTCTTCATTGACATTTGACATTAAAAATATAGGCAATGCAGGGAATGTAAATTGGACAGTCAGCGGTATTGATGTGGATTGGATAAAAGTAACTCCCAAAACAGGCACTACAAGCATGGGCAACAGCAGCACAGTAAAAGTCGATTTGGATCGTACCAAAGTGATAGGTAGCATGAGTACAACGATTCTGGTAGAAGGAGATGGAGAATCGTTTCGTGTGACAATCAATGCGGAAGAAGCCGGGGGTGATACGCCCGATCCTCCTGTTATAGATGTGACGAACGGCTTATATGCCTATTATACCTTTGAAGATGCAATAATGGATCAGACTGAGACGGAACTGACCGGAATAGGAATTGGAAGTTCGTTTGTTGATAGCTATAATGGAACAAAAGCCTTAAAGATTCCGGCAAAAGAGTCTGCTTATCTGTCTATTCCGGACGGGTTGGTAGACCAGAAAAAGATGAGTATCTCGTTTTGGGTAAAAGGATTGAGTGACGGTCATATATTCCATGTGGTTCGGAAGGAACTGAACGACAACATGTTTGTTTTAGCGATGGAAAACGGCTTTTTGAAATTTGTAGTAACCCATTATAACCTTTGTTACCAGTACTCAAAGATGACTTCGTTTGTACATAATTCTTTAGGGGATGCTTGGCATATGGTGACATTGGTTTCGGATTTTAATGATACGACTTATGCAACAATTACGACTCGCTTGTATGTAGATGGTATTTATACCGATCAGATAACCGAATCTGATAATCCATTCTCCGAATCGGAAGGGATGTCTGATGCGAAACACTACAATAGAGGACTTAAATTTGTCTTTGGAGGAAAGATAGGAAACCAATATGAGCCGTCGCTGTCACCGGTTTCGCTGACTATAGACAATCTGAGAGTTTATAAAACCCGTATGCTGAGTGCTGACGAGGTGAAACAAATCTATAATTCGGAAAAAGTCCGTTAAAGGCTTGGAACGTGATGATGATTGGGCATTAAACTACTATATAATTATGATGAAAGCAATTCTTAGAGCTGTTGTTGTATTAATACTTTTGGTTGCTATTGGATCGTGTACAAAAGATGTGATCGATACGACCGGTGATTTAGTGGGCATTGTGAGTGATAGCCAGACAGGGGAACCGCTTTCCGGTGCATCTGTTTCTCTCACTCCTTTGGGAAAGACTTCTTCTACAGGTAGTGACGGACGTTTTGAATTCAATGCAATCGAAGCGGGTCTGTATAAGATTCAGGTGAATAAAGATGATTATCAAAGTAATACGAAAGAGGTGACTGTGATGGCTGCCGAGACAACGCAGGCTGATATACAATTAAAACCTCTCTCACCGGTATTGACGGTCAGTCCCGGAAGTCTTGATTTTGGGCCATCTGCCACAACGCTTACGCTTAATATCACAAATAGCGGGCAGAGCACTCTGAAATGGCAAATAAGTGAAGACGCCCAGTGGTTGTCTTGTCTTCCCACCTCCGGAAACACTACGGTGACCGAACAATCTTCTGTAGTCGTATCTGTGGATCGGACAGAATTGAGCCGGGGGAATTATTCCCAGACAATTGCCATAACTTCCAATGGAGGAAGTGCTGTAGTCAAAGTGACAATGTCCGTAGCCGGCATTGCTGTTAGTTTATCTCCCGAAGAGTTAGATTTTGGTTCCATTACCTCTTCCATGCAATTGACATTGACAAATACGGGTACAGGTACTATTTCTTATTCTCTTACTCCTTCCAATGAGTGGATTGTACCTGATAAGACAAAAGGGATATTTACTTATTCAGAAGTCGTGACAGTTGCTGTCAATCGTTCAGTGTTGTCTACAGGAGATTATACAGGAGAACTTTCTCTTAAGGTAGGTGATCAGTCGGTCTCCGTGCCGGTTAAAATGAATATTCCTTCTAAAACCAAACCTACCGTATCTTTTATATCTATCGATAATCCTACTTTCAACAGTGCACAGTTAAAAGGGGCTGTTGTTTCTATAGGTAGTGCCAAAGTTACCCGTCATGGCTTCTGCTGGAGTACGGAGCAGGAACCTACTGTAGACTTACCGGGGATCTGTAATTTGGGAGATTGCATCGTTCCCAAGGATTTTACATACAACCTTACCGGCTTAGAGGCCAATACAGCCTATTATGTACGGGCTTATGCCGAAAATGCAGAGGGCGTTTCCTACAGTAATGAGATGAGATTGAACACTTCCGGCACTCCCTCTAAACCGACAGTAGAGACGGGTAGCGCTTCTGATATACGTACGGAACAAGCCGGTTTCTCCGGAAATATTATTAATCTGGGTAATGTGCCTTCACTGATTCAATATGGACATGTGTGGAGCACTTCTGCTAATCCGACTATCGATTTATCGACTAAAACCCAACTTGGTAAAACCCAGAGTACCGGTGCTTTCAATTCTACTTTAACGAATCTTTCTGCTAACACTACTTATCATGTCCGGGCTTATGCTACGAATGAGATAGGTACTTCCTATGGAGATGAAGTTACGTTTGTAACAAAATTAGGTGATTTGAGTTTGACCACTGCTCAGGTGACGAGTATCACCCATCAGGCTGCTACAAGTGGGGGGACGATTACAGCTTTGGGTGGAAATACCGTTACGGAACGCGGTGTTTGTTGGAGTACTTCCAGTAATCCGACGATATCAGGATATAAAGCTGTTTCTTCGGACAACGGCAATACTTTTGCATGCAGAATGGAGGGGCTGTCTCCCAAAACGGTTTATTATGTACGCGCGTATGCCAATACATCCGGCGGGACGGTTTATTATGGGAACAATGTGACATTTACTACTACTCATGAAATCACTTTACCCGCTTTATCAACGGTGACTGCATCGGAAATAGGCGTTTCAAAGGTTTCACTCGCTTGCTCCGTAACAGACAATGGCGATGGTAAAGTTTCGGATTGTGGTTTCTGTTATGGCCTGTCAGCCAATCCCACTATAAATGATAATAAAGTCAGTTATGGTGCATCAAACTCCGCATTCGGGCGTACGGTTACCGGACTATCCGAGAATACATTGTATCATGTTCGTGCTTATGCCACCAATGAAGCCGGAACGGCCTATAGCAGTGATATGACTTTCACCACGTTGGAGGTAACTGCTCCTGCCGTGTCCGGGATTACTTTCGGTACTATCAGCAATACCTCTGCTGCCTTTACGGCAACAGTGACATCGCTTGGAAACGGAACGTTGGCAGATGCCGGTTTTTGTTATTCTACCAGTTCCTTCCCTACTGTATCGGATAAGAAACTGTCTTGTGGAAAGGCTACCTCGCTTGCTAAAACAGCTATCGGGCTGATTCCTGAGACGAAGTATTATGTCCGTGCCTATGCCATCAATGAAAAAGGCACTACTTATGGTGCGGAAAACTCGTTTACAACTACCAAGACGGAAGTGAATCCTTATACCACTTTGACGGTAGAGACTTCTTATGGTTCGACCACGTTGGACATGGCAAAAGTAACAGGGGGAACTTTCGACATGGGTGCTCAATCCACTTCTTCTTCAAGCACTAATTATGATGTAAATGCCAATGCGGACGAGAAACCGGTTCATAAAGTGACTGTTTCTACTTTCTATATGAGTAAAACTCCGGTTACCCAATATCTATGGTATGTAGTGACGGGAGGTTATCCGAATATAAGTAGTACTTACGGGCGTGGAGATACCTATCCGGTTTACAATATTACGTATGACCAATGCCTGGCCTTTATTAATAAGCTGAATTCATTGACGGGTAAAAGATTCCGTATGCCAACTGAGGCGGAATGGGAATTTGCTGCCCGTGGTGGAAACAACAGTGAAGGTACGAGATGGAGTGGAAATACTTCTTGTGGCTCTGTTGGCTGGTTTAGTGGAAACTCCGGTGCTAAAACACACCCTGTTGCGGAGAAAACTCCAAATGAATTGAATATTTATGATATGAGTGGTAATGTCTGGGAATGGTGTTCGGATTGGTATGCTAATTATAGTAGCGCATCTCAAACGAATCCGACAGGGGCTGCATCGGGTAGCAATCGTGTGATACGTGGAGGCAGTTACAGTGATACTGCCAATGATTGCAGGGTATCTATGCGGAGCTTTATAGCTTCCTCAAACAGTATGTCTACACTTGGTGTGAGATTAGTAATGGAATAAATAACTAAAAGAAAGAATAATATGAAGAAGAATCTATTTGTCTTGTGTCTCTTATTATGTACCACGACTTTGGTTAGAGCACAATTTGGAGGTAAAGGTGCCGGAACAGACAGTGACCCTTATCAGATAACAAATGCGGATGAATTGTTTGAGGTTAGAAATGACTTGTTAGCTTCTTATAAGATGATGAATGATGTTGATTTGGAGCAGTGGATTGAAGAGGATAACCCAACACAAGGATGGAGTCCGATAGGAAACACAGATACTCCGTTTCAAGGGACGTTTGATGGGAATAATAAAGTTATCAAGGGGCTATATATTAAAAGAACAACAATGGATAATGTTGGACTTTTTGGGCATGTGTTGCAAACGACTATTAAGAATCTGGCTTTACTGGCGCCTATAGTGACGGGTAATGATAATGTTGGCGCGTTGGTAGGTAGTGCCCCATTGGTTACTTACAATAATTCAAAAGGAGAGCATTGCAATATTGAAAATATCGTTGTTTTTGGGGGAGTTGTTTCTGGAATTAATTGCGTCGGAGGGATTGTTGGAAGTTTAAATGTAAGTATTTATGTGCCTGGAGTAACTACAGCTGGTATTATAGGTTGTTACAGTTCTTCTGTCATTAATGCTAAAGGAACAAAATGTGGGGGAATCTGTGGAAGCGCAAATGGGTATGTATCTACTAATAATTGGGGTGTTACAAATTATGGATATAGTTGTAAAGTATCTATTCGTGATAATTCATTTATGGGGAAAGTACAGGGGAAATCTTATGTGGGTGGAATTTTAGGTGAACTGACTCGTCTAGGTAATTTGTCATATTGTGAATGTCTGCAAAATATTGTTGTGGGAGGCATTATAGGGGAGGAGCATGTAAGTGGAATAGCTGGAAATTTTATCAGCGATGGTTCTACTTTGCTAAAATATAATGTATCAATGGCCGATACAATTAGTGCTTTTTCCTCTTCTCCTTACCGAATCGTTGACAATGAATGGCCCAATAATTTTGCTTATTCCGGAACTAAGGCTTTTGCAAATGGGAAATCTGTTACATTAGAAGATAATAATTATAATGGGACAGCTTATGGTCTTAAAACTTTAAAGAAACAAAGTACTTATGAGGGTATGGAATTTGATTTCTCCAATCAGTGGACTATTGTGGAAGGAGAAACTTTCCCTTATAATAAGAGGCAGAGTGCGCCTCCTACAGTAACTTCTTTTACCGCAGGAAATAAAGGAAGTATTTCTGGCACGGCTACAGGAAATGGTGGCGTATATGTCATGGTTGGAAATGATATTTATGAATCATATATTCTTGATAATAAGTGGTCGGTGACATTAGGTGCCATATCCAAAGGAACAATGGTGAAAGTCATGACTCGTTATGCTGGTTTAATGCCGTCTATATTTGTTACAGCTGTAGCAACATCTGGTAGTGGAGATACTCCGGAGATTTTAAAGGGTGATGCCAATGGCGATGGTTCTGTGGATACGGTCGATGCAGTTGCTATTGTCAATCATATCTTAGGTAAATCTTCTGTTTCATTTGTAGAGGCCAATGCCGATCTGAATGGAGATGGGCAGGTCTCGGTAGATGATGCGGTAGCTACTGTCCAATTGATTTTAGATAAACAATAAATAATAGGATGATGAGAAAATATTTATTTCTTTTATGCTTACTTCTGTTTACTGTTGGGGCACAGGCGCAGTTTAGTGGAAATGGCTCAGGCACAGCCAATGACCCTTATCAGATAACTGATGCATATGAATTGTCGGAGGTAAGGAATGATTTAACAGCTTCTTATAAGCTGATGAATGATATTGATCTTACGGAATGGATCAATGATAATAATCCTACTGCCGGATGGGCGCCTATTGGCACTGGTGGTACATCATTTTCTGGAACATTTGATGGAAATAACAAATGTATTTATGGCTTAAAAATAGATCGTTCGTCTCTTGATTATATAGGATTATTTGGCAACTGTGGCGGAACAATAAGTAATGTTATGTTGGTTAAGCCGATAATAAAAGGCCGAGATAATGTAGGATTATTTGGGTACAATTATGGGAAAATAAGTAATGTTATATTGGTTAAACCGATAATAGAAGGTCGAGATAATGTAGGAGGATTATCTGGCTATTCATTATCTACAATGATTGCTAACTGTTTGGTTATAAGTGGAGTCGTGACAGGGAGATCCTATGTTGGAGGTGTTGTTGGATACTTAGGTAATAGTATAACAGGATGCTATTGCAACACTATTGTTATGGGAACAGATAATGTTGGAGGTATAGTGGGGGGATTAAAAGGTACTGCAACGAATAATATCTTTTCTGGTAATGTTTCTGCAACTGGTCAGCATTCAGGAGGCGTTTCTGGTTGTTATATAACTAATAGTACTTCTGATTTTGTAAAATATAATTATGTAATGGGAAGCATGAAAGGCAAGGAATCAGTTGGTGGTATTATCGGGGTAAGTTCTAAAAGTAATGGTTACATTTCAAATAACGTATGTATCGCAGATGAAATAAGTACAACTTCTTCTTCTTATATTCCATATCGTATTTCTCAACTTGTTGGTACAGGTAATCTCGCCTGGGCCAAAACCCGACTCTTTCAGAACGGGAAAGAAATTGTTGCTGAAGATAACAAACAGAACGGAACCTCTTATGGCGAAAAAACGTTGAAGCGTTCTACTACGTATATTGGTATCGGTTGGGATTTCAATAACACATGGACCATTGCCGAAGGAGAATCTTATCCTTATTTGAAAGCGCAGACCGATTATCCGACTGTCACTTCGTGTGAAGCCGGCAGCAAATGTTTGGTTAAAGGGACCGCTCCTACGGGTGGAAAAATTACAGTGATAGCCGGTGAAGGCATCTATTCATCGACTATACTCGATAACTCGTGGGAAGTATCACTTGGGGCAATGAAGGAGGGAGAAGTTATCCAGGTCTTTTCTCAGATGGAAGGCAAATTGCCTTCGTTGGTGGTGACAGCTGTAGTGACAAAAGGAGGGGGAATATCTCCTGATATTGTAAAAGGAGATGCCAATGGTGATAGTTCTGTGGATACGGCAGATGTAGTTGCGATCGTCAATCATATCTTAGGCAAGTCTTCTGTTTCATTTGTGGAGGGTAATGCCGATCTGAATGGAGATGGACAGGTATCGGTAGATGATGCGGTAGCTACTGTCCAGTTAATATTGGATAAACAATAAATAGACTGAAATGATGAAGAGATTTATAGTAAGATTAGCTTGTATTTGCTTTTTTCTTTTTGCTTATACAGCACTTGTGCAGGCGGAAAACAACGCTTCTGCAGCCGGAACGGCACAACTGACTTTAGCACCTGCTACGTTGTCGGCAGGTACTAATGCGACACTTTCTTTCGATTTGGTAAATTCTCTTTCGGTGACTGCTTTACAGTTTGATGTGATGCTACCGGAAGGTTTGTCTGTTAACACCATAATCAATGAAGACGAAGAGGAGGTGCCTGCCATTACGCTAACCGATCGCAAAAAGAGTAGCCACTCTTTAAGTTGCAATCGACGGGAGGATGGACGTTACACGGTGGTCATCCTTTCTATGAAAAATCAGGCATTTAGTGGAGAAAAGGGAGCATTGGTTAATATATCCGTTGCCGTCTCTTCTATGTTGCCTACAGGAAGTTATGACTTGGCAGTAAGCCAGATTATCATTGTCCCGTTAGAAAACGAAAGACCGGGAACTACGATTAAACAACCGGACTTTACGGGGCATGTATCTGTCAATAATTCGAGTGGTGATACAGGGTCGGCTCAATTGTCTTTGGCTGCCGGTAGCTTGAAAGCAGGAACGGAGCAGACTATTTCTTTGAACCTGACCAATGAAACGGAAGTAACTGCTCTGCAGTTTAATGTGAAGTTACCGGAGGGTGTCACCCTGTGTACTATGAAGAACGAAGATGATGAAACCGTACCGGCTATCACGCTGACCGATCGCAAAAAGAGTAGCCATTGGCTGAGCTGTAATGAGCAGGAAGACGGCAGCTATATGGTGGTGCTTCTTTCCATGAAAAATCAGGCGCTTAGCGGGACAAGCGGGGCTTTGGTAAATATGAAGGTATCGGTTGCTTCTACTGTGACTACCGGAAGTTACGAGGTGGCTGTTAAGGATATTGTTATTGTTCCATTACTGAATGGAAGGCCGGGGATTTCGATCAAACAGCCGGAGTTTACTGATCGTATTTATGTTGAAAACACCGGTGGAGGAGGTGACGTAACCGGTCCGGTTGCGCTGTCTATTCCCGCGATGGCATTGGCTCCCGGCGCTGAAGGGATATGTAATATTGATATGGTGAACGATCGGGATATCTGCGCTTTTGAGTTTAAAATAAAGTTTCCCGAAGGCATCAGTATTGTCGAAGCGTATAATGAAGATGATGAGTGGGCTCCGTCCATCCAATTGACAGACCGCAAGAAGAGCTCGCACCAGATCAATTTCCGCAAGAAAGACGATGGCAGTTACAGAGTGGTGGTAGTTTCCATGCAGAATGCTACCTTCAAAGGTAACAGTGGTGCAGTGGTAGCCATTAAGGTGAAGGCTGATCCGGAGCTGAAGGAAGGGAGTTATGGTGTTATACTGAGTGAAGCGCTATTGGTCACTCCGTCGGAGGAAAAGATAACGCAAGAAGATGCAAGTTATGCCATAGATATAAAAGAAGGCGTGGGCATTGAAAATGAGAACACAAACGGAATATCCTGTATATGTCAGGAGGGTGTCTGTCTGATTCGCGGCACGTCTGTTGGTGATCTTGTCGAAGTCTTTAATGTAGAGGGTCGTAACATTTATTCGGAATCCGGTACCGGAGAACAACTTGTAATACCCGGGGTGGAATTTCCTTCCGTGCTGATTGTGAGAGTATCTCGAGCCGGAAAGCTGATCTATGTACGGAAGCTCGTATCAAAATGAAATCAGGTTTATTGTGAAATAATGATCAGATGATATGGCTAAATATTACCTTTTCCTGGTAGAGACTTTGCAGCATCAGAAATGTTTGAAAGAGGAGATCTTGAGATACATCAACTCATTTTTAAGCACTAATAGAGAGCGAGCCTCTGTAGATCTTTCTTTTCATTATTTCACGTTGGTGAGTTATAATAACGGTAGCTATAAGATTCTTATAGACGAGATGGATCTTACGGAAGTTGCCCCTTTGGAAGATATTGAGTTTGATAAGGAACCCTCTTATTATAGATATGGATGTACTTATTATGTACTTGATACTTTTATAGAAAAGGTTCAGCGAGGTATTTCAAACCGGGAGGACACTGTTTCTATAAATATAATCTCCGGAGGACGAAACAATACGGTTAAAGGGCATTGGGGGCTTGAAATATTAAGATTGATTGAATCTAAACAAGAACAAGGCTGGAGGTTCTGTTACTCCAGAATGGATGTTGTAAATAGACAATTGAAAATTGATCAAGGTATAAGGACTTTGTTTCGTTGGGATGCTACTGTCCTTTTCCATTTTATGTCGGGACCGAGGACCTTGGCAAAGAATCGGGAGGAGGTTGAAATCGTCAAAGAAAAGAAGATGGAAGAAAACACAGAGAAACCTAAAATGCTTTCATTGGTAAGTCAGGCAGGAACTAAACCTTTTGAACTGAATGGTATAGAATATATGAGTTTCAGGGATTTTTGCAGGAGAGATGAAACCTATCAGCCTGGCGTTATAATACAGAAACACGGATTTTATGTTTTGATGAATCACAAAGGGCAGCTTATATTGGAATATTCGAGGCTGTATCCCTGTTTTGATAGTTACGATTATGCCAACGAAGATCGTTTTCATCGAAATTACTGGTTGTGTAAAGATGAGCAGGAATTGATGGTTAAATATGAGTATATTACACACAACCATTTCAGTTGCAGCGATGATGATTATTCTACTTGCCCGATGCCTGCTTTTCTGGGGCCTGCCGTATTCTATGATGATGGGACAGGTGTGGTAAAAATAGGAGAATGAGTTTTGGACTCGTCTTTTGTTAAAGAACTATATGTACATGGGATTATTTATAAAGATCATCCCATGTACTTTTTTATTTTTCATCTTTCTGACTTTTTGTTCGTGTTTTATAAAAGTAACGATTTGTTTTGGTACGAAAAAGAATAATTTTATATACATTTGCGCATTCCGGACAATAGATCGGTTTATAGTTTTCATTTATAAAAACTACTATGCGAAACACACTCCTTTTTATATTTATCCTTCTGCTTCCTATTGATCTGGTGGCACAAGAGACATTGGGTAAAGTGGTGAATACCCTGAAAGAACGTATTAACTTGTCGGCATATGCCCAGTTGGGATATACCTATAACAGTGCAGCTGATCCGGATAATACATTTGATATCAAACGGGTTATTTTTATGGCAGACGGGAAGATTACAGAACGTTGGTCATGTTATTTTATGTATGACTTTGCAGTTAGTTCTCTGCAGGAATTATATACAAGTTATCAGTTCCTGCCGAGGCTGTCTGTTCGCGTAGGGCAGTTTAAAACACCCTATACCATGGAAAATCAGTTATCACCTACAACGGTAGAGCTGATAAATTGCTATTCTTTGCCGGCATGTTATCTGGTTGGTATCAATGGAAGTGATGTCCTTTGTTCTGCAAGCGGGGGGCGGGATATTGGTTTGATGATTTATGGCGATTTGTTTAAAAAACTGCTGACTTATAAAGTGGCGTTGATGAACGGGCAAGGTATAAATACAAAGGATAAGAATTCTCAAAAGGATGTAGTGGGCTATCTGTCGGTGAACCCTTTAGAGTGGCTTACTGTGGGTACTTCCGTTGTTATCGGTAAGGGACATTCTGTTGCGGGAGCACCAATTCATGGAATAGAACCGGGTGAAAACTACCGGCGCAACCGTTGGAGTGTGGGAGCTTTCTTAACAGGAGAAAAGGCGAGTCTGCGTACGGAGTTTATGTTAGGCAAAGATGCTGATGTGAAAAGTAACGGGGGATATGCTACGGGATGTGTCCGGATTATTCGTAATGTGGAAGCCGTTGCTTCTTATGAATATTTAAACCGGGATGTCGTTGCAGAAGATAAGCAATCAAATTATATGGCTGGTTTACAATACTGGTTTTATCCGAAGTGTCGTCTTCAGGTTCAATACACTCGTTTGAGTCCGAAACATAACGATCCTTCGGATCTGGTGCAGGCTCAGGTGCAGGTACGGTTTTGACTGAAGGAGGATAACTATTTGTTTTTTCTCAAAAGATTCTGTTATTTATTCAATAGTTTGTATCTTTACGCATCATGTTACTAATAGTTGAGAATGAATGATGAAAACTAAAAATGAATATATAGCTGATGTTAGGCAATTTAAAGAGAGGTTTGCCTCTAAATATGGTATTCGCTCAATCGGTATTTTTGGTTCTGTTGCCCGGGGGGAGCATCGGTTGGATAGCGATTTAGATGTGTTCGTAGAGTTGGAAGAGGCAGATCCGTTCACGATGTTTGATATTCGGGAAACACTTGAATCTCTGTGTGGCTGCAAAGTTGATTTGCTTCGTTTGCGAAAAGGGTTGCGTGATTTATTGCTTAAAAGAATAGAACAGGATGGAATCTACATTTAAAGAGGAAATTACGGATAAGTTAGCTCAAATATTAGAGTCTGTTGAAGTGATTGAGGAGCGGTGTAAGAGTTATCAGAATATTGATGATTTCTTGCAAACACCGTGGGGGATGACAATACTTGATGCTTGTATTTTGCGTTTGCAGGTTATTGGTGAGACAATAAAAGCCATTGACGATAAGACCAGACAGGCTTTGTTTATCCGGTATCCGCAGATTCCCTGGCGTAAAGTGATTGGTTTACGGAATATTATTTCGCATGAATATGCCAATATTGATTATGAAATTATCTGGACAGTGATACGTAAACACCTTCCTCCTTTGAAAGAGACAATATTGCTTATAAAGGAAGAACTATAATTCAATAATATACGATAGAGAATTATATAAAAATGTAGGGTCTAAAAAAGACCCTACATTTTTTTTAAGCTAAAAAGTGCCATTCTTTAAACTTTATTCTGTTTCTTTGTTCTAATATAAAGTGACTTAAACTTTGAACATATGAGAATAAAACAGATTTGCATGATGGTATTGCTTGCTTTAGGAGTAGCCCCCTGGGCAAATGCGCAGACGTTTGACAAATTATGGAAACAAGTGGATCAGGCTGAACAGAAAAGTCTGCCACAAACAGTTATTCAGTTGACAAACGAGATTTATAAGAAGGCGGAAACTGAGAAAAACTCTCCGCAAATGCTGAAAGCTTACACATGGCGGATGAAGTATCGCGAGATGCTGACTCCCGATAGCTTTTATGTAAACCTGAACGGGCTGGAGCAGTGGGCTAAGACTGCGGAAAAACCGATGGACCGTGCCGTACTGAATTCGCTGATAGCGGGTATCTACTCCGACTATGCCTCCCGTAACCGCTGGCAGATATTCCAACGGCCGAATATTGTGGATGAAACTCCTTCCGCTGATATACGTGAATGGAGCGGAAATATGTTTGTGCAACAGGTGATGCAGCATACCACAGAGGCTCTGAAAGACAAAGAGTTGTTATTGGCTACGTCCGCACGTATCTATATCCCGTTTGTAGAGTTAGGTGATGCCAGCGAATATTATCGCCACGATATGCTTCATCTGTTGGGTAGCCGTGGAGTAGATGCATTGAGAAATGTAAACGGACTGGATAAAGACTCTGTTGTGAATGCCGGCATTGAGAATATCTATCAGGAGATGCTTGATACTTACAAAAGGGTTAATATGGATGATGGCTACGTGCTCACCATGCTCAATTATCTAGACTGGCGGCGTAATTCCGATAATACCTTTGTGCCCTACCGTGCACCACAAAAGTTGATAGGGTTGACGCAAGACCCCTATCTGGCGGGACTTGACAAATTACGAACTGAGTTTAAAACTCATGATATCTGTGCCGAAGTTTATTTGGCAAAAGCAAGATATGCTATTGAGAAAGGACAACAGGCAATGGCTTTACAGATTTGTGATGAGGCTGTCAGGCTGTATCCGGACTACAAACGTATCAATGCTTTAAAGAATCTGAAACTGGAGATTCTGAATCCCGCTTTGTATGTACGTGCTGATGAAGTCGCTTATCCCGGTGCCGACATGAAGTTGATGGTCAACCATAAGAATCTGGATGGCTTTACTGTACGTCTATATCAAGAGAAAAAGTTAGTGGCAGAAGAACATTATTCTTTGCTTCGTCCCGAAAACTATCAGGAACAGGATACTGTTTTCACCTTCAAAGCTCCCGCAGAAGGTAGCTATGTGATGCGTATTGTTCCCGATAGCAAAGCAAGAGAAAACCGTGAAAGCAAACTGAACGTGACACGCTTCAAGGTATTGACATTACGTTTGCCGGGTGATCAGTATGAAGTGATAGCCCTCGACTGTATGAGCGGGCAGCCTGTTGAAGGAGCGCTCATTACTCTTTATACGAATGATGAAAAGAAACTGACGGAGTTCACTACCAATGCGGAAGGAAAAGCTAAGTTCACTTATAAACGAGAATATCGTTACCTCACTGCTACCAAAGGACGGGATATGGCAATGCCTCTGCAGGGTATTTACGGAGGCAATTATACCTACTATACCGATAATAAGCCTGCTGATTATGTGAAACTACTGACAGATCGTTTGCTCTATCGTCCGGGGCAGACGGTTTATGTGAAAGGGATTGCTTATGAGCAGCAACTGGATACAGCCAATGTGTTAGCTAACCGTACTTATACGTTGACCCTTACCGATGCCAACCGACAGGAAATAGGTAGGAGAGAACTTCGGACCAATGAGTTTGGTTCTTTTGTTACAGATTTTACATTGCCCGCTGCCTGTATGAACGGTACATTTACACTTTCTACAGAAAAAGGTACAACAACGATTCGCGTGGAAGAGTACAAACGTCCTACCTTTGATATTACTTTCGATAAACTGACAGGATCTTACAGCCTGGGTGATAAGGTAGAGGTAAAAGGCTCTGTTAAAACCTTTAGTGGTGTTTCGTTGCAGGATTTACCGGTAAATTACACCGTTACCCGTTTCTTACGTTTCGGTTGGAGAGGGGTACAGACGGGTGTAGAACCCGTTGCTTCGGGGAGTGTGTTACTCAACGAAGACGGACAATTCACTGTTCCGGTGTTGCTGGAAGGTGATAAGAAGATGGATTTAGGGTATTATGTTTTCCGGATAGATGCAACGGTCACTAATCTGGCAGGAGAAACACAGACCTCCTCTTATAACGTGAGTGTAGGTAATCGCTCCGTGACATTGGGAGCTAACATTCAGAATCCGCTATGCAAAGATGATTCTATCCGGCTTACTTTTATTGCTACCAATCTTGATGGGCAGCCCGTGAGCGTAGAAGGAACTTACAAACTGTATCCGGTTGCAGACGGTGCAAAATCCGAAGATGTGATAAAGGGGACTCCGGCCTTTTCCGGAACCTTTGTATCCAATAAGGAGACACTTCTTCCGGGATGGACCTCCGTGTCTTCGGGAGAATATCTGTTAGTGATGTCTGCAAAAGATGACCAGGGGCGGGAAGTGACTAATAAAGAAGAAGTTATTCTCTTCTCAACTGCTGACAAACGTCCTCCGGTAAATATTCCGGTATGGTATTATGCCGAGAATACATCGTTTGATGCTGCGCATCCGGCTGTATTCTATTTGGGTACTTCAAAGAAAGATGCATACGTCATGATGAATCTATTTAGTGGTAATACAATGCTCGAAAGCAGGATATTGCGCCTGTCCGATTCTATAGAACGTTTTGAATTCCCCTATAAAGAGTCGTATGGCAACGGATTGTCTGCTACATTCTGTTTTGTAAAAGACGGTGGAGTCAATCAGCAAACGGTGAGAATGACAAAGCGTCTGCCGGACAAAACCTTGACGATGAAGTGGGAAGTGTTCCGTGACAAACTGCGTCCCGGTCAGGAGGAAGAGTGGAAACTCACGATTAAAACTCCACAAGGAATGCCGGCCATGGCCGAGATGTTAGCCACCATGTATGATGCTTCGTTGGATAAAATATGGAAAGATACTCAGAGTTTGAAGTTGATCTATAACCTTTCACTGCCCATTGCTCGTTGGATGGATGGGTACTGGGGAATGAATTCCTACAATTACTGGTTTCCATATAAGAGTCTGAAGGTGCTTCCTATGACGTATGACCGGTTCATTATCCCGGGTGTTGCCGGGATGATTCCCGAAACTGAGATATATACTTATGGCTCTACGGTTGCCAGAGGCGTAAGAGTACGAGGCTTAGCGAAAGCTGAATCAAATGCTCCGATGATGTCTATGGCATATAAGCAAGCTGCCAGTGATAAAGCTGATGTTGTTTTCACAGAAGAACTGGCAGAAGGAGCAGCGGGAGAAACTCTTCCCGAGGCTACGGAAGAACTGCGTACAAACTTTGCGGAAACAGCTTTCTTCTATCCGCAACTTCGGACCAATGAGCAGGGCGAAGTCTCTTTCTCATTTACTATGCCACAAAGCCTTACCCGCTGGAACTTCCGTGGATATGCCCATACCAAAGGCATGCTGACTGGAATGATCGACGGATCGGCAGTGACCAGCAAAGAGTTTATGCTGACACCGAATCTGCCCCGTTTTGTCCGTGTAGGTGATAAGACCTCTGTTGCTGCCTCAGTAGCAAACCTTACCGGAAAGAACCTTACCGGAACAGTCAGTTTTATTCTCTTTGATCCGATGACGGAGAAGATAATCAGTACACAGAAACAGAAGTTCACTGTAGAAGCCGGACGCACTACCGGTGTTAATTTCCTGTTTACCGTTACGGATAAGTATGATGTATTGGGGTGCCGTATGATTGCTGACGGTGGTTCGTTCAGCGATGGTGAACAGCATCTGTTACCGGTACTCAGTAATAAGGCCAATCTGGTAGAAACTGTGCCGATGCCTGTTCGTGGAGAAGAGACACGAGTTTTCTCACTCGACAGTTTGTTCAACGGCCATAGTAAGTCGGCAACCGACCGTCGCCTGACCATCGAGTTCACCGGTAATCCTGCCTGGTATGCAATACAGGCTTTACCTTCACTGAGCATGCCCGATAACAGTGATGCTATCTCCTGGACTACTGCTTATTATGCAAATACATTAGCTTCGTACATTATGAACTCACAGCCGCGTATTAAAGCTGTGTTTGATAGTTGGAAACTGCAAGGTGGAACGAAAGAAACATTCCTTAGCAACCTGCAAAAGAATCAGGAAGTAAAGAATATTCTTTTGTCCGAGTCTCCCTGGGTAATGGAAGCGAAAACTGAAGAAGAGCAGAAAGAGCGTATTGCAACGTTATTCGACCTGAATAATATACGTAATAATAATATCACAGCCCTTACTCGCCTGAAGGAGCTTCAGCAGCCTGACGGTTCCTGGGCATGGTACAAAGGGATGAATGGCAGCCGGTATATCACCAATTATATTGTAGAGTTGAATGCCCGTCTTGCCATGCTGACTGGTAAACCATTGGAGGGAGATGCTTTGGTTATGCAGCGTACTGCTCTCAGCTTCCTCAATAAAGAAGCGCTGGAAGAGTATAAAAATATCCGTAAGGCAGAGAAGAATGGCGATAAAGTGAAAGGACTTTCTGCCTCAGCATTGAAATATCTCTACCTTATTGCTATTTCCGGTGAACAGATCCCACTTGCAGAGAATCAGACAGCTTACAATTACTTCCTTTCAAAAGTTACGGAAACGCTGACTACCCGTTCTATGACCGATAAGGCACTTGCTGCCATTGTTCTGGAGAAGGCCGGACATAAGAAAGAAGCATTGGAGTTCATTGCCTCTTTGAAGGAGTTTTTGACAAAGACGGATGAACAGGGTATGTTCTTTGCTTTCAATGAGAATCCGTATTCATGGGGCGGTTTGCAAATCCCGGCACATGTGATGGTGATGGAAGCCCTTGAACTTGTTTCCGGCGATTCGTCAACGGTAGAAGAAATGAAACTCTGGCTTTTGAAACAGAAACAGACACAGGCATGGGATTCTCCGGTGACTACGGCAGATGCTGTTTATGCATTGTTGCAAGGTGGTACCAATCTGCTCGAAAGTCAGGGAGATGTACGTATTGTTATTGCCAATGAAGTGCTGGAAACACTTTCACCTGCCAAGACAACCGTTCCCGGATTAGGATATATCAAGAAGACATTTACTGATAAGAAGGTGGTAGACGCCCGTAAAGTAACTGTTGAGAAAAGAGATGCCGGAATAGCCTGGGGAGCTGTTTATGCACAATATCAGGAAGATATGAGCCAGGTGAAACAGCAGGGTGGCGAATTGAATGTAGATAAGAAACTGTATGTAGAACGCTTGGTGAATAACGTTCGTCAGTTGCAGCCTGTTACAGCCGGTACGGAACTTGCTGTTGGCGACAAGGTTGTTTCACGTTTGACGATTCGCCTGGATCGTCCGATGGATTTCATCCAACTGAAAGATCAGCGTGCTGCTTGCTTTGAACCTATGGAAACGCTTTCCGGTTATCGTTGGAACAATGGATTTGGATATTATGTCGATATAAAAGATGCATCTACCAATTTCTTTTTTGACGGATTGGGTAAGGGAGTCTTTGTATTGGAATACAGCTACCGTGTCAGTCGTTCCGGAACGTATGAAACCGGATTGGCAACGCTCCAGAGTGCTTATGCTCCGGAGTATGTTTCCCACTCCGCTTCAATGAAAGTGACGGTGAAATAAGTGCTGATTCGAAGACGGTTGCACTTATTATAAAATATTGATTGTATTGGAACGTAGATTAACACAGATTTTCGCAAAGAATATGATAGAGAAAGAGTCGTAATTTCTTGTCTTTGCGTCAATCTGCGTTAATTTGCGTTTTGTCGTTATAACAGCGCAGCCTGCTAATCACTAAACCGCTAATCACTATTAATATTCCTTTCAATCCGTTCCATATCTCGTCGAAAACTCCTACATTTGTGCTTCAAATATAATATATAAAGCATGAAACGCAGTATACTCTCTATATTAACTGTTTTTATTATTACTTTGTCTGCCATTGCCCAACCCCGTCTTTCGTCCAATAAAGAGACGCATAACTTTGGGCAAATTGAATGGAAACATCCTGTAACTGTAGAATATACGATAACCAATACTGGAGATAAACCATTGGTACTGACCAATGTCACTACATCTTGTGCCTGTTCGGTTGCCGATTGGACGAAAAAGCCGATTGCTCCCGGCGAGAAAGGTACTGTCAGTGCAACTTTTGATGCCAAAGCCCTTGGTCATTTTGAAAAAACGGTTGGTATTTACAGCAATGCACAACCCAGTCTGGTATATCTGAAATTTGTAGGTGAAGTGGTGCAGGAAGTTACGGATTTTGCAAAAACACATCCCTACGCCATTGGCTCTATTCGTTTGGACCGTACCGAATTTGATTTTCCGGATGCACACCGGGGAGAAAAACCGACCATTACATTCAGTGTAGTGAATTTGTCGGACCGTCCTTACGAACCTGTACTGATGCATCTTCCTCCTTACCTGAAAATGGAAAGAACGCCGGATGTGGTTCTGAAAGGAAAGAAAGGAAAGATTAAACTAACGCTTGATACGAAACAACTCACGGATCTTGGCCTGACACAGACTTCTGTCTATCTGGCTCGTTTTGCCGGCGATAAGGTGAGCGAAGAGAATGAGATTCCTGTTTCGGCTATTCTTCTCCCGGACTTTTCGGGTATGACCATGCAGGACAGCCTGAATGCACCTGCCATCCGCTTGTCTGAAGCCAACATTGACCTCAGTGCCCGGTTGGCTAAGAAGAACAAAGCTTCTCATGATATTGTTATTACCAATACAGGTAAAGCACCTTTGCAGATCAGTAAATTGCAGGTATTCAATTCCTCGGTAGGAGTGAGCCTGAAAAAGACGGTTCTTCAACCGGGTGCAAGTACCAAGCTGCGGGTTACCATTCATAAAAAGAATACAGGCAAGAAGAAACATCACTTGCGTATTCTGATGATCACGAATGACCCGGCACGACCGAAAGTAGAAATTAATATAAAACGATAACCCCTAAATATCATTACCATGGAACATCCGGAAAACAGCGAAGAGTACAAAGGACTGGTTGTCAACAAAGGTATTGAGCAGCCCTCATCGGTAAATCCTTATCTGAAACGTAAACCGAAGAAGCGCCAGCCTACTGTAGCAGAATTTGTGGAGGGTATCGTGCAGGGAAATATAACGATCCTCAGTCAGGCAGTGACCTTGGTGGAAAGCGTGAAGCCCGAACATCAGGTCATAGCCCAGGAAGTGATAGAAAAATGTCTGCCATTTTCCGGAAACTCCATTCGGGTAGGGATTAGTGGTGTACCTGGTGCCGGAAAGAGTACTTCAATTGATGTCTTTGGCCTGCATGTGCTCGAAAAGGGAGGTAAGCTGGCTGTGTTGGCTATCGACCCGAGTAGTGAGCGTAGTAAAGGGAGTATTTTAGGGGATAAGACCCGTATGGAACAATTGTCCGTACATCCCAATTCGTTTATTCGTCCCAGTCCTTCAGCGGGTTCGTTGGGTGGTGTAGCGCGAAAAACCCGTGAAACGATCATTCTTTGTGAAGCCGCCGGTTTCGATAAGATTTTTGTAGAGACAGTGGGAGTGGGGCAGAGTGAAACGGCTGTGCACTCTATGGTAGATTTCTTCCTGTTGATTCAGTTGGCAGGCACAGGTGATGAACTTCAAGGTATTAAGCGCGGTATCATGGAAATGGCGGACGGCATTGTTATCAACAAAGCTGACGGAAATAATATAGACAAAGCGAACTTGGCTGCCTCCCAATTCCGCAATGCTTTGCATCTTTTTCCGGCTCCCGACTCTGGCTGGACACCACAGGTCTTGACGTATTCCGGTTTCTATAATATAGGTGTGAAAGAGATATGGGATATGGTTTATGAATACATCGACTTTGTGAAAGCGAACGGATACTTTGAGTATCGACGCAATGAGCAGAGTAAATACTGGATGTATGAAAGTATTAATGAGCAGCTTCGCGATAGTTTTTATCATAATGCTAAGATAGAATCGATGTTATATGAAAAAGAACAACAAGTGCTTGGCGGTAATCTGACCTCTTTTATAGCAGCAAAGACATTATTGGATACCTATTTTGAGGAATTGAGAAAATAGGGATATTTATTCACTTTTTATCTGTCATCTTTCGCTCTTGGGTGGGGCTTTTTTGAAAAGGAAATTGTACCTTTGTGCCCCTAAAAGAATAATATCATTTATATATACAAAAGATGACGAATAATAATGTAATTGAGCAGGAAGAAGCTCTGTTGCTGAGGCGTAAACTTGACTTGTTGCTCCGTACCGGTAAATTGTTGGTAGAAAGTGCTGCGGATACAAACCGGATTGTGCGTAATATGAAGCGTGTAGCTGCTTATTTGGGGTTGCCGGAAGATAAACTTCATATTGATGTAAGTTATACAATGCTGGTTGTGAATGTCAGTGACGAGGCGCACTCTTTCTCTAAATTTCAGAAGTGTGAGAAGCATGGTATTAATATGACGGCTATTTCTGAAGTTAGTAAACTATCCTGGCGGGCTATTGAACATGATTATTCTTTGGATCAGTATGAAGAAGAACTGGAGAAAATCTGCTCCCGTCCGCGTAATTACATTCCTTATCTGGTAGCCATTGGTGCAGGTTTTGCCTGCGGAGGTTTTTGCAAGTTGTTTGGCTGTGACTGGATGGCTTTCTTGCTGGCTTCTGTTTGTGCTTTTGTTGGTTTCCGTGTCCGTGCTCGATGCATGGAGTTTGGTATCAATGTATATATGAGTATTGCCATTGCGGCTTTTGTTTCTACTTGTCTGGCTTATGCCTCTTCGTTTAGCGGACTTTCATCTACTCCTTATCATCCGCTTTTGGCCTGTGCTTTGTTTATTGTTCCGGGTGTTCCGTTGATCAACTTTGTGGACGATATGATAGACAATTATCTGTTAGTGGGTATCACGCGTGCTGCTAATACTGCTATGATGGTGGGTGCTATGGCTTTCGGTATTGTTCTTGCCATCCGTTTGTGTGTGATGGAGGATGTCAGTATTGATAAAAAGTTCAGTGAATTGAGTATGATTCCCCATGATCCTTATTATGTATACGCGATTGCTGCCGCAATTGCCGCAATGGGTTTCTCTATGATATTCAACATTCAGCGTCGTTTGCTTTGGGTGGTAGCCATAGGCGGTATCATAGCTGTGTGTACACGTAATTTCGTGAATTTCGAATTAGGTTTCGGACCGGTGATCGGTTCGTTTATGGGTAGTTTTGTAGTCAGTCTGATAGCCGTGAAAGCCGTTCATTGGTTTCATGTGCCCAATCACGTATTGACCATTCCTTCCGTCATCCCTATGATTCCCGGTGTATTGATGTATCGTTCTTTGCTGGGACTTATCGGCATGCACGGTGTAGTAGGTGAAGTAACAGTTGCCTTTTACAACGGTATCAATTCTGCTCTTATTATTCTTTGCATAGCTTTAGGCGTAGCTGTCCCTAACATTTTTGCCCGTCGTTATATTGCCAAAGACCGCCAGAAATTCCTGGAAGAAGAACTGGCAAAGAGAAAGGCGAGGGGAAAATTTATAGAATGGTGATGAGTGGTTAGTGATGAGTGATAAAGCGCAGCCACTCATCACTCATCACTAATCGTTAATCACTATAATTCTCCTTCCTTTTCCAAATCCGCCCTCGACTTGCTTTGTGTCACGATGTATACACCCAGAAATACCAGACCGATGGCGATTCCCTTTTGCCAGCCAAAGGTACCGATACCCATGACTACTGCTGCGATAGACGCGATGATTGGCTGTACATAGTTGTACATACTTACCACTGTGGGACGGAGTAACTTCTGTGCTGTCATTACGCAGATGTAAGCGATGAAGCTTCCTCCCAATACTACATATAAAACTTGCCAGACGGCGGGTACGGAAATCGTGCTCCATTCAATTGCTGCCACATCCTGATAAGAGAATGGGATGTAGCACATAGAAGCATAAATGAACATCCATTTATTGATGGTAACAGCAGAATATTGCTGGGTAAGTCCTTTGAATACAGTTAGGTAGATAGAGAAACTAAGTTGTGCCAACAGGCAGAGCAGGTCTCCCCAGATACTGCTATTGGCATCTCCTGAAGTCTGACTGCCTAAGATAAGTATCAATGCTCCCATTGCTCCGACAAAGATACCTAATACTTTCTTGTTCGTAACCGGTTCTTTCAGATAGATGGCGGCTACAATCATTGTGATGATAGGCAGAGTGGTAGTCACAATAGAGGCGTCAATAGGAGAGGTCAATGACAATCCGAAAATGAAAACTCCCTGATTAAATACCAATGCAAACAAGGATGCAAAGAATATTTTGAGCATATCCTTATGATTCACATGTTCCTGCTTGCAGAACATGGAGAGTATCCAGAAAGCGGCAGCTGCCCCCACCATTCGAAAAGTAGTGACCGAAAGAGCTGAAAACTCTTGCAAAGCAAATTTTCCGATGGGAGCCATTAGTCCCCACATCACATTGGCAGTAAGAGCAAACAGATGTCCTTGTACGTTCTTGTTGATATTCATCTTTTTAGTGACCTTTATTGAAAACTGCTGCAAAGGTAACCAATTTATCATTTGAATTGTTTATATTTGCCTTGATATAAAGCAAGAATAGCATGGAAAAACAAGCCAAATATATCCGGCGTATTGAAATAAAAGGGTTGTGGAAACGATTTAATATTGCCTGGGACCTGCGTCCCGACGTGAATATCCTTTCCGGCATCAATGGGGTTGGTAAAACAACGATCCTGAACCGTTCCGTAGGTTATCTGGAAGATCTTTCCGGTGAGATGAAGAACGGAATGAAAGACGGGGTAGATATTTACTTTGATGATCCCGAAGCTACTTATATTCCTTATGATGTAATCCGTAGTTATGACCGCCCTCTTATCATGGGCGATTTTACTGCCCGGATGGCTGATAAGAATGTAAAGTCTGAACTTGATTGGCAGCTCTATCTCTTACAACGCCGTTATCTGGATTATCAGGTGAATATAGGCAATAAAATGATTGAACTTCTAGCCGGTAATGATGAAGAAGAGCGGAAGAGGGCAGCTACTTTATCGTTGGCTAAAAAGCGCTTTCAGGATCAGATAGATGAACTGTTCAGCTATACCCGGAAGAAAATAGACCGGAGGCGGAATGATATTGCTTTTTATCAGGACGGTGAGCTCTTATTGCCCTATAAACTCTCTTCCGGCGAAAAACAGATGCTTGTTATCTTGCTGACTGTATTGGTACAGGACAATGAACATTATGTTCTTTTCATGGATGAGCCGGAAGCCTCGCTCCACATCGAGTGGCAACAGAAGCTTATCGCTATGATTCGTGAACTGAATCCCAATGTACAAATAATACTGACCACTCATTCGCCTGCCCTCATTATGGAAGGCTGGCTTGATGCTGTCACCGAAGTAACCGATATTACAACGAATGTAGTTGGCAATTGATAGTTGACAGTTGAGAATACAGAGTAATTTCAATCGTAAATAGTAAATCGTCCAATCGTAAATCTCACATGGCATGGCTCAAACCCTACGCGACAATCTGACTTCCTCTTACTTTAGTGCCGCCCATAAGCTTTATCCCAAGAACACACGCCGGAGAATTGTAGCTTATGTGGAAAGTTATGACGACGTGCCTTTCTGGCGTACGTTGTTTGAGGAGTTTGAGAATGATGAATATTATTTTCAGGTAATGCTTCCTTCGGCTACCTCTTTGGCAAAGGGGAAGAAGATGGTATTAATGAATACCCTGAATACGGCCGAATTAGGAAAAAGCCTCATCGCCTGTGTGGATAGTGATTATGATTTTCTTTTGCAGGGAGCTACTGCTACTTCCCGGAAGATAAACAGAAACAGATATATCTTTCAGACCTATACCTATGCCATCGAAAATCATCATTGCTTTGCAGAGAGTTTGCATGAGGTATGTGTACAGGCCACACTGAATGACCGTCCGTTGATTGATTTTGCTGCTTTCATGCGGAGGTATTCCCAGATAACTTATCCTCTTTTTCTTTGGAACGTCTGGTTCTATCGGCAGCATGATACACACACATTTCCGATGAGTGACTTTAATACATATATCCGGTTGCTGGACGTCAACCTGCGGCATCCTGAACGATGCCTGGAAGCTCTACAAAGGACGGTCTCTGCCAAACTATCGGAACTGCAAACCCGTTTTCCTCACTGTATTAGTCGGGTGGATGCTTTAGGTTCCGAACTGGAGAAGTTAGGATTGGTTCCGGAAACCACCTATCTTTATATCCAGGGACATCATATCATGGATAATGTAGTGATGAAACTTCTGATACCGGTTTGTACACTTCTTCGCAGAGAGCGGGAACAGGAGATAAAGAAACTGGCAGAACATGATGAACAGTTTCGTAATGAACTGACTTGTTATCAGAACAGTCAGATAAATGTGGAAATCATGTTGAAGAAGAATAGTGCATATAAAGCACTGTATCTTCACCAATGGTTGCGTGACGACGTAAGGGAATTCCTGGAGAAAGGATAGTGACGTGAAACAAACAGGGTGTTTTGCCGTTGCCCTATTATAACGGCAGATAAAGTATAACAATGGAAAAAATTACAGGTATAATCAAGGAAATTCTCCAGTCATGGGGATTTAATGAGTCGTGGACTGATGATTTAACGAGTACTATCATTTTAGTTATCATTTTGGCTATTGCTTTTCTGGGAGATGCTATTTGCAAGCATGTTATCCTGACGACGGTTACCCGGCTTGTGAAAAAAACAAAGGCCACATGGGATGACGTTGTGTTTGATCGCAAAGTGATGATTTACCTCAGTCATCTGGTGGCACCTATCATTCTGTATATACTGCTACCGCTTGCCATATCCAATGCCGGCCTGCTGACTTTTATATTACGTATTTGCATGATTTATATCATTGCAGTCTTTTTAAAGTTTATCAGTGCACTTCTCTCTGCACTTTATCATGTATACAGCGAGCGTGAGCAGTTTCGCGACCGTCCTTTGAAAGGATTGTTACAAACGGTTCAGGTCATTCTTTTCTTTATTGGTGGTATTATTATCGTCAGTATTCTGATTGATAAATCGCCGATGGTGTTGCTTACCGGTCTGGGAGCTTCTGCCGCTGTCCTGATGTTGGTATTCAAAGACAGTATTATGGGCTTCGTTTCGGGCATTCAACTTTCTGCCAACAATATGCTGAAGGTGGGAGACTGGATTGAGATGCCGAAGTATGGAGCCGACGGAACGGTGATTGAAGTAACCTTGAATACCGTAAAGGTACGTAACTGGGACAATACCATTACCACCATTCCTCCCTATGCTCTGGTCAGTGATTCTTTTCAGAACTGGCGGGGTATGCAGGAGTCCGGAGGACGACGTATAAAGCGTTCTATCAGGATTGATATGAACAGTGTGAAGTTCTGTACTCCGGAGATGTTGGCAAAATACCGGAAAATACGTTTGCTGAAAGACTATATCGAAGAGACGGAGAAGGTAGTGGAGGAGTATAACAAAGAGCATGGAATAGACAACTCCGTGTTAGTGAATGGCCGTCGTCAGACCAATTTAGGTGTATTCCGTGCCTACCTGACTAATTATCTGAGAAGCCTTCCGGCAGTCAATCAGGATCTTACATGTATGGTGCGTCAGTTGCAACCCACCGAACAAGGTATTCCTCTCGAACTCTATTTCTTCTCGTCCATCAAAGCCTGGATACCTTATGAAGGTGTTCAAGCCGATGTGTTCGATCATGTGCTTGCCATTATTCCGGAATTTGATTTGCATGTCTTCCAGAATCCTACAGGAGAAGATTTCAGGGCGTTAAGCAGGAATGATTAAGAATTTAGACTAATACTATTTACAACAATGAATGCACAGCAAAGTTATATTATCCGTGAGATTACTCCACTCTCTGACAAAGATTGTTTTTATGTAGCCGAGCGGTATAAGACGGAATTTACATACCCTATTCACAATCATGCCGAATTTGAATTGAACTTTTGTGAGAAGGCTGCTGGAGTACGTAGGATTGTAGGTGACTCTGCGGAAGTAATTGGCGACTATGATCTGGTGTTGATTACCGGGCAGGATCTGGAGCATGTCTGGGAGCAAAACGAATGCAACTCAAAAGAGATACGCGAGATAACTATTCAGTTTTCCCCTGATCTTTTCTCTGAAAGCTTCATTAATAAGAATCAGTTCGATTCTATTCGCCGGATGTTGGAACGTGCGCAAAAAGGACTTTGCTTCCCTATGTCTGCCATTATGAAAGTGTATTCCATGCTCGACACATTAGCTTCTGAAAAACAAGGATTTTATGCTGTGCTTAAGTTCATGACTATTCTGTATGAGCTTTCTCTTTTTGAGGAGGAATCCCGTACATTGTCCAGTTCTTCTTTTGCGAAGATCGATATCCATGCTGATAGTCGGAGGGTACAGAAGGTACAGGAATATATCAATAAACACTATAAAGAGGAGATTCGTTTGAATAATTTGGCAGATATGGTAGGAATGACTGCTGTTTCTTTTAGCCGCTTTTTCAAACTTCGTACCGGAAGAAGCCTTTCTGATTATATTATTGATATCCGTCTTGGGTTTGCTGCTCGCTTGTTGGTAGACTCTACCATGTCTGTAGCCGAGATCTGCTATGATTGCGGATTCAATAACCTCTCTAATTTTAACCGGATATTTAAGAAGAAAAAGGCATGCTCTCCTAAGGAGTTTCGGGAGAATTACAGGAAAAAGAAGAAGATTGTGTGAGAAGTGGCAGGGTTGTAACCCTACCTCCTCATAATTCTATAACCTCCTTAATTCTTCCTTTGTAAATGAGGTATTTCTTATTGCTTTAAGATTATCTTCCAGTTGGGCTACCGAACTGGCACCAATGATGACTGATGTTACTAAATCATCTTTTAGAACCCATGCCAGAGCCATCTCTGCTAAGGTTTGTCCCCGTTCCTCTGCCATTTTGTTCAGTGCTTTGATTTTGCTTAAAACATCTTCTGTGAGTTGTTCCTTTTTTAGGAAACCTCCGCGGGCCATTCGTGAATCTTCGGGAATGCCATTGAGGTATCGGTTTGTCAATAATCCTTGCGCTAAGGGAGAGAATGCGATAAATCCGGTACCGTTTTCTTTAGCTTGCCGGAGGATACCTTCTTCTTCCGGTTCCCGGTTGAACAGGTTATATTTTCCTTGATAGAGCAAGCAATGCACATCTCTTTCTGCCAGATATTTGTAAGCAAATTCAGCGGCCTCTTTCGGATATTTGGAGATACCTACATACAATGCTTTTCCCTGGCGGACAATATCTACCAATGTTTGCAATGTCTCTTCCAATGGAGTCACCGGATCATAACGGTGCGAATAGAAAATATCCACATAATCCAGATTCATACGTTTCAAGCTTTGGTTGAGGCTTGCCATCAGATATTTTCTTGATCCCCATTCTCCGTAGGGGCCCGGCCACATATCGTGTCCGGCTTTCGTAGAGATAAACAGCTCATCCCGGTAAGGAAGGAATGATTTTTTCATAATCTCACCGAACGTTTCTTCTGCCGAGCCATAGGAAGGCCCGTAGTTATTTGCCAGATCGAAATGAGTAATTCCTTTGTCGAAAGCATAATGCGCCATTCGCTGGCTGTTGGCAAATGTATCTACATCTCCGAAGTTATGCCACAGCCCCAAGGAAATTTCCGGGAGCATGATTCCGCTTTTGCCACAACGTCGGTACTTCATACCGTTACTGTATCTCTCGTTGTCGGGTGAATAAACAGGGTTTATCATATTTGTAATTATTAGGTTATTGTATAAGCAATGTTGCAGAATAAGTTAGTATGAAAACAAAGATATAGCTTTTTTATCAATCCGGATGTATGAGAGATGTCTTTCTGTCCTCTGGGGGAGAATAAATCGTTTATTGGCGGAGTCAACATCCTGTTCCTGCTGAGTTTCGTTTTGTTTCATTAGGTTGAGAAAACAGCTTAACTTTGTTGGTCGGTGATAAATAGTATAATGATATGATAAAATAGTATTGGATACTTTATGCAGACTACACTAACTTTGCATTATCATTCACTAATAAAACAGAAAAGACTTCGATTATGAGCCTATTTAAAGACAAAATTGCTACCTTGCTGGCCGAACATGAGGAATTCCTCGCCCGCAAAAACAATCCGATGAAAGGTGGAAATGGTATTATTACCCGTTATGAACATCCTGTGCTGACTGCTGCCCATACGCCGGTATTCTGGCGTTATGATCTGGATGAGAAGACGAATCCTTATCTGATGGAGCGTATCGGCATGAATGCAACCATGAATGCCGGTGCCATCAAATGGAACGGAAAGTATCTGTTGATGGTACGCGTGGAAGGTGCTGACCGTAAATCGTTCTTTGCCATTGCAGAGAGTCCTAACGGAATAGATAATTTCCGTTTCTGGGATTATCCGGTGACGATGCCTGAAGATGTTGTTCCGGCAACGAACGTTTATGATATGCGCCTTACCGCTCATGAGGACGGTTGGATATATGGTATATTCTGTGCCGAACGACCTGACGATAATGCTCCGGCAGGAGATTTGTCGTCGGCAACGGCTACAGCCGGTATCGCCCGTACCAAGGACTTGAAGAACTGGGAACGCCTTCCGGATCTGAAAACAAAGAGCCAACAGCGTAATGTTGTGTTGCATCCGGAGTTCGTTGAGGGGAAATATGCACTTTATACCCGTCCGCAAGATGGATTTATTGATGCCGGAAGTGGTGGCGGTATCGGTTGGGCATTGGTAGAAGATATGACGCATGCCGAGGTGAAAGAAGAAGTCATTATAGATAAACGCTATTATCATACTATTAAAGAGGTGAAGAATGGAGAGGGACCGCACCCGATCAAGACCCCGCAAGGCTGGTTGCATTTGGCTCATGGGGTTCGCGGATGTGCTGCCGGATTACGTTATGTATTATATATGTATATGACTGACCTGAAAGATCCGACAAAACTGATTGCCTCCCCTGCCGGATATTTTATGGCTCCGGAGGGTGAAGAGCGTATCGGTGATGTATCGAATGTATTGTTCTGTAACGGTTGGATTGCTGATGAAGACGGAACGGTGTTTATCTATTATGCCTCTTCGGATACCCGTATGCATGTAGCTACATCTACCATTGATAAGTTAGTGGACTACTGCCTGCATACACCGCAGGATGGCTTTTTCTCTTCTGCTTCGGTGGAGACGCTGAAGAGGATGATAGAGAAAAACAAGAAAGTAGTGATTAGTGATTAGTGATTAGTGCCATGCGGTATAATTGCGTAGCCTACTAATCACTACTCACTAATTGCTTATCACTAATCACTACTCACTCATCACTAATTACTCTTTTTCTACCATGATAAAACTCAAAGAAAAAATAGGCTACGGTTTCGGTGATATGGCTTCGTCCATGTTCTGGAAACTGTTTGGCTCTTATCTGATGATATTCTATACGGATGTTTTCGGACTTCCGGCTGCTGTGGTCGGTACCATGTTTCTCATTACCCGTGTCTGGGATTCGGCTTTCGATCCGATTGTGGGAATCATTGCTGACCGTACCCATTCCCGTTGGGGAAAGTTCCGTCCTTATCTGCTGTTTCTTGCCATTCCTTTCGGGCTGATTGGCATACTGACGTTCACTACTCCCGATCTGAGTGATACCGGCAAATTGATATACGCCTATGTCACTTATTCGTTGATGATGATGATTTATTCTGCTATCAATGTGCCTTATGCTTCATTGTTGGGAGTGATGAGTCCTGATCCGAAGGAGCGGAATACACTATCTACTTATCGCATGACATTTGCTTATATCGGTAGCTTCATAGCTCTGTTGCTGTTTATGCCGATGGTGAATTACTTTAGCCAGGGACACAGTGAGCAGCACGGCTGGATGATGAGTGTGATAGTCATAGCAGTCATGTGTACGATACTGTTCTATGGCTGTTTCGCATTGACGCGCGAAAGGGTGAAACCTATCAAGGAAGCGCAAAGCCCGTTGAAGGAAGATGTGAAAGATTTGCTTCACAATAAGCCCTGGTGGATTCTGCTCGGTGCAGGTATTGCTGCATTGATCTTCAACTCTGTTCGCGACGGGGCCACGGTTTACTATTTCAAGTACTTCATTGTGGAGGAAGATTATGCTACTGTTTCCTTCTTCGGAGTCTCGTTTGTACTAAGCGGGCTTTATCTGGCCGTGGGGCAGGTTGCCAATATCGTAGGGGTAGTTCTTGCTGCGCCACTCAGTAACCGTATTGGTAAGAAAGCTACCTACATGGGTGCCATGGTGATTGCTACCGTACTGAGCATTATCTTCTATTGGTTTGGAAAGGGAGACATTGCACTGATATTCATTTTCCAGATACTGATTAGTATTTGTGCCGGAAGCATTTTCCCTCTGTTGTGGTCTATGTACGCCGACTGTGCCGATTACTCTGAGTTGAGAACCGGCAATCGGGCTACCGGGCTGATATTCTCTTCTTCTTCCATGAGCCAGAAATTCGGTTGGGCAATCGGTAGTGCTATCACCGGTTGGTTACTTGCTTATTTTGGTTTCAAGGCCAATGCTGTACAGAGTGCTGAAGCGATTCATGGCATTAAAATGTTCCTGAGCTTCCTGCCGGCAATAGGTACAATGCTGAGTGTACTATTTATCAGTATGTATCCGTTGAGTGAGAAGAAGATGAAAGACATCACGGCAGAACTGGAGAGAAAACGGAATTAAAAAAGTAATACGAATCAGTAATTCAAACCAGATCCGATATGAATCAGTTCACCACAGAGGACACGGAGGGCGCAGAGATATTATTTTCTCTGATGAAACGCGGATGATCGCAGATGAACGCAGATTAAAAAACTGTAGTTCTTTATTTTATCGTTATTTCCCTTTGCGAAAATCTGCGTTCATCTGCGTTTCAATAAAGATTTAAAACTCTGTGCCCTCTGTGTCCTCTGTGGGGGTGGGGAAATACATTCAAAACCATACAAATATGAATCAATCTATATCAACTTTGAAGCAAGAGGTGCAGGAGGTACTAACTACCAATATCCTGTCCTATTGGATGAACCGAATGGTGGACGAAGAGAACGGTGGTTTCTACGGGCGTATCACCGGCATGGAACAACGGATGCCCGAAGCTGATAAAGGAGCTATCCTTAATGCCCGCATTTTGTGGACTTACTCCGCCGCATATCGTTTGTTGAAAAAAGAAGAATATCTTGCTATGGCCACCCGTGCCAAAGAGTACATTATTCACCACTTTTACGATAAAGAGTTTGGTGGTATCTATTGGAGTCTCGATTGCAAAGGAGCGCCGCTCGATACAAAGAAACAGATTTATGCCCTCGGCTTTGCTATTTACGGACTGAGTGAGTATAATCGCGCTACCGGAGATAAGGAAGCTCTTGACTATGCCGTACGCCTCTTTGAGAGCATCGAAGCATATAGCTTTGACACTGTGAAGAATGGTTATTGTGAAGCCCTTACCCGTGAGTGGGATGAAATGGAAGACATGCGTCTCAGCGAGAAAGATGCCAATGAACGTAAAACAATGAATACGCATCTCCATATTCTCGAACCCTATACCAACCTTTACCGGGTGTGGAAAGATGAACGGCTGAAAAGGCAATTGTATAATCTTATCCTGATTTTTACCGATAAAATACTAAACCGGGAAACGGGGCACTTGCAACTCTTTTTTGATGACGACTGGAATAGCAAGTACCGGATTGTTTCCTACGGCCATGATATTGAAGCTTCCTGGCTCATTCATGAAGCTGCATTGGAGCTGGGCGACAAAGACTTGCTGGCAAAGGTAGAACCGATTGTGAAACAAATAGCGATAGCAGCTTCTGAAGGCTTTACTCCGGAAGGAGGGATGATTTACGAAAAGAATTCCGATACTCACCGGGTAGATACCGACCGTCATTGGTGGGTACAAGCTGAGACAGTGGTTGGCTATATGAACCTTTTCCAGCATTTCAATGATAAGGAGGCTTTGCAAAAGGCCATTGCCTGCTGGGATTTTATCAGGAAGTATCTCATAGACCGGGAGAATGGTGAATGGTATTGGAGTATCCGTGCCGATGGCACAGTGAATCGCGAAGATGATAAAGCCGGTTTCTGGAAATGCCCTTATCATAACGGGCGTATGTGTATGGAAGTACTGATGAGGCTTTGCCTCGTAGAGTAATGGTTCGTTGCCCGGCATGCAGAGTTGTTTTACATGTACATGTAAAGCTGCTCCACATGTACATGTCGTACTGTCCCACATGCACATGTCGTACTGCTTTACATGTACATGTAAAACAACTCCCCACACCGGGCAACAATACATTCCTTCCTAACCTAACCAATGAGCCATCCCGGGCAATCCTGTCTACCTGATATTTAAATAGTCTCATCGCCTGGCGTACCTCCCCGTGCGGGAAGCACTAATAGTCTGTATTTTCCGGATCAAAGTTGGTCCAGTTATCCATCCAGTTGTCTTGTGCGGAGAAAGCACCGATATAAGTAACTTTTTCCAGTTGGGTAGCATTGGGTACGGCATCGAACGAAGCTTTACCCAGCAGTGGACTTTCGCTTGTTGGTGCATATTTCTGTCCTACGTTTTTCGTGTCGATTAGTTTCAGATCGTCTTCGTTCTCAAACACTGTATTTCCTTTCTGTGCTTTGAAGAAAGTGCTGGAATAAGACGGTTTTGTTTCGTCGTAAGTAATCTTACCGTCACTGTATGTACCAAGTACATCTTCGTACTTCTTGTTAGCATCCGTACCCACAACCGAGTTCTTGCCCAAAGCCAGATAGATGTTTTGCAATACGATCTTCCCTTCTTTGGCCGATTCAACCGTATTTCCTTTTTCACCGTCGATGATCAGTCCGATAGGCCAGCCGATGGCTACGGAATTAACGCAATTCAGGTTACTGCTGCGACGTATCTGCATAGCCGACTGGAATTTACCAAGACCGGAGTTGTTATTAGGATAGAGATCACCGGCATTGATGTAGTCCGAAGTATTCTGGAAATCAGCGTTGAGTTTTGTGGCAGGGCCTACAAAGGTAACATTACTGAATACAGCTGTCGTAATAGGCGTGGCTGCGATATTACCGTCAGCACAGTTGTCCGACTCAAATCCGTTACTCTGTGATACGTCTGCAATTTTCGGGTCACGCACGCCCAGGCAGAATTGCACGTTTCCGGAGAATCCATTGTCCGTATCAAAGTCGTCGTCCCAGCCTTTGTAAGCAATCAGGTGCTTGCAGTTTACGCTTCCGCCGAACCATTCAAAAGAATCGTCATTAGAATAGGATACCTGCAGGTGGTCTACTACCGTACCTTTACCTACCGAACCGAAAGTGATACCGTTGATTTCCTTATCCTTTTCAAAAGGGAAACCGGCAAACTCTACACGGATATATTTGAAGATACCGGAGTTATCGTTATCGTCATTGCCTCCATGTTTGGTTCTGGGACCACCTTCTATTTGCTGCTCTTTCTGATTGTTATTTGCCTTTCCGCAGATGATGAGTCCACCCCAGTCACCCGGACGGCGGAGACCTTTTTTCATCATGGAAGTCATTACAATCGGTTCTTGAGCCGTACCTTCGGCAATCAGTTTACCACCACGTTCTACAATTAAAGCGGCTTTTGTACTCTTGTCGCCACGGATTACCGTACCCGGGTCAATGGTAACCGTCACTCCGTCAGTGATGTAACACCAGCCTTTCATAAGATACGTACCTTTGGTGATGTGTACGTTCTGTTTCACTTCCCATTGTTGGGCACCCTCATTATTGCCGAAGAGTACTTCCAGATCTTTAATGTTGGTGTCCTCATTCGGATCGATAAAGTAAGAAGGAGCACTTTCGTTATCGCTACAACTTGTTATGGTGCCAAGTGCCAATATAGATGAGAGGCAAAGGGCTGCAAACATACTCTTTTTCATTGTCATTCTTTGTTTAAGTGATGAATTATAGATTAAAACTAATACTCAGATTAATATTTCTTCCGGGCTGATAAGCGCGGGTGATCTCTTCATGTTCTGACTTCACGTCACCTTTGCGTACCTCCGAGACCTGTTTGAAGTAAACTTTTTCGGCAAGCAGATCGCGTACACCGGCTTTCACTTCCCAACGGCCGAACTTCTTACTTAGAGAAAGGTCTATTGTGTTACGTGGCATCTCATAGGAGTTGGGTAAGTTGTTGGTGTTTTCACTTCCGGCACTTCCTACACTGCGGCCTACTCCGATGATGCGTTTTCCGATACGGTTGTAAAGTACGGCAGCATTCAGTCCCAGCTTCTCATTCTGATAGAAAAGGCCTGTATTGATGAGGTAAGGAGATTGTCCCTGCATGGGGCGGTCAAGCTCAATGCTGTTTTTATCGAATTCTACCTTACTTTTGATCCATGCTCCGTTGAAAGTCCAGCTTAAATCTTTCAGGCCGATAAAGCCGAGGTTCTTACGGATATCAAGTTCGATACCATAGTTGTTGGCTGCTTTGGCATTCTTATAAGAATAGGTGAGGTCTGTTCCTCCGTTTACGGTATAAGTCCACTCTATCGGATTCTGGAAGTTCTTGTAGAAAAGTGCTACTGAGATCACCTCTCCGCCGGAAGGATAATACTCATAACGGAAGTCTATATTCTGAATATACGCAGATTTTAAGTCCGGATTTCCTTCTACCGGACTTGCCAGATCGAAGTCATAATATACGGAGCTGGAAACTTCACGGAATTCGGCACGGTTGACAGACTTTCCGTAAGCCAGACGCAATTGCTGCTTTTCCGTCAGTTCATAGCTGATGTTCAGAGACGGAAACAGGTCATTATTGGTATAGTACTTGCTTTGGGGGCTTTTGGCTGTAGAGCGGGTATTGCTGATCAATTCCATTTGATTGTACTCATAACGTACTCCCGCGTAGATATTAAAAGCTCCCAAAGGCAGATTGGCTCCTATGTATCCGGCTGCCAGGATATTATTTCCACTGTAGTCATTCAGTTTGTTGGGCTCTTCAAAGAGGTGAAGTTTGTCTAAACCATAATTCTCCGGACGTAATACGGTATTTATCATATCCATATAGCGAAAGTCAGCCGGGAGTGTGTTGCTTGCCTGATTCCAGTTATAATAGAAGCGGCGGGTGGTAAACTCACGTGTACGGTATTCGCTGTAAGCACCGGCTTTCAGTGTCGGATTGAATGTACCGAAAGAATATTCGTGTTGATAGTTGATGTTGGCCGAAGCAATGTGTTCGTCCAGCTTGTAGAACTCACGGCTGATATCCGAACCACTGGTTAGCCCTATCCTGTCCTTTTCAAGTTCATCATTCAACAGGATGCGGCGACGGTCGGGCATATTACGGTTGGCGTATGCATATCCGGTACTCCAATCCAGTTTGCCGTTGTCAAAGGTATGTTTCCCGGTGAATTGCCCGTTGTAGGTAGTCCGGCTGGAGTAGTAATATTCCATACTCCGTTCATTATTGCTCTGTGCATCTATACCTTCGCGGGTGGTGTACCGACTTTTGCCAAGCTGGTTGAAGATGTTCTTGAATTCAAAATGATGACGGCTGTCTTTGGGTTGGAAAGTAAGATTTGCCATGGCTCCGAGGCGCACATCGTTATTGTATTGGTTGTCTATGCTTCTGCGTAGATATACTGAGTGGTCATGAGTTACGTCATAAGCTCCGAACAGGGAGTTTTCCATATCCTTGTAAGTTTTATAGCTGTTGCTATAGTTCAGTGTAGCCAATAGACCGTATTTGCGTCCGCTTTCCGTATCCCAGATGTGGCTGTAGGAAGTATTCAGTTTCAAATCGGGCAGGGGCTTTTTGTTTTTTACGGTCCAGTCATTGTTCAATCCGTTATTCATCAGATCCACGGCCTTGCCATCAAAAGTATTCATTATTTTGTCAATGCCTCCTTGTAGTGAACGTAGCCCGTTGTCGAAACCAAGCAGATCGGTTTTGCTTCCCTTGTTATAGTAGAAATCCCTGAAATGGGTATTGTCATTTACTGCCGCACCCACAGAGAGGTTAAAGCTGTTTTCACTTGGCATATCTTTGGTATTGATCAGAATAAAACCTCCTGTGAAGTCCGAGGGATATTCCGGTGCAGGACTTTTCACGATCACCATGTTGTCAAGTTGTGAACTGGGAATGATGTTAAATGAGAAAGCACGTGAATCGGCTTCCGAACTGGGCACGGCCCCTCCGTTTATCCATACATTATTATACCTTTGCGAGAGTCCGCGTACCATAACAAACTTTTCATCGATAATGGATACACCTGGTACCCGCTTGATAACCTCCGAAGCGTCTTTGTCTTGTGTTTTACTGATTTGCTGGGCCGATACTCCGCTTTGTACTACCAGGCTTCGGCGTTGGTCGGTCATCATTGCCACATCGGTATTTCTTTTCATGCGTGCCACAACGGTGACATCACTCAACGTCTGTGCGTCAGCCTCCATCTCAAAGTTAAGTATGAGTGGCGCATGGGTGACCTTTATATCTTTCTGTATAATGTCTTTATATCCTATGTATCTTATTTCGAGCGTATATATACCACTCTTGAGATTGTTGAATTGGTACTTGCCGTCCATGTCGGCAACTGTTCCGAGTGTAGTCCCTGAAAGTTGTATGGTTGCTCCGGTCAGTGGCTCGTTTGTAACCCGGTCTGTGACTGTACCATGAATGTTACCTGCTTGTGCTGCAAAAGTCAGTACGGTGAGTAAAAAGAAGAACGAAATTGCTTTTCCAAATGCTTGTTTCATATTCATTATAGGTGTATTTCTTTTGACGTTGCAAAGGTGCGGAGAAGGGATTACATAGGTAATACACTTGAAATACAATCGGTTTGCACTTCTGTTACAATCAGGTGTCTTTATGGGTTTTTCGATAGGTGAAAATGCTGCATGTAAAAAAACTCTTTTAGTGCCATAATATATAATTAATTAATTACTTTTGCCGAATATAGATAATTGTATTGTATGGCCGTTTCTACTAACTTTCAATGCAACGATTACGAACGTTTGCGTGAGCTTACTTTTTTAGCACAAATAGGCTGGTGGGAGGCCAATTTTGCTACCAGAACTTTTCGTTGTTCTGAGTATATTTGCGATTTACTTAAACTGGAAAACGATGAGATCAGTTTTGATTCGTTTTCTCGTTTGATCCGGCAGGATTATAATGGACGTACCAAGCGTGAATTCATCTCTTTGTCATACATTGATGTATATGATCAGACTTATCCTCTGCTTATTGATGAAAAGGAAATATGGATTCATTCACATCTGGGTTCTAAGAAAAGAAATGAAGCGGGTGAATTAATAGCCTTTGGCTATATTCGTCAGGTGGAAGGAGCAGAAAAAGATATGGCAGCGAGGCTTGCCATACGTACTAATGAACAACTTGCACGGCAAAACTCAATTTCACAATCGCTCTATTATTTTGTTCAGGAGTCGGATGCTACACCCGGTATCAATAGTATATTGAATGATATACTTCAGTTTTTTCAGGGAGGGCGCGTTTATATCTTTGAGTATGACGAGGAGTGTAAACATCATAGTTGTATTTTTGAGGTCTTGGCAGATGGAGTGAAGCCGGAAATTGATATTTTACAGAATATCCCGGCTCAGGAACTTCCATGGTGGACGGAGAGAATTCTTTCCGGGCAGCCAATTATCCTTAATTCTGTTGAAGACCTGAAGGAAAAAGCTCCGGCTGAATATGATATTCTTAGTAAGCAGAATATTAAATCGCTGTTGGTTGTCCCTCTCAAATCTGGGGAAAAAGTACGTGGGTATCTGGGAGTGGATTTAGTGAAACGTACTCATATGTGGAGCAATGACGACTGTCAGTGGCTCTCTTCATTAGCCAATATTATCAGTATTTGTACCGAACTGCGTTATGCCCGTGATGAGGCTAAACACGAGCAGGCTTTCATGCACAATTTGTTTCACTATATGCCTATCGGATATATTCATATAAGTATTGTACGTGATGCTGAGGGTAAGCCGATAGATTATCTGGTCACTGATACGAATCAGATGTGTACTGATCTGATGGGGATTCCAAGTACTGATTATATTGGGAAATATGCCAGTGAACTGCATGTTAACTATCAGCAGAAGCTGAATTATATTGCTGATATTATAGATGGGAGTGGTTATAAAGAATTAGAAGTATCTTTTCCTGTATCCGGTAAAAATAGCCGTTGTATTGTTTATTCTCCTGAAAAAGATGAGATAGTGGCACTCTTTGTTGATATAACAGAGACTGAACAGGCACACAAGGCACTGGACCGTAGTGAAAAGCTCTTGAGTATAGTCTTTGCTAATATTCCTGTTGGTATAGAAATCTATGATCAGAATGGTTTCATGATCGATATTAATAATAAAGACATGGAAATATTCGGGGTTCGTGACAAAGCAGATGTATTGGGTGTTAACGTATTTGATAACCCGAATATATCGGAGGAAATCAGAGAACGGATGCGCAATGAAGAAAAGCTGGATTTTCGTATGAATTATACGTTTACCAGTATACGAGAATATTATGAATCTGAAAGAAAAGGATATATAGCTCTCTATACCAAGGTGAGTAAGTTCTTTGGCAAGGATGGTAAGTTTCTCGGGTATATATTTTTGAATATGGATAACACCGAGCAATTGGATGCTATCAAAAAGATACAGGATTTTGAAAACTTCTTCCTTTTGATTTCTGATTATGCTAAAGTAGGCTATGCGAAGCTCAATCTTCTTGATAAGCAAGGATATGCTATAAAGCAGTGGTTTAAGAACATGGGTGAGGAAGAGGATGCTCCGTTGGCAGATATTGTAGGTGTGTATAGTAAAATACATCCCGACGATCGTGAACAGATTCTTAATTTCTATCAGGAGGTAATAGAAGGACGTAGTAAAAGTTTTCGTAGTGAAGTCCGTGTACACAAGACAGCAGAGGAAATGCAGGATTCCAAAGTTCCGGATTTCTCCGAATGGAATTGGGTGCGGATGAATATTATGATGTCTCATTATGCTCCTGAAGAAGGACTGATAGAGATAATAGGTATCAATTATGATATCACGGAAATGAAGGAGATCGAAGTCAAGTTGATTGATGCCAAAGAAAAGGCAGAAGAAGCCGACCATCTGAAAAGTGCTTTCCTGGCTAATATGAGTCATGAAATACGTACTCCGCTGAATGCGATTGTAGGTTTCTCCGGATTATTGGTAGAGACCGAGGATGTGGAAGAACGCAAACAGTACATCGGTATTGTTGAAGAGAATAATGAGCTATTGTTACAGTTGATTTCGGATATCCTTGATTTGTCGAAAATAGAAGCTGGTACTTTTGAATTTACTATCACGGAGGTGAATGTAAATTTGTTATGTGAGGACATTGTACGTAGTATGCAGGGAAAGACCACAGAAACAGTAAAGCTGGTATTTGATAAACATTTGCCGGAATGTTATATTATGAGTGATCGTAACCGTCTGCACCAGGTTATCTCTAACTTTGTGAATAATGCAGCTAAGTTTACTTCGGAAGGAACTATAAAAGTAGGATATGAACAACTGGAAGATAGTAGAATTCGTTTTTATGTGTCCGATACGGGTATTGGAATTAAGGAAGAATACCGGGTGCAGATTTTTGATCGTTTCGTGAAGCTGAATTCATTTATTCATGGTACCGGTTTGGGGCTTTCTATTTGCCGGAGTATTATAGATCAGTTGCATGGTGAGATCGGAGTGGAATCTGAACCGGGTAAAGGCTCCTGTTTCTGGTTTATATTGCCGATAGTGTAAGGACAGCTTGAAGCTATCGGCACTTATCCCGAAGTGATGGTTGCACTTACACGGAATAACAGTTACATTAAAAAACGCAGATTACACAGATTATCGCAAATTGAATTTAAGTTTTGCAATAATCTGTGTAATCTGCGTTTAGAAGTTACATGTTGATAACTTTCTCACGCTTCTGATATTCTGCTTTGAAAGATGATCATCCGGTCTTTACAGTCCGAATGCGAACTTATCTATTGTCTGGTAAACTACACTTGCAATACCTAAGCCTAAAATACCCAATACACAAAGTGCCAAACCTATTCTTGTACAGTTGTCACTTCGGAATGCCGGTGCCGGATTGTCTGAAGGAGTAATGTACATGGCTTTCACTATCAACAGGTAGTAATATAGTGAAATAACAGTGTTGATCAGCGCTATGAACACCAACAGATGGAAACCTGCCTGGAATGCCGACATGAAGATGAAGAACTTAGAGAAGAATCCCGCAAACGGTGGAATACCTGCCAGTGAGAATAGAGACAAGGTCATAATGAATGCCAGTTTCGGGTTTGTTTTATAAAGTCCTGCATAGTCTTCGAGCGTGAATCTTTGGCTGCGGAGTGCTACAATAGTAATCACTGCGAATACGCCTAAATTGGCTACTGCATAAACCAATACGTAGTATACCAGTGAAGACATTCCGGAAGCTGTACCGCCAATCACACCCAGCATAATATATCCTGCCTGAGAGATACTGGAAAATGCCATCAGGCGTTTCAGGTTCTGCTGTCGGATCGCAAACAGGTTAGCTATTGTAATAGAAACAATTGTGATCCAGTAAAGAACCTCCTGCCAGTCTGCTATCATCGGGGCAAATACTTTAATCAATACTGTGAGAAGTACGAAAGCTGCCGAACCTTTTGAGATGACACTTAGGTAGGCTGTTACCACACTCGGTGCACCTTCGTATACGTCTGCTGTCCAAAGATGGAAAGGAACCAGAGAGAGTTTGAATCCCATACCGGAGAAGAAAAATACAAATGCCATTACCTGCAACATATTACCATCAATGTGTGCAGGCAGGTCGTTGAAGTAAAGAGTACCGCAAGTGCCATAAATCATCGATAAGCCAAACAGCAATAAAGCGCTGGAAAATAAGGCTGTCAAAATGTATTTGGCACCAGCCTCGGCAGAATGGTGACGGTATTTGTCGAAAGCAACCAGTGCTGCCATCGGAATACTGGCTGTTTCCAGACCGATGAAGAACATCAGGAAGTGTCCGGCAGATATCATGAGATACATACCTAATAAAGTGGACAGTGTCATGATATAAAATTCACCGCGTTTGATTGCTGTATCTTCCAGCTTCAGCCATTCGGCAGCCATAAAGAATACGATAATCGTGCCGATGTTGAGCACTGCTTTGATAATGGTTTGCATCGGCGTATATTGATACATTCCGCCAAAAGCTTCCGCATTACCGGCTGCAGGTACCAGGTTGATAACCGTATGAATGATCAGCAACGCGATAGGAAGCAGAGTTGCAAAACGTGCATGTCCGGGAGTATTTCGCTTTTCCGGATCCATAAACAAGTCGGCCAGGAATATAATGAGGATAACTGCTATCAGTGATAACTCCTCTTTCATATATAGAAATTGTGAATAGTCCATTTCTATCAAATCTAAATTAATAATTAAAAATTAAAGAGAGATCACGGAATTAAGTTGGATACTACAGGCAGAACACTACCACTGATCATATCACTTATCCAGAACGGGGCCAACCCCAGACCTGCTACACTAATGATGAGGCAGATCACGGCGAAGCGTTCATCCCAGGTAGCATCTGTCAACGCCAGATGATGTTTGTTGGTACAGGTTCCGTAGAGTATTTTACCTACGAGACGCAGGATATATACGGCCGTGATAACAATACTTGTACAAGCGATGATGGTCATTGTGCGGTAGAATACACCGGTATTCTGGAAAGAGCCGACAAAGATAGTCATCTCAGCAACGAAACCGCTTAGCCCCGGGAGTCCTAAATTGGCAAGACCGGCAATAACATAACATACCGAAAGAAATGGCATCACTTTCATTAATCCGCTCAATTCGCGGACGTCACGGGTGTGAGTACGTCCGTAAATCATACCGATAAGAGCAAAGAACAGGGCTGTCATCAATCCGTGTGAAAGCATTTGGAGTACAGCACCTGTACAGGCTGTCTGATTCATCATCAGGATAGCGAAAAGTACCAAACCGCAGTGGCTTACGGAAGAGTAGGCATTGATGTATTTCAGGTCTGTCTGAACGCAAGCCGAGAAGGCACCATACACAACGGAGATACCCGTCAGAATCAGGAATATCCAGCTTAGTTCGTTGGCTGCTTCCGGCATCAGATACATGGCAATACGGAAACAACCGTACCCTCCTAACTTCATCAATACTCCGGCGTGGAGCATAGATACAGCTGTCGGTGCGGAAGCATGACCGTCGGGGCTCCATGTATGGAACGGGAAAAGGGCGCCTAATACACCAAATCCGAGGAATGTAAGTGGGAACCAGATACATTGTTGGGAGAAGGGGATATTGTGTAACTGTGCTATCTCAAGGATATTCATTGTTGTTCCACCTGATCCGAAGAAGATACCTAATATGCCTATCAACAGAAAGGCAGAACCGCCCATCAGCATCAGTGTCAGCTTCATGGCTGCATATTCTTTGCGGCCCGATCCCCATACACCAATAAGCAGATACATCGGAATAAGTGCTATTTCATAGAACATGAACATGGTGAACAGGTCTATTGAGATAAAGAACCCGAATACCCCCATAGACAACAAGGTGAACCATAGAAAATACTCTTTGGTGAGTGGTTGCAAACGCCAGGAAGCGAATGTACCGGTAAATACGATGACAGCCGAAAGTAGTAACATAGCTACAGAGATACCATCGACACCCACGGAATAAGCTATGTGAAGGGGCGCATACCAGACTGTGTCGGCCCGGAAAAGCATCTCGGAGGTATCTCCACCGGCGCGTGCCTGCAAATACCCTACTGTTAACGCAATGGCCGAAATCAATAGTGCCGAAGAGCCGACTACCATTACCGTGCGTATCTGCGCGATGCTACGGCTGAGCCAGAGAGCAAACAGCATCAGAAGGGGAATTAGTACGAAAATTGATAAGAAATTCATCTTTATATTTACAATTTAACGATTTACGATTTACGATTGAAATTACTCTCAGAGAATAAGCAACAGGATAAGTGCCAACGCTCCACAAAGGAATACGTAAGCATACTGTTGTACCTGACCACTTTGTAAGCCACGGATCGAATCACTTGCTGCATTGGCAGCCCAGGCGATGAAATTGAATGTACCATCTATCACATGACGGTCAAACCAGGCAATGGGTTTGCTGATGCAACGGAAAATAATCCGGTGAGTGACGAACTGGTACACATCATCAATGTAGAAGCGATGATAAGCAGCTGTCCACAGACCGGAGAAGCGGTGTTGTAAACTGTCGGCAAGCGGCTGGCTCTTGCCTTTGTACATAAATGTGGCAAGTGCGATAGACAAAAGGGCAACAATAATACTTGTTCCTGCCACCGTCCAATCCAGATGGATGGTATAGGATTCCCCGTTGGACGAGATAAAATGTCCGAAAGGAATGAATCCTGCTCCACAGGTGACAAGTGCCAGGAATATCAAAGGGATAGTCATAGCCAACGGACTCTCATGAGGAGTGTGTGCTGCATGGAGTTCTTTATTTTCGCTGCCCCAGAAAATACCGTAATAAAGACGGAACATGTAAAACGCTGTCATTGCCGCAATTACAGTCATAATCCAACCCATAACCGGGCTGAAAGCGAAGCAGGCTGCCAGAATTTCATCTTTAGAGAAGAAACCGGAGAAAGGAGGGATACCAGCAATGGCCAGACATGCAATCAGGAATGTGATATGCGTCACAGGCATATATTTGCGCAATCCGCCCATAGCCGACATTTCGTTGGAGTGTACCGCATGGATAATGCTACCTGCACCGAGGAACAACAATGCTTTAAACATAGCATGTGTGAACAGGTGGAACATGGAAGCCATGTAACCTAATCCTCCGTGATGCGGATCGGCAGAAGTACAAACTCCGAGGGCAACAATCATAAATCCTATCTGTGAAATAGTAGAAAAAGCAAGTACGCGTTTGATATCGCTCTGCACACAAGCTACGCTCGCTGCATAGAATGCAGTGAATGCACCCACGTAAGCTATCCAGTGCAATACATCCGGTGCATAGGCAATGAATAACGGGAACATACGTGCCACCAGGTATACTCCGGCTACCACCATGGTTGCTGCGTGAATCAGGGCGGATACAGGTGTCGGACCTTCCATCGCATCCGGCAACCAGATATGTAACGGGAACATGGCACTCTTACCGGCACCACCCACAAACATCAGTCCTAATGCCAAAGGTAACATGGAAGCTCCTCCGCTGATCAGTGAAACCGTGTCGGGAGTGAAACCGAATGTACCTCCGTAATATCCGTAGATAAGGATACCAATCAGGAAGCCCAGATCGGCAAATCGGGTAACGATAAATGCTTTCTTACTTGCTGCAATAGCTGACGGTTTGGTATAATAGAAACCAATAAGCAGATAAGATGAAACACCTACCAGTTCCCAAAACAGATACATCTGGAAAATGTTGGTGGCTACTACCAGTCCCAGCATTGACATGGTAAACAGGCTCAGAAAGGCATAATAACGCTGGAATCCTTTTTCTCCTTTCATGTAGCCGAAGGAGTAGATGTGTACCATCAGTGATACAGTAGAGATGACGATGAGCATCATTACTGAAATAGGATCGAGCAAAATTCCCAGGTTGAATGTCAGTGTTTCTGTGAAAGGAAGCCAGTCAACGTTATAAGGTATCCATGTAGCAAACGTACCATCTTCCAGGCGTGGAGCCGAGAAGTATTGCACTGCAGTGACGTATGACAGCACAGCTACCACTCCCAGCACAGTAGTGCCAATGATACCCGCTGTACGATGTGTCATCCATTTACCTCCGATTCCCAATAACAGGAAAGAGAGGAAAGGCAGGAGAAGTATTAATATTGTATATTCCATTTGATTAAATTAAAAATTGAAGATTAAAAATTAAAAATTCTCCCTCTCACCATTTCATATCATCCAGTTTCTTCACCTGGATACTTCGGATATTACGGTAGATATTGATCATGATCGCGATAGCGACTGCTGTTTCTGCGGCTGAGATAGCAATAGAGAACAGTGCGAAGAAATATCCTTCCAGACCATCCGGGAAAAGGAAACGGTTGAATACAGCGAAGTTGATATCTGTTGCATTCAGCATTAATTCTACGGATATCAGTATAGCCAACGTGTTGCGGCGTGTAAAGAATCCGTAAATTCCTGCAAACATCATGATGGTTGAAACCACCAGATAATATTCCATGTGTATCATCATATCTATTTACGATTTTACGATTTACTATTTACGATTGAGATTACTTTGATTTACGATTTATTATTTACGATTGAAGCTACCTTCGATTTACGAGGCTATGAAGAGCTTACTTCAATTTTCTAATCGTCCAATCGTCAATCTTTTTATCTTTTACGTGCAATTAACAATCCACCCACGATGCAGGCCAATAATAGGATACTGACTGCTTCGAACGGCAGAATATATCCATACTTGTCTCCTGACAGCAATGCATGTCCAATTGTCTTGATTGTTATCTCTACAGGTTCAGGATTGCCTACAGATACAAAGCGGTGGCTAAGTGTAATAAACAGCACAATGATTGCTCCTGCTACTGTTGTCCCCAGTCCGGCTATGAGTTTACTTCGTTTCAGCTTTTCGGCACGGTCGCCTTCTCCACTGGTTAGCAGGATGGAGAATACATAGAGTACCACAATACCGCCGGCATAAACCATTATCTGCACCGAAGCCAGGAATGTGTATCCCAGCAGAAAATAGATACCTGCCGTACCAAATAGTACGAAGAGCAGGTAAGTGGCCGAACGCACGATGCGTTGTGTTGTCACCGTCATGATACACATCACTGAGATGAACACGGCCAGAAAGTAGAATACTACTGTTTCAAGTGTAAATTCCATGAATTTAGTGTTTAGTGTTCAGTGATAAGTGATTAATAAGGAAGTGAGAAGATACCGCAACTTGCTAATCACTAATTACTAAACGTTAATCGTTATTTACTTATTACTTTACTGCCTTCGTGATTTAGCTGTAGGACGAGCTTTGAACGATCAAATACGGCATGTTCAAAGTTCTGGTCGAACGTAATAGCATCATGTGGACAAGCGTTTACACAAAGCTGGCAAAACATGCATGCACCGAGGTCGTATTCGTATTTGGCAAGTATTTTTTTCTTTTTGCCCTCTGCTGTTTCGATTGTTTCGGTAGTGATGCTTATCGTATCGTTAGGGCAGGCATTCTGACACAATCCGCAGGCTATACAATGATGCTCATTGTTTTCGTTATGTGGCATATTCAGTGTGCCACGAAAACGGTCGAACATCTTCAGCTCCTTCCGGTTTTCCGGATATTGCTCTGTAATCTTCTTGCGGAAGTACACCTTCATAGTGGTCTTCATACCGGTCAGCAGCGTGCCGATACCATTAAACAGACCTCCTAAATATGTATATTCTTCTTTTTTCATTCTTCTTTGTAGTTTTATTAATTATCACGTGCCGTAATCACCGCTTGGCGCATCTCCCCGTGCGGGAAGCACTAGAAGTGGAGGCCAAAGACTACGATTAATACCATTAGTAGCAGGTTCAATAATGAGATAGGTACCAGGTATTTCCATTCCAATGCCAGAATCTGGTCGATACGCAGACGCGGGAAAGTCCATTTCACCCACATCAGTAGGAATACTACAAAGAATGCCTTTGCGAAAAACCAGATAAATCCCGGTATATAATCCATTACTGCATTAAATCCGTCCAGTCCGGAGATGTGCAATGGCATCCATCCTCCGAGAAAGATAGTAGCAGCTACAGCCGATACGATAAAGAGATTCAGGTATTCTGCCAGGTAGAAGAATCCGAAATGCATACCCGAATATTCTGTATGATAACCAGCAGTCAATTCACTTTCTGCTTCAGGAAGGTCAAATGGACCACGGTTACACTCGGCATTACCGGCAATCAGATAGATGATAAATGCAATTACTGCCGGAATGTGTCCTTTGAAAATGAACCAGCCATTGGCCTGGCTTTCTACTATTTCAGAGAATTGCATTGTACCCATCAGCACTACCATTGTTAGGATGCTCAATCCTACGGAGAGTTCGTAACTGATGATTTGCGCACCACTACGCATTGCTCCGATAAGAGAGAATTTATTGTTGGAACCCCATCCGGCAAGCAGGATACCTACCACGCCTACACTTGAGGCTGCCAACAGGAAGAATACACCCACATTAAAGTTGAGTACCTCCATTCCTTTATTGATAGGTAAACATGCAAAGGTGAGGAAAGAGGCGATAATCACCATGAACGGAGCCAGGTTATAGAGAAACTGGTCTGCTCCTTTCGGATTGAAAATTTCTTTGGTGAGCATTTTCAGCACGTCGCATATTACCTGTATAGAACCCCAGGGGCCCACACGCATCGGACCAAGACGGCATTGGAAGAATCCGCACACCTTACGTTCCATATATATAAGTACAATGGCCAATACTGCATACATCAGTATGATGCATACTCCTATTGCCACACATTCGATGAATACAGCCCACCCTTCCGACATGACAGAAGTCAGCATTTGGTGTATCCAGTTTGTTACAATACTAAAGTCAAACATATCTATATTTACGATTTATTTCCTACGGTCATGACCATTATCTAATCTTTAACACATAGGAACGTTGACGATTTACGATTTAAAACACTCTGTATTACGATTTTCTTATTTACGGTTTACTCTTTTTACTCTTTCCGCTTCGCGCAGCCAAAATCGTAAATCGTAAATCGTCCAATCGTAAATCCCTTTATCTGTCAATATCCGGTACCACATAATCCAATGTTCCTCCGATAGCAATCAGGTCGGCTATCTTTGCTCCACGGCAGATGGTATCGACTACACTTACCAATGGCAATCCTGTTGAGCGATAGTGCAGGCGGTAAGGAGTTTTGTCTCCCCGGCTTTCAAGATAAACACCGAATTCACCGCGGCTCCCCTCTACGGCAGCGTAGTATGAACCTTCGGGGACACGGATGATTGGCTTCATCTTCTCCTGGAAAGGACCTTCGGGGATGTTGTCAATCAATTGCTCTATGATGTTAAGACTTTCCATAATCTCATCCATACGTACCATGTAGCGGGCAAAAGAATCGCCTTCCGTATAGACAATTTCTTTGAAATCTACTTTGTCATATACTCCGTAAGGGATACGTTTACGAACATCACAAGCCCATCCGCTGGCACGTCCCGTACCACCGGTAGCCCCAAATGAAATTGCATCTTCACGACTCAGTACACCTACACCTTTCAAGCGGCTTTGAGCGATTATATTGCCTGTAAAGACGTCATGGTATTCGTGAATGATCCCTCTCATATAAGGAATGAATTCTTTTACCCGTTTTACGAAATTCGGATGCAGGTCTGCCTGTACGCCACCAATGGTGTTGTAGTTCATAATTAGTCGGCCGCCACAAGTTTCCTCAAAAATATCCAGTATCTTTTCTCTGTCGCGGAAACCGTAGAAGAAAGCAGTCAGTGCTCCCAGGTCCATACATAGGCAGGCGTAAAACAACAAGTGGGAGTCGATGCGTTGCAATTCATCCATGATGGTGCGGATGTATTTCACACGATCACTTACTTCGATTCCCATTGCCTTCTCAATACACATACACAGGGCATGTCGGTTCTGATGTGCTCCTAAATAGTCGAGACGATCCGTTAGCGCCAGAGTCTGCGGATAGGTGAGGCTTTCGTTCATCTTTTCGATACCCCGGTGGATGTAGCCACAGTTGGCATCTATCTTGTGGATAATTTCACCTTCCAGTGATACGCGAAAACGGAGTACACCATGTGTTGCCGGGTGTTGAGGGCCGATGTTTACTACATACTCTTCGTCTCCAAAGAGAATGGTTTCTTTGTTTTTGATCGTTCCGTCCGGATTTAGTTCTATTTCTGTTGTAGTATCAATGGTGTCCTCGTTTGTCATGCAGAGCGGATTGTCCTTTTCCGGATCATTATCCTTACGTAACGGATAGCCTATCCAGTCATTGCGCAGGAAAAGACGTCTCATGTCAGGATGGCCTGAAAAGACAATACCAAAGAAATCGTACACCTCACGTTCATTCATCTCTGCTGCTTTCCAAAGATCACATACAGAAGGTATTTCCGGATTTTCCCGGTTGAGGGTAGAAGTCTTTATAGTGATGCGTTCTCCGGTTGTTGTCGATTCCAGGTGGTAGACCACTCCCAATCCACGGATTGCGTCCGGTGCATCACCTTCAGTAGGCTCTCCCCAGTCCATACCGGTGAGGCTTTCGAGGAAATCCATTTTCCGTTCGTTTCGCAAGCGTGTCATTTCTTTACGCAACGCTGCGGGTTTAATATATTTAATTTCTTGCATACTATATTAGTGATTAGTGATAAGTGATTAATGATAAGTGAGTAGTGATTAGTGAATGAATATACGCCGCATGGTACTAATCACTAATCATTAACCACTACTCACTGTTTCTCTTTTCCTTTCTATTTGTTCCGCCGAAGAATTTTTCAATCTTCACCTTGCGTTGCAACTGCATCATACCATAATAAAAAGCTTCAGGGCGGGGCGGACATCCGGGAATATACACATCTACCGGTAAGATTTTGTCAACTCCGTTTAGCACATGATAAGACTTCTTAAATGGTCCGCCGCTAACGGCACATCCACCTACGGCAATCACATATTTCGGATCTGCCATCTGATCGTACAGGCGTTTCAGTACCGGTGCCATTTTGTTTGTGATAGTACCACATACCATGATCATATCTGCCTGACGCGGACTGGCACGGGCTACTTCAAACCCGAAACGGGCCATGTCATAACGCGCGGCACCCAGTGCCATGAATTCGATACCGCAACAACTGGTTGCGAAAGTAAGCGGCCACAGCGAGTTGCTGCGTCCCCAGTTGATGAGGTCGTCCAACACTCCCACGAAGACGTTTGCGCCGCCTGCGTTGAGTTCCTGAACCAGCTTCTCCAACGATTCGTTGTCGATAAATTCCTCATACGGGATAGATTTTATTTTTGGTTTTTTGGTTATTTCCATTCCAAAGCTCCTTTCCGCCAGGCATAAGCAAGTCCCAGCACTAATATTACTATAAAGAAGACAACGCTTACAAGCGCTTGTACGCCCATGTCGCGTACTACTACAGCCCATGGAAAGAGAAATACTGTTTCTACGTCGAACATCAGAAACAGGATCGCAAACAGGTAGTAACCTACACGGAATTGCATCCATGATTTCCCACGCGTAGGAATACCACATTCATAAGCTTCGAACTTTTGTGCATTATATGATCGTGGAGATATGGCTCTTGACAGAGCTATAACCACGCCGACAAATGCAATTGCCGTTAGCAAAACAACAACTAACAATGTAAAATTCATAATCCAAGTATATATTTAGATTGAGAAACGTTTTTCTGAAACTAAACGGAAGGTGAAATTCACCGTAAATTACGCAGACTGACACAGATAAGTGAAATAGAATATATTGCACAATAACATTGCATACCTGTGTAATCCGGAGGTAAAACTAAATTAAGATTTTCCTCTGCCCGTATATGTAGAACACTATCGGGTCTGCAGGATTGTGCGTATATTGATGCGATGAATAGATACAATCGGGAGGGATAAGGCCTTTGTATTCACACTGGCGTGCGGTCAGCCTGATAAAATTTTTATCGGTGGGCACGTGTGAAAGGTCACTATAACCCATTTCGCAGGAAAGTACAGAATAGAAATGATAAATTTTTTCAATAGCATTTCGCACGGGGCGCGCCTGTGAAACGGAACATTCTTCGTAGCTGTGAATATCAGGTATAACAATCTCCTTTGTTACATCCATCATAGCTGAATGGAGTAACAAAGCAAATATTAAAAATATACCATATTTTAAGCTTTGTTTCATGTTTCTTCTTTAAACGGCTGCAAATATAGGATTTAAATTCATTCTTTTTGCAATCTCTGCATGACAAAAAAGGTTTTTTTAACTCACGACAAATTTCTATGGCACACGGATAAGATGGATAAACGGTTGATAACAGATAAGATCTTCTTTCTCTTTGATAACCAATAATAAAAAGCTCTGTTGTTATCCGTTTTATTGGTGTACCATGAGAACATAGCGCGACGTTGGTTCACTAATATGAACTGGGGTTAATTCTTTTTCCAAAAATCCGAACTAAACAATAATAATACAGTGAACAGTTCGAGTCGTCCAAGTAACATAAAGAATGACATTAACCATTTTCCCATGTCGGGCAGTTCATTCCATGAATAAGCTGGGCCACACAGACCGAGTCCCGGCCCCATGTTTCCCAGACTCGATATAGTACATCCCAATGACTCTAATAAACCTACTCCCATGCCCATCATTGCCAGAGTGCCGACAATAATCAGCACTGCATACAAGAAAGAAAATGCCAGTACCGTAGAGCGTATGGAAGGTGATATCACCTGTTTGTTTACACGCACCGGAAGCACTGCATTGGGATGTGTAATATGTTTGAATTCATTTCTGGATATCTTAGCCAATATCAATAAACGGATGCATTTCATTCCTCCTGTAGTACTTCCTGCGCAAGCTCCTATAATCATAATAACGGTTAGTGTACCCCACAACACAGAAGGCCATGTCATATAGTCTGCTGTTGCAAAGCCGGTAGAAGTGTGCAGGGAGGCTACCTGAAAAAGCGACTTACGAAAAGCCTCTTCAACTCCCATTGAACTATTATAGTAAAGTACTATTGCGATGAAAGCGGTAAAGCCTATGACTGACCAGAGATACCATTTTAACTCGGCATCATGAATAAATTTCCTGAATTTACCGTTGACAAACAATAATAATAAGGTGAAATTTATACCCGATACAAACATGAATATAGAGATTACATATTCTATATAAGGAGAATGATAAAATTCAATGCTGGCCTGTTTGGTAGAGAAACCGCCTGTTCCCGTAGTAGCAAATGCATGGCAAATACTATCGAACACATCCATACCTCCCAGCATCAGTAAAATGATAAGTGCCCCTGTCAGTCCGGCATAAATACTCCAGATCCATTTGGCTGTGATACCAATACGCGGATGCACCTTATCGTGTGTGGGGCCACTGGCTTCGGCTGCAAATACCTGAATACCACCTACTCCGAAAATGGGAAGTACGGCGATTGTAAAAAATACGATTCCCAATCCTCCGATCCACTGCGTCATGCTGCGCCAGAAAAGAAGTCCGTGTGGCAGTCGCTCGATGTCATCCAGTATGGTTGCTCCTGTGCTGCTGAAACCGGACATTGTTTCAAAGAAAGCATTTGTGACAGAGGGTATATAGCTACTCAGATAAAATGGCAACATGCCGAAAAGTGAGAAAGCTACCCAGGCTACACTGACGATGACATATCCGTCACGACGTCCCAAGCGTTTTTCTGCTCCCCGTCCGATAAGAAGTAACAGAAATCCTACACATGCCGTAATACCCGCCGATTGCAGGAAGCTTGGCAGGTCGTCTCCCCGATAGAGCAATGACACTCCTCCGCAACACAACAACATAGCTGTCTCTATTAATAACAGAAACCCTATGATGCGATATATCATTTTTGAATTAATCACGTTGTTTAATTGAAAGTTGAAAATTGAAAGTTGAAAATTGAAGATGGCTGTGCAGTGTGTTTGCTTTGTGCTTTCTTAATTTTTTAGGTCCTCTTTTCTTATTGATCATTACTCCTACGCTACATAGCCATTTTCAATTTTCAACTTTCAATTTTCCATTAATTAAAGTATTTCTCGATTTTCTTTATCATCATACTCAAGCAGAACACCACTACGTGATCTCCTGCATTTACTTGTGTGTCACCGGTCACTAATATACCTTCTCCGTTACGGATCATACCTCCAATGGTGGTTCCTTTGGGCAATCCTAAATCCTTGATGAGATGTTTGGTTACTTTAGAACCAGCTTTAACTGTAAATTCAGCTACATCTGCGTTGGCAAATGTAAGGCATTTTACATTACTGACATCTGCGTCCAGCATCATTTGATAGATATGGCTGGCGGCAATCATCTTTTTATTGATGACTGTACCGATATCCAAGCTCTCTGCCATACCGATATAGTCGATATTCTCTACCTCTGCTACTGTTTTGTCAACACCCATACGTTTGGCTGCCAGGCAAGCTAGAATATTCGTTTCCGAATTTCCGGTCAACGCTACGAAAGCCTCTGTGTTTTTTAATCCTTCTTCGATAAGTAGATCCATGTCGCGTCCGTCTCCGTTGATAATCATGGTACGGTCGTCCAGTAATTCTGTGAGTCGGTTGCAACGGCTGATATCATTATCTACGATTTTCACTTGCATGTAATCCGGCACATATTGGGCTGTACGTACGGCAATACGGCTTCCACCCATAATCATTACATTACGCACATCGGCGTAATCTTCCTTACCCGCTATCTTACGTATGTAGGGAATGTATTTACGGGTGGTAGTGAAATAGACGATGTCATTCAGTTTAATAACATCATCTCCCCGGGGGATGATTGTATCCGTACCTCGCTTGATGGCTACCACGTGATAAGGAATAGTGGGGCCACCTAACTGGTGAAGCGGTATATTCAGAATTTCGGCTTTTTCACGCATTTTGGCACCGATCAAGATAAGCGCTCCGCCACAGAACTCCCACCACTGGCGTACCCAGCTCATTCTCATAGATGATACTATTTCTTTGGCTGCCAGCATTTCGGGGTAAATCAATGAGTCTACGCCTAATTTCTTGAAAAACTCTTTGTTTTTGGGCAACAAGTATTCGTAGTTATCAATGCGGGCTACTGTTTTCTGTGCTCCCAGATTATGAGCCAGCATACAGGCTGTCATGTTCCGGCTCTCGTCCGGGGTGACTGCTACAAACAGATCGGCTTCCTTTACTCCTACCTCTTTCAGTCCGGAGATGGAAGAAGGGGAGGCGGTGACAGTCATGAGGTCAAAGTTATTACTCAACGCGCTGAGTTTCTCTTCGTCGTCGTCCATCAATATGATATCCTGCTTCTCGCGGGATAATAATTTGGCGAGGTGTGTGCCTACATTACCGGCACCGGCTATGATTATTTTCATTTCTGCTTATTGCTGTTCTTTTTTTGTTTTAAGTATTAAACAAGTCTTGAAACACAGATTAGCATAGATTAACGTAAAGGATATCTTTCCTCAAATATAACGTAGCCTTACCGTCTGCGAAAATTTGCGTTAATCTGCGTTTTAATTTATTTCCAGCACTTACTTTATATTCCATCATGGCACGTACTTTTTTCTCTTCAAACAGCTTGATAGCTTCTTTCTTTGTCATCTTTCTCCCACTTTTTCATTTTTTCTACTTCTCCCTTCTCTAACTCCTTCACTATTCCTTCTTCATCCAATCCGCAGAGTGCATACAACTGTGCAACTGTTCCATGTTCTACGAAATGATCTTGTATACCTATGCGTCGTATTTCGGGAGTGTATTCGTGATCTGCCATAAACTCCAACACCGCACTGCCCATACCTCCGGCTCTGATTCCGTCTTCTATGGTCACGATGTGTCTGAATTGTTTCCCTATTTCATGAAGTAGCTCTTCATCCAGTGGTTTAAGAAAACGCAGGTCATAATGGGCAATACTTCTTCCGGGCTGTTCTTTCTCCACCCGCGCTATGGCTTTGGCGGCTGTATTACCTATGGGACCAATGGTGATGACAGCCAAGTCGTTTCCTTCTTTCAGTTTTCTTCCACGTCCTACAGGAATTTCCTCCAACGGACATTTCCAGTCTACCAATACTCCTCGTCCGCGTGGATATCGTATCACGAATGGTCCTTTATCCGGCAGTTGGGCGGTATACATCAGTCTGCGTAATTCGTGTTCGTTCATGGGCGATGCTACGGTGAGGTTGGGTATCGGACGCATATACGCTAAGTCGAACATGCCGTGATGCGTTGGGCCGTCTTCGCCCACCAGACCGGCGCGGTCGAGGCACAACACCACCGGCAGTTTCTGAATAGCTACATCATGAATTACATTGTCATAAGCCCGTTGCATAAAAGAGGAGTAAATATTGCAGAAAGGCAGCATACCGTCCTTTGCCATTCCTCCGGAGAAAGTCACGGCATGTCCTTCGGCTATACCGACATCGAATGCACGATCCGGCATCTGTTCCATCATATAGTTCATGGAACATCCTGTAGGCATGGCAGGAGTGACTCCTACAATGCGCGGGTTTTGCTGTGCCAACTCAATTAGGGTATGTCCGAAGACGTCCTGGAAGAGTGGTGGTAATCCGTTTGTGTCGGCAACCAGACGTTTTCCTGTTTTAGGATCAAACTTGCCGGGTGCATGCCAAATACCCGGGTGCTTTTCTGCCGGTTCGAATCCTTTCCCTTTCAGGGTGTGCAGGTGGAGCACTTTAGGCCCTTGCATATCTTTGATATCCCGTAGGATACGGGCGATATTTTTTACATCATGTCCGTCCACCGGCCCGAAATAGCGGATGTTCATTCCTTCAAAAATATTCTGTTGCTGGGCAACAAGTGATTTCAGGCTGTTCCCCAGGCGGATGAGTGCTTTCCGGCGATCTTCGTTCAGCAGTCCTATTTTGAAAAGCAGGCGTGAGATTTTGAACCGTAATTGATTGTAGCGGTTGGAGGTGGTCAGGTTGAACAGGTATTGTTTCATTCCACCTACGCTACGGTCAATAGCCATGTCGTTATCATTCAGTATGATAAGCAGGTTGTTTGGGGTAGCCGATGCATTGTTGAGCCCTTCAAAAGCCAGTCCGCCACTCATTGAACCATCGCCGATAACAGCTACTACGTGGCGGCCCAGTTCTCCTTTTTTCATGGCTGCCACTGCCATACCCAACGCAGCCGAAATGGAATTTGAGGCATGCCCACAAGTAAACGTATCATATTCGCTCTCTTCGGGCGATGGGAAGGGACGGATGCCTCCCAGTTTCCGGTTGGTGGAGAAGGTGTCGCGGCGTCCGGTGAGAATTTTGTGTCCGTAAGCCTGATGTCCCACATCCCAGACGATGCGGTCATAAGGTGTATTGAATACATAATGCAGAGCCACCGTGAGCTCCACCACCCCCAGACTGGCGGCAAAATGGCCCGGGTTGCAGGAAACTTCTTTAATAATGTCTTGCCTTAGTTCGTCACATACTTCAGGCAGTTGTTCAGGCGTGAGCCGTCGCAAATCTTCGGGAGTATTCAGGGCGTTTAGCAAGTTATATGTGGGTTCATTTTCCATGTTCTGACTGAATTGATATGCAAAAATACGAAAAGAAAAGGAAAGACGTTCTTTTTTAATTGGAAAAAGCAGAAATGATGTTTTTTTGTATAAATTAATGTAAATACGTGCTGGAGATTTCTGCAAATGTACTGTTGTAGTACAGCTCTTTTACAAATAGAAACAATAAAATGACATGAAAAACGAAACAGACTTAGCGTGCTCTTTTATATAAGATTCCAAACGGGATTTTTACATACCCTTTCGCTCTGATCAGAATACTTTGGTATGATACCGATCATATTATTGAAAAAGGTATAAAAGAATATGAGTTGAATTGTTTATTGACCTCTATCTGGTAGGGGCGGGGACTTTACTTTTCGGCAGTCCTTTTTCTATGCTATTTGTGGTTCTTTGGCAATTTAGTTGAAAGATTTATTTTTGTACGGTTCTGAATGTTCTATGATAGAAATATACAGTACATGCCTATTTACAATTTGACAAAGTGATATTCCTGATCCTCTGTAATCCTCTAATTTAAGGGAGGGTTCTCACAAGTGATAAAAATCTTCGTCATTTCCGGTTTTGATTATTCCCATTGTACGGTTTGCAGAGGATTACATGACAAAAATATCTTATTTCTTGGGATATTCATTGCATAATTTAGGTTTATGAATTTTTTGATTATACTTTTAATAGTTAAGATTGGAGCGAATTTACTTGTCAGTTAGCGTCGGAAAACGTTATTTAAGACGGTTTTATTTTTTCTCGTAGAGTCTCGGGTCGTTTCTCTACGAGGTTCGGGTTGTTCCTCGTATACTCTATTAAAACCAAATGTTTCCGCAGAATATTGCTTTAATAAA